>Ga0114933_10004153_pt1 | contig 13748 bp, 10 predicted proteins | sample 4SBtaG_FD_89691 | JGI IMG/M metagenome (GOLD analysis project Ga0114933, IMG submission 89691) | Deep subsurface microbial communities from Kolumbo volcano to uncover new lineages of life (NeLLi) - 4SBTROV12_W25 metaG | ecosystem: Environmental > Aquatic > Marine > Volcanic | place: Kolumbo...
TACTTGTATTTAGCTTCACTTCTAGAAAGATCCTTTGAGAACTCCATGACCCTACTGAAGAATTATTGTATAATAAGATGATTATCTAGAAATATTTGATTATGTTATCAGATTGAGTTTTTAATGTGGTGTTAATACATTCTCTATAGTTATGACATCTTCTAAAATGGATTGGACATTTCCAAAAGTCAGTACAAGTGAGTTTACACATGGATTTCATACCTATCCTGCCAGAATGCATCCTGAAATTGCCAAGCAGTTAATTGAGAAATATGCTTCAGATCCTAAAAAAGTGGTATTTGACCCATTTATGGGCTCAGGAGGAGTTCTAGTTGAGGCTATTTTACATGGAAATAATGCAATAGGAATTGACATCAATCCTTTCTCAGTATTCTTGTCAAAAATTAAGACTACTCCTCTAAACGTTAAGAAACTAAACAAAATTTTTGAAAAGATTATGGTTCAATCAGAAAAAGATTCATCAAAAAACAAGTCTTACAATAATGCCCCTGAGGAAATAAAATTGGAATTTTGGTATCCTGATGGAGTCCCAGAAAAACTTCAGATTTTAAAACATAATATTTTTGAGATGGATATTACAAAGAATGAAAAAAATTTCTTTAAACTATGTTTTTCATTAACTCAAAGAAAGTCAAGTTTTCAAAAAAGAAGTGTCTACAAGATGTATAGAGTTAAAGAAGAAAAAAGAGATGTACATAACCCTGATGTCTTTAAGATGTTTTCTAAAATTTGTAAAACAAATATTGAAAAAATGGATGATTTTTCAAAAGCAGTACAGAAATCATCTGGTAAATCAATTACAATTTTAGGTGATACTAGGAATGTTACTAGAGAATTTAAAAAAATTCCAAAAAAACTTTTAGACAATGGCAAAGTTCACCTAGTTGTTACCTCTCCTCCATATGGTGATCATGGGACAACAGTTGCTTATGGACAGTTCTCAAGGCATCCAGGTCAATGGCTTGAATTACCTGAACAAGAAGAATTATTGTCCGTTGATAAAGTTGGATTGGGTGGTATTCACAAAGAAGAAGTTTCTAATTTAGATTCACCTTTACTGAAAAAAATAATTAAAATTGTTGAGAAAAAAGATGCCATAAGTAGAGAAGAAAAAGAAGAAAGAAAAAGAAATAAAGAAATTACTTCTGTTTCTCATTTTGAAAGAGCAAGAGATGTTTTTGCATTTTATTCTGATTTAGATCAATGCTTTGCACAAATTTCTAAAATCCTGAAAAAAGGAGAAAGTCATTGTTGTTTTGTTGTTGCAAATAGAAAAGTACGTAGAGAAACCATGCCTACAGATAAAATTATTGTAGAATTGGCAAAAAAATATGGCTTTAGATACAAAGAGACGATTTATAGAAAAATTATCAATAAATCATTTCCATCAAAAAATACCCCTGAAAATATTACTGATCATAGAGATGAGACGATGAATGATGAAAGTATTGTTGTTTGGGAATACTAAATGACAAAACAGAGGGCAATCAAAAAGATTAAAGAATTTATCAAATACAAAAAATTCTGTGTTTCTGTAATGGATGCTGATTCTTTCTCTACTGAATTAGAAGATATTAGACAAGGGTTAGTAAAATCTGCCCAAAAAGATATTGAAACATTTGAAATGGTTCTCAGGGAATTGGAGATTAAAAAGAAGTTAAATAAAAAATTGTAGAATGAAAATAATGGTAGATGAGGTCCTAATGGAAAGAGGGAAAAAATACGCTAAAAAACGGGGAATTGATTTTGACAATCTTAATTCGATGGATCAAAAACTTCTCATTGTTGAAATGTTGCGAGAATCTCTCAAGAGTGATGATAAACCAAAAAAATCAGTTAATGTAAAAACTCAAGAAAAATCTTTTTGGGATAAAGTTTCTGATACAATTTCTACTTTATCAGAACCAAATGATGATGATTCTACAAAAACTTGTAGTGGATGTTTTTCACAAAATACTGGAAATTCAAATTTCTGTAATGGTTGTGGAAAAAAGTTAGGATATTGAAATTCCAATAAAAATAATTTCTATATTAAAATGAGGTTTTTACTATATGGTTAAATTCTTCCATGTGGTATTTACCCTATGGAAGTCGAACTCACACTTGTTTGGGCCATAATTGTTACAATCACTTTAGGAATTATTGTGGCATTTCTTATCAAACTTCAAAGAAAACATGATAGCGATATTTTTGATAAAGAAAATGAAATTCAAGAAATTAATTTGGCAATCGAAAAGGAAAGATTAGAACAACAAGAAAAATTTAGAACTACAATAATTCAGGAAAGATCAAATGCCAAGGAATCTTCAAGACATACTTTGAAAGGAAAAATCGGCGAACAAATGTCTCCTCTTTTCCCTGAATTTTATTCAAAATATCAACCATCTGATGCAAGGTTTTTGGGAAGCCCTATTGATTATATTATTTTTAAACACATGTCAGAATATGATAACAAAACGAAAGCTGTAGATGTCCCAATTGATATAGTATTGGTGGAGGTCAAAAGTGCAAAGAAGACCGGATTGACTGAAAAAGAAAAAGCAATTAGAATTGCAGTAGAAGAAGGGAGAGTTTCATTTGATGTAGTTAGACAAAACATGGAACCACAAAACATGGAACCACAAAACATGGAACCACAAAAAAAACTAACACGAGAAGAACGACATGAAAAAAGGGAACTACAAAAAATAGAATCTAAGAAAGAGCATCCAACAGCCTATGAGCCATGGACTGCATCTGATGATGAATTTTTGAAAAATTATTGGAATGATGAATCAAATACACAAAGTAGTGATGAAAAAATACAAGAATTATGTGAAAGACTTGACAGAAGTAAGGGTGGAATTAAATCAAGATTAAAGAAAATAGGATTGAATTGAATTATATCTTCAAATTATAATTTACGTTTTTTAGGAACAGTTCCATGAATATCATTATGACATGCTCTACAATAAATCACAATATTCCTCCAATTATCATTAGATGATTTCCCATCTTTATGATGAAGATCAAGTTGAATTTGACGTGCACTCTTACCACATTTTTTACAAACTGGTTTCATATCTAAAAGTCGTTTTAAGAGATCAGTTTGATTGAATCTTTTTCTTTTTGCCATATTCTGTATTGATGTTCATATAGTTAAATTCCTCTATAGAGTAAACACTCTATGCGAACTTATGATGAGATGATTTCAGGACTAAAAGAACTCAAAGAGAAAGGATTTGTCAAGACTCATCGTTCTGGTGATACTGGAATTGGAAAAACACTTGAGGATCTGTTGGAAATTGAGGAAAACAACATTCAAGGTCCTGATGGGGAAGATACTGAACTCAAGGCAGCACGAAAAAATTCTCCAAGCATGTTAACGCTATTTACAAAATCACCCTTACCTAGAGGAATAAATTCAATGTTACGTGCAGAGTATGGATATCCTGATGAGAATCATCCTGACAAACTTGCATTAAGAACGACGATTGATTCTGTTGATTTTAACACCATCAAAGGAGAAAAAGGATTCATGGTTGTACACAAAGGAGATAGAATAGAGATTGTTCCATGTAGAGCACCAACAAAATTCCCTGACATGCCAAATCCTTATTGGAATAAAGAGGATTTTGAGAACAGTATCAAAAAGAAATACAAAAAATCTCTACTCTATGTAAAAGCCGACAATAAAGGAACAGGTGAAAATGAAGAATTTCATTTTAATGCTGCATATTTGCTAGAGGGATTTGATTTTACAAAATTTGCAAAGAGTCTCAAAGATGGAATACTCAAAGTAGACATTAGGTTGGGATTATACTCTGATGGTAGATTTCATGATCATGGAACTGGAGTTAGAATAATGCCCTCATTACTTGATGAGTGCTTTTCAGGCAAGAAAGTTTTATGATTCTTGAATATACAAAAAACTTCAATAATATGTTCATATGGTATTCCTCTATGGAAGAGGGGTCTGACATTCTTGATATTATTGAAAAAATTAAAAATGCAGGCATAGGTGATATTGAAAAAATCACTACTCTTGAACAAGTTGTAACATATGGAAAACCTCTTACTTCTGAAGATGAGGCGTATTTAATCAAATTGTTATATCAATTAGAAGGACATAACATCCCAAAAAATCCTGATAAAGAATTACCAAAATTAGACAAGAATGATTTCAAAAATATTTTTGAATCTTACAAATCTCATTATGCTGAAAAAACAAAAGAAAAACTTTCTGAATCTAAATTCAAACTCGCAGGAAGTAAGTTTTGTACACGTTGTACAAAGAAACTTTCGTTTAAAAAATTCAAACCCCATAAGAATTGGGGGTTAAAAAAATTTTTGTGTAAAGAATGTTATGATGAAATTGAATTAAAAGTGGTAAATTATAAAGTGCTTTTGAAAGAAGCAGATGTAATACCGTCAGCTGATAAAAAATCAGGAATACTATCAATACAAAATTTTGATAACACAAAAAGGCTGGTCTTTGGCAATAAAAATTTCCCTGATTTATTATCCATTCCTGTAGAAAAATTAACCAGTCATGAAATAATTGATTATGAAGAGAAATCTTCATCAAAAAAAATTCTTACAATGGGATTAAAAAAGACAAAAAAAAGTCCTCATTTGTTGATCATCTATCAACTAGGTGAAGAAAATATGCATGAATTAATTCTTGCATCTAGAGAATTGGCAAAAATATCTACTTCTTTAGGTCATTTAATTTTAGAATTTCAAAAAGAATCTTTTTCCAAAAAAGACTTTGAAACTAATCCTACCTAAAGTATTTATCCAATTAAGAACATAGGATGATCATTTTTAAACTATTGAATGGAATGTTGTGAGTTGGATAAAAAAAGTGAAATCAGAAAAATAATTTTAACTGAAATTGAAGATGATGTTATTGGTCCTAGAAATGGAATTGATGAAGTTATTAGTGAGAACCCTACAACTACATACCTTTCTGGAGTTTTATTTCCTAAGGAAACCAGTGTAGAAACTGATGATGAGGGGGAATTAGAGTCCGAACCTGAAGAAAAATCTTCTCCCAATATGGGCATGAAACCTTCTTCTATGGGGTTGACTTGTAGGATTGAAACAAAAACCCAAGAAGTTTTGGCTAAAATTCAATATGGGAAATATTCTCCTATCGCAAAAGCTGAAAACCATGATCTGAAATTTCAAAGAGAACACTTTGAATTTGAAAAAAAACTTGATTTATCTCAACATGATCCTGAACCTATTGAATTAGGTGAAGAGGGAATTAATCTTCGTTATAAAATTCGAAATATTTCTAAAGATCAAATCACTCTAAGTATTTTCATTGTAAATACAGCTACTCCTCAAAAAAATCGATTAGGTGTGATGAAAAGAAGTGTTTTCCAACCAAAAATTATATTGTCTGCAGTTAATGAAACTGATTCAATTTTCCTTGATGATGAATCTTCATTTGATAAAACCGATAAACGTGATCCTGATGCATTATTGTTAACATTATTATTTAATTCTAAAAAAAATTTTGGTACTGGTCATAGTTGTGCTGTTGATTGGAATGATGAACAAATAAAAGAAAATAAAATAAATTTAATTCAATCTACATTTGTTCCTGTTCAACCCATTAAAAAAATCAGTCATGTTGATCTTCCTGATGTAACGGGTTTGGATATGACTGAGTTATCTAAAGTTAATGATTTTTCAAAATATGAAGAAAAATTAATGCCAATTATAACACACTATGAAAACTGGATAATTCAATTAGAATCTCAACTTGATTCTTTACCTGATGATCTTAGAAAAACTGCAGAGGAACAAATTCGTCAGTGTCGTCTTGCATCTAAGAGAATCAAACGTGGAATCGATATTGTTGCTAACAATGAACATCATGCTGGTGAATCTTTTAGATTTACAAACATGGCTATGGCTCTACAACAAAAATATGGGAATTGGGCAAAATCTAATCGTGAAATAGGCAAAGTTGAAGGTACTTCTCCTCCTGAGTTTTTTGGTAGATGGCGACTTTTCCAAATTGCGTTTATTCTTCTAAACATTGAATCTATAACATATCCTACAGAATCTGAAAGAAAAGAACATGAAATTGCTGATCTTTTGTGGTTCCCAACTGGTGGTGGTAAAACTGAAGCATATTTGGGAATCATTGCTTTCACAATGAGTTTAAGACGATTAAGAGGATATGATTCTGAAACAAAAGAGCATTCTGTAAAATCATATGGTATTTCAGTAATTATGCGATATACGTTAAGATTACTTACAGTTCAACAATTTCAAAGAGCGTCATTACTCATGTGTGCCTGTGAGTATATTCGAAGAAGTGAAAAAATCCCTAACTCTGATATTCTAAAGTGGGGTGATGAACCATTTTATGTTGGAATATGGGTTGGTGGTTCAACCACTCCTAACACAATTTCTGATGCTCAAGAGGTTTTGTCTTTTTATCAAAGAACAGGAACAAAACCATCCAAAAAAAATCCTTGTCAATTAAATAATTGTCCGTGGTGTGGTGCTAAAATTACTCAAAGAAATTATGATTTTGAAGGACCTATCCCTCAATTCAGAGCTTATTGTTCAAGAGATGGGTGTCTGTTCTCTAAAAAAAAATGCAGTGATGATCCTGACAACAGTATTCCTGTTTTAGTAGTCGATGAAGATGTGTATTGTAGATGTCCATCATTATTAATTTCAACAATCGATAAATTTGCACAGATTACATGGAGGGAGGAAACTGGAAATCTATTCGGTAAGGCGGAGATTTATTGTACACGATGTGGTTTTACCAAATCTAAAGGACATCCAAATAAACACCAAAAAGGATATGAATTTGAATTATTAAATGAGAATACTAAATCGGATCCTCCTGAATTAATTGTACAAGATGAACTGCATTTGATTTCAGGACCTCTGGGAACTTTGACTGGATTATATGAAACAGCTATTGATCTTTTATGTATACGAAAAATAGATGGTGTTGAAGTTGGACCAAAAATTATTGCATCTACTGCAACTACTAAAAGTGCAACAAATCAAATTCATAAATTATTCAATAGAACTGAGACTAGGATTTTCCCACCTCAGGGATTTTCTTTCGGTGATTCCTTTTTTTCAAAAGAAGAAAATGATGAAAACACTGGAAAATTATATGTTGGAATTTGTTCTACAGGTAAGAGCGGTTTAACTATTTTAGCAAAAATATCTGCAGCAATTTTGAGAAAAGTTAGATCTTTAGAAGAAAAAAATATCTATAATCTTGATGATTTGGATCCTTACTATACTCTTGTTTCATATTTTAACAGTATTAGGGAAATGGGTGGTGCATACAAAATGTATGAAGATTCTGTTCCGGGATTCATGCAAAGAATTTACAATAATTTTGAAATTGAAACTTCTGTTCAAACTACGATAACTGAAAAAAAATCTGATGAAATTACTGATGATGATTTGACACAATCTTTTGAAACCAAAGATGTTCAACTTGCATCAAAACGAAAATGGGTCAATAATTTGATGTCTCCTGAGGAATTGACTAGTAGGATTGAATCTAGTGCAATTCCTGATATTTTACAAAGATTGGAAATTGGATTAAAAAAAGGAAAACCTGTGGACACTCTTTTGAGCTCAAATATGCTTTCTGTAGGCGTAGATCTTCCTAGATTGGGTGTGATGATCATTAATGGACAACCAAAAAACCATGCAGAGTATATCCAAGCATCTGGACGAATTGGCAGAAGCGGTCCTGGATTAATTATTACAAGTTATAATTATTTGAAACCTCGAGATTTATCTCATTATGAAAATTTCAAATTTTATCATTCTACTTTTTACAAACACGTTGAATCTGTTAGTTTAACTCCTTTCTCTGCTAGATCTAGAGATCGTGGATTATTTGGTGTGGTAGTTGCATTGGTTAGATTACTAGTTCCAATTCTTGCTGAAAATGAAAAAGCACAAGATTTCGATCCTGAACATGTAAACATTAAACCAGCATTATCTTTGATTCGTAACTTTATTGAAAGTAGAGTAAATTCTGTTGATACTCAAGAAACTAAAAACGTGTTAAGTGATTTTGATGATGTAGTAAGAGAATGGGATCAAATTCGAACAAGAAAAAGACCTTTAAAATATAAACATAATCCTTACAAATTTGCAGATAAAACTAAAAAACAATCAGAATATTATTTATTGAAAACACTCGAGAATCCTGAAACTGGAGAAAAATTTGCTCCAATGTCTTTGAGGGATGCAGAAAAGCAAGAAGCATTGTGGTATGTGGAGGAACAATAAATGAGTAAACCTGTTAGAAAACATCCTGAGAGTCCAGGTGATTTAAGACCAAACCAACTGATTACTACTTTTGGGCCTGGTTCAATTACTCAAATGGAACACGACTCTGTGATGATAATGGGTTTAGATTTTTGGGAAAAAGATGAAGAAAATTATGATATAATCTATCATCCTCATTTACAAAAATTATGTAATGTGACTCATTTCAGAATGCCAAAATCAAAAAAAGAAAACTCAAAAATTATTCCTTGTAGATCTTTTCCTACATGGGGTTATTGTTCAAAGAAAACTTGCAGACGACTACAACCACACAAATTTGCACCCCTTGCTAGCATTGGAAAAAAATTCCTTTGTATTGAATGTAAAAATGAATTACTTCCTGCTCGTTTGGTTACTACTTGTGAAAATGGTCATTTGGATAACTTCCCTTGGATTGAATGGGCTCATAGTAGTAAAAAAGATGTAGAGATAGCAAAAACTTGTGATCAACAAAAATGTGTTTTAGAATGGAACTCTTTGAACAAATCTACTGATTTTGGAGATTATTACATTAAATGCCGTGATTGTGGTTCTAGTCGTTCTATGGGTCTAGCTGTTGCAAAAAATGGTATTCCTACTGAATTAGCTGTATGTGAAGGATATCGACCATGGTTAGATAGTCATGAAAAATGTGTTAAGAAAATAAAAAAAGATACAAAAAATGAAAATAAGGAAAAATCTGAAAACGAAAATTTATCTGAAAATGAAAATACTCAAATGTCTATCAAAGGTGTTTTGACTAGGGCCACTAGCTTGTATTTCCCGTCGGTAATTAGTGGACTGTCTATTCCTAAATGGCGTCATGAAGTACAAATTAGATTAGAAGATGAATTTAAAGAAATCCAACGATTAAGAGATTATAATTTAGAATTAAAAGCAATAGCTGAAGGCGATATTTTTGAAGATCTTCGTGAAAAATATCCTGTATCTGAAATTGTTGAACAAATGCAAAAAAGATTTGATTTTATTTCAAAACCTGAGGATGATAAACCTACAACACTTGAAATAAAAAATGAAGAATACGATGATTTAACAAATACAAAATTTCCCGGTGATGATGAAATAAAAATCACTGAAGAAAATGTAAACGATGTTTTAAAAAATGCTGGAATTTCTTCATTGAAAAAAATTGACCGGTTAACTTTGATTAAAGTTTTAAGATATTTTACACGAGGTGATGCACCAAATCCCCATGCTGCAGAAAAAGATTTTGATGAAATAAGTAAATGTTTTCTCTCTAGAAGAAAGGCTAGTGCATTGGGTTGGTATCCTTGTGTACGACATAGGGGTGAAGGTATTTTCTTTTCTTTTGATGAGGATAAACTAAAGACATGGGAAGAACTACCTGAGGTTCAAGAACGATGTAAAGCAATTATGGGTGGGTATTTAGATTGGATAAAATCGAGAAAATGGAATATTCATGATTCCATTAAATCTCCTTCAAGATACATTTTATTACATTCAATTTCACATGTTCTAATTCGAGAATTATCTTTTCTTTCTGGATACAGTGAAGCATCCATTGCTGAGAGGATATACGTGGGTGATAATCATAATGCCATACTGCTTTACACTTCTAGTCCTTCTAGTGATGGAAGTTTAGGTGGATTAGTTCGTCAAGGTAGTACTAATAGATTTTCTGAATTATTAGAATCTGCAATTAATAGAGCAAAACACTGTTCAAGAGATCCATTATGTATTGAAGAAGATCCTGTTGAGAAAAAAGACACACATCCACCTCATGCAAGATTAAATGGCTCAGCATGTTATGCTTGTACTTTGTTACCTGAAACTAGTTGTGAGGAATCAAACAGATTACTTGACAGAAAACTTCTCTTTGATGAAAAAATTGGATTTTTTAGTAATTGGAGATAGATGATTGATTGAACAAAATATAGAAAATTTATTTAATATTTTATCAGATGTTAAATCACAAAAATTAATTTCTTTAATTCAACAAGAAGGATTGAAAAATGATTGTGATGTTTTTGAATTAAAATCCAAATTAGGATTTCTCCCAAACGAAACTAATGCATTAAAAAAAGTTTTAGATGATGTAATTGATCCTAAAGTTATTTCATTATTGTTTAATTATCAGAATCAAATTAATGATTTGAAAAATGAATTGGATGACAAAGCAACTTTGGTTTGGACTAGTCCTGTAATTGATCTTAATGCTGATTTGACATATAATACAATGATTCAAATGATTCGTTCAGCGAAAAAAAAAATTACTATTGTGGGTTATGCATTGTATAAGGAATCAAAAAATGATGAATTAAAAATGAGTGATGTTTTCAAAGAACTTTATGAAAAAGTTGAATCAAATAATGTTACTGTGGAATTATTTTTTGACAAGGCAGAAACAAATGTTAAAAATACTGTCAAAAAAATGTGGAAAAAAGAAATCAAACTACCTGAAATTTATCTTTATGAATCTCCTCCAAAAATTAAAGGATCACTTCATGCTAAAGTTTTGTTAATTGATGATAGAAATATTTTGATTACTTCTGCTAATATGACTGGGAGAGCAATCAATAGAAATATCGAAATTGGTATCAAAACTTCTGGAAATATTGGAAAAGAGGCAAGAGCCCTACTTTCATCTCTAATTCAAGCCAAATTATTCGAAAAACAGGAGTGGATTTGATTTGGCAAGAAAAACTAGAAAAAAATCCAGTTCTGGCAGTGTTTTTGTCAAAGAAAAATCTGTTGAAAAATTTCTTGAATGGTGGCCTGAATCTGACGACTTAAAAGATATTCTTCAACTTGTAATTCCTCAGGTTGACAATGCTTTAAAATTAATTGACATTGAAGATATTACAAATTCTAGAAAATTATCTGAATTACTTTATGATTTAGTTGGCGGTAATTTTCTTTATGAAATTCATGGAGATCCTGATAGAAATAAAACCCAAAAGTTTAGGCTATTGATTTTAGAATCATGTATAAAAAATAAAGAATATACAAAAAATCAAATAATTAAAATTGCACAAGATTCTCATTGGCAATTAAAAGATTATACATCTCTTGAACAAATTGTTAGGTCTAATGCAAAAGATTGGTTATTACAACTTTCAAAATACTCTCAATTAGATCCTTCTACATCTCGTCCTCCTCAAGAAAATTCAGATACTTTTCTTGAGACTGAAGAAATTCAAGCAAATATTGATTATAAACCACTTTATGATTATCAATACACCGCGGGATTGCGAATACGACAAATTTTAGAAAATAATCCTGATGAAAAACGAATGTTACTTTCAATCCCTACTGGTTCTGGTAAAACTCGTTTAATGGTTGAGGCATTGATAGATTGGTTAAACTATGGAAAAGAAAATTCTCCGCCACAACAAAAAAATTCTAAATTCATTATTTGGATTGCACAAAGCCATGAATTATGTGAGCAAGCCATTGATGCATTCAAATCATTATACAAAATTCGTGGAAAAAGTTCTTTAACTATTCATAGATTTTTTGGAAAGGGCGGTGCTCCTCCACCTATGGATCTTTCAGATTTTTTGAATGGAAATGGAATAATTGTTGCAACAATTCAATCTTTCAATAAACTCATTCCAAAAAATGAACATGCTAGTACTGATGATATTGATGAGGAAGGTGAAATTGATGTTGAATTTGAGAAAGACAATCCATTGTTGAAATTATCTGAATTAACTTCATGTATTGTAATTGATGAAGCCCATAGGGCAACTTCAAAAATGTATACTAGATTTTTAGCAGGAATGGGGTATAATTTTAGAAAAAAGGAACCCAATTCTAAAAATATTGGACTTTTTGGTCTAACTGCCACTCCGTTTCGTGGAACAGGAGTTGATTTTGAAAGTGGTGGTTCAGAATTAACAAAACAGACAATCACTCTGAGAAATAGATTTGGAGGTCAGCCTTACTATCCTCAAATTTATGCAGACATTCATGAAAAACGGCATAAACCTTTTCCAATAATTGATTCACCTAATGTTGCTCATACTGGGGAGTCTACTAGAATATCTGGGGATAGATCATTTGATAATGAAGGTGTCATTGTAACTTATTCTTGGCAAATTACTTATCTTTCATCGGCATCTGAACTGTATTCTACAACTGAAGAACCTTTACCCAATCCGAAACAGGAAAAAATTATCGATTATGACTTTCCAAAACCAGGTACATACAAAATACAATTAACAATTAAAAATAATGAAAATATTGAAAATAAAACAGAAGAATTTATTGATGTTAAAATACCTGACACTTCTGATCTTGATAAGGAATTAGATAATCAAAAATTACTTTATAGAAGATTAATTGCAAGAAAAATTCTTTGTGAAGTTTTTCACGAAAAAATCAAACTTAAAAAAACACAATTAAACAGAGATGAATCTGAAAAATATGTTGCAAAGGGTGAATATCATAAACAGACACTTGATGAACGTGGAAAAAATTTTAGTAGAAATAATTTAATTTTAGAAATTATTCAAAAACTTTTAGAGTTTAAAAGAAAAAAAATACTCATTTTTGCTTGTAATATTGAACATGCTAGATTGCTTACTATTGTATTAAAAGCAAAATATGGTATTAATGCCGAATATTTGGATAGTAAAGTAAACATGGGAAGAAGAATTGAGATTATTGAAAAATTTAAACAAGACACTGATGACATTAATGTTCTTTGTAATGTTGATATTTTGACAACTGGGTTTGATGCTCCAAATATTGATTGTGTTTTTGTTACAAGACCTGCGAAAAGTACTGTATTGTATACTCAAATGATTGGAAGAGGAATGAGGGGTACAAGAGGCGGAGGTACTTCTGATATGTGGTTAGTCGATATTGATGATAATTTCCAACTTCACTATGATTTTGATGATGAGGCAAAGTTAGGTTGGAAGATGTTTGAAGATGAATGGAGATCCTTGTCAGAATTAGATATAGAATTAGTAGAAGAGGACATTGATGGCTTCCAGAAAATTAATCCTAATCTAAGTCAAAAACCAGCAAAAATTACTGGTACTAAATTTGATAAATGGAAACAAGAACGTACTAAATTAGAAACAGAAGTTACTTCCAAAGAAATTGAAGATAAATTACAAGATCATGAAATTGAAACACCTCTTGAGTGGCCTTGTGTTGATTGTGGCATTACTGCAATTGGCATTACTGATATCCAAAAATTATTTGGAATTGTGGGTGATCCAAAATTGTTGATTTCTCATATAACAAATAATGATTATCAAAACATTCCTTCTCGTTGTTATAGTTGTAGAACTGCTTCTGTAGAACATGAAGTTCCACAGGTAGAACATGAAGTTCCACAGGTAGAACATGAAGTTCCACAGGTAGAACATGAAGTTCCACAGGTAGAACATGAAGTTCCACAGGTAGAACATGAAGTTCCACAGGTAGAA
>Ga0114933_10004154_pt1 | contig 13746 bp, 13 predicted proteins | sample 4SBtaG_FD_89691 | JGI IMG/M metagenome (GOLD analysis project Ga0114933, IMG submission 89691) | Deep subsurface microbial communities from Kolumbo volcano to uncover new lineages of life (NeLLi) - 4SBTROV12_W25 metaG | ecosystem: Environmental > Aquatic > Marine > Volcanic | place: Kolumbo...
ATCTCCCGGAAATAGGGGCTTTCGGGATCAAACCAGAATTCGATCAGGCCGCGCGGAGCGTGGTGCGAGCCTTCAATCGTATTGCTCTTCTCCACCTCGCGGATGTCGCGTACATCGACGAAGACTAGATCGCCGTCATCCTTGCGGGCCAGCGCTTCCTCACAGGTAATCGACTCCAGTTCGATTAGGGCCTCTTCGGCCATTTTCATGATGCCCATACTGTCCTCGTCTATTTGGTTTTGCCCTATTGTTGTCCTTGCGCCGATGGGAATCCAGCGCTGCTTCTAGACCTGGGCCATAACATCCATCGCGAACCACTCAATCTGCTCGTTCATCTCGTCGATGCTGTCGGCCGGTATCATCAATGCGTAGCAGTGATCGACGCCAATCGATTTCAAATGGGCGATCTTCACGACCCGCATAGTTGTGGCCGTACCAGGCGGAATAATCGGTAGTGGGGTCTTTATCGCGTTCTAGCACTAGAGTATTGCTCCGATAAGGTCGTCGAACTCTGACACGATCGTATATCTACGGTGTTGCGCCGAAAAAGGTCTGCAGGTCTGGTTCCATGCCGCTGGCGTCCCATTCAAACAGTTCCAGCAGAACATCGTCGGGGGCGACGACCATGATGTAACGCCAGGCGCCGAATTCCCTGATTTTGGAGCGAAAAATTTGGCCCTTCGCTTTCAAGTGCGCGACCAACTCATGCAGATCGTCGGTACGGATGCCGACGTGATGCACGGCGCCGCTGCGCTCGCCGCGCGGAGCCTGATCGTAAAGATGCAGGCGGCCGCTGCCGATGTTCATGAAGACGTTGCGTTGTTCAGCGACGGTGCCGTCATAGGCCACCTGGGCACCGAGCATCTCCACCCACCACTCAATGGTCGCGTCGATATCGCTACAGAACAGATGAACGTGGTGCAAGTGCGCTTCGGCCACGGTGCCCCTCAATCCAGGAGATAGCTGAACTTTTCGCGCGCACGTTTTAAATGATTGGCGCTTGGTTGATTAATCTCCGGAAAGTCGTCGCGCCAATGGTAGGGAATGCACGCGTCGATGATCATGCGGGAATTGACTAGATTGCCCTTTTCCCGATGCCAAGGCGGCAGTCGAGGGTCGGATTTTTGCGCCTTGCCGCCGCGGATCAGATCAAAATCTTCGGCCGGGTCGGACCGCGTGAGCGCAGCATAAATCAGCTCGTCTAGATTGGTAACGTCGACGTCGGCGTCGGTGACGATCACCCAGCGATTGGCGTCCACACCGGTGCGGCACATAGAGGCGACGTGGCCTGCTTGCCGTGCATGACCGACATAGCGTTGTTCGATTGCCACCGCCAGCAGCATGCGCGATCCACCGACTTCGTGGCACCAAGTCGCAGTCACACCGGGGACGCCGGCAGCCTCCAAATCTTTCTTCAGGAAAGGGGAACGTATAATTGCCCGGAAACGGGAATATTCGTCTGGCAGGCGCTGCGGCGCGAAACCAAGCAAAATAGGATCGTTTCGGTAATATACCGCTTCGACATCGATCACTGGATTTACCCGGCCTTTCTCCGTGTAGGTGCCAGTCCAGTCACCGAAGGGCCCCTCCGGTTCCATGCGGCTGGCATCGACATACCCTTCTATGACGATTTCGGCGTTGGCGGGGATCGGTAGTCCCGTCACCTTGGCGGCCACCACTTCGATCGGTTTTCCGCGCAGCCCGCCCGCGACGTCATATTCCGAAACACCTTCTGGAATGTCGCAGCCGCCCATAATAAATGTCAGCGGGTCGCCACCCACGACGATGGCGACTGGCATTCGCTCACCACGGGCAGAGTATTTCTTGAAGTGCAGGTCTGCGTGGCGGCCGGGCAGCACGTTGTGAGCGACGGTTTGCTTGCCCTTGAGCATCACCCGGTATGATCCGAGATTGATAGATCGGGTCTCGGGGTCGCGGGTGATGTGATAGCAGCCAGTGCCGATATAGCGGCCACCATCCTTTTCGTGCCAGTGCGGTGTCGGGAAAATTTCGAGGTTGACTTCGCTGCCCTGCATTACGTTTTCAAAGATAGGACCATCTTTGACTGTTCTCGGCGCTATCAGCTTCTCGTTGGCATGATAAATGTCAGCAAAGGCATTGCTTAGCGCAACCTTCCCCAGATCGGTTGGAAATCCCAAGGTCATATTCTTGCGTTTGCCGCCAAAAATATTGACCAGTACGCGTGATCCTTTGAGAGAACCTGGCACCTCACCGAACAGCACGGTGGGCGCGCTGTCTTCGTGGCTGACGAGTTCTGCCGCCATGCCAATCTCTTCCTGCCAATTGGCTCCATTGACATAGCGGAGTTCGCCCAAGCGTTCGGCTTCCGCGATCCAGTCGCGTAGATCTTCATAGGGAATCTGGTGTTTCAGATTACTGCCTTGGCTGCCTGTCGCGTCCTCAGTGACGGCGTTGTTTTCACACACCATGTGCTGTCCCTCTCGTAAATTTCGCCGAATTATGGGGTGCGCCGCACTGGATTACCACGCCGCTACCTCGAAAGCTGTGAGTTGGTGTTCCCTTCACTAACACTTCAACTATTGGTGGAGTGGGATAAGGCGGTGTAGCTAACATCTGGGCGGCTATTTCTGCGTGTGGGTAATCATTTTTATCAATGTTGAGGTGGCGCCGAATAAAATTATATATCAATCTGTTATTCACGAAAGTCGGCCTCGCACCGTTAGCGAGGCTTTACCGGTCCTTGCCGCCGTTGATCAAACAGAAGATCGTCGACGCTAATACGCCATGATGGGTGCTGATAAGGTACTTTAAAATCAATGCATTGGGACTACCTCTGTTCAATATGAATTTTGACAAGGTATTTTCAAATCCTGCGCTATCTTGGGGTTTCTTAAATAGTAGGTCCCAATTCAGGTGGGAGGCGCCACTCTGCGGATGCGGTTGTTTTCAGTGTCGCCAATATAGAAAGCGCCGTCTGGTCCGACTGCAACGCCGTGCGGTCTTCCAAGGGTGGCATCCGTTGCGGCGATACCGTCGCCGTTAAAGCCAGGGTTGCCATTGCCGGCGATAGTAGAAACCCTGTCCGCTCGAACATCTATTAACCGGATTGCATGGTTTTCGGTATCAACCACGAGAATATTTCCGTCTGCGTCTAGGGATATTTCCTTTGGCCGATCGAATATTGCTTTAGCTGCGGGGCCACCGTCGCCGCCGTAGCCCGTTTCGCCGGTGCTGGCGATGGTGGAAATCGTTCCCATTTCAGAATCGACAAGGCGGATAGAACTGCCTTGCCGTTCCATGATGTAGACGCTGCTATCGGCGGGACGGCAGACGACGGCACGTGCTCCAAAAATTCCTGCTGATACTGCGGGTCCGCCATCGCCGTCATGCACGGCATCGCCAGTGCCGGCAAATGTCGCTATCGTATTGCGAGCCATGTCGATTACGCGGACCCGGTTGTCGGCTACGTCGGCTACATAAAGATGGGATCCATCGGGCGAGAAGGTAAGGCCGTTTGGTTCGACCATCCCGGCCTGGTTCGCCGGACCAGCATCGCCTGAATAGGCAGCCTCACCATTGCCTGCGAAGGTCGAGACGATAGCCGTGGCCGCCTCGATTTTTCGCACAACCGCGTTGCGGCGATCCGCGGTGTAAAGATTGCCGTCGCTGTCGATAGTGATGCCATAGGGTTCATTGAAGTTGGCATTGATTGCCAGGCCGCCATCTCCCGAATTTCCCGCCGCACCCGTCCCCGCTACGCGCTCGACTGCGCCGTTCCCAGCTACGATCCTGCGGATGCAATGGTTGAACGTGTCGGTGAAGACCAGGTTGCCGTCGGCATCGAAGACCATGTCAAACGGGTTGTTCAAGGTGGCGTCCGTTGCGGGGCCACCATCTCCCGACAAGCCAACTGTGCCGTTGCCCGCTACGGTCGAGATAACCCATTCTGTATAGGGCGTGTTGCTCATTTAGCTCTCCCCTGGTCTGTTAACATGTCAGCACACAGACGAAGCCGCGACAACGTCACGTCCGTCGCTGTGTTTGACCGGCTACCAAACGAACCTTGCGGGGAGCTGCGGTCCAGATGCATATAACCGCGAGAACACAGAGTGCTGCAGCTAGTAAAAAGGCGTAATCATAGCTGCCGAACTGGTCGTAGATGATCCCAAAAACCCAAGGACCGGTTGCAGCGCCCATCGTCGCCATGATGTTGAGACAGCCGAAGATTGTGCCAAACTGGCGGCTCTGGAAAATTTCAATGGCGATTGCCGCGATCATGCCCGCCACTCCGTAGCCTAACGCACCCTGCGTTGCGACCATCATGTATAGCAAGAATGTCGATGGGCTGTATCCGATGACAATCAATAGAAGGTAGCAAATTGCGAAGCCCGAAAGGCTGATGGTCCAACCCCATTCCCGCCCGATCCGGTCAGATAGATAGCCGATTGTGATCTGGCCGCCGATGCCGAAAAAAGCGACCAGACCTAGCGCGAAGGCGGCAAGTGTCGAATCGTACCCTGACTCGATCAGATAGCGAGTTTGATGCACCTGCACGGCATACCAGGCGAACAGACCGCAGAAATATCCTACCGCCAGCCACCAGAATCGCGATGTTTGGATAGCACGCGAAACCGTCCAGTCGGTCTCCGCCCAGTCATGGTCGACGACATTATCAACGGCCTTGCCGTTCGGTGCGTCGTTGGGGTTGCCCTCGTCGCCGTCCGATCGCTGTCCTATATCCGATGGCTTGTACCGTTGGAACAGGATGTTGAGTGGTCCCACCACAGCGATCAGCAGACCGGCTAGTATCCAGCAGGCTTGGCGCCAACCGCCGCTTTCTATCACCGCTTGTAGGAATGGAAACAACACAATAGCTCCCGTTCCAACCCCGGAAAATGCTATGCCAAGGGCCAGTCCCCGTTTTCGGGCGAACCAGTGTGGTATTAGGATGCCGTGTCCGATATAGGCGATGCCGACGCTACCGACGACGACGAGTACCCCCAACGCGATATAGAAATGCCAGGGTTCGGTAGACATTGTCGCCAGAATCAACCCCAAAGCGGTGATAACTGCACTCCCGGGCATAACCCAGCGAGGACCGAGCCGGTCGAGCAGCATGCCCACGATTGGAGCTGCTGCCATGCTTGCGAGGAATCCAAGCGAGAACACACCCGCCACCGCTCCGCGTGTCCAGCCAAACTCATCCAGAATTGGTGAGAACAGTAGTGAGAAAGCGGTACGTGCATTGACTCCGATCGCCATGGTCAGGAAGGCGATACCGACAACACCCCAGCCGTAAAAGAAGGGCAGTCGGGCAAGGCAGGAGGTTGGTTCCGCCAGGTTCGGTGGGTTGAGCATGATGGCTTCGATAAAGGGGAGGACTACGTGACACTACCGGTCGCCTCTGTACCTGCACAAACGATTTCCGCTAGGCTGTGTTATGAGCGACGTAGATGTGAAAGGACCTCTCATGCAGACCGCGGCTATGAAAGCTAACGCTTCGCCTTACACGAAGCGGGCGCAATATCACGATCCGGAGAACGCGTTTTTGTTCAAATGGACGCCGGTCCCGCGTCGGCAATTTCTTTCCGAACGCGACCAAGCGATGGATCCATTGACTGGAACGGCAGAGATTCCGCTCGACTCCAGCGATGCGCTGGTTCTCGATTACCCGGCGACAACGCCGATAATCCTGTGCCGCTATCTGCGCCTTGCGGCTAGCGTGCCGCTCGAAACGCAATACAAGGCGAGTGGTGAAATCTACTACGTCATGTCCGGTGAGGGCGAAAGCCATAATGGCGACGATCGGATTGCATGGGGCGAAGGAGATTTATTCGGCTTTGCGGGTGGTGGCGTCTCAAATCACGCGCCGGTGGGCGGAGACGCACTACTCTTCGCGATCACCAATGAACCGCAGCTCGCTTTTGAGCGGTTTGAACCGCCAAAATTGGGCCGAGCAGTGCTACAGACCGTGCATTTCCCAGCGAACGAGATCGCCCGCCGCTTCGAGGCTGTCTATGCACGGCCCGCGACGGGCTCAGAATCTGGCCGTGCGCTGCTATTTTCAACTGCGGCAGTCGGTGAATGTACCAACCTGCTACCGTCGATCAATGTAGCAATTAATACGCTGGAGCCCGGTAGCAACCAGCGTCCGCATCGCCATAACGGGGTTGCCGTGACATTAGCCCTGCAAGGCGCAACGGTACATTCGATGATTGAGGATGAACGAGTTGACTGGTCACTTGGCGCGGCTCAGATTACACCGCCTGCCGAACTGCACGCACACTACAATCATGGCAGCGACCGAATGGTCAGCCTCGTGGTCCAGGACGAAGGCTTGCATTACTACACAAGAACGCCCGGATTCTCCTGGGACTGAGCGTACTAAGGTTCGTTGCGCTGCAGGTGGGCTAAAACTGTATCGAGCGGTTCGACATCTCCGAACTTGGCGTCGATGTCGAAAAGGTTCCACTCGACTGCACCTGCGATGCGGTCGCCGATGCATTCGCGCACGATGATCGGTCGGAAGCCGTCGGCGATGCCGTCCTCTACCGTGGCGCGTACACAAGCGCTCGCCGTTGTGCCTGTAACCACGATCGTATCGACACCGGCAGCATTGAGGAAACTAGAGAGGTTGGTGCCGCGAAAGGCGCTGGCCTGTTTTTTAACGATGACCAGTTCGTCCGGCCGTCGGTCAAGCCGTTCGTCGATCTGCACGGCTTCCGAACCATTGGCCAGGGCCTCGGACGGTATCTTCTTGGCCCACAACCCCATATCGGTGTGATCGCCTTCGATAATGTCGTAGGCGGTTGTTGTGTAGACGATTGGCAACCCTTTAGCGCGAAATGCGTCCAGAACCCGTTGCACGGCGGGGATTATCGTCTCCATGCCCTCGCAGGTGAAGGGGTATCCTTCCCGCGTCCAAGCGTTGGCGAGGTCAATATTTACTAGGGCCGGTTTTTTGCCCCAGCCGATGCGGCGCTGGAAACCGCGGTTTTGATAAAGCTTGGAATCTGCGGCGAACAATTTGTCGAGTAGTGCCTTTGTGTCGGTGTCCATATTGTCTAGTTCCTGAAGAATTCGAGCAATTTGTGGGCGACGAAGTCTGGTTGCTCCTCGGGGATGAAATGGCCGCTCTCCGGCGCGACCAGGCCGGTTACGTTTTCGGCGACGCGACGCATCGACTGCTCCGGTTCCTTTCCGCGGCCGCGCGCCTCCCATTTTGAACCACCCATTGCTAACACTGGCATTGGCAGGCGGAAACCAGTTTCTAGCAAAGCGCGGTTCTTGGCCACATCCTCAGGTAAGGTTCGGTAGAAGGCGAAGCCGGCGCGCATCGCACCGGGCTGAGTGTAGGTGCGGAGATACTCCTCGATCGTCGCGCGGTCGAAAGCTTCTGGCTTCCAGGCGAAGTTACGATAGAACCAGCTGAGATAGATGTCTTCTCGGCCCTGGGTTAGCGCTTCCGGCAAATCCAGTGTGATGTGGAAGGGGTGGTGCCAGCGCCGGCCGCCCTGGCTGAAATCGCCACCGTCACCCGGAATGACCACGTCAAGGATGGCCAGTTTCTCGATCGCCTCCGGGTGGGCTGCGGCCAACGCAAAGCTTGTTGGGCCGCCCCAATCGTGTCCGACTAGCAGGAAGCGCTGATGACCCAACTCGTCATGCACTACACGCCAAATATCGTTTGCGACGGTCTGTTTGTCGTAACCGTTTGCCGGGCGTGAGGAATCGCCGAGCCCACGCAAATCGGGGGCTATTACTGTGTAGTATGGCGACAGTTGCGGGATAATGTGGCGCCACTCGTACCAGGTCTCTGGCCAGCCATGTAGCAAGACCAACGGTGGTCCATCGCCGGCAGTGACGTAGTGGATCATGACATCCCCGAGATCGGCGTAATGGTGTGCAAATTCGCTCATGCGTTCTGCGGCGTGAAGGCCGTCTCCTTGATGATGCCACCATGCAGGGTAACGAAGTGCGGCATGGGTAGCGTGCGCTAATTTTTCATGTGCAAAATCAGTGATGTATATAGATTCATAAGACCGGCTTCTGACCCGCCTTTCTCGGCGCCGAGGCCGGACAGCGGGTTTGGTGCGCGTTTGTCGCTAGCGCATCGTATCGCGTAGATCCGGTGGCTATCTGTAGCCGCGACGATTTAGCGTTGTTTTTTAAAATGTCACCACCGATCGGATCGACTTGCCGGCGTGCATCAGGTCGAAAGCGCTATTGATTTGATCCAGCGGCATGGTGTGCGTGATTAGATCGTCAATATTGATCTTTCCGTCCATGTACCAATCGACGATTTTCGGCACATCGGTTCGGCCCTTGGCGCCCCCGAAAGCTGTTCCCTTCCAAACTCGACCTGTCACAAGCTGGAACGGCCGCGTTGCGATCTCCGCGCCAGCCGGTGCAACACCGATGATGACTGAGACGCCCCAACCCTTATGACAGCATTCCAGAGCCGTACGCATGACGTCAACATTGCCGATGCACTCGAAAGAATAATCTGCTCCGCCGTCCGTAACGTCGACTAGTGCGTCGACTAGCTTGTCGCCATAGTCCGCTGGGTTAACAAAATGGGTCATGCCGAATTTTTCGGCCAATTCTTTCTTAGCGGAGTTGGTGTCGACCCCGATGATCTTATCGGCACCCACCATACGGGCACCCTGCAGAACATTGAGGCCGATGCCGCCGAGACCAAATACCACGACATTGGCACCTGGCTCCACCCGCGCCGTGTTCATTACCGCGCCTAGACCTGTCGTGACGCCGCATCCGATATAGCAGACTTTTTCGAATGGTGCGTCCTGACGGATTTTAGCTACCGCGATCTCCGGCAGCACTGTGTAGTTGGCGAAGGTGGAGGTCCCCATATAGTGAAAGACCTTTTCTCCCCCGAGTGAGAAGCGGCTGGTGCCGTCCGGCATGACACCTTGCCCCTGTGTAACACGGATCGCTTGGCATAGGTTAGTCTTGCCACTAGTGCAATATTCGCACTGCCGGCATTCTGGTGTGTAAAGTGGGATGACGTGATCGCCTTTGGTGACGCTGGTTACGTTCGGTCCAACATCGACGACGACACCCGCGCCCTCATGCCCCAAGATCGCGGGGAAGATGCCCTCCGGATCGGCGCCGGAAAGTGTAAATTCGTCAGTATGGCAGATACCGGTAGCCTTGATTTCGACCAAAACCTCGCCAGCCTTTGGGCCTTCGAGCTGGACTGTCTCGATCGTCATCGGTTTGCCAGCCTGATGGGCGACAGCTGCGCGTACATCCATGATTAAATACTCCCCGTTCGGCTTTGCGATTGCCTTTGCATCAAATTGCCCCAGTGACGCCGCCAATTCAAGGCTGCGGGATAGCGAAACATAGCAGAGCGCCGCAGTTGACGGGATTACTGGTGATGCATAGGTTCCGGCCACTCTAATGGACGAGGTACGATCATGCGTGAGTTGGCGGCGCAGGCCAACGCGTGGCCCTTCGTTGAAGCGCGGAAGGTCCTGAAGCGCGTCGGCGGGAAGACACCGGAAAAGGGCTATGTGCTGTTCGAGACAGGTTACGGTCCGTCCGGCTTGCCTCATATCGGAACATTCGCGGAAGTATTGCGGACGACCATGGTTCGGCGCGCATTCGAGCAGCTGTCCGATATTCCGACGGAATTGTTCGCCTTTTCTGACGATATGGATGGAATGCGTAAGGTGCCAGACAACATTCCTGATGGCGATAAACTAGAGGAATTTCTTCATCTGCCGCTGTCCGCCGTACCGGACCCTTTCGGCACGCATGAAAGTTTTGCCGCTCACAACAATGCCCGGCTTTGCAGCTTTCTTGATGATTACGGCTTCGACTATACCTTCGTCAGCGCTACGGAATGCTACAAGTCTGGCAAGTTTGACGCCGCCCTGCAGAAAATGCTGGAAGCCTATGACGAAGTGCAATCGATCATGCTGCCTACACTTGGTAAAGAGCGACGCAAGACCTACAGTCCGTTCCTGCCAGTCTGTGGGGAGACCGGCCATGTGCTTCAAGTTCCGGTCGTCGAACGCGATGTCGACGCTGGCACGATCATTTACCAGCGCGAGGACGGTAAGCTGGTCGAGACCCTAATCACCGGCGGTCACTGCAAGCTGCAGTGGAAACCGGACTGGGCTATGCGCTGGTTCGCATTGTTGGTTGATTATGAGATGTCCGGCAAGGACTTGATCGATTCTGTAAAACAGTCGAATAAGATCACCCGGGCGTTAGGTGGCCGGCCCCCGGAAAGCTACACATATGAGCTTTTCCTTGATGAGAATGGTGAGAAAATTTCTAAATCACGTGGCAACGGGCTGACCATGGAAGAGTGGCTTGCCTATGCGCCTAAAGATACCCTTGCCTATTTTATGTTCGGTAAGCCGACGACGGCGAAGCGGCTTTTTTTTGACGTGATCCCAAAAACTGTTGACGAATACCTCTCGCATCTAGGCAAGTTCGAAAAGGAAAATGAGGCGGCGCAGCTCAAGAATGCTGTATGGCATGTTCATAATGGTGAACCGCCGCGCGAAGAAGTGCCATTAAGCTTTAACGTGCTGCTTAATTTGGCAAGTGCCTGCAATACTGAGGATAGAGAGGTCTTGTGGGGTTTCATTGCCCGCTATGCACCGGACGCATCACCCGAGGCAAATCCAATCCTCGATGAATTGGTAGGTTTTGCGATTCGGTACTACATGGATTTCGTAAAGCCTTACAAGCGCTACCGCACGGCGGATGATCGGGAACGTGCTGCGCTGATGGCATTGGTGGTAGGGCTCGAAGGCTTGCCCGAGGGCGCCAGCGCACAAGAAGCGCAGAACAAGGTCTACGAAGTAGGCAAGCAGTTCGAATTTGAACCGCTACGCAATTGGTTCCGGGCGCTATATGAAATTTTATTCGGTCAAGAGCAGGGCCCACGGCTTGGTTCGTTCATCGCACTCTACGGCATCGACGAAATGATAGAGCTGATCCAGCGCGCTCTATCGGGCGAAGATTTGAGCGCCGCTTAGGGGCGGCGGTTTCTTTTATTATTAGGATTTTCGGCAGGGCAAGGTTCTAGGAGGCATGCGCTTCAATCTCACAGATGGAACCCGAGTTGACCGTGAGAATGTCGTTAATTTGGCTTTAGCCCTGCTGATGAGCGTATGCCCAATAGAGTTCGCGTGCGCGCTTGTATAACGGCCCCGCCTGCATATTGCGTTCTTCGTAACGTGTGATTGCCTGAACCTTGCCGTGGTTACCCGAAGCGAACATCTCGTCCGCGGTTTCCAGATCGGCAATCGAGACCGTGCGTTCGTGTAACTCAATGCCATTCTCTTGTAGCAACGAAATTACACGCTGCCGAGTTACGCCGTTCAGGAAGGTGCCATTGGGGACCGGCGTGTGAACCACACCATCTTTGGCTAAAAACAGGTTTGCCGTTGCCAATTCCGCGACATTGTTGAGTGGGTCACGAACGACTGCATTGTCGAAACCTTTCTGAACCGCCTCGCGAAGGGCTCGCGAAGCGTTGGGATACAAACAGGATGCCTTGGCATCGGTCGGTGCCATGTCGGGTGCGGGACGCCGGCGTGAAGACAAGCAAACCGTGAGGCCAGTCGCTGCTGGCAATGGTGAGACGTAAACGACCATTGCAAAGCGAGTGCTATCTGGGTCCGGATCGACCCATCCTGTTTCGGCCCAGAACATGGGTCGGATATACAGCTCCGCGTCCTTGGGAAATTTGCGAATACCTTCCCAGGCCAGATCATAAATCTGTATTGCTGTCATTGTTGGTATGAGGCCAAATGCTTTGCAGGAGCGGATAGCCCTCTGGCAGTGCAGGTCAAGATCGGGCGCAACGCCTTCAAAAGCGCGTGCGCCGTCAAATATCATCGATGACAGCCACGTCGCGTGCGTTCGCGCTCCTAAAAGTGGTGGATTTCCCTCCAGCCATTTGCCGTCAATATAGGTGATTGCATCCATAAACGCGCTCCAAACTGTCAAACGCCAATAAATTTAGCGCACTATACTGTCGCTAGAATGTCAGTCCAACGCAACGCCTGGCCAGATTGTTGCTGTATCAATTAAATTTTGGGATGATTCTATGGTGCCGAGAATGTGCCTTATGTGGCATCGCTAGACAAAATTCCTAAGCTATCTATACGCTGGCGTTACCGTCGGTGCTCGGCTTATTAATGTTAGACTTGGCGGGCATAAATTCATGATTTGATGGCGATACGGTTTTTAGTGAACTGCATCGCTCGACACTGCAACGATTTGTACACAATGATGAAAACGACCGGATAGTCAGTGTTAACTGTTTTTTCGTATTAGGGGTAATAATCTGCGTTTTGTAACAAGGGTTTTGTGTGACCGTAATTTTATGTCTAAAGAAGGATCCTCATCGGTTGGATGTTAACAAAATTAGCTGCCATTTAGTGTATGGACTCGGATGAGTATTTTTGATTCTGCAGTTTCTCTTTTCCGGCAATTGGATCCTGAGCGAGCGCACCACCTTGCGGTATGGTCCCTGACATGTGGCTTGGGCCCCCGCTGGGGTGGGCCGGACGACCCGGTACTGGCTTCTGAACGGTGGGGAATGAGGTTTCCTAACCCGGTCGGCCTTGCGGCCGGGTTCGATAAGGATGCTGCGGCGTATCGCGGAGCCTTGCAGTTGGGCTTCGGGTTTGTCGAAATAGGTACCGTGACCCCCCAACCTCAGGCAGGGAACCCGAAGCCTCGCTTGTTTCGCCTAACTGAAGATCGCGGTGTTATTAATCGCTATGGCTTCAATAGCGCTGGCGTCGATGTATCAGCAAAACGGTTGCGACGCCGGGGTGCCGGTATCGTCGGTGCCAATATCGGCAAAAATAAGGAAAGCGAGAATGCTGAAGCTGACTATATCGTTGGCGCTAAAAATCTTGCACCGCTGTCTGATTATTTGGTGATTAATGTTTCCTCGCCTAACACGCCGGGATTGAGGGCATTGCAGGATGGCGACCAGCTGTCGGAGATCATTAAAGCGACCCGGAAGGTCGCTACAGATGCTTGCGGTGGCGAATCAAAGCCATTGCTGGTCAAGATAGCACCGGACCTAACTGATGAGGATAAACAGGATATTGCGGATACGGTGGATGAGACAAAAACTGATGGTTTAATAATCTCTAACACCACGGTCACGCGCCCGGTAGGTTTGGTGAGCCGGGATAAGGAGGAGGGGGGTGGGTTGAGTGGCGCACCATTGTTTCCGTTAACCTTGCGTTTGGTCGGGGAAATGTACCGCCTGACGCGCGGGAAAGTGCCAATAATCGGAGCCGGTGGTATCGCTAGTGGGGATGACGCTTACGCTATGGTTCGGGCTGGAGCGAGTCTCGTTCAGATATACAGCGCACTGGTTTTTCGCGGGCCCAGTCTAATCCCGCGGATCAAGGAGGAGCTTGCGGACTGCCTTTACGCGGACGGTTTTGCAAGGCTCGATGACGCAGTAGGAGTCGACCAACGTTAAGAAGCGTGCCGCTGCAGACCCCAACCGAATTTGCTGATATTAATACTCAAAAATATGGATTCCGATGACACAGACCTATTCGTTTGAATGCAAGAGACCGAATAGAAATTGGTTGAGTTGCTCAATTAAAAATTTTATTCCGCCTATTAATTATCTTTTTGGCGAACCACGGTTCAGCAAGGATTAGCTGAAAATTTGTCCGGAACCCGAGGATGCTGCGGCTATGAGCTTCTAAAACATGACGATCATCGATGGCTTGAGCGCGG
>Ga0114933_10004157_pt1 | contig 13741 bp, 17 predicted proteins | sample 4SBtaG_FD_89691 | JGI IMG/M metagenome (GOLD analysis project Ga0114933, IMG submission 89691) | Deep subsurface microbial communities from Kolumbo volcano to uncover new lineages of life (NeLLi) - 4SBTROV12_W25 metaG | ecosystem: Environmental > Aquatic > Marine > Volcanic | place: Kolumbo...
TTCTTCTAAATTTTTTTCCTCAGACATTTAATTCGTTTTTATTTTTGTCTTTTTCATAATTACCCATTGCTGAGCAATTGTTAATATATTGTTTACAGTCCAATACACCACGAGACCTGATGGGAAAGGAGCCAAAATAATTGTAAGAAATAGCGGAAAAAACATAAAAATCTTAGCTTGTATAGGATCTGCAGGTGCAGGATTTAGTTTTTGTTGAGCAAACATTGTTAAACCCATTAAAATTGGCCATATGCCTATGATTAAAAATCCCGGAGGGTCCCAAGGTATTAGGCCAAATAAATTAAAAATAGTTGTAGGATCTTTAGCTGACAAATCTTGTATCCAACCAAAAAAAGGCTGGTGTCTCATTTCAAGAGAAATGAACAGCATTTTATAGATGGCAAAAAAGAATGGTATTTGTATTAATATTGGCAAACATCCGGACGCAGGATTAACCTTTTCTTTCCTGTATAGAGCCATCATTTCTTGTTGTAGTTTAACTTTGTCTTCTTTATGTAGCTCTTTTAATCTAACCATTTCAGGTTGAAGAGCTTTCATTTTTGCCATAGATCTAAAAGAGTAATTTGCAAGAGGAAAAAAGATAATTCTAATAGCTAAAGTTATTAAGACAATCGCAATTCCAAAATTCCCAGATAATTTAAATAAATAATCAATTACAAAAAAAAGTGGTTTTGTAAAAAAATAAAACCATCCCCAATCTATAACCAAATCGAACTTTTCTATTTTTTCACTTTCTGCGTAACCATCTATCGTTTCCACTTCTTTCGCAGCTACAAATAATTTAACTTCATTATCTGAAGTTGATGCAGCTTTAATTTTAACCGGATTGTTAAGTATATAATTTGCTTTAAATACATCTTTAAACAAGAATGTTGACTTAAAATTTTCATTTTTAGGAGGCACTATGGCAGTCACCCAATATTTATCTGTGATACCTAACCATCCGCTATCCGACTCTCTTGATATTTTCTTTTCAACTACATCCTCATAACTATCCTCTTTAAGTTCGTCATCAAAAACGCCAATAAATCCCTCATGTAAAATATAAAAACCTTGCACATCATCAGGTTTTTTATTTCTAGTGATTTGGGCGTATGGATATAGTTCGACAGTTTTATTTGTATTGTTTTTAATTTCTTGCTTTATTTTAAAAAGATACTTTTCATCCAGCTTAATTATTTTTTTAAAAATAAGTCCTTGCCCATTGTTCCACTCTAGAACAACAGGTGTTTTTTCATCTAAATTTCTATTTCCTTTGACCGACCATACTGTATCAAGCGTAGGAACTTTAATTTTATTACCAACACTTGTCCATCCAGTTTCAATATAAAAGCCATCTTCGGTTTCTTTGGGATTTAAAAAAACTACTTCTTCTTTTGAGTCAAGTTCTTGCATATAGTTTTTAAAAGAAAGATCGTCAAATATCCCTCCTCTTAAAGAAATAGAGCCATTAACTTTTTTGTTATTAATTGTAATTCTTCCAACTTGTGCAATCGAGTCTTTTCTAGAAGTAAATTTACTTTTAACTTGCTCATTCAAGGTAGGGGTTATATCGGTAGATGATTTAAATTTTGTTTCAGATTTTTCTTGCACAAAATTTTTATCTTTATCTTGTCTTGGAGTTTCAAAAAATGCTCCCCAAAAAAGCAATACCGACATTGAAAGTGCTATAGCTATAAAAACGTTTTTATTATCCATTTTTATTCTTCCTTTTTGTTGGAACAAAATCTAATCCAGCACCTCCACCAAAAAATTTGATAGGATGGCAACATAAAATTCTTTTAAGACCTAGATATAAGCCTTTATACAAGCCATAAGTTTTTAAACATTCAGTAAAATACTCTGAACAAGTTGGTAAATATCTACAATTATTTCCTAAAATAGGTGAGATTAAATACTTATAAATTTTTATAAGTTTAATAATAAGACTTAAGAAGAATTTTTGCATTTAATTTAATTTTTTAAAACTTTTCATCATAACCTCTGTTAACTTTTTAGTTTTTTCAGAATAAGACTTTGTTTTACCAAAAACTATATAAGTATAATTTGTATTAATTGCACCTTTTATTTTGAGTAGATTTATCACTATTGCCCTAAGTTTTCTTCTAATTCTATTTCTTTTAACAGCATTACCTATTTTTTTTTTCATAACAAAACTTATTATAAGATTATTATTTTTTGGATTAATAAAATTTTTTGCAGCAAAAATTGAAAAAAAATCAGTATGAAGCTTTTTTTCTTTAAGGACTATTTTAAAATGATTACTTTTTTTTAAACTTTCAAGTTTAACCATCTTAAGTTGAAATAGTTTTTCGTCCTTTTGATCTTCTTCTGGCAATCAATTTTCTGCCTCCCTTAGTAGACATTCTTGATCTAAAGCCGTGCCTTCGTTTTCTTACTAATCTGCTTGGTTGGTATGTTCTTTTCATAAAATAATTTTAGTTATATATTTAATAATAACGCTGATGTACAGTTAAAACTAATTCTATGAATAAAAATCTTAAAATAATTCTAGGTGTTATCTATTTAATTTGCTTGAGTTTAATACTTTTTGCCTTTTTTAAATTTGTAGATGTTACACAGATCACGGATTATTCCTATATTAGAGACAATACAAAAGTACTCATTGGTTTAAAAAATCAAAATATCGCTTTTTTTGCAATAATCTTTTTAATATTTTGTATAATTTGGATTTTACTATTAGGATTTGGATCTCCTATAGCTTTAATCTCTGGATTTATCTTTGGAAAAATAACTGGAACATTAATAACAGTTTTTGGATTTACGATAGGTGCAACTTTGTTATATTTTTTGTCTCAATTATATTTGAAAGAAACAATATTAAATTATCTACCGAAAAAAGCTATTAAATTAAAAAATATATTTAATAAAAATGAATTTTTTTATTTTATGGTTTTTAGATTCACAGGTGGACTTGGAATACCTTTTGGTATTCAAAATGTTTTGCCAGTTTTATTTGATATGAAGATTAAAAATTATTTTTTTTCTACTTTTATAGGATTAGTTCCAACAGTCTTTATTATTAATTCTTTAGGCGAAGGAATTGAAAAAATTATAGAAACAAAATATGAACCTTCTTTATTCGATATAATTACTGATCCAAATATTTATTTACCGTTATCAGCTTTTGGTGCAGTTATATTAATTTCATTTTTTATAAAAAATAAAATTTTTAAATGAAAAATTTACTTAAATTAGATCCTAGTCCTTACTTACAACAACATAAAGATAATCCAGTTCATTGGCAAACTTGGACAAAAGAAAATCTAAACTTGGCTAAAGAAAAAAACAAACCAATATTGTTAAGCATAGGCTATGCAAGTTGCCACTGGTGTCATGTAATGGCTCATGAAAGTTTTGAGGACCAACAAACAGCAGAAATAATGAATAGTAAATTTATTAATATAAAGGTAGATCGCGAAGAAAGGCCGGATGTTGACTTTGTGTTTCAAAGCTCATTTCAACTTTTTAATCAGACCAGTGGGGGTTGGCCCCTAACAATGTTTCTTGATGAAAATGGAGTTCCTTTTATGGGGGGAACTTATTTTCCTAAAGAACCAAAGCATGGATTGCCTTCTTTCAAAGATGTTTTAAATCAAGTAAGTGAAATTTATTTCAAACAAAAAGAAAAAATAATTAATCAATCAGATTTAATTAAAAATTCTTTAAAGTTAAAAAGAAATCCTGTTTTGAGTCAAGAACTAGAACCAATTTTACAATCAATTTTAAGTAATTTAGATAAAGATAAAGGAGGATTTAAAGGTGCTCCAAAATTTCCAAATTTTAATTTGTATGACGTCTTAATTTACTTTTACAATAATAACAAAAAAGAAGAGTATTTATCATACACAAAAGGCTTGTTAAAAAATATTTGCTCCAAAGGTATTTACGATCATGTTGAAGGAGGAGTTTGTAGATATACCGTCGATGAAAATTGGACAATACCGCATTTTGAAAAAATGCTATACGATAATGCTCAATTTATCTCTCTATTATCAAATTTTTGTTTAATTAATAAAGAAGAATATTATTTAAAAAAAATTACTCAAACAATTAATTTTTTAAACAATCAATTTAAAAATAAAGAACTTAATTTGTTAGGCTCAGCTTTGGATGCAGACAGCGAAGGCAAAGAAGGAAAATATTATGTTTTTAATTACAATGAAATTAAAGATATAAAAAACATCACAGAATATTTTGATGTTAGTCCAGAAGGCAATTGGGAAGGCAATATTATTTTGGAAGAAAAAAAGTTAGCCAATGAAGAAATACTAAATAAACTTCAAGAGATAAGAAATAAAAGAGTTAAACCATTTTTTGACAATAAAACTCAATTAGACCTAAACTGCTTATGGATTAAAGCTCTTATTAATGCTCACAAAGTTTTACCAAACAAAGGTTATCTGGACTTAGCTCAAAAATATTATAATTTTATTGAAAAAAAATTCGGCAACAACGATCCTTATCATAGCTATTTTAAAAATTTAATTTTTCTTGAAGATTATGCTTTTTTAATAAACATTTTGATTAATCTTTATGAGTCTACTTTAAATATTAAGTATAAATTGAAGAGCCAAGAACTTACTCGCAAAAGTATAGATAAATTTTATTCTTCCGAGTTAAATATTTTTAGAAAAAATGAAAAGACTTTAAATGATATTTTTTTTACACCAATAGATATAAGTGATCATACAGTTCCAAATGGCAATTCTATAATGCTTATCAATTTAACTAAACTAGGTTTTTATGAAGAAGCCAAAAAACTCTCTAAAAGCTTACACGGATATTTAAACATTTATAAAAATTATATGGTAAGTACTATTAAAGCGTTAGATTTTTATGAAAATATCTCTAAGGGAAAAAAATGTGACGAGAACGGATGTCAAATTGAATAAAAAAATAATTTGGATAATTTGGCTTATATTAGTTATAATTTGGAATTACGGTTATCCTCAAGCTTCACCCTTTCAAGATGTATTGGCAGCAGTTATTTTTTGGATAATATCTACTTTTCTCCAAAAAATTAAAATATGATTATTAAGTTCACTTTTTAATAGAATTAAAATTTCATCAAGAGACTTGCATAATTTCAATCTAACAAGTAAAACTATATTTAGATGCAGGAGCAAATATGGGTATTCATTACGATTATAAATCTACACGCGGCGAAAAGGCTATGAAAAAAGAAGCTAAGCGAAAAGCAAGGATTGAACAAAGAAGAGCCAAAAGAAACACGTCTTCAAATGAAAAACAATCAGAAGATAAAATGCATGATATCGAGAAACCCATTACTTTAGAAGATTTAACTAATCCAGATAAAAATTAAGGTATTAATGAGACCTTTAGAGAAAAAAGCATCTCATAATAAAAGTAGAGGTGCGATGCTTAAAAAAAATTTAAAAAAAAGAAAACTATTTAAATTAAAAATTACCAAAAAAAACAATGACCGTACTATCTGACAAAACTATAAAAAGACTGGTTAAGGAAAAAAAAATGATCAGACCATTTGTCTCCAGTCAAATTAGAAAAGGAAAAATATCTTACGGTCTTTCGTCCTATGGCTATGATGCACGAGTTTCTAATGAATTCAAAATTTTTACTAATGTGAATTCCGGAATAGTAGATCCAAAAATTTTTAAAAAGGATAGCTTTGTTACAAAAAAAGGCAAAGAATGTATTATTCCTCCTAATTCATTTGCATTAGCTAGCACTATGGAATATTTCAAAATTCCAGAGAATATTTTGGTTATTTGTTTAGGAAAATCAACATATGCTAGATGCGGAATAATTGTAAACGTTACCCCTTTGGAACCTGGATGGGAAGGTCATGTAACTCTTGAATTTTCAAACACAACCCCACTACCTGCTAAAATTTATGCCAATGAAGGTGTGGCTCAGTTTGTTTTTTTAAGAGGTAATGAAAAACCACAAACTACCTACGCCAATAGAAAAGGAAAATATATGAAACAAAAAGGCGTAACATTGCCTAGAATATAAATCTTTAATGCAAAGATTATTAATTAAAGGAAAAAAAAAATTAACTGGAAAAATTGAAATTTCAGGATCAAAAAATGCAACACTTCCTATTTTAGCAGCCTCAATACTTGCTAATGAAGTTCAAATAAAAAATATTCCTCTTGTAAGAGATATTTTTACAATGATTGAACTTTTAAAATTTATTGGTCTTAAAATTAATTTTTCAAAATCTAAAAATACAATAAAAATTTTAAATAATGGTAAAAAAATCAATACATCAGCACCATATAAACTAGTAAAAACAATGAGAGCAGGAGTGCTCGTACTAGGGCCTTTGCTAGCGAAGTATCAAAAGGCTAAAATATCGCTACCCGGCGGATGTGCCATAGGGACTCGACCTGTAGATTTACATTTATTTGCATTAAAAAAACTAGGAGCAAAAATTAAAATAAAAAATGGATATATTTTTGCAACAGCATTAAATGGTTTAAAGGGATCTAAAATTAAATTTCCTAAAATTTCTGTTGGTGCTACAGAAAACGCTATTTTAGCAGCATGCGATGCAAAAGGTCAAACTACTTTAACAAACTGTGCAATTGAACCAGAGATTTTAGACTTAATTAAATTTTTAAAAAGCTTAGGTCATAAAATTAAAGTACAAAAAAGAAAAATTATAGTGAAAAAAGGCGAAACAAAAAAATCATTTTTTCATACAGTAATGTTTGATAGAATTGAACTGGGGACATACTTAATAACCGGAACACTAATTGGCAAAAGGTTTAAAATAATAAATGTTGACCACAGGATTGTAAAAACTGAAATAGAAATTTTAAAAAAAATGGGGGTGAAATTTAAAATAAAAAATAGAGAAATTGAGGTTTTGCAAAATGATAAAATTAAGACCACAAATATCTCAACGAAACCGTACCCAGGTTTTCCAACTGATTTACAAGCACAGATGATGGTTTTGATGACAAAAGCAAATGGCAAATCAAAAATAAGAGAAAATATTTTTGAAAATAGATTTATGCATGTTCCGGAGCTTAAAAGGATGGGTGCTAAAATAAACGTGAAAAATAATTTGGCAGAGATTTATGGCCCAACCGATCTTTCTGGTGCTGAAGTTATGGCAACCGATCTTAGAGCATCGGTAAGCTTAGTTTTAGCAGGCCTTATCGCTGACAATAGGACTATTATTAACAGAATTTATCACCTGGATAGAGGATATCAAGATATAGAAAAAAAATTGAAAAAATGCAAAGCAAGTATTAAAAGAATCTAAAGTGAAGACTCAAAATCTAAAGTTAATTGCAAAAACAGCTGAAGATCTGAGAGTTTTATCAGCCCATCTTCAAGACTCAATTGCTTATCCAGCAGACATAGCGAACTTAAAAAAAAATAGAATTTTTTTAATGCAACTGAATAGATTTATGTGGGAAGATGTTGAAAAAGGAGTTTTTAGAAAAAATAAAAGAGTTAGAACAGTTCTAAAATTTGAAAATGTAATAAGTGTCCATTCAAAAAACATTAATCAGCATAACAATAATAGGTTTTTAGATTTTTTAGCTATAGAATGTGCTGATTTGACAGATAAAAGCTACTCAATTAAATTAATTTTTTCCGGTGACTCTATAATTAAAATTAATGCTGAAGTTATAGACGTAACACTCGACGATCAAGGAGACCCGTGGAATACCAAAGCAAAACCTAAACATAAATTTTATGATGCTTAAAATTATAAATCAAAAAACACCTAATTCTTTAATAAAAATATCGAAAACAAGTATTGAAAGACTAGATACATCCGTTATAAATTTAACGAAGTATGAAAATTTAGAAAATCATACTAAATCAGTAAAATTAATATTAAGAAAGGTAAAATAGTTGGCTAAACAAGACACTTTAGAATTTAAAGGCAAAGTAACAGAATTACTTCCAAACGCCATGTTTAGAGTTAAGCTCGAAAATAACCATGAAGTTCTAGCTCATACAGCTGGAAAATTAAGAAAGAATAGAATTAGAGTTTTAGCTGGAGACAATGTTATGGTAGAGATGACGCCATACGATTTAACTAAAGGTAGAATTACCTTTAGATTCTAGGCCTTGTAGCTCAGTAGTAGAGCAGTACCCTGAAAAGGTATGTGTCGTAAGTGCGATTCTTACCAAGGCCACCACTAATTTTTACTGCGACCTTAATAAATTAGATTTATTATAATTTTTAATTTAAATTATTTCTATGAAATTTAAAAAACTAACCCTTACCACTTTAATCACAATTTTTTTACTCACTTCATTATTCACTACTAGCTCACATTCTGCTGGCTCAGACAGTAGTAGTGGCTCGGATACCAACAATTATATGGATCAATATAATGCTGCTAAGAATTTAATTAAAAGAGGAAAAAAATTAGAAACCAAAGGTAAAAATGAAAAAGCGATTAAATTATATACTTCTGCTTATAAAAAACTTTTAGAGGCGAATAAGATAGAAAATAGAAATCCCGATATTTTAAATTATCTAGGATTCACTTTGAGAAAAAAAGGAAATTACGATGAAGCAGAAAAATATTATTTAAAAGGTTTAGAAATAGATCCTAATCATAACGGTATAAATGAATATCTAGGTGAATTATACGTCAAAACAAATAGAATTGATTTAGCTAAAAAAAGACTGGCAATTTTAGAAAACTGCAATTGTGAAGAATTTAAAGAGCTAAAGGAAGTTATTGAAAAAAAATAACAAAAAAATTTTTAAACCACAATTAAGTCCTAAAAAAATGTTGGAGCTCGGAGTATTTGGAGGCTCTTATTTTTCAGAAAAAGACATTAAAGAATTTCCAAAAAAATGGTTTGCAAAAGCAAAATTAAGTAAAAAATTTGATGTAGAAGTAAATTTATTTAAAATTAAGTCAGGACTATCGAGAAAAGAATGGATAGACAAAGGCTGGATATTTAAAGAAGACCCTCTAGGCTGGTTTCAATGGTACTGTAGATACAAAAATGGAAGGCGAATTCCAGAAATAGATCAAATTCAGATTAAAAGATGGAAAGCGTTCGGCGATAGACATGTACCAGCCATTAAAAAAAATTGTGATGAGGGAGATATACATTGCAGAAGAAGACAAAGACAGGCAGTATTACAATGGGCCTATAACCCATTTGTTTAAATTAAATAGCTCCACAACAGTGTTTATATTTTTTTCCAGAACCACACGGGCACTTTTCGTTTCGACCAATTTTTTGACTGAGTTTTTTATTTTCTATTTTACTTTTTTCTTCATTCTTTTCTTCGCTAACTACAATAGTTAGATTAAATAAAAATTTTATAACATCTATTTTAATTTTATTAAGCAATGCTTCAAAGAGAAGGAAAGCTTCTTTTTTGAACTCTGAAAGGGGATCTTTTTGACCATAACTTCTTAAGCCGATAACTTGACGTAACTGTTCAAGATATTGCAAATGAGATCTCCAAGTAAAGTCTATAATCTGAAGGAATATTTTCTTTTCAAGATCACTATTTTGTGTTTCTCCTATCGTTTTAACTCTCTCTTTTCTTTTTAACGAGTAGCTTTCTTGCAATTTACTAATAAAATTATTGTCACTTAGAGATGCAAATTTTAATAAAGCTTCATCGCTAAAAGCGTTACCCGTGAAATTTTTTAATGAAGTTAAATATTCTTTTTTATCATTAGACTTGTTAAATAAGTCCTTTTTTTTTAATAAAGATTTTACTTGTTCTTCAAAAAAATCATTGAGAATATTTGACACATCAATGTTCTTTAATATCTTCAACCTCTGATTAAAAATAACTTGCCTTTGATCATTCATCACATCATCAAATTTAATTAAATTTTTTCGAATATCAAAGTTACGAGACTCTACTTTTTTTTGAGCTCTTTCCATGGCTTTATTAATCCAAGGATGATCAATAGACTCGCCTTCTTTAAGACCAAGTTTTTTAAGCATACCTTCAATTTGATCTCCTCCAAAAATTCTCATTAACTCATCTTTTAAACTTATAAAAAAAACAGAACTTCCAGGATCGCCTTGTCTTCCCGCTCGACCTCGAAGTTGATTATCTATTCTTCTACTTTCGTGCCTCTCGGTTCCTAAGATAAATAATCCCCCCCTTTTTTTAACTTTTATTTCATTTTCTTTAAAAATCTCTGGATCGTTAATTTTTCCATCTATCGTAAAATTTTTGTTTCCACCTAACTTTATGTCTGTTCCTCTTCCAGCCATGTTTGTAGCAATCGTTATTGCACCAACTTTGCCAGCTTCAGCAATTATTTTTGCTTCTTGCTCATGATGTTTTGCATTCAAAACGTTGTGCTTTAAATTTTTTTCTTTTAAGAAATCAGAGATTTTTTCTGATCTATCTATGCTAGTTGTTCCTACTAACACAGGTTGACCTTGGTTATTGCACTCTACAATTTTTTTTGTGATTGCCTCATATTTTTCTTTTTCTGTTCTAAAAATCTGATCATTAAGATCTTTTCTTATCATTTGTTGATTAGTTGGGACCGAAACAACATTCAGTTTGTATATGTCATAAAATTCTTCTGCCTCTGTTAAGGCCGTACCCGTCATTCCTGATAATTTTTTATATAATCTAAAGTAATTTTGATAAGTAGTTGAGGCTAAAGTTTGATTTTCCTCTTGTATTTCAACGCTCTCTTTTGCCTCTATCGCCTGGTGAAGGCCATCAGAAAATCGTCTTCCATCTAATACTCTTCCAGTAAACTCATCTATGATTTGAACTTTAGAGTCTCTTAAAATGTAATCTGTATCTTTTTTAAATAATAAATTTGCTTTTAAAGCCTGATTAATGTGGTGTACTAAATTAAGATTATTTGGATCATAAAAATTATTATTTTTTAAAATACCTTTTTGAATTGATAGTTTTTCAATTTTATCAATACCTTTGTCAGTTAAAATAGCATTTTTATTTTTTTCATCAATTTCGTAATCAAATTTTTGTAGTTTTTGGATGAATTCATTTGATAAATTATAAAAACTACTTTTATCTTCAACTCTTCCTGAGATAATTAAAGGTGTTCTCGATTCATCTATCAAGATACTGTCGACCTCATCAACAATACAATATTGTTGGTCTCGTTGAACCATATCTGATAAATCATATTTCATGTTATCTCTTAAATAATCAAATCCAAACTCATTGTTAGTTCCGTAAGTAATATCACAAGAATAGTTTTTCTTTCTTTCTTCATCACTTAAATCCCCAGTAATACAACCAGTTGTTACACCTAAAAAATTAAATACTTTTCCCATCCATGAGGAGTCTCTTTTAGCCAGGTAATCATTTACAGTTACTATATGGACTCCTTTGTTATTAAGTGAATTTAAATAAGCTGGTAGAGTCGCAACTAAAGTTTTTCCTTCACCAGTTTTCATCTCAGCTATTTTTCCTTGATGAAGTATTATCCCGCCTGCTAATTGAACATCATAATGTCTTTCTCCAAGAATTCTTCGTGCCGCCTCTCTTACCAACGCGAAGCTTTCTGGAAGAATTTGTTCGAGGCTTTTTCCACTATTTAAAGTCTTTTTAAATTCGTATGTTTTTTCTTTAAATTCATTTTCTTTTAGATTTTTAAATTGTTGCTCGTTTTTGTTAATGGCCTCAATTAAAGGCTTAATTTTATCTAATTCTTGTTGATTACCGCTTTTAAATATCTTACTAAATGTTCTTGTAAATAAATTCATTATATTTCTATATATGTATTTATAGCTTAAATTAAATAGTAATTATGACAATAAACTTAAAAAACTTCCTAAAAGACAAAAACAAGTTATCAAAAATGGGGGACTTCCAAGATTTAAAGCCAATTGATGGATTGCAAGTCTCATCCGTTTCAGCTGATTTGTATAAAAATGGGAGAGATGATTTAACGTTATTTTATTTTAAAGATGGAGCTAATTACGCGTCAGTAAACACAACTAACAGTATTACTTCAGAAACTATAAATTGGAATCAAAAAACTAATAAAAAATATATTAAGGGAATTTTAATAAACACAAAAAATGCCAATACTTTTACTGGAAAGCAAGGAATAGAGGGAATCGACTTAATTGCAAAAAATTTATCTAGAATTTTAACTATAAGAGAGTCCAAGTCAAAAGAAGGAATTACTGAAACCGTCAAAATTAAAGACCTAATGTTTGCTTCGACAGGAGTAATAGGAGAAGAATTTCCATCTCAAAAAATAACAGACAGTCTTCAAGAATTAGTTGATAAACTTAGAGACGACCAAACAAAACTAGTTTGGCTTAAAGTAGCTTCAGCAATAATGACGACTGATACTAAGCCAAAACTCGCTTACGAAGAATTTACTTCAGGAAATCAAATTATAAAAGTAGGAGGAGTAGCTAAAGGATCAGGAATGATAGCTCCTAACCTTGCTACAATGTTAGCTTTTATTTTTACTGACGCAGATATACCATCAAATCTTTTAAAACAATTATTAAAAAAAGCAGTTTCAAATAGCTTTAATGCTATTACAGTAGATAGCGACAAATCAACCAATGATATGGTTTGTATATTTTCTACTAGAAAAAATAAAATTGGCCATAACAAAAGTTTGCATGATCCAGTTATACAAAAATTTGATAAAGCTTTAAAAAAAGTTTGTCTTAACTTATCAAAACAAATAGTGATAGATGGAGAAGGAGCTAAAAAATTTGTTACAGTAAGAGTTATTAATTCTAAAACCTTAGGTAGCGCAAAATTAATTGCTTTCTCAATTGCTAATTCACCACTTTTTAAAACTGCGATAGCAGGAGAGGACCCCAACTGGGGGAGAATTATCATGGGCATAGGTAAGTCAGGAGAAAAAATTGATAAAGAAAAATTAATAATAAAACTTGGAAATTTAACGGTCGCAGAGAAAGGAAAAATTTCAAATCAATTTGATGAAAAAAAACTTAAGGAATATATGAAGTGGGACGCAATAGATATTGAGGTAAATTTAAATTTAGGCAACGAAACTTTCGAGTGTTATACCTGTGATTTTACTCATGAATATATAGATATTAACTCTGACTACAGAAATCCTACTTGAAAACTAAGTAAAGATTATTAAATATAAGATAATGATTAAATATAATTTAAAATGTGAAAATAAACACGAATTTGAGAGTTGGTTTTCAGACTCAAAAGAGTTTGAAAAACTAAAAAAAAAAAAATTGCTTGAATGTATTTATTGTAATTCTAAGAGTGTAGAAAAGTCAATTATGTCTCCTAGAGTAGTAAATTCAAAAGAAAGTTTTTCATATGATCGAAATAAAGAGAAAGAATTAAAAAAATTAAAAGGTGATTTAAAAAAACTTAGAAAATTTGTAGACAAAAACTTTGAATTTGTAGGTGATAATTTTGCAAAAAAAGTTAGAGAAGTATATTATGACCAAAGCAGAAAAAAAAATATTTATGGCACCACGACAAACAAAGAAAGAGATGAGTTGTTAGATGAAGGAATAGATCTAGTCAGCGTGCCCTGGGTAGAAGAAGAAAATTAATTTTTATTTCCAACAATAATATAGTTTACTGATAAATTATCGGTTCTTCGCCATTTATCTGATATTAAATTATAGTCTAATCCCTTTATATCTTTAATTGAAAATTTTAGATCTACTAGTTTTTTTTCTAATTCCTCCGGTTTTAAAAACTTGTTCCAATCGTGGGTACCAATTGGTAACCATCTTAAAA
>Ga0114933_10004158_pt1 | contig 13739 bp, 15 predicted proteins | sample 4SBtaG_FD_89691 | JGI IMG/M metagenome (GOLD analysis project Ga0114933, IMG submission 89691) | Deep subsurface microbial communities from Kolumbo volcano to uncover new lineages of life (NeLLi) - 4SBTROV12_W25 metaG | ecosystem: Environmental > Aquatic > Marine > Volcanic | place: Kolumbo...
GAGTGGATAGAAAAACTTTCGCAATCAAAAGACTTCAAAGTTTATAACTCTGCGCTTTATACTCTCAGAATTTATTCCAAGGATAAAAGTTTAATTAAAAAAATTCATAATAATTTGTACGCCAAAAAGATAGTTGTTCATATAGAAGATGAAATAAATTTAACTTTTTCTGTTTGTACGGATAAAAAAATAGAAAAAGACTTTTTTGAAGGAGTATTTAAATGAATCTACATAAACAAGGAAAAGTGTGGGGTCAAACTCAACCATTATTTAATAAAAACAACGTTGAAATTCACCGAATAGAAACCAATAAAGGTGGTTATTGCAGCAAACATAAACACGAATTTAAACACAATTGTTTTTATGTGGAAAAAGGAAAGCTTAAAATAACGGCATGGAAGAATGACTATGATTTAGTAGACGTAACTATACTAACAGACGGAGAAGCTACAACCGTACCGCCTAGAGAATACCATACGTTTGAAGCTTTAGAAGATTCTGTATGTTATGAAATTTATTGGGTTGAACTATCAGATAAAGACATAGTTAGAGAAGATTGTGGTGGTGTTGACAATTAAAATAAATTGATTTAAATTAGCGGGTGAATAAAAATTCTAAAATTTTCATAGCTGGACATAACGGAATGGTAGGTTCAGCTATAATGAGAAACTTATCAAGCAATGGATATAAGGCTATTTATTTTGCAGACAGAAAACACCTAGATTTATTGAATCAGCAATCGGTAGATAGGTGGTTTAAAGAAAATGAGATTGACGTTGTTGTAGATGCAGCCGCAAAAGTAGGAGGAATACATTCTAATAACACATATAGAGCAGATTTTATTTACGAAAACCTACAAATACAAAACAACTTGATTAATTCATCTCACAAACATGGAGTAAAGAAATTATTATTCTTGGGGAGCTCTTGTATATATCCAAAATTTGCAGATCAACCAATTAAAGAGGAATACCTCTTAACTTCCCCATTAGAGTATACAAATGAACCGTATGCTATAGCAAAAATTGCGGGTATTAAAATGTGTGAAAGTTATTACAAACAACATGGATGTAATTTTATTTCAATTATGCCAACTAATCTATATGGCCCAAATGATAATTTTCACCCCGATAATTCTCACGTGTTACCAGCATTATTAAGAAAATTCCATGAAGCCAAACAGGCTATCTGTTCTGTAGTTAATGTTTGGGGTACGGGAAAAGCAAAAAGGGAGTTTTTGCATGTGGATGATTTAGCTAAAGCTGCCGTTTTTATTTTAGAAAATGTTAATGCTGAGGATATTTATAGTAAAAATATTTCACATTTAAACGTTGGTAGTGGTGAAGATATTTCTATTGCAGATTTAGCAAAAACAATATCTAACACGGTCATGTACGAAGGTGAAATTCAATTTGAATTAAATAAACCAGATGGAACATTAAGAAAATTAATGGACAATTCAAGAATAAAAAGCTTTGGGTGGAAGCCTACAATTTCCTTAGAAGAAGGCTTGAAAAGTACATATAATTGGTATAGAGCTAACGAAGATAATTTAAGGTCATTTTAATGAGTAAAAAAATTCTTGTAACTGGAGTACTTGGTCAAGATGGGGCCAATATGTGCGAATATCTTTTAAAAAATCCAGAGAATAAAGTCTTTGGCATGATTCGCAGAGTATCAAATCCAAACTTTTCAAATTGTGAAAACTTTTTAGATCACCCAAATTTTCAATTAGTATATGGTGATTTAGTAGACGAATACAGTATAGCTAAATTAGTTCAGGATATTCAACCAGATTATTTTATCAACTTTGCCGCCAACTCTTTTGTTGGTTGTAGCTGGGACATGCCCATGCAAGTATTTGACGCTAACGCAGTAGGTGTCATGCGTTGTTTAGAAGCGGTTAGGGCATATCAGCCAAATTGTAGATTTTATAGTGCGGGGAGCAGTGAGGAGTTTGGAGACGTTGATTATGCTCCACAAGACATGAAGCACCCACTCAAACCTCGCAGTCCATATGGAGCCTCTAAGTGCGCCGCTAGGCATCTTGTGAAGGTATACAGAGAATCTTACGATATGTATGCTGTACATGGAACACTTTTTAATCACGAAGGAACAAAGCGTGGGGAAGAATTTGTTACAAGAAAAATTACCAAAGGCGTTGCTAGAATTAAAAAAGAACTAGGTGGAGGTATTGACATAGAAGCCCCAACTCCAATTGAATTAGGAAACATTCATTCAAAGCGAGATTGGAGTGATAGTGAAGATTTTGTTGAAGGTGTTTGGTTAATGGTTAACCAAGAAGAACCCAAAGATTACCTTTTAGCAAGCGGCGAAACCCACACAATAAAAGAATTTATTGAACTAGCATTTAAAGCTGCTAAAATAGATGGTTACTGGGAAGGAGAAGAACTAGAGGAAAGGTATGTTTATAAAGGTAGCAGTCATAAACATAGTTTAGTTGTAATAAATGAAAAATTTTACAGACCAGCAGAAGTAGAGCTTCTTCTTGGCGATCCTACTGAAGCAAAAGAAAATCTTGGTTGGAAACCAAAAATTACATTTGACAAACTTGTAAAAAGAATGGTAGAATTTGACCTAGATGCCCAGAAAAAAGAATAAGTATCAAATATTTGTTGAAAGGTTTTTAAAAGATCCAAAATCCTTAAAGGTTCCCGGATGGAGAAGAGAGGTTGCTATAGCCAAAAAGCTTTTTGATAAATTTCAAGATGATAATTTTTTTACATCTTTAAAATTAGATTTTAAATTAAATTCTTTAGCTTGGTTCTTAACCGAAGATGGGTTGAAGTTTTTATATAAACAACAAAGTCTTTTTAGACTTGCTCTACCAGAAAAAAAGGAGTATACTTTAGGGAATAAGATTCTTGGTCCTAAAGGCAAAACGTCCAGAAAACCTAAAACAATAATAGATTTTATAGATAATAATGAAAAAGAAAACGAAGACTGAAGGAACATCTCCACTAGATCAAATAGGTGCATACCTTAAACAACATAGTGGAGATCATTATAATTTTGAAGAAGAAAGAACCTATACGGTATCTAGCGGTAGCTTGCTTTTAGATATTGAAATGGGTGGCGGAATCAAACCGGGAATTGTGCGAGCTTCAGGAGTAACTGAGGGTGGCAAAACTTCATGTGCTTTATCTTTTGCTAGAAACTTTCAGAAGATGGATAACTCAATGGTTATTTATATCAAATCAGAAGGCAGACTTTCAAAAGATATGGTAGAAAGGTCTGGTATAGACACAAGCGAAGAAAAATGGTTTGTATATAAATCTAATGTTTATGAATCAGTAATTGACTTTATGAGAGAATTAGTAGCGAATAACCCAACAGATACAAGGTATATGTTTGTTATTGATTCAATGGATGCGCTTGTACCTAGGGGAGATTTGGAAAAAAGCTCAGACGAAGCACTTAAAGTTGCTGGTGGATCATTACTAAGTTCAGATTTCCTAAGAAAGATGGCCCTAGGTTTAGCAACTAGAGGGCATATATGTTATATGATTTCTCAGGTGAGGAGTTCTGTTCAGATTAATCCCTATGCAAAATCAGACCCGAAAGTTACCAATGCGTCTGGAGGCAATGCAATACTTCACTATAGTGATTGGATTTTAGAATTTCAACCAAGATGGGTTAAAGATTTAATTACAACACAGCCAAACGGAAAAGGTGACATGCTTGGACATTGGTGTAAAATTATCTTCAGAAAAACCTCTAACGAAAAAACAGGATTAGAAGTAAGATACCCAATTAGATACGGAAGAGTTGGGGGCAAAAGTATTTGGGTTGAATATGAAATTGTAGATATGATGCTAGCTTGGGACATGGCTGTAGCCAAGGGAGCTTGGGTTACAATTTCAGATGAGTTGGTAGAAGAAGTTCAAAAAGAATTAAAGGTAGAACTCAAAAAACAACATCAAGGTATGGATAATTTACGAAAATACTTTGAAGAAAATAAAGAAATTGGTAAGTATATCTTTAATAAATTCAGAGAAGCCCTCAAAAAAGCATGAGGTTATACAATGTATATGGAAAGCTTCAAAGTAGAAAGGTTGGGAAATACCTTATAGATTGGGATGACAAATCCAAATCTAAAATACAGTTCAAAACCAAACAGTTTCTTAAACCTTATTGGCAAAACCATATTGTTTATGAAGAATTCCCCGTATATGGCACAAAACTAAAGGTAGATTTCATTAACGCTACCAAAAGAATAGCCATAGAAGTCAATGGTACTCAACATAGTAAATTTAATAAATTCTTTCACAATAACTCAAGAGCCAACTATCTTGAATCAATAAAACGAGACGTTAAAAAAAGAGAATGGCTAGAATTAAATAATTTTTTAATAGTAGAAATAGAACAAAATGAAGTAGAAAAATTAAGCAAAGAGTGGTTTAAAAAAGAGTTTGATATTATCTTATAATTAGTGTGTAATAATTATTATGGATCAGGAGCCATTTAAAATACCTCCTTCCTTATTGGCACAAATAAATGAATGCTCAAACGGGGGATACGTGTTATTTACATTCAATTCCGCAGGACAGCCAGTTGTGCATTCAAATTTTGATACGCCCATGAATGCTATGGCTTTAGAATATTATATAAATCACTATATAAAAACTTTAGAAGTCGTAAATTTAGAAACTTCTGTTGAATTTTTCTCTGATGATTTTGAAATTCAAGAAGAGCCTGAAGAGCCAGATTGGCCAGACGAGGATGACGAAGAAGAAACAGAATAAAAAGTCTTTACCAAAAAAGTGATTCGTGCTATAAATAAAGCATGACAAACGTATCAATTCAATTAGAAAAACACGTATTGGGGGGTTTACTACGAAACCCTTCTGTATTAGCGGACGTAGAACCATTTATTTCAGAAAAAGACTTTTATGTAAAAGCTCACGCTACAATCTACAAAGTATTAAAAAATTCAATCTTAAAAGGAGATAATGTAGACAGCGTAATTGTTTCACAAAAAATTAAAAGTTGTGGAGCAGAAAATTCTTTCAGAGAATGTTTTGGTAATGACATTTCAATATTTGATTATTTAGATAACTTAAGTTATATACAAATTACAAATAATGGAGTTACAAAAGCAGCGCAAGAACTTGTGTATATGCGAGTTAAAAGAGAAGTTGCTGAAAGTGCTGAAGAAATTAAAAAACTTGCAGCTTCAGGAGGCGTTGATAATCTTGGTGATTTTATATCAGAAGCAGATGCTATTTATCATGAAAGAATGTTATCATATACAAATGTAGAAGATAAACCTCAAGATTTATACGACGACATTTTAAAAGATGTTGATGAAGCTGATGTTGTAGAAAATTTTGGATACCTAACTCCGTTTCCAGAATTTAACAGGCTTTACGGTGGCTTTAGACCGGGCAACGTATATTGTTTTGCGGCTAGACCGGGTCAAGGCAAAAGTACATTACTTAACCATCTTGCCATGTCTGTGGGCTCACAGTACGACATACCAGTTTTAATTATTGATACAGAAATGCAAACTAAAGATATCAGAACCCGAATGCTGACGGCATTATCTGGTGTTCCAATGCATATTATTGAAACTGGACAATACAAGCGAAGCAAAGACCTATATGATAAGGTCAGACAAGCCGCACAACAATTAGAAAAGGTAAAAACAAAAGTAAAACATTACCAAGCTGGCAATAGGTCTGTTGAGCAAATTATGTCAAAAGTCAGAAGGTGGATTCTTTCTGATGTTGGCAGAGGAAATCCAGCAATTGTATTATATGATTATCTAAAACTTACTGGAGAAAAAGTTGGACAAAACTGGGCAGAGTATCAAGCTATGGGTGAAAAAGTTAGTTTATTTCATCAATTATCCATGGAAGCAAACATTCCAGTTTTAACGGCAGTTCAAGCAAATAGAACTGGAGAAAGTTTTAATAAAAAATCATCTCAAATATCTGACGACAGTTCTTCAATGGCTGTGTCTGACCGAATTCAATGGTTCTGTTCTCTAACTGCAGGAATCAGAAGAAAAACTATTGAAGAGATTGCGGAAGACGAAGGCTTGTCTCAAGAAGAAGCTGAGAACGCCAATGAGCAAAGAGGCATGAACAACTTGAGGTTTGGCACTCACAAACTAACAGTGTTTAAATCTAGGTTCCAAGGAGAAAATGCTCCGGGGCATCACGATCTACACAGAAGAACTCTGTCAGATGGAAGCTTTAGATATGAAAATAATTATTTAAACTTAGAAATAAATAATTTTAAGGTTGAAGAAAAAGGTTCTTTAGAACATATCATACGCAGACAACAGGGTAGAGCTACGTTAAATGACGAAAACTCAAACGATGGTGATTTAATCTAAATGGATGTAAAACAAACATTATTAGAGTTAGGTTATTCTAACATAAAAGACTCTGGTGATTTCTATAGAACAAAACCGATCTATAGAGACTCCGATAACGAAACATCTCTGTCCGTGAATAAAATCACGGGCAGATTTGTTGACTTTGGAAGAAACATAAAAGGCTCTTTTGAAGAATTAGTAAGACTCTCTTTACGAGTAGACAAGATAGAAGATGCTAAAGAATGGCTCTCTGATAAAACTACCCACTATACAGAAGCTCCAAAATACGAAGTAAAGATTTCAGAACAAAAAATATTTGATGAAAACCTTTTGGATAAAATTGAAAAAGATGAATCCTATTGGGTAAATAGAGGGGTTTCAGTAGAGACCCTAAAAGAATTTAACGGGGGCATTGTGCGCTCTGGGAAAATGAAAGACAGATATGTATTCCCTATCTTTAACTCTAAAAATAAAATTGTTGGATTCTCCGGTAGAGATTTAATGAATTATAAAAATTCACACAGACCCAAATGGAAACATATTGGATCTAAATCTACTTGGGTATATCCAGCCTTTTTGAATTCTGATACACTTTTAAAAAATAAAAAAATTATTATTGTTGAAAGTATTGGAGATCTTCTTGCATTGTGGGATGCCAATATTAAAAATGTTATTGTTTCTTTTGGGTTAGATATAAGTTCACAACTTTTAAACTTTCTCTTGAAAATTGATCCAAATGAAGTTATATTATCTTTCAATAATGACGAAGCCAACAATAATGCTGGCAACAAAGCGGCAGACAAAGCTTTTAATAAATTAAATAAATACTTTGACCCCAAACAAATAAAAATAATCCTACCTGACAAAAAAGACTTTGGGGAAATGAACAAGGAAGAAATAATAAATTGGCAAAAAAAGATATAAATTACTTGTCCGCTTCTAGAATGAAAACTTTAGAAGCGTGTAGCTGGCTCTATTGGTGCAAATATGTATTAAAATTACCAGACACAACGAACGCTGGAGCACAAAAAGGTAGTATATGCCACTTGGTTTTAGAATTACTCTTAGACCCAAAGCATAAAAAACACTTTACAGCTATTACAAAGCTTTCTGACATGGAAGCGTCAGAACCAGTAACCCGACTAGTTATCAAACACCTTAAACGCGATGGAATATATGAAGATGAACACTATCAAGACATAAGGCACATGATACTAGTTGGGTTAAACTATGACTTTTTTGGTAAGGGTGGAAAGTTGGAAAGTCCGGAATATGAATTCAGAATTGAAAACAAAGACCCCAAGTATTGTGTGATGGGATATATAGATAAAGCTATAAGTTATAAAAAAGATAAAAGAATGCTTATTGCCGATTATAAAAGTGGCAAAAAGAAATTTGAAGGAGAAGATTTAAAATCAAACATTCAAGCGATGGTTTATTCTCTTGCATCAAAAAAGATATGGCCAGACCTTAAACCCGTTGTAAGATTCATACATTTAAAATTTGGAGAAAATCCAATTCAAGAACTTCAATATAGCGAAGAAGCCCTCAAAGGTTTTGAATATTATTTAGAAGGCATTTACAAACAAATGGAATCTTTTGATGAAGAAGCTTCAGAATCTAACCTAGCTGCAAATCAACCATTCCCCGCTAAAGACCAAGGCTTTAAAGGGCCACTACAATGTGGATTTGCTAAACGCCCCGGACAACTTAAAAAGGATGGTTCTGTTATGTGGCATTGTGCTTTTAAATTTCCATATGATTATTACGTACTTGAAGATAAAAACGGAAAACGAATAGCCTCATCCAAAGATGAAGAAGAGTTAAAGACAAGAAAGAAAAGGGGTCAAAAAATAGTAAAGAAACATTATGACGGTTGTCCCGCGCACAACTCTAAAGCTGTAGACGATTTTGAATTTTAATACTTGACTAAAAAACACAATTAAGTTAATCTTGCATTAACGATATGAGCATACCACTCTTTAAAAGTCACTACTCTTTAGGAAAAAGCATTTTAACATTATCTAATGAAGACAATGCAGATAAAGTAGCCCCAGATTCTATTATTGATATTTGTAAAAAAAATAAAATAAAAGAATTCTTTTTGGTTGACGACTCTATGGGAGGGTTTCTTGAAGCATATCAAAACTCAGAACAAAATAATTTAAAATTAATATACGGATTAAGATTAACTATTTGTGCAGACATGCTAACCAAAGACGAAGAATCTCTTTCAACAAATTCTAAATATATAATTTTTATTAAAAATACTCAAGGCTATAAAGACCTTATTAAGATTAATGATTTAGCAGCAAAGGATGGTTTCTATTATGAACCAAGAATAGACTTCAAACACCTTCAAAGTTTATGGACTAAAAATCTTAAACTCTGCGTTCCTTTTTATGATTCATTCATATTTAAAAATATTCTCCAAGGTAAAAGCTGTATTCCAGAATTTGAATTTATAGATGATGTTACTTTTTTTCTGGAAGACAATAACTTGCCATTTGATGAATTGATCAAAAAGTCAGTCTTAGAATTTACAAACGACGGAAACGATTATTCATTAGTTGAAAGTCAAAGTGTGTTTTATAAAAACAAAGAAGATTTTAAAGCCTACTTAACCTTTAGATGTATCAGTAAACGAACGACTCTTAATAAACCAAACTTAGAACATATGTGCAGCGATACATTTTGTTTTGAAAACTGGAAAGAAAAAAATGAAAGCTAAATTTGTAGAAAAAGAGTGGGGCCACGAAATCTGGTTGGCTAATAACGAAAAAGAAAATTACTGCGGTAAAATTTTACACATAAACCAAGGACATACTTCTTCCATGCATTTCCACATGGAGAAGCACGAAACTTTTTACGTTACAGATGGAACACTACAAGTTATATTAATAGATACAGAGCAGGGCAAAGAGCGCCACCATATGGTACTAGAAGGATGTACATTTGAAATAGATAGAGGCCAACCGCACCAGCTAATTGCTTATGATGGAGATGTAGAATTTATTGAAATAAGCACGTTCCACAAAGACTCAGACAGCAAAAGGATTAAACGATAATGGATGACCATTTATTAAGATTTAAAAAAGACACCAAATATGTTCTAATTGATTGTGAGACAGAAAATCTATGTCTTCACTCAACGAATAATCTGCCTTGGCAAATTGGTATGATAAAAGCCGAGGGAGAAAAGAAAGTTGAGGAACAAGACCTTTGGTTAACTTGGGATAGAGATATTGACGTTAGTAAAGACGCAGCACGAATCACCCATTTTAATTATGACACCTACAAAGAAAGAGCAAAGGATGCCAAGAACTTATTTCCAATAGTTCAAGACTGGCTTGATAATGCAGACTATATTATTGGGCATAATATCCTTGGATTTGATATCTACCTTTTAAAAGATTATTACAATTATATGGGTGCGGATTATAAGCACTTATTGCCAAAAATCATTGATACCAACTGCGTTGCCAAAGGTGTCAAATATGGCTTCAAATTTAGCCCTAGAGAGGACTTTCTTCTCTACCAGTACAAAGTACTACACACCCACAAAAGAGGCGTTAGAACGAATCTGAAGGCCTTGGGGGAGGAATTTGAGATAGATTTTGACCCAGATAAGCTACATGAGGCCTTATATGACCTTGAATTGAACCTTAAAGTATGGAATAAACTAAAATGCATGATAGAACTATAGATTTTATAAAAAACTTTAAAAAAATTAATCTTCCATTAAATGGAGTAAGATTACCTACTTTTAAAATTGAAGATAAATACAAGAAAGAAGTTGGGGTAAAAACCAATGTTGATAATGTTCAGTTTTTGAAAGCCTTGATGAGAAATGGCTTTAATAAAATTAAAAGTAAAATTCCAGCCAAAGATCATGATAGCTACAGACAAAGAGCGAAACATGAGATTCAAACCCTAAGAGAACTAGGCTTTATTGATTATATTTTACTTGTATGGGATGTAGTCAATTATTGCAAACGAAACAATATACCAATTGGGTTGGGGCGTGGCTCCGCTGCCGGTAGTTTAACATTATATTTAATTGGTGCGACGGGCATTGATCCAGTAAAACACGATCTTTATTTTGAAAGATTTGTTTCAAAAATTAGAGCCAAGAAAACTGTAGTTGATGGGATTACATATCTTGATGGTTCATTAATGTGTGATGTAGATATTGATGTCTGTTATTATAACCGCAAAAAGGTTCTTGAGTATCTTGATAAAAAATTTGCTGGAAAGACATCTAAGATTCTTACATTTAATACTTTAAATACAAAACTATTAATTAAAGAATGCGGAAAAATAATTAAAGAAAAAGACGAAACGGAAATGAACAGGGTCACATCATTCATTCCTAAAGAGCATGGAATAATTAAAGATATTGACGCTGCCTATAACGAGTCAGAAAGCTTTAAAAAGTGGTGCGACGAAAATTCAGACATATATAAAACTTCATTAAAACTAAGAAGCCTAATTAAAAACAAAGGAGTTCACCCATCAGCAATTGCAATTTCTTATGGAAAGCTAAACGAAAACTGTCCTACAGAACTGACTTCAAAAGATAAAAATTCCGTAACGTCTTACGACATGAATGGAGTTTCATTGTCTAATGTTAAACTTGATATACTTGGATTAAGAAGCGTTTCTGTTGTTGAGGACGCCTGTAAACAAATTGGAATCTCTATTAATGACATCAATCTTAATGATCCATCTATTTATAAAAACTTACAAGATTTAAAAACTCCACATGGACTTTTTCAAATTGAAGCCGACACAAACTTTAGGGTATGCCAAAGAGTAAGGCCACAAAATTTAGAGCAACTCAGTGCTGTTCTAGCTATTGCTAGACCCGGAGCACTTAGCTTTTTAAATAAATACGCCTTATATACAAGGCATGACGTATACGAACCCATCCACTCTTTCTTTGATGATATTTTAAAACAGACCGGTGGAGTTGCATTATATCAAGAACAGTTAATGAAAATGGCAAACAAAATTGGGTTCACTCTTGATGAAGCGGAAATTTTAAGACGCATTGTTGGCAAAAAGAAGGTAAGCGAAGTTAAAAAATGGAAGAAGAAAATTAAAGATAAGGTAAAAGAAAATAATCTTGACCCAAAGATTGGCGATGTGCTTTGGCGAATCCTTGAGGACTCAGCAAACTATTCCTTTAATAAGAGTCATTCCATTGCTTACGCTGCTCTTGCTGCAGCTACTACTTACCTAAAATTTAATCATCCAAAAGAATTCTTTCTATCTCTTCTTAAAATGACTAGGTTTGAACCAGAGCCAATATCTGAAATATCCAAGATTCAAAAAGAGTTGGATTATTTTAAAATTAAATTATTACCGCCTCATCTGATAAAGTCATCTTTAGATTTTTCAATTGAGGGAAACAATATACGGTTTGGGTTATTATCTATTAAAGGTATTTCAGAAAAATCTATAGACAAGTTAAATGATTTCAGAAGCACGTTCTCAAACAAATTTGAAGTATTTGAGTCCGCTAATGAGTCAGGACTTAATGTTGGTATATTGTGCGCCTTGATTCAAGCAGGAGCACTAGAAGAAGACTTTAAGCAATCAAGAACCAAGGTGGTTTATGAAGCTCAATTATGGAACCTATTGACTCCAAGAGAAAAAGTAATGGCACTTAAAGTTGGTAAAGAAAATAATTATGATCTTGTATCTTTAATTAAAAAATTAAATACCACAAAAGACGAAAATGGAAAAGTCTTTATCAAAGACTCTAGAATGCAAACAATTAGAAAGAAGTGTGAAAAGTATAAAGAGATTTATGAGATAAACAGAAAATCTGAAAGCTTTGCCAATTGGTATTATGAAAAAAGCTTACTTGGCTATACCTACGGCAAAACTTTACAAGACATTTTTAGCTCAAATGTAGATAATTTAATAAATCTAAGACAGGTGCTTGACACGCCAACTGGCAATCATGTAAACTTTGTTGCAACCATTGAGGGTAAGACAATTTCAGGAGTTTCAAGAAGTGCCAAAAAAACCAAGTATTTTAAAGTGTCATGTTCCGACGAACATGGAACAATGAACACATTAATGTTTAATGATAAGATTGACGAGTGCAAATTCTCAAACAATGGCCTACCAAAAGAAAACGAAATTGTTTTTGTAAAAGGTAGAAGAATGGATGATGCAATCTTTGCAGATATCATAACCGTTCAAGACAACAAGGTATATACAAAGTTGTCAGATTTAAAGAAAGTCTCTTGACAATCAGTTAAAAAAACCTTAATATAATAAAAGATATGATACATTTTTATAAACCGAATGCAAAAGTAACTGGAACAGCTTGCTCCTTCTGGTACAACACCAATGAAAAGTCATTTTTTTCATCCATGATTAAACAAGCTTCTTGGGATTCCTCAAAGCGGCAGGGTTCATTTGTTAAAAATAAAAAGGTTCCCGACAAGAATGTGATTGTTAAGTTGAGTGCCGGTGAAGTGGGAGGAATTTTAGATTCCATTGAATCCAACCGAGAGTTTAGCGCATACCATTCAAGTAAAAATCAAATTACTAAAATCAAATTTGGGGTATACGAAAGAGGCGGCAAGCAAGTTGGCTTTTCTTACGCCGTCAATAAAGAAAATAAAGAAGACTCAACGGATAAAAGTTCTTTTATTATTGGATTCACTTTTGGAGAAGCTAGACTTTTAAAGCAGTATCTTCAAAAAGCTTTGGATACCTCATTTTCTTTTTATACTCCCAAAGAAGAAGGAGATAGCCAACCACAAACAAAAGAAGTTGATTCATTTGATAGCTGGTAATGTCTGAAAGAAAAAAGAAAGTATTGTTTCAAAGCGATTTTGCTTTGGCCAAAACAGGCTTTGGTAGAAATTCCAGAGCCGTTTTGTCTTACCTATATTCCACAAACAAGTATGAGATATTACATTATTGTTGCGGTATACCTTCTAGTAATCCAGCTTTAAAAAGAACACCTTGGAAATCTGTTGGCACTTTACCAGAAAACCAAGAACAAATGGATCAACTAAGTAGAGATCCACAGGTTGCCAGAATGGCGGCTTATGGAAGTCACATGCTTGATCAAGTAATAAAAGATTTTAAACCCGATGTATATATAGCAGTTCAAGATATATGGGGTATAGATTTTGCAATACCAAGACCTTGGTTTAGTAAAATTTCATCTGCTCTTTGGACCACGCTAGACTCTTTACCAATTTTACCAACAGCTATAAACGCAGCAAAAAAGGTGGATAATTTTTGGGTCTGGAGCAATTTTGCAGAAAAAGATATGCACAAGCAAGGTTTAACTAATGTTAAAACACTGCATGGAGCATTAGATGAAGAATTTTTTTATAAGGTTGATGAAAACAAAAGGGTA
>Ga0114933_10004162_pt1 | contig 13727 bp, 17 predicted proteins | sample 4SBtaG_FD_89691 | JGI IMG/M metagenome (GOLD analysis project Ga0114933, IMG submission 89691) | Deep subsurface microbial communities from Kolumbo volcano to uncover new lineages of life (NeLLi) - 4SBTROV12_W25 metaG | ecosystem: Environmental > Aquatic > Marine > Volcanic | place: Kolumbo...
GATGATAAAATATTTGATATTAAATTTAAAAATATGTGGGAATATTATCTTGCATATTGTGAAGCTGGCTTTTTATCAGAATCTACAAATGTTCATCAAATAACATTAAAAAAATAAATATTTGATCCATTTTAATAATATTTAGCGTAGAGAATGCATGACTGTCTATAGGTATAAAAATAATACTCCAAAACTTAAGCTAGAAGATTTTTTTTCAGGAGATATTTCAGTATGGGGAATGTTCGAAGATACATTTGGTATTATAAGAAAGAGATTCACTTGTAAAATTAGCGGTAGTTGGGATAAAAATACTAAGACTTTAAATATTAAAGAAAATTTTATGTATGATGATGGTGTTAAAGAGTATAGAGATTGGAAGTTAATTAAAATAAATAATAATTGTTATGAAGGCACAACGGATGCTGTAATAGGAAAAGCCTTAGGTTATACCTCAGGGAATACATTTCATTGGAAATATACGTTTGAACTTCCATTATTTGGTCGCAAAACAAAAGTAAAATTTGATGACTGGATGTACCTTCAAGATAACGATGTTATAATTAATAAAGCTTATATGAAGAAGTTTGGTTTGAAATTAGGAACTGTAACTTTATTTTATAAAAAAGGTTAATAATTATATTATTTTTCCATTTTTTTAACCATCAATCTTTTATAAATGGGCCATGGTAACATTGTAATAATTCGCATAATTACTGCAAAAATTATTGGAAAACTTACTTCAAACTTATCAGAATATAATAATTTTTTATAAATTATTGCTGCTGCTTTTTCTACATCCATTAAGAAAGGCATTTTAAAATCATTTTTATCTGTTAAAGGGGTTTTAACAAAGCCAGGATAAAGAATTCTAAAACGTACACCAGTATTACTATAATCTATTTCAAAACTTTCTATAGCTGTTTTGATAGCAGCTTTAGAGGAACAATAGGCTGCGGACATAGGCATACCTCTCCAAGCTGCCATAGAAGAAACAACCGCAATTTGTTTTATATTTAAAGTAGAAATATAGGGTTGCAATGAAATGATATGATTTAATACTGCTATATAATTTAAATCAATTACATGTTTTGTAGACTCTATAGTTGCGTATTTAGAATCTTCTTTTATATATGTACCTGCATTTAAAATAATAAATTCTAAATTTTTACATTCTTTCTCTATAAACTTTATACCATTTAAAACTTCTTTTGAAGCAGTTACATCTAAGGGTAGAGCAATTATTTTACCTTTAAGAGATAAACTTAAGCTCTTCTTAACTAAAATATCTAATTTTTTTGATGACCTTGCACTTGCAAATACGGTGTAGCCATTTTTAGCAAAGCATAAAGCTGTAGATTTGCCTATACCACTAGAAGCTCCGGTTATCCAGCAAGAATTAGACATACTACTTGTTGAGAATATTTAAAATAGGACCAAATAAACCTTTAAATTTTAATTTGCCTTCATAAACTACTAAACATACACATCCCTCACTAGGATCAGAAACAGGTGTATGTAAATTATTCTCATCTTCTATGGCAACATCACCAGCATTATAACTCCCATTTTCATCTTTAAAACCACCCTCTAAAACTAGTGTTAATTCTTGAGATTCATGCCCATGATGAGGTAGCTTCCTTCCTGGGGGAATGGATAACATACGCGCATGCGTATTTTGTTTAAAGTCACCGAGATCAATGTCAAAATACCTTATTCCACCAATACTTTTTTTCCATTTATCCGTAAGTTTATCAGTATCAGGGAGATATTTAGAAAGTACAGAGGGCATATTTTTAAAAGAATTAACTTTATTAGTTGGCTCAACGAATTGATCATCTAAATCAATGTTATCTATTTTACCTAAAATACTTTCTAAAGAAGAAGAATTAACCTCTACCGGATCAGAATCCTCTAAAAATTTGCCTCCTAAATTTTCAAAATCCTCTACAACTTTCCTGCATTCGGCACATAAGGTGATGTGTGAAGCTACGATTAGGCTAACTGATGGTGAGGTTTTTCCTGCGGCATAAGCCATTAAAATTTCAGGATGTATGTGGTGTTTAATCATGTAGGTGTCCTTCTAATAATTTTTTTAAACGGGTTGAAGCTAGTCTTATCCTAGATTTAACTGTTCCTAGGGGCATGTTAAGTTCATCTGCAATGATAGAATGAGACTTATCTTCATAGTAAGTCATTTTAATTAACTTAGCTTGCTCATCCGGTAGCATGTTTATAGCATCAGTTATTTTAACAGACTCTTGATTAGCACTGTATTTTTCATCTGCAGGTTCTTCTTGATTTGGAGTTAACATTGGGTCATTTGGATCTAATTGTGGTCTGATTTCTTTACGAAGTAGATCAATACGTTTATTACGAGCTATGGTAAATAACCAGGTACTTACTGCCGCTTTACTTCTGTCAAAAGTCTCTGACTTTCTCCATACAGTAAGCATTACTTCTTGAAGCAAATCTTCAGCAACTATGTCATTTGATCCTAGTTTCATTAAATATCCTTTAATACGAGGGCCCACCAATTTAAATAGGTTGCCAAAAGCCACCCTATCTTTTTTAGTAGCGACTAGAGTAATTAGGCTAGTTAATTCTTGATCCTTGACTGCAGGTTTTAACAATTTATATGTTTTCTCTTTTTTAAGGTTTATATAGGACAACTTAGCCGATAAACCCGCAGTTTCAAAAGTATTTTCTAAAAACATTAAAATCTCCTACTAGAATTACGCTTAAAAACAAATTATGGATCAATTAATTATTTTATTTTTTCATATGCAGCAAGAGCCTTTTCTCTAGATGTCTTAATATCGACAATCGGATAAGGATAATCCTTACCTAAATTAATTTTTGCCTTTTTTAAAATATCCTCAGGAGCTTCCCATGGACTAAATAAATATTCATTAGGCATATTTTTTAATTCTGGTAAATATTTTTTTGTATACGAGCCATCTTCGTCAAATTTTTTTCCCTGAGTGATTGGATTAAATATTCTAAAATATGGAGCGGCATCGGCACCTGACCCTGCAACCCATTGCCAACCTGCAGAATTATTAGCTATATCCGCATCAAAGAGGCAATCCCAGAAATAATTCTCTCCTTTATGCCAATGGACTAGCATATTTTTTACAAGGAAAGAGGCTACTATCATTCTAACTCTATTATGCATATATCCAGTAGCATATAACTCTTTCATACCTGCATCTACTATAGGATAACCCGTCTCACCTTTTTTCCACTTATTTAAAAGATAGTTATCATTAACCCATGGAAAAGTATTAAATTTAGCTTGTAAGTTTTCTACCGGAAGATTAGGAAAATGGTATAACAAATAGTATGAAAATTCCCTCCAACAAATTTCACTTAAAAAATGCTGAGTATTTTTGTTTTGCTCTATTTTTTTTGTACTTATCCATATTCTTTTTGGAGAAATCTCTCCAAAATGTATGTGAGGAGACAGAAAAGAAACATTATTCTTAGAAGGAAAGTTTCTTCCCTCTTTATAATCTTTAATACCATTACTTAAAAAATTATTTACTTTTTTTAATGCTGCTTTTTCTCCTATTTCCCAAGAACTAGTTAAATTTCTCTCCCATTCTAGATCAGATAAGAGTTTGAGGCTATTTATGTCAGAGCTAATATTATTAGTGTCAAAACTAATCTGGGAAATATTATATTTTCCAATTTTAATATCTTCTAAATTTAAATATGCTCTCTTGTAATAAGGTGTAAAAACTTTATAAGGACTATCATCATCTTTCAGAATTTCCCATGGCTCTCTTACTAATGAACCATTAAAAGTCTTAACTTTAATTTTATTATCTAATAATTTTTTTTTTATTTTAGTATCTCTTTCAATTGAGAGGGGCTCGTAGCAACGATTCCAAAATACTCCTGTAATATTTTTTTTTTCAATTAAATCCATTAATATATCAATGGCATTGCCTTTAAAGTAGTTAAGATTATTCTCTAAGCTTAAATTTAGAGATTTTAAAGAATTATATAGCCATACTTTACTAGCTGAACCCATTGGACGATCATTACTATATTCATCATCATTAATATAAATAGGAAGTATTTTAGCTTCTTTTGCTGCTTCTGCTAAAGCAGGATTATCTCTAATTCTTAAATCTTTACGAAACCATACTATAATTATATTTTCAGGCATAATTACTCCAAATACATTTACTTTAATAATTAATCACCTATATTACGGTTTTGTACAGAAATTAGATGGGTATTTTTATGCTAAAATGGCTTGTTATTTTTATGTTATTTATTATTAATAATAACATTTCCTATGCTATTGATAAAAAAGTTAAAGCTGAGCTAATTCCTCATTGTGGTATGACTAAGGGAGGAGTAGCTACAGCTACACCTGATGGCAAAATATATTATTGCCCTCAAAGAATAGCAAATATAGATTGGAACTTTCCAGGAGCAGTAGATTTCTTTATATTACATGAATATGGACATATTGTATTACAGAGTGGTAATGAATTAGAAGTTGACTGTTGGACAGCATATGAATTTTCTTTGATGAAAGATAAAAAATCTAAAAAATCAATAAAAGAGGCTCTAAAATTTATCAGAGGTTTTAAATTACCTGACCCTAAGTATGGAGGAACTGGAGAAGATAGAGCATTACTTATAGAAAACTGCATGAAACACGGAGCTGATTTCTATAAAAACAATTAACTTTTAGTAATTTTTTTCTTTATTTTGCCGGCTAATCTTCCAAGCTTTTTAGCTGGCTCAGGATCTCTAGCAAGTTCGCCTGCACCTTTAGCCATTTTTCTGGCTGTTTCTTTAGCTTTTGCTCTGACTCTTGGATCAGATGCTGCTCTACGTATTGCAAACCTAATAATATTTCTTAACATTTTATAAACATGGATTAATTATAAAAATAAATCTATAAAAATTTGACAAAATTATTATGAAAAAATAGGTTAAAATAAATTAGGTGCCTTTAATAGGTGAAAAGGGAATGAGATATTTTAATTTAAATTGCCTCAGCTGCCCCCGCAACTGTTATTGACGAGATAGTCCAAAATACCACTGTATATAATAATGTATGGGAAGGTTGGATGATTTAAGACTCAAGAAGCCAGGAGACCTGCCTAATTAAGTACTATCGACTATTGAGAGGGGATGTTCAATAGAGCTTTACTTAAAGTGATGGTGCAATTATAGCCATTGTTTTAAGATCAATTATATCTAAAAACAATAAATTACTAATTAACACAAAAATAATTTTTTTGTGAAATTTTGAGTTGGAAATTTTAATTGTTTAAAAATAATAAATCTATTTTATTATCAATAATATTTTTAAGTTTATTCTCTTTATTATCTAAATCTCTAGCAAATGAAGTTAATATTATTGAGCCGATAACTGTTACTGGAAGTTATTTTCCAAAAAAGTTAAAAGAAACTGGTTCTGCAGTTACAATTATAAATAATCAAGAAATAGAGCAGAGTGGAATGAATTATGTTGCTCAAATTCTAAGCGCAACAGCAGGTTATCAAGCTTATAAAAGTGGAGGCCCCCAATCATTAACTAGAGCATTTTTAAGAGGTAATGAAACTGATCATACTTTAGTTTTGATTAATGGAATGAAAATAGTTGATTCATCAACTGGAAGAGGTTCTGTTGACTTAGAGAGATTAAAGTTGACCGGAGTAGATAGAATAGAAGTGCTTAGAGGTTCTCAAAGCGCTTTGTACGGATCTGAAGCTATAGGAGGCGTAATTAATATTATCTTAAAAAGAGGAACTAAAGAAAATAAAAAATTCTTGAATATGGAAGCATCAAATAGATTAGACAAAGATATTACCTCAGGAATATCTGGGAATGTAAAAGATTTATATTTTTCTTTAAATTATAATCACTCTGAGGGTCCTGGTATATCATCTGCAGAAAAGTCTTTGGGGTATGATGAAAATGATAGTTATAATATTGATAGTGCTAATTTAGTTGTTGATTATGATCTTAATTCTTCAACAGAAATTTCATTGATATCTAGAGTATTCACATCTGAAGTAGAAGAAGATGATGCTCCTCTTGGACCCTTTATTGATGCTGACAGACAAGCTAATTTATTAGATTGGCAATCAGCTTTATCTTTAAATAAACAATATGAACTCTTCTCTATGGAAGCTTTGGTTTCTACAGCAAAGGCTAGAAGATATCAGTTAAAAGAAGATAGAAAATTTAGATGGTATATAGCTGATCTAAGTAGTGCAAAATTAAAGTTTAATGTTCCTATAAATTCAAGAGAAAACCTTGTTTTTGGACTAGAGACTGAGCGTTCTCATATGGATACGCAAGATCAATATAATGCTTATGATTTTAAAGTTTCTTCTTCTTCAAGTTTTTATTCTTATTCAAATAATACTATAAAAAATCTTTTTATAGATGGAAGCCTTAGAAGTAACCATCACGATTTATACGGTTTATCTTCAACTTATAGGATTGCAGCAAGTTATTTAATCCCTAATTCTAACTTTAGACTTCACTCAAGCTATGGGACTGGATATAGAGCTCCAACTTTAGACGAAATTTATGGTTCATATGGAAGTATTTCTATCAAGGAAGAAACGAGTAGAAGTAGGGATATTGGTTTAGAATACATTTCATCTTCAAAAAATATAAATGCTGATCTAACATTTTTTGCAACACAAATAGATAACCTTATTGGCTATGGTCCAGCACCTGGATATAAGTTTTCAAATCAAGGTAGTGCTAAGAATAGTGGCTTAGAATTATTTATAAAGTATATTCTTTCAGAAGAAATAAAAATAAACTCACATTATAATTTTTTAACAACTAATAATAATGGTCGTTCATTATCAAGAAGAAAAAAACACTCAGGAAAAACTTCTATAAATTATATTCCTCGTAATATTTCTGATTTGTCATTAAACTCATCTCTTGAATATCATTCAAATGCAAGAGATGGAGCATTTTCTGGAGGACATATTGCTGGATATGCTCTTATGCATAGTAATATAAATTATAATTTAAATAAAAATAGTATTATTCAATTTAAAATTGAAAATATATTAGATCAGAATTACTCTGAAGCAGATACTGCAGGCTCATATGGAAGAACTGTAAGTTTAGGAATAAAATTAAGTTTCTAAATTCATAAAAAATAAATATGCTTTAATTATTAAATTTTATAAGTTGAAGCATATTTACTATATAAATTAATAGCTTTTTTACAAACTGCTCCTATTTCAAAATCAACTTTGTCAATTTTTCTAACAGGTAAAACTTTTCCAAAGTTTCCAGTGCTAAATACTTCATCAGCAGATAACAGATCATCAACACTAATGCGGGTTTCTAAAACATCTATTCCTTCTTCTTTTAACAAGGAAATGACTCTTTGTTTTGTAATTCCATTAAGAAAAGTTTTATTCCACTCTGGTGTTATAACTCTCTCAGATTTAACAATAAATAGATTAGCACTTCCAAACTCAACTATGTTCTCTTCACCATCTCGCATAACTACATTATCGAAACCATTTGACTTAGCTTCAGATAATGCAATTGATGTATTCGCATATAAACATGACGCTTTTGCTAATGTAGGGGCCGCCAAAGGATGAGGCCGTCTATAAGAGCTCAGCATTGCTGTAAATCCACTAAGATCTGGCATAGGCGCTCTAAAAATAGTAATTACCAGTTTACTAGATTTAGCTTCTGGAATTAAGAATCCTTCATCACAGAAAATACTTGGTCTTATATATAACTCGGCACCATTTTCAAAATAACTTACACCTTCTTTACATAAGTTAATTAATTCTTCCTTACTAATAGGTAAACTCAAACCAAATATTTTAGAGGAGTTTATCAACCTTTCGCAGTGTTTATGAAGATCTGGAATTGAATTTTTATATGCTCTTGCTCCATCAAAAATAGTACTACCATGCATATAAGATTGACTCATGGAAGACATTATGGGCTTTAAGCCGTCATTCCACTTACCATTAAACCATACTATAGAATTTTTACCTTCAGTATTCAATTGACTTATTAGAAAATATTTACAGAGACATTGTTTAATTTATCAATATGAGCTTCAACTTTGTCACCACTCTTAGGCCAGCAAGTTGTACTAATTGAGCCAGTTAAAACAATATCTCCTGCATATAGTTTTCTTCCTCTTTTTATTAAATTATTAACTAGATATAAAACAGAATTAAGAGGATGTTGCAAAACATTTTTTCCTTTACCTCTTCCAAAAATATTATCTGAAACTATCAGTTCTCCTTCTAATTCATCTAAAGTCATTAAATCCATCTCAATAGGCTCTCCAATTACGCATCCATGGTTCATTGAATTTTGAGCTATAAGTTTTTCAAAGGTTATATTAGCGCCAGAATTTCTATCATCAACAATTTCGAGAGCAATCATAACTTCTTTTAAATACGGTGTTATTTCTTCTTTGCTATTAAAGCCATTTATTTTAGAAGGAATATCCTTATGGATTTTTAACGCAATTTCTGCTTCTACTCCCAAGTGACAATAATTCTCCAATTTAAGTGAGACATTATTCTTATAAATCAAAGAGTTTAGAATAGCTCCTTCTACAGGGTTATCTACGCCAACTAGTTTCTGCATTTCAGGGTTTGTTAAGGCAACTTTCCAACCCCCAATTTCTCCAAAACCATTTTTTTTCTTTAAATTAATAAATGAATCTTGAATTAAATATGCTTCATCAACATTTTTAATCTCAATACTATTATCAAATTCATAAGACAAAAGATTCTTACAATTATTATATAAAATATTTATTTTATCTTGAACATTCATTTGAAAAACTGTTTCTAATTATTTAAAAGTGAAATACTATTTGTTCTTTAATTATTACTCATAAAAGTATAGCATATTTCTTATTAAGCTATATAAACTTTATTTATAATGGAGAGTTAATGTCAGAAGATTTATATGGAGAAGGAGATGATAATTCCGGAACAGTATTTAGAGATACTATTATGCTGGCATTAGCAGGATTTGTATCTCTTGTTGTATTATTATTACCATTCATTAATCCTCCAGCAGAAACTGAGTCAACGAAATCAGACCCTCCCGGTAATGTTATAATTGAAGTCTTTTGGCCTGAAGATAGAGATGTAGATGTTGATTTATGGGTAAAAGCACCTGATGATATACCAGTTGGATATTCTAATAGAGGAGGATTATTTTTTAATTTACTAAGAGATGATTTAGGTGTTTACAAAGACCCAACTCCAATTAATTATGAAGTTGCTTATAGTCGAGGCATTAATCCTGGTGAGCATATTGTAAACCTTCATCTCTATAGAGAGGATCTCTCAGCATTTGACCCTTTTGAAGCTAAAGTAGTTGTAACTGTAGTAAACCCTAATACAAAAATACGTCAACAGCTTCTGGAATCAACAGTTTTACTTGATGAAATAGGAAAAGAATTAACAATTTTTAGATTTAAATTAGATGAAGAAGGTAATTTAAATAAAGAAAGCCTTAATAATAAATTTGTTCAATTAAGGTCTGGCTCAAAATAATTAACAAATCATGAAAACATTTAAATATAAAATACTAAAAGTTAAACTAGAAGATATGCCTGAAGAACTTTTATCGCACTTTCCCCTTTTAGATATGGGAAGAGAAGGCTGGGAACTTATAGAGGTAATAAGAGTTGATATCAATAATGATTATTCTTATTACCATTATTTCAAGAAAGAAATTTTGAAATAAATTTATTTTATATTTTTAAATGATAGTATGTAATTATGTATGCATTTAAAACAATAATAATATTATTACTTTTTATTTTTCTAAATATTAACATAGTATTTAGTCAATCTACAGAACTTAGAGAATCATTAAAAAACACAAAGACATTCTATAAAGAAGGTAAATTAAATGAAGCTGTAAATGCAGCTCTAATTGCAATTGAATTTTCAAAAAAAGATTTTGGTAAAGAACATTACTATACCGCTACATTAATAGAAAATTTAGGAATTATACAATATGAATTACTATTGTATGAAGATGCTAAGAAATCTTTTATGGAAGTGCTCAATATAAGAAAAATTACTCTTAATCAAGATCATATAGATATAGCTGAGTCATTAAATTATATTGCTTTAACAAATAGAAAATTACTTCAATATAATGAAGCTATTAATTATCATAATGAAGCTTTATTAGTAATGTCGAGATCTATAACTAAATCTAATCCGCATGCTATGAATGAAAAAAATAGAAAAGGCGCAATATTTAAAGCAAGTGCATTACATACAAAAGCATTAATAGAAATAAAAAATAAAAATATAAGCGACGCTTTAGGATTGCTAAAAACTTCCTCTAAAATCTTTTATAACACACTGGGTAAGGATAAAAGCCAACTTATAGAAAGTTATGAAGAATTAATTAAGTTAGCATTAGATATAAATGATTTAGATTTAGCTAATAAAACTAAAAAGAAACTTAAAAACTTAGATAAGGGGATTTGAATATTAAAGAAAATACTATCGATATTTATATAGATTTTAAAAGTCCTTATGCGTATTTAGCAGTTGAGCCAAGTATTATTTTTTCTAAAGAAAATAAATTAAATATAAATTGGTTGCCATATGTATTAGAAATTCCTGATTTCTTAGGTAGCGCCAAAGTAGATGATAATGGAAGTATTCTAGAAAGTAATAGAAATGATCATCAATGGAGAAGAGTCAAGTACTCTTATATGGACTGCAGACGTTATGCTAATACAAGAAATATTACTGTTCGAGGCCCTCAAAAAATATGGAATACAGAATTAATATCAATTGCTTTATTATGGACAAAAATAAATAATCATGAACTTACAGAATTATTTATTAATTATGTATTTAAAAATTTTTGGAAAAGAGATTTAGATTTAGAAAAAGTTTCTGTAATAATTGAGACATTCAAAAAAATGGGTATTAATTATTCTGAATTCAAAGAATGGTCTATTAGTGAAGGAAAAAAAGAATTAGAAATAATAACAAATACTGCTCATCAGAATGGCGTATTTGGTGTACCCAGTTATTTAATTAAAAATGAATTATTTTGGGGAAGAGAACAACTACCTATGATTAAAGCGAGGTTAACTGGTGATTATTCTAAATTAATTTAAGTTATCTTTTATATTTTTTTCTATACTTTCATAATTTTTTGTAAATTCACAAATACCTAAAATATTGTTGCTTCTATCGGTAAATTCTAAAGTATTAATTAATAAAAAAATTCTATAGAAACGAATATAATCATCAGTAACTTTATAATATGCGGGGTAACTACTTTTTGTAATAATTGATTTCTTTTTATCAAACCAGACTTTATATACTTGTCCATCTGAAAACCAATAATATTCATGTGGTCTATTTTTATTTTCTGTGTACTTACAAACTAAACCTTTATTATCAATTTCAACACTAAATGATGGGAGTACTATAAAAAAATAGGTTATTAATATTATATATATTTTCATATCTTATTCTTTAGTTATTTAATTCAAAAGGATTACTTATTGTAGAGTCAATTTTTTGAAGATCAATAAATTTATTTCTAAGATTTTTTTCATGTTCTTTATCTGGTTTTGCACCAAAAAATACGGCTCTAGTATACTCTGTGAAGGAGTCTTCTAAAAAATCAATTTCATAGTAACTCTTAGATAAAATCATTCTAGTATTTCCCCATCTACCATAATAGTTATTAGACCTTTTTAATATTTTTATAGCTTCACTATACTTCTTTTCTAGGTATAAACTATTTCCTTCATCAGTTAATAGTCGAGCAACAGGATCTATTTCTCCTTTTGCATGATGTCGACTATATAGCCTTGAGATTCTATTTAATATCATATGATTATTAATTATAGTTTTAGGATCAAAATTGTAATCTCTCATTAGTTTAATAATAGTATTGCTTTCTTTACTGCCCAGCAATTTATTAGCACCACTAAATAGCATAAAATCATTTTTTCTTTGGGTATGCCATGCGCCAAAAAGATGACCAAATTCATGGGCAACGATAACACTATTTATATGATTTTTAAATTTTGATGCATCTGACACCATAACTACATTCGAGAAAGTTGCAGCTATTCCGATACCTTTAATATCTCTTTCAACTATAGCAAGAACTACCTTAGCTTCTATATTATCAGTTAATTTCGAAATTTCTTTTTTATGCAAAGAAAATAAACTAGATAAATTGTTAATATTTTTATCAAATCTGAATTTCTGAGTATCTGTTATTCTCCATTTTATTTTATAGTTTTCATAATAAAATTTATTAATTTCCTCAAGTCTATTAAAAATATTATTTTGCCATTCTCTATCCAAAATCATATCAGCATCATATAGTAATAAAATATCGATTACTCTTTTTTGATCACAATTAGCTTCTTTAATAATATCTTTGTTTATTGAGTCATTACATTCAACTTTTTCAGAATGAGCAATATTACTATTTGAGGATATAAAGATTAGTATTATGGTAATATAGATCGTCTTTTTAATAAATTTTACTTTATTTTTTAAATTAGATAGCATATTTTCTTTCAATTTGGTTTTATAACTAGATATATATATTTCTAGATAATTAATAAATATTATTTAACAAATAAACTAAAATTACAACTAGGAGCAAAAGAGATTATGGGATTAAAATATTTACTATTATTAAGGTTTGGCTTAGTAAATTTAGTAGCTTTTGCATTGCTTGGAGCAGCATGGGCACAAGGCTTAGTAGCAAAAGTAATAAATGCTGATGTTACTAATATGGTGATTTTAATATGTGCAATATTTTTAATTGGACTAATACTCGCTGGTTATAGACTATGGAAAGTAAGCAAACAACTGAATGCCGCCTATAATTATAATCCAGAAGAACGGTCTAGAGCTGCTGATTTTTTAAAAAAAACTAAAGGTAAAAATGCTACAAGTAGAGCTAATATAGCTCAAGCACTTAGATTAAAATTATTTTCACGTATAGTACATATAAGATATATTTCTAATTCTTTAACAGTTTTAGGTTTAATAGGAACAGTGTTGGGTTTTATAATAGCTTTATCTGGAGTTGACCCTGATGTTGCATCAAACCCAAGCGCCATTAGCCCAATGGTTGCCCAATTAATTGAAGGAATGTCTGTTGCTTTATATACTACTCTGGTAGGATCTATATTAAGTGTTTGGCTTGGATTAATTTATCAAATGCTAGCAACAGGAACTTCAAATTTAGTATCACAAATTATAGAATTATCTGAAAGATAATTTAATGGATAACCCATTTGATGATGAAAATGAATTAGATACTGCTGATACTGTTTTCAGAGATATGACTATGCTAGCCTTATCAGGTTTTGTAATAATAGTTTTACTCCTTTTACCATGGTTAAATATAGTAGCTCAAGATGAAGCAACTAAAGAGCCATCAGGCAGCGTAATTGTTGAAGTACTATGGCCTGATGATAGGAATGTAGATGTAGACCTTTGGGTAAAATCTCCCGATGATGCTGCAGTAGGTTTTTCTAATATGGCAGGATATTATTTTAATTTGCTTAGGGATGATAGAGGGACTCAATTTGATACGACTCCAATAAATTATGAAATTAGTTATTCTAGAGGTATTGCTGCAGGAGAGTATCAGGCAAACTTACATCTGTATGCTACGGATGGAGGCCCTCCAATTAATGCAAAAGTTATTA
>Ga0114933_10004165_pt1 | contig 13722 bp, 7 predicted proteins | sample 4SBtaG_FD_89691 | JGI IMG/M metagenome (GOLD analysis project Ga0114933, IMG submission 89691) | Deep subsurface microbial communities from Kolumbo volcano to uncover new lineages of life (NeLLi) - 4SBTROV12_W25 metaG | ecosystem: Environmental > Aquatic > Marine > Volcanic | place: Kolumbo...
ATCAGAACTTAGCCCTGCCGGATACCGCTTTGCTTGTCAGATTAACGAGAATGCGAATGGCTTCGCTACTCCTTCTGATGTGCCTGAGATGAACCACAATGAGATTGTTGCATGGTGCTCAGAAGGGCAGTCAAGAGCCATGATAGTGCTCACTTGCGAGGGCATACATCCTCGCAGTCAAGCACGATTGCAATGGGTCATGGACAATGTGGAGAATCAAGTATCATGGAGAATCGAGTGTGAGGGAGAAAGTGTGCTTGAACATCTACTGTACGCCGCCCATGTCACAGATTGGGTCTCGATTATGCTGGCCGTGCTGAAGGAGCAAGACCCATCAGACATGGCCCCGATTGACTCGCTCAAAGCATTCTTGTCAAGCGTTCAGTAGAGCGGCCCTAGAACGAGCCTTGGATCAGGGTAGTCCAACAGCGCCTGCTGCCTATCTCCCGGCGCTACTACGCCAGGGAGATCATGCGTTTCTGGCTCGACTAGAGAGAGCTGGAAGTGCAGGTGCGGTTCCCATCCTCCATTCTCGTGTTTGTCCCCCATCCAACAGATTACCTCGCCCGCACTCACTTTTTGGCCAACTGCCTTCCCTTCAATAGAGGCTGCATCGAGATGCCCATACAGTGCCCATAGTGGAATGCCATTGAGCAAGTGCTTGGAAATAATCACATTACCATAATCACCATCAGCAGGATTGTAGCCGAAATGTGAGATTTCCCCGTCGGTGAAGGCCATACACGGAGTGCCGACAGGCGCACCGATGTCTATTCCAACATGGAGGAATCTACTTCCTCCGAATAGGTCGGTCGAATACATCCCGGGACGCAGTTCATCGTACCGGCCAATGTCATATTCGTATTTTGAGGGCGAGTCGTCACCCGTTGTGAAGTCCCGCACTTCATACTCATCAGGAAGGTGTACGACTGGCTGAAACTCATGCGAATCCCAGTCAATCATGTATATCGGTAGGGTCGGATACAGATGACACTTGCCTAATCATCATCTAGGTTGTCCGGATTCTCTAGAAGATCGGCAGGATTGGACGAAGGTAGAGACTCGACATCTTTCAATTTGCGTTCCATGACCCTCAGTCTCCTCATCATCGAATCTTCGCCCTTCTCATTTGAGATCGTGTTTGCGGCTGTATTGAGTTGCTTATGCAACTTAGTCATCATTTCTCCAAATTTCACAAACTCAGTCTTTACTCCTCCAAGAACATTCCAGACCTCACTTGCGGTAGCCTCCAGTGCTAATGTTCGGAAACCCATTTGGAGACTGTTCACAAAAGCAGCTAGTGTGGAAGGACCTGTGACAACAATTTGGTAATCTCGTTGAAGTTTCTCAAACAGCCCCGGCCTCCTAACTACATCAGCATAGAGTCCCTCTGTGGGGAGGAACATCACGGCGAAGTCAGTAGTGTGTGGTGCAGAAACATACTCCTTTCTGATTGTCTTCGCCTTGTTGGAGACATTGGATTCAAACGTAGAATACGCCTTCTCAATGAGCTTCTTATCTCCTCCATCATATGCATCGAGCAACCGCTCGTAATCCTCCTTAGGGAACTTGCAGTCAATCGGTAGCCAGACTGGATTGTCTATATCTCCGTCAGAACCTGGAAGTTTGATGGCGAACTCAACTTGTCCCTTACAGGCAGGATGTGTTTTCACATTCCTCCCATATTGATTGGGAGAGAGTATGCTCTGCAGTATCTGCTCGGCTTGAATTTCGCCCATTGCCCCACGTGTAGAAACATTCGCTAAGACTTTCTTCAAGTCGGCTGTATCGGTCGCAAGAGCCTGCATTTCACCCAAGCCACGTTGAACTGCCTCAAGTCGTTCGCTGACGAGTTTGAACGACTCACCGATTCGCTTCTCCAGAGTTGTTTGCAACTTCTCATCTACGGTCTCTCGCATCTGATCGAGTTTCTTCTCATTCCCTTCCTTTAGATCCTCTATATTCTTCGAAACAGTAGCCAAGTGCTCCTGCTGAGATTTCCCTAAGGCCTGTAAGGTATTCATTTGTTCAGAACCCATTTCTCGAATTTCCCTTCGAAGTTCTGCACCTCCATCCGAGTCATTTTTCCCCATCAATTGCCAGAGTGCAAAAATTAGAGCGAGTCCGAGGATACCAATTACAATCAACTCGGTGTCCTCCATGTAGTCCAATCGGAATCGGGAGTATTTGAACTATGAGAAATTCCAGTAAGCCCAATCCTCTGAATTGGTTCTTATGCGGAGCGGACTTTCGGTAAGCATGAGAGTCAGGAGATTGGCGATGATGCTGTCCGGACTTGAGCAACTTCAATCTCAGTCAGTAGAACTAGAGCAGTACATCACTAATGGTAACCTCGCAGCCCGCTGGTTGATGGACATCGCCGTTTTCGGTGATCTCACCGAAGGGTGCACTGCCGCCGATCTCGGAGCAGGTAACGGAGTTCTCGGGCTGGGGGCTCTGGTTATGGGGGCTGGACGGGCTATACTTGTTGAGGTCGACGAAGCAGGATGCGACACCGTGAAATCTAACGCCAAGTCAATGGGATTCTCTGACTCGATTGAACTAATCCAGACTAAACTCGGCTCGAATCCAATTGACCTAAGTTCTGCTGATGTGGTAATTAGCAATCCACCTTGGGGTAGGCAGACCCTCGGAGCAGATCGCCCCTTCCTCGAGGCCATATTATCTTCTAGAGTACCCTCACATCTCATGCACAGCGCCGAAGCCACCCATATCCGACCTCTGTTCGAGGATGCTGGTTGGACGGTCGAGAGATATGGTGAGGCTGACTTCGCGCTGCCAGCAGCGTATTCACACCACAGCCGGCAGAGGGGCAAGACCAGAGCTGCATTCTGGCGCCTTGTACCTCCCTGAGCCTACGGCTCAACTCGGCCGGACCGTTCATAGGGGGTTGTCCGGTCGGCGGGCCGATGACTGCTGGAGCAGGGGACTTCGTAACACCCGGTTCAACCGTCTCTATTCCTGAGGGTACTGAGGCCGGACATGGGATTCACACTGACTCAGCCGGGTCAGTTGCAGTTGTGTCTGGAACTCTCATTCAAAGTGAAGGTAAAATCTCCGTCAACGCTTCACGACCATCTGTCAACTCACCTAGAATTGGTGATGTGATTATCGCTGAGGTCAATCGAATTAATCCAAAGACCGCTGAGGTCAGAGTTTTGCACATAGAGGACAAGGAAGGGGGCCACAGAGATGTCCCAGCCGAGGAACTCTTCGCTGACATCTATGTCACCAATTTTGTCGATCGTTTCCTACCATCTGCTGGCGATGCCATGAGGAAGAGGGACATCGTACGTGCCCGGATTACAGAACTCGATCCTATGATGAAGGCCACCACTCGCGACGACCCCGAACTGGGAGTCCTACACGCAATTTGCCCACAATGTGGTCTTGACCTCGAAACCAGCAGCGAGACTCCTGATTTCAATGTCAAATGCTCCCGATGCGACTACACTGGATACAGAGTGCTGTCGAACGGTTTTGGACATGGCCATATAATGGGTGACGACATTCAATCACTCAACCGCCCCGGCGCCCGCTGGTCTTCCGAGGCCGAGGCGATGCTAGGGCACGACGGAGCCCGCCCATATCTCTCTCCGGTCGCTGATCATCGCAGAGGAATGTCTCATGAGATTCCTGAGTCAATCCGCCGCCAGCGTGCCGCCAAATCTGGAGGCGGCAGAGGAGGTGGGCCTAGGCGAGAAATGCATCCGACCACCTGCACTCTTTGTGGAACCAAGACTAAGGTTCCGTTCAAACCAACTCCTGGAAAGCCGATTAGATGCAGAGACTGCATGGACAAAGTCAAGGATGGTAAGGCAAGCAAGGAGGAACTGTCCAAGGAAAGAGAAACTCTAGTCGCCGCTAGGTCTCAGGCGGAGGAGACGATGGGTCTCAAGTTGTTCATAGGTGGAGTTTCATATGATGCGAGTGAGGACGAACTCAGAGAGATTTTCTCTGCGCACGGAGAACTCAAGGAAGTTCATATCGCAACAGACAGAGAGACCGGGCGCTCAAGAGGATTCGCCTTCGTCACATTCTCTAACAAGAAAGAAGGCATGTCGGCAATCAAGGATCTCAATGGCAGTGAAATCCGCTCTCGCAAGATTACGGTTCAGGAATCTAAGCCAAGTGGCGGTCGTGATAGCCGCCGCCGGCCGCGCCGAAACTAGCGAAGCCGTGAATACCGAGCGGCCACACGTACGGGTGTGGAACAATTGGAAGGCTGGCTTGTCCTAGATGGATATGAGGACGAGCCCGCCGCCTTCGGAGTCCCTAACTACCTAGGTTTCCATATCCGATACATCTGTGGCGTCCTAGAGTCACGCGGACTACCATATACCTACATGACCATCGACGAGTGGAGGATGCACCACAAGGAACGACTCTCCGATGCGCAAAGCAGAGCATCTTTGCGCTCTGACTTGTCCGGTTTGGACGGCGCAGTAATCCTGGCCGGAGCGGTAGTACCTGGAAAGTACATCAGAGGAACTCCAATCAGTCGTAAGGAACTCGACGAGGTGCTTTCTATCCTCCCCTCGCCCTCTCCAGTACTCTGCGGAGGGTGGGCAGTTCGACACTGGAGGTATGATGGCTGGACTCCTCTGCGTTCCAATCTATTCTGCGCGGTCCAAGACACAGATGCCACTCTTGACCACTTTATCTCATCAGGACATTGGGAGCATCGGAAGAGAACTCCCGAGCAATGGTCGAGATGGGCACTTTCAGGAGCCTCTTCTAAGGCGGTAAGTGACCACCCGGACCTGAGGAAGCAGGATGGCGACCCCGGGCCACTGACTTATGAGATCGAGTTGTACCAAGGATGCGTCCGCTTCAAGCGCGGCTGTCGCTTCTGTATCGAGCCGAAGAAGGGACTACCTCTATGGCGAACTGAGGATGATGTGCTGAGAGAGATTGCAGCCGCCTTAGACTCAGGAGTTAGGCATATCAGAATAGGAGGCGCCACGGACATCTACACCTACAAGGCAGAAGGTGTCGAGGAACTTGAGTATCCGATTCCCAATCCAGATCCGATTGCCAGAGTCCTCCATGGAGCTCGAGACGATGACAGACTTGAGATTCTGCATGTAGATAATGCAAATCCCTCAATCGTGGCAGAGAGTATCGAGCCATCCACAGAGATAACTAGAACACTCGTGGACACCCTATCTGACGGCGCAGTGCTCTCATTTGGACTTGAGTCAGCAGACCCGGAAGTGCATGAGCAGAATTGGCTGAACTGCGACCCTGAACAACTCAAGACAGCTATCAGACACATCAACGAGTATGGCAGATCGAGAGGTGAGAGAGGGCTCCCGAAACTGCTCCCAGGCCTCAATTTCATTGCTGGCCTAAACGGCGAGACTGAAGCCAGCTATCAGATGAACCTCAATCTTCTGAGGGCCCTCAGATCCGAGCGTTTGTGGCTGAGGAGAATCAACATTAGGCAGGTCGAAGGTCAGGGATTCCAACAGATTCCCGAAAAGATATTCAGGAAATTTAAGCGCGAGGTCAGAGACGAGATTGATCAACCTCTCTTGGAGGAGATGCTGCCTACTGGAACCATTCTCAGGGATGTATGGTGGGAGTCTCAAGATGACCGCATTCGCAGACCTGAGCAGGTTCTCGACCCGAACTATCGAGATGAGGCCATTCGAGGAAAGCCGGGCGTGACCTTTGGCAGGCAAATTGGGGCTTATCCCATACTAGTCGGAGCCCAGTACAAAATCCCTCTAGAGACCTCCTCGGACATCATGGTGACAGGCCATGGTAAGCGCAGTATAACAGGCGTCGAACTCGGCCTAGATGTGAATACTGCAACACAGCATCAGTTACAGTCGATCCCAGGAATCGGCAGCAAAGGCGCATGGCGTTTGGTATCCGCCCGCGCGCGTGAGGCAGATGGGCGCTTTGACTCAGCTGAAGATGCATTTGCTGCGACACAACTTGAACTACCGAGTTATTGGACAAGGTAATGACTAGTGATGCACCAGCATACGAGGGGCAGGAATAGTCATATTGCCGAGATAACCGCTCATCTGCTAATTGACCGCAGTCGGACAGGTCCGACCAACGTCTTTGCCCTATGTTGTAGTGAGTGAGTCAAATGGATAAGACCGGACAGAGAGGAATTGCGATACTGATACTGATGGTTATGGTACTAGCAGTCCCCGAGGGGGCCTTCGCATACAGCACCGGCAAGACAGGCTCATCCAGCACCGGCTGTGGAGGAGGATCCTGCCATGGCGGCGCAAACACTGTGACACCTATTCTAACCACAGGCATTCCAAGTTCGGGATATACTCCAGGAACTGTTTACTCGCTAACTATCGCAGGCTCAGGAGGGGTCTCAGGAACTAATGGCGGTTTCAACCTCGACTCTTCTTCAGGCACTTTCTCCAATCCCGGCAGCAATGCCCAAATTGTGAGCGGAGAGGCCACTCACTCTAATTCCAACTCTAGGACCTGGGCGGTAGACTGGACCGCACCTTCTAGCGGCTCGGGTGATGTCACCTTCCTGTTGGCAATCAATTTCGCTAATGGCAATGGAGGATCCTCGGGCGATTCATGGGGTACAGACTCGTGGACCGTATCTGAGGCTACATCCTCGACCCCTTCACTCCCATTCAATCAACCCGGCTCACAGAGAGACTCAGTATTCTCTCACTCGGTGCTTGAACTAGACTCTGGAACACCCTCTATCGTTCTGAACAATGGTACCAGAGTGACCTTCTCAACCGGCACAGGCGGCGGTCAGCCGGTATACACCAGTGACGATGTCGTATCTCTGGCTGGGGACTGCGCCATACTCGACAACTACACCCTCAGATGCACTGGGCCTAACAACTACGGGCAACTGGGACTCGGGTCATTCTCTCAATCCAACGGGACTGTTGATTTCGGAAGCAACTACCCAGCAGCGATATCTGACGGCAACAACCACAACTGCGCTATTCTGACAGATGGCTCAGTCAACTGTTGGGGCAGGAACAACCTTGGCCAATTGGGCGACGGATCTAATATCAATAGAAATTCCCCAGTCAGCGTTAATCTGGGAATCAACACAACGGCTTCTGCCATCTCATCAGGAACGGATTTCACTTGCGCGATTACGAATTCTGGTGCGGTGAAGTGCTGGGGCTTCAATGGGTATGGAAACCTCGGCGACGGCACTACAAGCGATAGGAACACTCCTGTCGAGGTCAATCACTCGACTGGCATGAGAGCCGTCGCAATCTCGACCCCGGGATACAGCGTCTGCGCTCTGTTCGAGAACGGTTCGATATACTGCTGGGGTCAGACCTACACTGTCTCATCGTTGAATGGAGTAGTAACCAATGGATCAGCCCAGATAGACCTCCCTGCAGGCAGGACCGCAGAGGCAATCGATGGGATCTCATCCCACATATGTGCTATCCTCGATAACGGATCGATAAACTGCTGGGGAGTCAATACCTACGGTCAATGGGGAGATGGTACTTGCAGCTCAGTTATCGCATCCAGCGGCTGTACGGGGCAGAATAGTAACACCCCAGTTTTCACCAGTCTGGGTTCAGGTAGTACAGCTATTGCGATATCAGCAGGTACAGACTCTACCTGCGCCATTCTTGATGACTATTCTTTGCAGTGCTGGGGAAGACAGTCGGGAGAGTTTGATGGTACCACTGACGATCTGCTAACACCTCATACGATGAACTTCACCAGTGGTCCCGAGATAGCCTATTCGGACCAGGACATGGACGGAGATGGGATAGTCAACATCCTTGATACTCACATGGCCGGCGATGATGACGGCGATGGAGTGTCTGGAACAGATGACCCCTATCCAAGTAATCCAACAAGATGGATGGACTGTGATCCTGGCTACTGGGGAAGACTTTCTTGCTCACCCGCAGAGCCGGGGAACTATGCGATCTCAGGAGACTTGTATCACCGCTCCTGTATTCCCGGGACATATCAACCGAGTTACGGTTACGATCTGTGCTACGAATCCTCGGCAGGAAACTATGTTTCAGGCCACCAAGCGACATCTCAGAGCCTTTGTTCATCAGGAATGTACCAAAATCAGGTTGGTCAGACATCATGTGTTAACAGCGCGGCTGGAAATTACTCTAACCTAAACTTCGGCGATGCAGGCTCCTACAACTCGTCAGCATTCAACATCTCTGCCAACAGTGCTCTGTACAACGGTACCATTCACTCCAACGGAGATGTACAGGATTTGTTCATCATGAATGTCCCTAGGGATTCCGGAGCCAGTATCGGACTGACTTCTCCATCTGGTGCAGACTTTGATCTAGCAATATACGACGAGAATTTGAATCTACTAAACTCGAGTTATACAACTGCGTATGATGAGACGTCGACCAATAACACCAACTTCTCTTCTGACTCCAAACTGTACATCCTAGTATCTCCTTGGAACGGCACAGGACAATACCAGTTACAAGTTTGGATGTTTTCAACTCTTGATGGCACCATAGTCGGAGATCCTAACTTGAGCATCGAAGTAGAGATTGGTGTTTCCCAGTACCAATGCACCCCTGGAACATACCAGCCCAGCACCGGCCAGTCGTCCTGTCTCGATGCATCTCCGGGCCACTATGTTGACACATCCGGAGCGACAGTTCAGTCTCCGTGTACTCCCGGGAGTTTCCAGTCTGCTCCCGGCCAAACATCATGCATTCAGGCCACTCTTGGAAACTATGTCGACATCTATGCAGCAGTTGACCAGACACCCGCCTCACCCGGCCACTATGTCAACAGCACAGGTGCAACCAGCCAAGACGCTTGTTCTGTAGGTACATATCAGCCTAATATGGCTCAGACAACATGTCTTGATTCTGACGCGGGGCACTATGTCAATGTGATTGGATCCGCTTCACAAACCGAATGTTACTACGGTACATACCAGCCGAGCACCGGACAATCATCGTGCATAGACGCCTCGGCTGGGTATCATGTTCCCAGCACTGCCGCAATCAATCAGACCGCTTGTTCGATTGGTACCTATCAACCCAGTACTGGCCAGTCATCCTGCATCGGAACCTCTCCCGGGCATTATGTGAACACCATCGCCTCGACCTCACAGACTCCATGCGATATCGGTTCTTTCCAACCTCTTTACATGCAGGACAGATGCAACCTAGCCGATCCTGGCTACCATGTTCCTAATACTGGCTCAGCCAACCAGACAGCATGCGACCCGGGAACATTCCAGCCAAATTCAGGAGCCTCCTCATGTATTCAGTCCCCCTCGGGTCACTACACCGATACTAGCGCGGCAATTTCCCCCACTCCTTGCCCCTCCGGAACTTACAACCCGTCCCTAGGATCATCCACAGCTGACGACTGCTTGGGCGCCGACCCAGGCAACTCAGTTCCTGATCCTGGATCTTCATATCAGACTCCTTGTACTCCAGGACACTACCAGCCAGCATCCGGACAGACCTCTTGTCTGGAAGCTGATGCTGGTTATTTTGTCTCCTCATCAGGTGCAGATTCGCAGACTCCATGTACTCCAGGGACTTACACTGCAAACACCTCTCAACCATCTTGCACTCAAGCATCTCCCGGGCATTATGTGGGCGCCCCTGCCTCGACATATCAGACTGCTTGCTCCATCGGCACCTACAATTCCCAGACTGGCTCACTGTCAGCCTCGGATTGCCTACCTGCGGATGCAGGCAGTTATGTTCCCATGGCCGGTGCTGCAGACCAGATTCCGTGTGTAGAAGGAACCTACCAACCCAGTATAGGCCAGTCTTCGTGCATACTGGCTGACCCGGGCCACTATGTCCCGGGAGCGAACTACCAAACTCAGTCGGAATGCCAGTTTGGATCCTTCCAGCAGTACTCTGGCTCCTCATCTTGCACACTAGCCGAACCAGGTCACTATGTAGATAGCATCGCTGCTTCCACTCAGAAGCAATGCCCACCTACCACATACAACCCCGAAATCGGTTCAGACGACCGCGAGGACTGCATGGATGTAGATTCCGGACATTATTCGAGTGAATGGGGAACGCCCGAGCAACTCGAATGCTCTTTTGGGACTTACCAACCTAACTCAGCTCAGTCAACTTGCTTGGATGCGGACCCAGGATACTTCGTGTCTTCAATGGCCGCGACCTCGCAGTCAGCCTGTCCCGCCGGTACCTACAATCCATCTCAGGCTTCAGGCAGCGCGGCAAACTGCATGACTGCTGACCCGGGGCATTTCGTTGACAAACAAGCCAGTTCAGCCCAGACACCCTGCCTCCCGGGTACCTACCAAGAATCTCCCGGCCAACTGTCTTGCATCGATGCGAGCCCCGGATACTTCGTATCTAGCGAGGGGCAGTCAGAACAGACCCCAGCTCCACTAGATACCTATGTCAGCGGTACTGCTAGTACCGGTTCAGAGGAATGCCCCGAGAACTACATCACCCTTCAGCAAGGGGCTATATCTAGCGATGACTGCTACCTTGATTCCGATGGCGACAGAATACAAGACGCCAGCGACCCCGACGACGATGGCGATGGAGTCAATGATGGCATGGACATGTGCCCCCTCGGGTTGATGGGATGGTCTAGCAGTGTAGGCTCTGACTTCGACGGAGATGGATGTAAGGATGTCGAGGAAGACGCCGACGACGACAACGATGGCTTCCCTGATGATAACGACGCCCTACCTCTCAATCCGGCTGAATGGTCGGACAGCGACATGGATGGCATTGGAGACAATGCCGATACCGACGACGATAACGACGCACTATCTGACACTGAGGAAGAAGCAGCGGGCACTGATCCAAAGGACTCCGATACCGACGACGATGGATTCAATGACGGAGTCGACACCTTCCCCAAGGATCCAACTGAGTGGGCTGACTCAGATGGAGATGGTTATGGAGACAACGCAGACGCATTCCCCAACGATGCCTCGAGATACTTGGAGGAGGATCTTATTGCCAAGTATGGACTAGTTATTGCACTAGTCGTTGGTATGTTGGTCGTTGGACTCGGTGGATGGATGGTCATGCGCCGCAAGGGAGATTCCGAGAGCATATATGCCCCGGAACAGAACCAGAGTGGAGTTTTGTCTAATCAACCCGAAGTGCAATCAGAGGCTGTAATAGAACCTGCACCAATAATCGAGCAGGAGATGGACACTAGCCAATTCCTAGATGAACTAGAGTCGGATCTTCAGAGGCCCAACCCCCCTCCTGATGCCAAGTTGAATGAGCAAGGACAACTCGTCTGGATTGACGACACCGGGACTGTGTATGCACAGAATCCAGACGGTAGCATCCTGACCTTCGATGTCGCTTCTGGGACTTGGGTTCCCCTTGAGTAGATGCTCACAGAATGAATGCGTTAGCACCCCATGCCAAGCCACCACCGAAGGCGGCGGTGATTACCAAGTCACCTTCTCCAATCAGTCCCTCATCCATCGCCTCGCGCATGGCGATTGGCACACTGGCTCCAGCGGTGTTGCCATACTTGTGTAGATTGGTAAATGTCTTTGTCATCGGCAGGCCAAGCTTTTCCATCCCAGTCTTGATGATGTTGATGTTGGCCTGATGAGGGATAATCATCGAAACATCTTCCAGCGAGTTATCAGTTCTGTCGAGAACAGCCCTGACCGCTTGCGGAAAGGCTTCGGTTGCGAAGTCCCATACCGCTGGTCCATCCATGTGGAAGTACTGGTCGCCGTCCTCGAATCCCGGGGATGGAATTGGCTTCCTGACCCCACCCGCCGGAATCTCGATGACACCAGCGCCGGCGCCGTCGGACATCATCCAACTGCCTAGTAGGCCCCTGCCCTCGCCTACTTGCTGAAGGACGGCTGCCCCGGCGCCGTCGCCGAAGAGGACGCATGTGGTACGATCCTCCCAGTTGAGAATACGGCTGTAGACCTCGGCACCCACGACCAGCACATTGTCGTATCCTGGGGTGCCGACGAAGCGCGCCCCTATGTCGAGGGCGTGCACCCAGCCGGCGCACACCGCATTCACATCGAAGGCGGCAGCATTGGTGCAGCCCAACTTGTGTTGCGCGATACCTGCTGTAGAAGAGAGAGGAACATCGGGCGAAGAGGTGGCGAGGATTAGCATGTCAACATCCTCAGGAGAGATACCAGCATCATCCATGGCCTGCTTGCAGGCCATCACAGCGAGGTCACTGGTGCAAACATCTTCTGCAGCGATTCTACGCTCCTTAATCCCCGTCTTCGTGGTAATCCACTTGTCACTGGTTTCGACTATCTCAGCCCAGTCATGATTGGTCATCACATTGGGGGGGACATAAGCCCCAAGTCCCACGATGCCTGCAGGTGGCATATTGTCTCCGCTCGGCCTAGAGCGGACTTTGACTGTTGCTGAGTCAATCGTGTTTGACACACACATTCATGGCCTCAGAGAAGAAGCCCAGACTCCATCTGCCCCCCTCTCTTCCGATTCCACTATCCTTGACTCCACCAAACGGCACTCGTAGATCTCTGTGCAGCCATGTGTTGACCCAAACCATACCAGTCTCCAATGCCTCAGAGACTCTCTTGCCCCGCTCGAGATCGCTGGTCCAGACGCTGCCTGCAAGTCCGTAGCGGGTGTTGTTAGCGATTGCCACGGCCTCGTCCTCTCCGCTGAACCGATGAAGCGTCACGACGGGCCCGAAGATCTCCTCAGTCGAGCATCGTGAGTCTGGGCTCAGCCCCTCAATGACTGTTGGTGCCATCCAGTTGCCATGCTCAAAACCAGTTGGCACACAGGGCAATCCTCCTGTGAGTAGGGACCCCCCTTCCTCCTTGGCAAGCTCGATGTACCCTCGAACTTTCTCAATATGCTCACTGGAAATCAGAGCCCCGAGATCAGTATCTTCGTCCGATGGATCTCCGACCCGCATGACTTCGACAGCATCGACGAAACGGTCTCTGAACTCGTCATAGATCGAGTCCTCAACCAGAACGCGAGAGCCGCACAGGCAGACCTGCCCTTGATTGAGGAAGCCAGCTCTCACCACTCCGGCCACCGTCGAATCCATTTCACAGTCAGCAAACACAATGCTCGCATTTTTTCCTCCCAGTTCAAGACTGAGTTTCTTGAATGAGGGTGCAGCAGATGCGGCCACCTTCTCGCCGGTGTCTGTTCCTCCGGTAAAGGAGACTAGATCGATATCCGAGTTGGCAACTAGAGGCGCCCCCGCTCCAACTCCGTCACCATGAACTAGGTTTACCACTCCGGCCGGTAGTCCGACATCATCGATTACCTGCATCAGTAGATTCGCTGTCATCGGTGTGAGTTCACTGGGTTTACAGACCACACAATTCCCCATCCCTATCGCGGGTGCGACCTTCCAAGACAGTAAGTATAGTGGTAAGTTCCATGGAGTGATTAGGGCTCCTATGCCCACCGGCTTGTGAACCACGAAGTTGGTAGCATCGGGCATCTCGAAAATCTCCTGCTCCTGCTCACGCAGAAGATCTGCGAAGAATCGGAAGTTGGCGACAGATCGGTGAGCATCGACCGCTCTGGCAAGTGAGATTGGCTTGCCAGTGTCGCGACTCTCCAAGGAGGCAATGTCCTCGTAGCGGGCTTCGAGGGCATCAGCAATACGGTCCAACCAACCAACCCTCTCGGACTGACTCAGAGCCCCCCAAGCAGGCTGTGCGGCACGGGCGGCCTTGACGGCAGAATCAACATCGTGTGGAGTGGACAGAGGTAC
>Ga0114933_10004166_pt1 | contig 13720 bp, 10 predicted proteins | sample 4SBtaG_FD_89691 | JGI IMG/M metagenome (GOLD analysis project Ga0114933, IMG submission 89691) | Deep subsurface microbial communities from Kolumbo volcano to uncover new lineages of life (NeLLi) - 4SBTROV12_W25 metaG | ecosystem: Environmental > Aquatic > Marine > Volcanic | place: Kolumbo...
ACAGCCGTCAATGATTACTTTGGACAGCGACGCGAAATGTATCGGATAACAATTACTGGGGAACGACCCATCTCAACTTCGTAGATTATCCACTCAAGTAATTCGCTTTCTTCTCAGCCTGTCAAATTCCGCCGCAAGGACTTTGACACCGTCTTTCAATTCTGAGGGCCGAGCACTGCTGAAGCCTAGTACTAGTCCACGATATGGTGTTGGAGCAAGACTAAATCGCTCAATTGGAGTCACTGAAATACCGCGCTTCGCGGCTTGGGTTGCGATGTCTTGTTCCTTGACATTACAAATAATATGCCCAACTGTGTGTAACCCACTTGGCGGCAATTCAACCTTCATCATCTCCTGTAGTTCACTCCTAGCAGACTGATAAAGAATTGCCCTCCTCTCGGAATAGATTTTTTTCATCCGTCTTATGTGAGCCGAGAAAAAACCATCTGTTAAGGCCTCGGCTAAAAACTGTTGCGTATTTGGAGGGACTCCTTGGGTGTAGACTCGAATGGCTCGAGAGAAAGTGTCGCGCAAGAAAGGCGGAACAATTAAGAATCCAATACGCAATGCGGGCATCAATGTTTTACTGAATGAGCCCGCGTAAATTACTCGTTGGGCTTGGTCGATACTTTTCAGAGCTGGCAATGGATGACCGTCATACCGAAACTCTCCATCATAATCATCCTCAAGAATAATTCCATTCGTTTGTTCTGCAGCGTCTATTAGGCTGAGGCGTCGCTCAAGGCTCATCGATACGCCCATAGGTTGTTGATGAGCGGGGGTAACAAAAACCATTTTGAAGTTTTTTGCTTTTTGCAGTCCCGCTTCGACATTTAACCCTTGGCGGTCTACCGCGACAGGGATTATTTTAGCTCCCGATGCAATTAGACTGTTTCGAGCTCCTATTGTTCCGGGATTCTCAAGCCACACAGAGTCACCTCTATCTAACAAGATAGAAAACACTAACCGGAATCCCTCTTGTGCGCCTCCCACCACGAAGACATCATCGTGATGGCAGTCGACACCACGATTAATTTTCATGTGCTGACAGATTGCCTCCCGTAGCGGTCCGTACCCGAGCGGATTTGGATATCCCATTAGGATTTCTTTTCTATTGGTGTATTGCCGGAATAAACGTCGGCGCCATACGTCTACAGGGAATGCATCAGCAGCGGGCAGTCCAGTTGTAAACGCTCCCGCTCGGGATGGTAGGCGCTGCTGGAGCGCTAGCTTGGAGACTTCTTTGAAAGATTGAGATAAGCGCACCTTAGGACTAAGTGCATCTTCTGGAGAAGAATGATCGTGCTCAACTCCAGAATCAGAAAAGGAAGCATGAATCGTTACAAATGTTCCAGATCCGGTTCGCGCGTCTAAAAGACCTTCTGCGGAAAGTCTCTCGAGCGCGTTGACCGTAATTGTTCTGGATATCTGAAGATCTTTTGCGAGGGTGCGGCTCGAGGGAATTCTTTGTCCAGGACTAAGAACTCCGGACAGTATTTGATCCCTTAAATTGTTATATAACTGCTGTGAGAGGCTTTGTTTCGAGCGTTTATTTAAAGAAAGGCCAAGCAGTAGCGGGCCACCAGCACGTTTGGGCATGTCTTGGTCCGGGTCCCTGTGAATTAATTGGTCTTATTGAAATTCTATAAATGGATATTTAAACAAATCCAATTAATCGAACATACTGATTTCTGAAGCAGAAAGCAAAACAAGGATGAATCTAGCTGGCTGAGCTACTGGATCTTTGGCTCCCGATATCTTCTATGACAAATCACAACCTAGACTCGAGTTACACGACTGAGATCATTACAGCTCTGCAGTGGATGTGGGGAGACGGGTATCTTGCTCCAGGCGGACCCGAAGAGGTCGCGGAGTTGATTCAAGATGCCGATTTAACAGGATGCGAGATTCTTGATGTTGGTTCCGGTCTTGGCGGCATTGATGTTGAACTGATAGAGCGATACCAGGCCAATCGTGTTGTCGGGATCGACGTCGAGCCACACTTGATAGAGTTGGCGAAGGAGCGGATCAATCTAGCAGGGCTCTCCGACAATGTTGAATTCAAGTTAGTCGAACCGGGTCCTTTGCCGTTTGATAATGAGGTTTTCGACGTCGTGTTTAGTAAAGACGCCATCGTTCATATAGAGAACAAGCTGGCCTTCTATCAGGAGGCGCTCCGAGTATTGAAGAAAGGGGGTGTGTTTATCTGGAGCGATTGGCTTTGTGGTCAAGAAGCAACTCTGACACCAGAGGTAACCGATTACCTTAATTTGGTCAACCTAAGTTATCACCTACTTACCTCCGAAGAGACCAGGCAATTGGTTCGTGAAGCAGGATTTGTGGATGTGCAGACTAGAGATCGAAATGAATGGTATCGAGAAGCGATTAAAGACGAATTGGCTACACTTTCGGGAGATAACTTAATTGGACTCTCCGAACAAGTAGGGCAGAAGCATGCTGAATACCGTTTGCAGGTTAGCTCGCTCAAGCAGCAAGCCATTGAGCAGGGATTTTTGAGGCCGACCCATTTTATCGGCCACAAGCCGGTTTCTTGCGCTTAGGGTATGAGACAAGTTTCTTGGTCGAAACTCAACGGTTCTTGTTAATGAAAATCCAAAAGATTGAAACCTACTCCAACGAGTACATCTGCATCGTGAGGGTGGAGGCCGAGGACGGCTCTTCAGGCTGGGGTCAGACGGCGCCTTATCATGCTGACATAACGGCTTTAGTGGTGCATCGACAGATCGCGCCCCATGCTTTGGGGGCGGTAGTGGAAGAGTCGCAACATATTGGCCACCTTATCGAGCGGGTTTTAGAGAAGGAACATAAGTTTCCAGGCTCGTATCTTCGCCGCGCGGCTGGCGGACTTGATCTTGCACTTTGGGATCTATTTGGTAAGGCAACTGAGAAAAGTGTTTGCGAACTGTTAGGCGGAGTGGCGCGCCCATTCAGGGTCTACGGTTCGAGTATGAGACGCGATATAACCGCAAAAGATGAAGCAGCAAGGCTGAGAATTCATAGAGACAGATATGGTTACGACGCTTTCAAGTTTAGAGTCGGCAAAGAATGTGGGCGTGACGAAGATGAGTGGCCAGGCCGAAGTGAGGAGATTGTTAGTGAAGTCAGTTCCGCACTAGGTGGTGAGGCGGTGTTGCTTGTCGATGGAAACAGTTGCTTTAGCCCCGATCGGGCGATTGAGTTGGGTAAATACATGACGGAGTATGGAGTCGTACACTTTGAAGAGCCTTGTCCATATTGGGAATTAGAGTGGACAAGAAAAGTGCGGGAGGCGCTTGAAATTGATGTGACTGGCGGGGAGCAGGATTGTGACATCCCAACATGGCAGCGAATGATAGATATGGGTGCTGTCGATGTAATTCAGCCAGACGTATGTTATCTGGGCGGACTTTCAAGAACGCTTGAAGTTGCGAGGCGCGGAGCCGAAGCTGGCATGTTGTGTACCCCTCACAGCGCCAATCTATCGTTGGTGACTGTTTTCACCCTCCATCTTATGGGGGCAATTAAGAACGCTGGACCCTATGTGGAATTCACTATCGAGGGCCCAGAGTATTACCCTTGGACTGAAGGTCTCTTCTCCCCAGATCTGCGTGTGATTGACGGAAAAGTAATGATTCCTGAAGGTCCTGGTTGGGGCGTTCAAGTAAACGAGAATTGGTTGCAAGCCGCGAGCTATAAAGTCAGCGAATTTCACTGAGATGAAAAGAAGCGCTTAGAAGATAAGGCGCATCGAAGAGAGTAATGTAAATGGCAAAAGTAGTGTTAAGCAGTTTGTCAAAAACGTTCAATGGCCCGAAGGTCGTGGACGAGGTGAATTTAACTATCAACGACGGGGAGTTGATGGTGTTTGTTGGTCCCTCTGGTTGCGGTAAATCGACAACACTTCGGATGATCGCAGGATTGGAAGTCGCTTCATCAGGGAGTGTTTATATTGGCGATCGTGAGGTCACAGATCTAGAGCCAAAAGATCGTAATGTGGCAATGGTGTTTCAAAATTACGCTCTTTACGCTCACAAGTCAGTAAAAGAAAACCTCTCGTTTGGTTTAAAAGTAAGAAAAGTAGATAAACAGGAGATTTTGAAACGTGTAAACATTGCTGCAGAAATGCTTGGTATTTCAGAGCTGCTGAGTCGGAAGCCGAGACAGCTTTCAGGCGGGCAAATGCAAAGAGTCGCTCTTGGAAGAGCACTCGTACGTAATCCGGAAGTCTTTTTATTAGACGAGCCTTTAAGTAATTTAGATGCCAAGATGCGAGTGCGCATGCGGGAAGAAATCAGCAAGCTTCATAAGGAAATGGGGGTAAGTATGGTCTACGTCACCCATGATCAGATCGAAGCGATGACTCTTGGGGATCGTATCGCGGTTATGCATGAGGGGCGTATTCAACAGGTTGGTCCTCCGCTAGAGATTTATGATCAGCCGGCAAATATATTTGTAGCGAACTTTATCGGCTCTCCCGAGATGAACATGATTAAAGGAGAGTTAAAGAAGGCCAATGGGGCAATGGTTTTCTATTCAGACGAGTTTTCAATCCCAGTTGGCAATATTCTCTCAGGTGGAATCGATGAATGTTCGGCGATGCTGGGAATACGCCCGGAACATATCGAGATAGCAGAAGGCAAAGATATGGAAATGGGGATGAAAGGTGTCGTAGATTTTGTTGAGCAAATGGGCTCGCAAACTTTATGTCAAATAATAGTAAAAGGGGTTAAGTTGAAAGCTTTAGTCGATCGAAATGATGGGCTACAGGATGGTATGAAGGTAGACCTTCGACCAGATATGACTAAGTTGCATCTTTTCAATTCTGTAACTGGGCACAACCTTGTGTTCAGCAATAAGGCTCCGGTTGCGGAGATTGGCAAATCCTGAAATTTATTAACGTTCCACATCATAGGAGGACAGTTATGAGTGAAAAAGATAAAAAGGGTGGCAAGTCAGAGAAGATTGGGATTACAGAGAAAGAAATTTCTCGAAGAAAGATACTACAAGGGATGGGGGCAGTTGCTGGAACAGCAGCTCTTAGTCTTCACGCGCCTTATATCCATGCGAAGCAGAAAGAAATTCGCTTTCTTAATGGAGAACCAAGCGTCCAAAGTGTTCGAGCTATGCGTTTTGCGGCCGCACAGTATGAAAAAGAGACTGGAATTAAAGTGCAGATGGATACAGTCCCTGCTGGTAAAGCGTTTGAGAAAGTTCAGACCTCAATAAAAGGTGGTCGGCCTTACGATATCGCAACCCTTATCTTTGTTGGTGATGTATTACTGTTGGCTGGAGAAAATAAATTAGTCCCTCTCAACGACATAATTAAGAAATATGATTGGGGGCCAAATATTCTGTTCCCGATGGATGGAAACAACTATTGGTATCCATACGATTACAACTTATGTTGGATCAATTACCGGATGGACCTGTATGAAAAAGCAGGGTTAAAAGAGCCGCAGACTTGGGATCAGTTGAACGAGAACATGACCGCACTGATGGGCGACGGTGAGAATAAAACAAAACAAGGGATAGTTCATCCGATTGCGAGCAGTGGGGCGACCAACTACACATCGTTCGGGTATCTTTGGGCAAATGGTGTCTCTCTTTTAGATGATGAGTGGAATGTCGTTCTTGATGACGAGAAAAATCTAGGCCGGACGGTGGAGTATCTGGAGCACTTTCAGAGTATGGTTCCAATGATGCCGCCAGGCTTGGCAAAAGCCGGCTGGGGAATATTGGTCGGGGGTATTCAGAACGGACAACTTTCTCATTGCCCTGGGACAGGTCGTTTAATCGATGTGATTAATGTGAAAAATTCAGAATTGGCATCCAATCTTGGAATTTTTCCGTTCCCATCGCCTGACGGTAGTAACGTAGCCTTGAATCATGGTTATGATGGGTGGGTAGTTCTGGATACTGCGATGTCGGACGAAGCGCTCCGCTTCATGGAGTGGTTCTCGGACGAACATCTAATCAATTTCCTACACACATCACCCGTTCACTATCAGCCAACGCGCATGGATATTTACGAGGATGCTCGCTGGCTCTCGCATCCAGATATCGAGAAATTTTCTCATATCACCAGTTGGCAGAAACGTTTCCTAACAGATGAAAACGTGATCATTAAGTCGATAGATACCGAAGGCCCTTATCCAGACATGCGGGCGGGTAAGATCTTTAGATCTTATGCGCTGCCGGAAATGCTCCAGAATAAAGTGCTGAAGGGGATGCCGGCTGATGAGTGTGTCAAGATCGCGGCGGACAAAATGCGCGAAGTCATCGCAGGTTGATGGTGGTCGAAGGGGGTGTAAGAGTTTTCTGCACCCCCTAAGACTCCTTTAATTTTACTTGTACTTCAGTTATGCGCGGGGATAGATCGCTCTACATCCTATTTTTCTTAGGATGCGCTGTGACGGGCGTGTTGATTCTTTACCCAGCATATTACGCAGTTCAGTTAAGTTTTTTTGATGCTGACTCGTTCATCTCGACGCCAGTATGGGTTGGGCTGGAGAACTATAAAACCGTCTTGGCCGACTCTGAATTCTGGTCGGCTCTGATACGGGGAATTATTTTTGCTGGCACGGCAATTTGCTTGCAAATACTCTTAGGGATTGGCTTCGCGCTTATTCTTGATAGCGCGATTCCTGGCAAAATAATTTTGCGAGGCATAACTGTTTTACCGTATCTGCTGCCCACAGTTGTCGTCGCGTTAATTTTCCAATGGATGCTCGATGATCACATCGGTATTCTCACTGTATTGCTTGAAAATCTTGGATTTGAAGAAGCAGCAACGTGGGCAAATTCACCGTTTTGGTCAATGGTTCTGGTGATATTTGTAAGCGTATGGCTCTGGACGCCCTTTGTTACGGTTTGTTTTCTTGCCGGATTGCAATCAGTTCCGGAAGAAATGTATGAGGCGGCAAGAGTTGATGGCGCTAATGCATGGCAGAGGTTCTGGCATATAACACTCCCGCAGTTACGACCCGTTCTGCTTGTCGTTGTTTTGTTGAGAGCGATATGGATGTTTAATAAATTCGATATCGTGTGGCTGTTGACAGGCGGTGGCCCAATGCACGGCACGGAACACCTCCCGATACTGGCCTACCGAAAAGCATTCGATGCTTTTGACGTCGGTATTGGAGCCACAATATCGACGATTTCGTTCTTGATATTGACGATCGCAATCTTGTTGTTTTTCTGGCGATTCCCGATTGACGAAAGGAAGTGAGATAAACAGGGAGGTGCCATGAAGAAAATATCAACAAGAATAGGAATAGGAATTATTGTTGTATTGATGGTGACTTACTCGTTTTTCCCTGTCTATTGGATGCTAATAAGTGGACTTCGAGAGTATGAGTCTTTGTTTAGTTCGATAAGCTTGGTACCCGGGCCATTTTCAACTGCAAGTTATACCCAACTTTTGGAGTTGACTGATTATCCAACTTGGTTCCTAAATTCGGTCGTGGTGGCCACAGGGACCGTGGTGATTACTCTCGTATTGGCTATTCCTATTTCATATGCGGTTACGAGATTGGAGATTCGTTTCAAAGGTGCGATCGTTGGCACGATGTTATACGCATACATGTTTCCGCCAATGTTATTGGCGATACCACTGTATTCAATCTTTGTTGATATTGGGATCTCGGATACCCTTCTGTCACTTTGTATCTCTCACACGACCATTTCTTTACCGCTAGGCGTTTGGCTATTATGGGGCTTTTTCAAGCAACTCCCGTTTGATGTCGAAGAAGCAGCAATGGTGGATGGGTGCACCCGATTAAAAGCATTTTTTTATGTGGTATTGCCTCTCTCACTGCCTGGTATTGTTACCGTTGCAATCTTCTCGTTCTTACTATCATGGACCGACTATACATTTGCCCTAGTGATGATTGGCAGCGACAGCCTTAAGACGCTTCCAGCTGGCTTAGATACGATTTCGGGTTGGTATGAACTTCAGTGGGGAGAGTTGATGGCGGGTTCCACTCTTATCGCGTTACCCCTTTTGGTTCTATTTCTTTTCTTGAGTCGTTATTTTATTCATGGACTGGCCTCTGGGGCGCTGAAGGGCTAGAGCACATTTGTTTAGGACCGCTTTGAAAAATCGAGACTTGCTGTGAGCGCCACAGAGAGTGTGAGTGAGAAGTTCGATTACATCGTAGTCGGTGCTGGATCAGCAGGATCCGTCACAGCGAATCGTCTTTCGGCGGTATCGTCTAACCGAGTAATGCTTCTTGAGGCTGGCGGTACCGATAAGAAATTTTGGATCCAAACTCCCCTTGGGTACGGCAAAACGTTTACTGATCCTTCGGTCAATTGGATGTATCACACCGCCCCAATAGAGATGTTGGAGGATCGGAGAAGTTATTGGCCTCGCGGTAAGGTTTTAGGAGGATCCAGCTCTATCAATGCAATGGTTTATGTCCGGGGCCAAAAAGAAGACTATGACGATTGGGCAGATCTCGGTTGCAAAGGATGGGGTTGGTCTGATGTTAAACCATATTTTGAGAAACTTGAGGACTTGCAATGGGTAGATGGGTCCTCTGACTTAGGAGCGCATGCTCTAGCGATCTCAAATAATCGGGATAGATTGCATCCCTTATGTTCGAAGTTCATTGATGCTGGAAAAGCGCTCGGCGCGCCGTTTAATAATGACTTGCATTCTGAACATCAGGAGGGGGTTGGCTACTATAGTTTCACAATCAAGAATGGTCAGAGAATGTCAGCGGCGAAAGCCTATCTTGATCCAGTACGATCGAGGCCCAACCTTGTGGTCGAGGACCATGCTTGTGTGAAGCGATTGTTGTTCGATGACCTTAAAGTCGTAGGTGTTGAATATGTCAAAAACAACAAACTTCATGTTGTTCGATGTGCTGGTGAGGTGATCTTATGTGCTGGAGCAATCGGCTCTCCGCAACTATTGCAACTCTCTGGGATTGGACCTGAAAAATTACTCAAACAATTAGAGATTCCGATCGTTGTTGAAAATAATGAAGTAGGGGCGAATCTTCAAGACCACTTGTCGATTGGATATACTTTTGAAGGAGACCGGAGCACGATAAACAATCTATTGGCCAGCTGGCCCCGGAGAATTTTCCAGGGCGTCAGATATATTCTGAGTAAGACGGGACCGCTGTCATTAAGCGTTAATCAAGCAGGTGGGTTTATTCGAACAGATATGACACTCTGTCGACCAAATATGCAGCTCTATTTTCAGCCAGCAAGTTATAGCTATGTTGAGGATTGGCCACGTAGGCCGTTGATGAGGCCTGATTCGTTCTCCGGATTTTCCATAAGTGCCCAGCCTTTGCGACCAAAAAGTCGAGGGACGGTAATGATTAAAAGCCGGAATCAGGATGAATCGCCAGAGATTAAACCGGAATATCTTTCTGTCGAGAGCGACCTAGATGAGATGCTAATTGGGGCAAAAACAATCAGAAAACTGGTATCGCAAAGGCCTTTGGCGGAAGTCATCAAAAGAGAAGTTATTCCGGGTCCATTGATAGGGACGGATGAGCAACTCGTTTTGGACATCAGAAGACGCGCGGATACGGTATATCATCCGGTCGGAACTTGCAGGATGGGTCATTCGGTAAGCCAGACTGTAGTAGACCTCGAGTTGATGGTAAGAGGGACAAAAAATCTTCGCGTTGTCGATGCGTCTGTATTCCCTAAACTTGTCTCCGGAAACACGAATGGCCCAACTATTATGCTCGCAGAGAAAGCATCAGAACTCATTCTTAAACGAGCTAGCACTTGCTCCTAAGATAAAGCGAGACCAGAAAACAAAGGAACTTTGGGTATGCAGGTAAGGACCGGATTCAACTTTGAGGAACTCTATCTCTGGCACGACAATCGAGGGGGCGCGGGCACCTTTCCTCCAGGTTTGACGGTTCAGCCAGGGGAGCATTATGAGAATCCGGAGACAAAGCGCCGGCTCAAGAATTTGCTGGAGGTCTCGGGTATTCTTGAGCACGTAATTCGTCTGAAGAGTCAATCCGCCAGTTTGGACCAATTGGAACTCTGCCACACGCTGGAATACATTCATAAGGTTCAGGAATTAAGTAACTCTCAAGGGGGGCAAGCGGGAATCGGGGTGCCTTTCGGCGTGGGATCGTTTGATATTGCCGCATTAGCAGTTGGGGGAGTAATTGCGACTGCTGAAGCAGTTTGGAATAGTAAAGTGACCAATAGTTATGCGCTTGTTCGGCCGCCAGGCCATCACGCGGTGGCTCACCAAGGAATGGGTTTTTGTATATTTGCCAATGTTGCAATTGCTGCAAAGTGGTTGATGAAAACACATGGGGTTAAACGGCTAGCGGTCGTAGACTGGGATGTTCATCACGGTAATGGCACTCAAGACCTGTTTTATGAATCGAATGAATGCTTAACTATCTCGATCCATCAGGATGGATTATGGCCTCCCCAATCCGGAGGCTTCTCCGAAAGAGGGGTGGGACGCGGTGTGGGATACAACCTTAATGTGCCTCTGCCACCGGGTTCCGGTAACGGGGCCTACAAGGCGGCTTTCGAAAGAATTGTTCTACCGGCTCTTGTTAGTCACGAGCCTGAAATTATTTTTGTAGCGTGCGGTTTTGATGCGTCGGTTAATGATCCTCTTGGGAGGATGATGGTAACAAGTTCGGGATTTCGCGCTATGACGAGAATGATGATCAATCTTGCCTCAGATTTATGCGATGGCAAACTTGTATTTGCTAATGAGGGGGGATATTCACTCTCGTACGTTCCATATTGCGGTCTATCGGTTCTGGAAGAATTGACTGGTGTTAAAACGTCTATTACTGATCCCAACCTAGGAAAACGAGATGGCATCCCTGGCCAAGTCTTAGCGCCGCATCAGGAAGAGGTCATTAGCCAGATTGCGCAAAGTATTAAGCTCTCATCCTAAACTTCAATACGGGTTGAGACCTCTTTCGGCTTCTTTTATTTGAGTACGATTGTAGATACGTCGTTTAACACAATGATCAACGAGACAACCAAAGTTACATCCAGCCATTGGGGAGCGTTCAAGATTACTGCATCAGGTGGGCAGATCGTATCAACTTCACCTTTTGAGCAAGACCTGACGCCTCCGGAAATCTCACGTGCTATACCCGCTGCGGTACATCATCGTAGTCGCGTCACAAGGCCTAGTATCCGTAAGGGGTGGCTTCAAAACAGAGGTCGAGCAAGGGAGCAGCGTGGCTCTGACCAATTCATTGAACTATCCTGGGATGAAGCTCTAGATATCGCTGCCGCGGAACTAAAACGTGTTCAAGGGAACTTCGGAAATAGTGCCATATTTGGAGGGTCTTATGGATGGGCAAGCGCTGGCAGGTTTCATCACGCACAGGGCCAGGTACACCGATTTCTAAATACTATTGGGGGTTACGTATCCTCATTTGGTAGCTATAGCACCGCTGCAGCGCAGGCAATTATTCCTCATATTTTTGGAATGGATTTCCACAAGTTCGGCTGGGAACACCAAAACAGCTGGTCGCTGATTGCTGAGCATACCCAGAGTCTGGTGATGTTCGGTGGTATTAATCCGAAAAATTCCCAGGTCAGCATGGGTGGGGTGACTCGACATGAGACAGCCACCCAATTTGATGCGATCAAACGACGCGGCGTAAGGTGCATAAATATCAGTCCGCAACAGAGCGATGCGCCTCCTGGCGCAGAATGGCTTCCAATAATTCCTGGCACGGATACCGCGATGATGTTAGCAGTGGCTTGGGTATTGGAGACTGAGAGCCTGCTCGACCGCGAATTTGTAGATCGATGCACCACAGGGTACGTGCATTTTCGTAGCTATCTCCTGGGTGAGACCGATGGTCAGCCAAAGTCACCGGTGTGGGCCTCGGCGTTATGTGGGATTGACCCCAAGGTAATTGAGGAGTTGGCACGGTACATGGTAGATCATCGCACGCTGATCACAGTGGCTTGGTCGCTACAACGCGCGGAGAATGGTGAACAACCTTACTGGATGGCTGCGACTCTCGCTGCGATGCTGGGGCAGATAGGCCTCCCCGGTGGAGGTATTGGTTACGGTTATGGAGCAATTGGGGGAATCGGTGTATCTATCAAACAACTCGGCGGAATTACTTTTCCCCAGGGAAAGAACCCCATAAGGGATTTCATACCGGTAGCGCGTATTGCGGACATGCTCTTGAGCCCTGGCGTCGCCTATGACTTCAATGGTAAGCGCCGTCACTATCCAGACATTAAGTTGGTGTACTGGTGTGGGGGAAATCCCTTTCATCATCATCAGGATTTAAACCGCTTGCAGGAGGCTTTCCAGCAACCTGACACCATCATAGTAAATGAGCCTTGGTGGACCGCTACAGCGCAGCGCGCAGATATCGTGTTTCCAGCTACGACTTCTTATGAGCGGGAAGATATCGGTTGGGCACAGGGAGATGCTTATCTGTTTCATATGCCTCAGATGATTTCCCCGGTACATGAGTCTCGTAATGATTATCAAATTTTCTCAGGTTTAGCGGAACGGCTTGGCGTCAGTGAGAATTTTTCAGAGGGCCGTGACAGTGAACAATGGCAACAATATCTATACGAGGAATTTGAACGTGGGGCTAAAGAGGGCGGCGTTGATGTCCCGTCTCTTGAGGAATTGAAAAAATCCAATTGGGTTGAGCTTCCAATTTTGGGGCCAGAATATTCGGATACGCCTTTTGCTGATTTCCGATGTAATCCGCAGCGGTTTCCTTTAGGGACTCCATCGGGAAAAATTGAGATTTATTCCTCGTGTATCGCAGGATTTAATTATCCAGAAGATCCCGGGCACCCAGTTTGGCGCTGCCCGGTAGAGTGGCTGGGTACTGAGCGGGCCGACAAATTTCCGCTGCATTTGATCTCGCCCCAGCCAGGTGACAAGCTTCATAGTCAGTTGGAATGTGCAATTGCAGACTCGCGTGACCAAAGGCCAGCGCTATTGTCGATTAATCCGTTGGACGCAAATCGCAGGCAAATCGATCCAAATATGATCGTGAGGGTGTTTAACAATCGCGGTACCTGTCTTGCCGAAGCAGTTTTAACAGACGCGGTTCGTGAAGGAGTCGTGGCACTCCCTACCGGCGCTTGGTTTACCCCGGGAAATGACGCTACTGATACCCAAGGAAATCCTAATGTACTTACCCAGGATCGGGGCACTTCTCGAATAGGACAGGGCAGCAGCGCGCATTCAACGCTAGTTGATGTTGCTCCCGCATAGTAGATTTAGTTTAATTTAACTTAACTTAAGTTAACTTCTAGACGAGTGAAAGGCCAAAAGAGAGATTCTCATGTTGGGATCTTATGAGTCAAAAAAAACTACGATGTCTTTCGGTTCAACTCACAATAGCGATTAAGAATCGTTTCTCTAGCCAACGGTGTGACTCTTACCTGTGCTTATGCCGGTCTCTAGAATCCGCCGCAACAACCAAGAAGTTCTACCGCAGTAACGTCACCAACGTCACTCCAATAATCCGCCAAATAAATCCAAAGAACTCCTGAAACTCGGGAGAAAGTTGCTGTAAACTTCTAGAAGTTTGGAAGAGCGTATTTGTATCTGCTCTGTAATAGTAGAGTTATGGTGAGTTAGACGATCTGACTTTTAATCAGGTGGTCGCAGGTTCGATCCCTGCACGCCCCACCATATTTCAGACACTTACGGGTGTTTGGAAATCGATACCGCGAATTGCATAGCTGGTTCTTGATTTGAGATGGC
>Ga0114933_10004168_pt1 | contig 13717 bp, 12 predicted proteins | sample 4SBtaG_FD_89691 | JGI IMG/M metagenome (GOLD analysis project Ga0114933, IMG submission 89691) | Deep subsurface microbial communities from Kolumbo volcano to uncover new lineages of life (NeLLi) - 4SBTROV12_W25 metaG | ecosystem: Environmental > Aquatic > Marine > Volcanic | place: Kolumbo...
ACGTATCTTTGCTTCATTTACCTCTTCGGATTCTTCATCCAATCCTTCGGTCGTCCAGCTCTCTGTGGCGTTTGGTTTAGAGAAGACCAGCTCATCACCCGGTTCGATTGAGATTTGCCCACCCGTCTCATCAAATGAATACGTCTCAACACTCAAATGCACGACACCGGATGCGTCGACCTCCAGAAGACTTGTCGAAATCCAGTCGCTGAACTTCGTAGATAACTGAATGTCCACATCACAGATATACACATTGTCATCCCCGGGGGTCCGCACGTAATAAGCACCTGGTTTATCCGGACTCTGTTTTCCGATAATGTAATCCACCAGCGTCTCATCGTTTTGCCCTTTGATGATGATACGTTTGCCGACGCCATCCACTTCAGTCACATTTATCGAACCTTGCTGAGGGTCAATCACTCCGTATTTAGCGTGTTCCTTCTCCCAACGTGTTGCCAAGGCACCACGCGTAATACCAATAACGCTGGCGGCCGTTTCTGCCAACTGTTCTTCGGCGTCCACCGGATAATGATCTTTACCGACGGTCCAGACTTCATTCAAGTCTGTTCTCGACACCTCAAAACTGAGTGGTTCGATGTTTTCCGAATCGAATGAATAGACACCTAGCGATTTGGCGGTAGTTGGATCTTCAAATTTCGGATAAAAGGGCGTGTCAATTTGACCTTGCGATTCAATTGCTGCCGGTGCACTGGACCATTTGATTAACACAGTGATGAGGACACAGACTGCAGCAGCACTCACCAAAGCCTGCGTACGTCGAGTTTCATTTTGCGCGTGTTTATTAATCTCTGACATGTCTTCTTCTCTATTAAGTACTTATGCCTGACGACGACGTGAGCCGGGTACCGATTCGTTTTCTGCAGAAATCCGTCTGAAAAACACTACCACTCCCAGGATGAGTGCCGGTAGTGGTGGAAGCACGACGGCCCAGAATCTGATGCTTGACTCAAGTGACTGGACCTTTCTTTTCGTGTCGGCCTGAATTTCGCGAATACGACGATTCTTGTCTTGTTCAATTTGCGCTTCATGGAGCGAAAGCCGTTGTTGTTCACTGATTTCTGCCTGACGTAGCATCTGAGCTTTGGCGATTTCATCCAGTGCATCATTTTCCTGGATCTCTTTCGCCCGCTTCTGCAGTTGCTCGCGAGCTTTATCCAGTTCTGCATCGGACTCTTCATCAGCCTTTTCGCGTTCTTCCGTCGCGGCAGTAAGGAACACTTCCTTCTGTTCTTCGACCCTTTGCAGCGTTCGGTGTGTAGCACGTCGACTTCTCAAACTGATGTAGTTCTCATCTTTTGCCAACAGATCCACCGCATTTAAAACAAACGTGACATTATCGAATTCAAACTCTAGGCTACCGAAGGCTCTTTCCTGGAAGAAGAAATCAGAAATCATATCCAGGTCCGCAACATAAACCGCCCGAATTTCACTATCGCCATTTTTGCCATCCACAAACGCGGCAATAGCGTGAGTCGATTCGTCAACGTCATGAAAGACTGCATCTGGAGAACGTTGACGGGCTCCCATTTGCATTCCAGGAAAATGCTGGCGTGGCTCGTCAACAAACTCGGTCCAATCCAATAGTCCGGACTTTTCAGATGTCTGTAACAATGGCATAACATTCAAATCATCATCTGAATCCCGATCACTTACTGTTCCGGTGTAAAGCGCTACGATTTCCTGCAGGTTCTTTGTTACCGGGCTATCTTCGTTAAACGATGTGCTGTCGTCCTCACCGCGTGTAATAAACACATACTCCGGTGGCAAACCAGCGAAATTAGCGTGAGGGTTATTTAAGTGAAAGGCGATTCGATCGTATTTCCAGCGCAGTCCAATTGCGTCAAGTAATGACGTAGCTCGACCCCCATCAGCTTTTGGCGGCGGAGGCTGTTGTCCACCGCCCATCATTCCGCCCATTCCTCCACCTGGACTCGGCTTTGCTTGTCGCGGTGCATTTGTAACGCCTAGTTGCGTTTGAAAGGACAGCGGAAACGGATCGTCAAAGATAAGAACGGGATTTCCAGAGTTAACATAACCGACCAGGCTTTCCATTTCTGGTGCAGTCAGGGACGAAGGCATGGCAGCGATCAGTACGTCAAAGTCCGTCTCACCGCTGAGTTCGGCGGCACCGACAGCCGCTACTTTGTACTGTTTTTTTAACTCTGCGATAATTTGCCATTCGCGACCGCCGGACATCAGTTGCGCGTCTGTATTTAAAATGCCGACACTCAGACGTTCTTTATTTGCTACGGTTTGTACACTTCGCGTAAGTTCATACTCAATCGGCAAGGCCTTGCCAAAAAACGGTACAACGACTTTGTCAAAACTACTCACAATGACGACACCCAGATAAATGTCGACACGCGTACCATCCTCCTCTGTGAAAGGAAGCGGTTCGATACCGAAAAACTCAGCTTGTTCAGCTTCCTTGCTGAATGCCGTTACTTCAATCTGTTGTACTTCTAGGCTACTACCGGCCATTTCATCAAACTGACGAAGCATACCAACCAAACGCTTTTTAGTTTCCACGTAATCCCGTGGTACTTCTTTGCTGATAAATGCCTGAACTTCAATTGGCCGATCCGACGCGTCAAGGCTGTTCAACATGTCATAGGATGTCTTTGAGAGGCTAAATAGGCGCTCTGACGTGGTATCAATCCGGAACGCGGCATGCGTGCTCCATATCGTGACACAAACGAGTATGGTGCAGACAGATACAGACCGAGCAATATAACGCAGGCTGCTACCAAGACGGTCCTCGCCCTGCCAATGCCGCTTCGTCATTAGTACGTGGTTCAAATACAAGCAAAGAACCGTGAATGACAAGAAATAGATCATGCTTGAAATGGGAAGGATACCCATTCCAAGATCTTTAAACTGCTCCTGCATGCTGAAGGGGCCCAAGACAGATTCGATGTTTAAAAAACCACCTATCAAACCCAAAAAGACTGGAATACCACACAGTACGATGCCCAGAACATACGCTACTGTCATACTTTGCGTCAAAATCGATGCGAGCATGCCAGCGGATAGGAGCGATGCACCAGCCACCCAGTAGCCAAAATACGTCGCCATAACTAAACCCCAGTCCGGGTTCCCGAGGTAAATCAGTACAAAGACATGAGTGATGGAGAATAACAGTGCAACGGAGTACACTCCCAACACCGATAGAAACTTACCCAAGAGTATTTCAACATCGGTAGCAGGCAATGTGAAAAGTAATTCGTCCGTCCCTCTATTCCGCTCATCTGCCCATGCAGTCATCGTAATGGCCGGAATGAACAGCAATAACAGTACAGGAAAGTACTGCGTCAATTGATCCATATTAGGTTCGTTAGACTGGAAGAATGCGGATTCAAATGCCATCCATCCACCGCAGCTAACAAATACGACAATAAACAGATAACCCAATGCGCCTTGAAAATAGCTGGCAAAGTTACGCTTTGCGATTGGGAGAATCACATCTTTTCTGGGAAACATAAGTACTTACTCTGAAACTTGATTTTGTTCTATTTTCGTTCCGTGTTGGACAGCTCTCGCTTGTCATTCAGAAGCGGTTAATTCTCTAAACTTCTCTTCCATGGCTGAACCGTCATTTCCGAGTTCATCACCATTACCGTCGAATACCAGACGACCTTCATCGATAAGCAGGACACGGCTGCAAACGGCTTTTACTTCTTGCAAAATATGTGTTGATAGCAAAATCGTTTTGCTCTTTGACAGTTCCTGCACCAGCTCTCTCACACCGTGCACTTGATTAGGATCAAGTCCACTGGTTGGTTCGTCCAGAATCAACACTTCCGGGTCATGCAAAAGCGCCTGCGCCATTCCAACGCGCTGACGGTAACCGCGAGACAACTTACCAATCGTCTTGCCCCAAACCGACGACAAACCACATTTCTGTTGAACGTATTCGAGTCGGTTTTCTAAGTTATTCTTTTCCATCAGTCGCGTTTGGCCAGCGTACCTTAAAAAGCTGGCCGGAGTCATTTCTGGATAAAGTGGACCGTTTTCTGGTAGGTATCCGAGTATTTCTGCTGCCTGGAGACGCTCGGTGGAGACGTCATAACCGCCGATTTTTGCTGACCCGTTGCTCGGTGCAAGAAATCCGGTCAACATCTTCATCGTTGTACTCTTGCCAGCGCCGTTAGGGCCTAGGAATGCACAGACTTGGCCCTTGGGTACGGTAAAGCTCACATCTTCGGTGGCCGCAAACATGCGGTAGTACTTGCTGAGGCCGTTCGCCTCAATCATCACGTCATTCGACATTCATTCCACCCCTATAAACTTCTTTCAGATTACATTCTATGCTCATTAGCACGCTTATGAACACTGTCGACTTTTGACGATGTATTTGACTATCATCAACACAACGCGTCACGATTGGAATACCGGATACATTACGAATTACCATTGCCGGTATATATTTGGTAGATCCGCCTCATGTTGTGTCTATTTTCAACAAGTTAACCAAGCGCCGAAGGCTTTTCAACCTGTGCACCGAGTGAAAACCTCCAATGAACAGATCATCACGCTTTCGATTCATCTTCATCCCGTATTCGATAATGCTGACCTATTTATTACTTGCTCCAGATCCGTTATTCTTCCTTCCCGCTGGAAATGAAAGTGTAAAGCCTGCCGCCCACAAGACGCTTCCCGATTATGTAAACCATGCAATAGCGTGGTCACTCTTTACAGCTCTCTTCGCAACATCCACTACGAAATCTACCAATAACATCTTCATCGTGGCGATCACGTATTCCACGTTCTTGGAGTTGGCGCAACCGCTTTTTAATCGCGTGACGGAGTTCTCCGATTTAGCGGCTAACTTAATTGGAATCATCCTAGCGGTAACTTTTAGGCGATTAGTTCCATTTCCTAAATTGAGGCGGCCCTCTGCGCAAGATCCTGAATAACCTCTCCGATAACGTGGATTCCTTCGCGTAGAGCGGCTTCTTCAATTACAAGCGGAGGACAGATTTTCACCGTATTCTTGTTTACATGGAAAAGCATCACGCCACGGAGAACGCATTCGTTCACAACCTGCCGCGCAAATTCATGACCACTGACGCCATCGATCTGATCGTGACAGTGTATTGCCCATAATAGACCCGCGCCACTGACTTGCTTTACTTGTTCAGCTAACTTCGTTGCGATCTCCTCGAGTTTCATCCGGCAGATTAATCCAAGCGCCTCTGCTCTCTCTACCAAACGTTCCTCAAACAAAATGTCTAGATTTGCCAAAGCGGCCGCACAGGATAAAGGATGCCCTGCATGCGTCGTCGTCACCTCGCCTGGTGGCAATGTATCGACAAATTCCCGCCGTCCTACAAGGGCAGCAATAGGCAACGAAGAGGACAATCCTTTTCCCAGACAGATTAGGTCTGCTTCTATGTTGTAGTGTTCGTGGCCAAAGAGGCGTCCCGTTCTACCAAACCCGGTTTGCACCTCATCAAAGGCCAGTGGAAATCCCTTATCCGTAGCCAGGCTGCGTAGCGCTTGCACATAACCAACGGGTAACATTTTTGCTCCCCATCCCTGAAACGTCTCAACCACCACACCGGCGATACAATCGCAATCAACACCACGCTCGGCCAGTGCGGCCAACAGATAATCACCCCATTGTTGCCCACGCGGATCATCATCGCTTGGAAACGGGAGCCGGTTAATCTGAGTCGAGTTGTCGGAGCGCCATGCTTTGCGGGCATGTACCCCGGATAATTCGTGAGCGCCCAACGTACAACCGTGGTAGTCGCCTTCTACGCTAAGCACCACACCATCATTTTCCCCTGTTCTCTTCATATAGGACTCCATCATCGCCCGGTAACATGACTCAATCGTTTCTGAGCCAGTTGTCCAGAGATACACGCTGTCCATGTGCGCGGGCGTAATGTCGAGCAACCTTTCGATCAAGTCAAACCGAATGCGAGAGTTGAAGCTAAACTGTGCCAACAAGCCATCCTCTGCATAAGACTTTATTGCCTCGCGTATACGACTGTCGCCATGCCCCGTGTTCGCTGCGACAGCGGTTGATGTGAAGTCGATCCAGCGGTTACCTGCAATATCCTCGACCGTAGCACCAAAGGCCTTTTCCCAAATGACCCCCGTTTGATATCCGTTCACCTCAGGCACTGCATCTACACATTGGCGAATCCGTACCACATCATCAGGACATGGAATCGACGTCGCGATCCTGCGATATTCCGTGTCTACAGGGACGGCTTCCTGAGTGGAGTTCTTTAGTTGGTTATTTAGGCCCATGGCCAATCCTGCGCGTCATTTCTTTAATTTGGCTGGGTAACTGAACAAGGAAAATACTGATAACATAAACGCTCGACACACCAATTAAGTTGAAGAGCAATGATAGTCGTTTTAGCACAAAACAATCTAAGCGGCCCCACCATACGGGACTTTGAAGAATCTTTCGTAGCAGACTTGTTAATGAAGGTGAATCTCGAGGTTTCGATAATCGACTGCTTATCGGAGCTTCAAGACGACGACACGGGTCATTTGTGCTTGCAAGGTATTAAAGGAGATATGTTCCTTGCCCACTGGGGCGATAATAACGCCGCTCTGACACACCTAAGCCGTTTGGATATCGTCGGAACGGTCAACACAGTGACTGCAAACGAAGTCACTGTTGTTCAGGAAAGCGAACCGCAAACCGCTGAACTGCCGATTCTCACTCCTGGAGTATACGACGCAAATCGTCGCAATATTTTTCTGATGAGCCTCGACTCCTTCGACACATCGTTTCCAGCGACGGCGAGAGTATCACAAATAGCCGCCAATCCGTCGGAACGAACTCAACCAACTGTTACGGACTCAGGCCAGAGCCCTGATGACACAAGCTCTCTGGAAATGGTTCGGCCTATGCCAAAACGTACCGATGACTCCTCTGCGCCAGCCGATGATCCACTTGAAAGCCTGCTTGGCGAACTGGATGACCTCGATTTGTAGCGGCTCTCAGCAACACCGTTATCTGTCACCGTCCGCAATGCGTGGTAGATCTGGATATTCCCCTTTGCCGCCCAACCATGTCGGCATCCGTTTTACTTTTCCTTCGTTGTCAATGCAACCGAGCCGCGTATAGCCTCGCACCAGTATTTCTTCATCGCGCATCACTTCATATTCATGCTCGATCGCGGCACCTTTCACCCGTAGCAACCGCGTAACAACAGACAGGTCGTCCTCATAGCACGCACCAGATATGTATTGGCATCTGGCTTCTGCAATCACCAAATTCAGACCGCCAAGTTCCATATCACGATATCGAAACCCATTCGCTCTCATGAGTTCCGTACGGCCCATCTCGAAATAGGTGAAGTAATTTGCATGATGCACATGCCCCTGTGCATCGGTCTCTTGATATCTCACTCGAAACTGCATTTTATGTTCAGTTATCATCTATCGCTTTCCAATTAATGCACCGTAATATTCCCGCATCTGGCCTGTGCACTCAATAACTCGTTGACCACACACATCTTCTCTTTAATATAGATAGAAGTGCCTCAGTGCAATCACACTTTCATTTCATCACCTTTTTTAAACTCAGCCTATATGCAATCCGACGAAGGCAATACAATTCCGTTCCAAACCATGCGGGGTCGTGATTATCCGACTTTGCGCCAATTCACTGTTTTTCTTGAAAACCGCGTGGGACAACTTTTGGAGGTTGTACGTCGATTTGAAGGAAGTCGCGTTCGAATCATAGCACTTTCGATAAACGACTCAACCGAGTGTGCGTTTTTGAGACTTCTCTTAAGCCATCCCGAGCAAGGACGTGAAATTCTCGAGCGTGCCGGATGGCCAATTATCGAAAGTGACCTGATCGCATTAGAACTGCCCTCTGGCGATCAACCACTTCTCAATGTTTTCAAAGTATTGCTCCGATCTGAGGTTAATATCGTTCAGACCTACCCGCTGTTGGTGCAGCATCATGGTCGCCCGATCGTTGCAATTATGGTCGACAATCTCGAAATCGCCATGGACACCATTAATCAAGCCGGACTTACTCTGGTTTCCGAGATGGATCTGCTTGGTGATTCCTTCGATTAGAAGAATCCGCTCCCGAGTGGTATAACTCAACCACTGATTTTTAGTTCTCTTGTCGACGTTCATATCGAGTACGCAAATGCCAATTCATGTGATCTGCCCAGGCTGTCACAAGCGTTTTAACGTGAGTGATCAGTTCGCCGGACAGAAAGGACCATGCCCCGGCTGCAAGACCGAGATTCAAATACCGAGCCTTGAGGAGCAGGTTCAAATCCTGGAACCGGAACTCGCACCTGTACAACAAGCCGCGAAAGTATCACTCAAGCCGATTACACGGCGTGCGGAAGGGCTTACTCGCAAACATTGGATTCTTGTCGGTATTGTCATCTTGCTAGGCATGGCATTGGCCATGGTCATCCGGATTGATCCTCCCGCTGAAGGTGAATCTGCAAACTGGATTTTCCTTTTTGCATGTTCCTTACTCCTTGGGCCACCAATTTCCTTATCAGGCTATGCCATTCTTCGCGAGCAAGAGGCGGAGCCTTACGCACCAAAGGCCGCAATGTTACGCAGCCTCGCGTGCGGTACTGTTTACGCGGTTATGTGGAGATTATTCACAATGATTCCAGAGTGGATGTCCGTAGCCGACGTGCCACTGATGATTGGAATCATCGGTTTTTCAATCGTTCTGTTTAGTGCCCTCGCCGCCATCGCAGCGTATGACTTTGAGTATCTGATGGCAACAACGCATGTTGTATTCTTTGCCGCCATGCTCGCGTTATTCTGCTGGCTCGCCGGTAACTGGCAGTATCTATTGGACTGAACAATTCATGTCACTGTTAGATTTACCTGAACTGCAAGCACTACATAGACCAGAGCATTTGATTCGCTTGTCGGCTCAACAGGACATTCCGATCACGTCTCGCGTGCGGAACCTCATCGACACGAACACTTTCCAAAAGCTCCGACACATACGACAACTCGGGTTAGTGCAACTAGTCTATCCATCAGCAACCCATACTCGCTTTGAGCACTCACTTGGGGTTTATCATCTAGCACTACGCTATTTAAGCCGCCTCTCAAATAACGACGCGTTTATCGATACCGTAACGCCAACTGACATTGAGGCATTTATACTCGCCGCCTTATTGCATGACATTGGACACTGGCCTTTTTGCCACCCGATAGAAGATATGGGGCTTATTGAAGTTACTCATCACGAGCACCTCGTCGCAGAATTACTTGAAAGCGATGAAATCAAGTCATTGATAGACCATGACTGGTCCTGCGAGACGACTCAAGTGGTTCGCATCCTCAACGGTAAATCTGCAAGCGTCGCAGAAGCAATATTAAGTAGCCTTATTAGTGGGCCGATCGATATTGATAAAATGGACTATCTACCACGTGACAGTGCAAACTGTGGCGTGCCTTATGGAAACCACTTTGACCAGGACCGATTGATATCGAGTCTCACGCTTTCCCCGAGCAATCCTCGTCTGGCCATCTCCGAAAAGGGGCGCACCGCAGCTGAACTTATGGTGTTCTCGCGGTACGTAATGTTTAGCGAAGTTTACTGGCATCGCACCGTACGCAGTGCCACTGCCATGTTTCAACATCTCTTCTTTAAGTCACGGGGTGGAATAGCCCTCGACACTCTTCACCATCTTCGTGATGAGGCATTTATAGGGGCCCTAACCGCTTGTGATTCCACCGAACTAAAACTAGCGTCAATGCTTTTTGGTCGAGCACGCCAACTTTTTAAATGTGTGCTGGAGTTTGACCACCAATCGCAACCAGAACTTCACTCACAGATTGCGCATTCCACCTATGCGAATTGCAACTTAATGACAGATCATTTGCATCGTGCGATTGCCAGCAAATGCCAACTCCCACGTGACGCCATCATCGTAGATGCTCCACCCGCCAAGCTTGAGGTGCAGTTTGACGTAAATGTGATATCTGGCGGAGACCGCATGAGTTCACTAACGGAGCTATCCCCCGTAGTCAAAACACTTGCCACCGAACAATTCGATAAGTTTGTAAAAAAAGTTCGCGTCTTCGTTCATCCAGAATACATCGAAGCGCTTCCTTCTCACCCGGAGCTCTACGCTTTGCTGACAGCTGCAACAGCAGCAAGTCGCTAAGCAGCATCTGATATTGATTCGGCATGGTTCGCAATTTGAATAACGCTCATTACATCCGCCAACGCAACTGGGTGCCGTAACACATGATCAACCCCTGCACGTTTAAACATTGCCACTTCATGTTCGCGTGGCATATGTAGAACAAGCACAACTTGCGAACCGTGAAACCGTTCAATCGCGTCTGCAATCATCTTTGCTTCGGAGTCGGGTCGGCGCGAGCAATCGATCAGCAGAACATCCGATGTCACCGCATCTGAATAACTATCCCTTTGGATTCCTGCTTCATTTAACACGCCATTCCAAAGCTCGGTAACACGCCAATCACCAACAACACAAACGCTTTTGCCACTCACCGAGTCACTATCGACTAAGGGCAACTCCAGATCGGTGTTCTGAACGCGGCTAAGTGGAAACTTTATAGTGCCTCGTATCCAGCGTTCAAGATAAACAACAGCCGACGCCCAGTGAATTTGAACTACGCCGGTGAGTTGCCTTCCGTTGCGGCTTTCCCCGTCGCTCCAAGCACTGTTAATACAGACCATGCGAACAAACGGCGCCATGGCGATTACTTGATCTACGTTACATTGGTGAAAACTTCGCGACCGATTGGACACGAGGATAACCAAATCAACCGTTTGCACATTATCCCCTGCCAACAATTCATCCATTGAGTGACAAATACGCAATTGGCAGTATGAGCGCAACCAATTTTCAAGACGCCAATTTAGCGCCGCGCTGCGAGAGACGACAACGGCTACTTTAGGCGTTTTAGATTGGTCCGAACGAATTGCGGGCATTACGGTTTCCATAGCAAACGAAGCGTATCATCTTCGGCACTAGCCCCATAGAGCAGATTCTTTAAAACCCGACTTGACACAATGTGGCCATTTGGAACACATTGTCTATCTCGACAAATGAAACAAGGATGTTTCTTGAATGTCGAATTACCAATGTGACATACGGCATGGAGGCCAGCGTTAGATGTCATCTTCCGCCAACCGGACCGGTATATCATTACGTGATGTACTAAAACGATTCAGAGCAATCGGTGCATCGGATCTGGATTTTTCGAAAGCCAGTAAGAATGCGGGTGACGTCCTTGATGGCACTCTCTTTGTCGCCGTTATGGGCAATGACGAAGACGGCCATAATCGCATTGATGAAGCGGTTGCTAATGGCTGCATCGGAATTCTGGCAGAACGATTTGTCACCGCTCCTGTACCTGTATTTCTCGTTGCCGATACTCGCCACGCTTTTCAATCCATTGAACGCGAACTTCTCGGTGACCCGGCATCCCAACTGCACACAGTAGGGATCACAGGATCGTATGGCAAAACCGCTTGTGCGAGCATGCTCCATCACGCATTGTCATCCGAGTCAAATCGCGTCGGCTTGATTAGCGATTTAAGCGTATATGACGGTCGGCATACAACAGACGGCTGGTATCGCGATTCCAATGACGCTTCCATTTCACAGCCTCTTCACCACATGGTGATGAATGGTTGCGGACATGCAATCCTCGAATGTCATAGTGAAGGGCTTATCAATCAGCGATATGATTCCATTTCACTCGACGCTGCGATCATCACGAGAATTCGCAATGCCCACACCACGCTTCACGGCACGCTGGCAAACTACCGCCGCGCCAAAGCCCGGATCTTAGAATTATTAAAGCCAGACGGCGTAGTCATCCTCAATTCAGATGATCCAAACACGCGTTTTCACTTGCCTCGCCTTTCCAACCCAGCTTTGACCATTGGAATACACACAGACGCGGACATCACTGCACACGACATCGAACACACCATTACTGGTACGTCCTTTACCGTCGATGCCGGAGGTAAACTAGCGAAACTCTCATTACCTTTAATCGGAACTCACCACGTCTATCATGCGTTACAAGCGATCGCGTTGAGCCTCACCACTGGTATCGAGTTAGATACAATCGTCAATCGCTTCTCATCGCTTCCCCACCCATTCGGGCATATGAATCCAGTCGAAACGGGTGGCGACTTTGACGTGTACGTAGATGTCGCCAACTCGGCCGATACGCTCGTCATGGCGATGGAGTCTCTTCGAGCGGTTACCACAGGTCGACTAATCGTACTAATGGGCCCGGACGGCGACACGACGCCGGGTGAACGTCGCCACATGGGTACTGTAACCGAACGATTGTCAGACATATGCATTTGCACCGAAAACAATACTATGGAGCTCGATTTCCTTGACATTGCCCATGATTGCATGGACGGATTCGAGCATCCAGGGCGGCTATCTGTGATCCCCAGCAGGATCCACGCAATCGACTGGGCCCTGAGCACTGCAGAAACAGGGGACGCGGTACTCATCACCGGCAAAGGATTTAACACGCTCCATCAGGTAGGCAGTGTCTTGCAGGAGTTTGACGATATTTCCATTGTGCAAATGCTCTTGAGAGAACCAAGTCTTTTTGGATCTGACGATGAGACACGTTGACACTCAGCGCTGCCCGTCTTAGCCTAACTTTGAGAGCCCGTCATACACTCTTTACCCGTCAAAACCACAGCCTAACCGCGCGCTAACATGGAATACCCGGACCTCCAACACCCCTGCGCTATCGTAACAGGCGCCTCACGTGGTATTGGAAAGACGACAGCCGAACGTCTGGCAGCACTCGGTTACGGCGTCGTACTGAATTACTTTCAAAGTCGTGAGGCCGCAAATGCCACTGTAGAACAGATCATTGCAGATGGAGGACGCGCCGTGGCTGTACAGGCCGACGTCGGAGATCCGGAAGCTCCGGCCATCCTTACCAAGGCGGCGATAGAACATTTTGGTGCTCCTTCGGTGCTCGTAAATAACGCCGGTATCACATCGCAGGGCCGATTAGATATTCTGGAAGCTTCTTCGGAAAGTTGGGATCGCGTCTTCGACACAAATCTAAAAGGGGCTTTTTTTTGTGCCCAGGCCGCGGCGAACCTGATGATCGACCACGCTGTTGACCCCGGCTACATTATCAATGTCAACTCGATCTCCTCATACGCTGTGTCAACGAATCGAGCGGATTATTGCATAGCGAAATCCGGGATGCATATGATGACAAAACTTTTTGCAACACGACTGGCCGATGAAAATATACGCGTATACGAAGTTTGCCCTGGCATAATCGAAAGCGATATGACGGCTCCGGTCAAACAAAAGTATGACAAGTTGATCGCGGAAGGATTATCACCCATTCGACGTTGGGGAACTGGTGATGACGTTGCAGGCGCTGTCTCCATGCTCGTCTCTGGCGCCTTACCTTTTACGACGGGTGAACGAATCAATATCGATGGTGGATTTCACATTAGGCGTTTGTAATGGAAAAGTGGCTCATCCTCGGGTGGTCAGATACCATTCGACAAATCGCTCAAGCAGTTACCAGCTCTCCGTTCAGAGAAATCACTGGGGTTCTAGCTGAGAGTCAACAGTTCGATGATCAATTCCCCGTTGTATCAACCGATGGATTGCCCGAATCCATTCTTCTGAAACACGACCCTGATGTAATACTCTGCGGCCATCATGATACGTTTGACATC
>Ga0114933_10004171_pt1 | contig 13711 bp, 9 predicted proteins | sample 4SBtaG_FD_89691 | JGI IMG/M metagenome (GOLD analysis project Ga0114933, IMG submission 89691) | Deep subsurface microbial communities from Kolumbo volcano to uncover new lineages of life (NeLLi) - 4SBTROV12_W25 metaG | ecosystem: Environmental > Aquatic > Marine > Volcanic | place: Kolumbo...
GGAACAAATTGACCAAATCGTAACTGCTATCGGTGAAGATTTTTCTCAGTTCTCTGTCTTACGAGACGGTGTAAGCGAACTAGAAATTGAAGAGGAACACAGTCCGGCAACGAGCACGCGTCTTGGTGTGTGCTACTACTTGCTTGGCCGTTTTGACCGCGCACTTGTAGAGCTCACAACAAAATCAGATGGTGGTGCTGTCGCACAGTTTTATATTGGCCGATGCTATGCCGCTAAGAACGAATTTGACAATGCCATCGACTATTTCCAAAAAGCACGTCTGGCATCGTATGACGAAGATTTTTGCAAGCTAGCCGAAGCTGAAATACGTCGCTTAAAGAGAGACCACGACGGTGCAATTGCAATCCTCGATGATATGCATGGCCCGATCGGGCAGACTGCCGAGTACTTATACCAACGTGGTGCCACAGTTGCTGCATCCAATGGCAACCCGGAAGAAGTAATTGCTCTATATGAAAAAGCTGTAGAGATTGATGAATCGCACTCCGGTGCACTCTTTGGGCTGGCCATTGAGAATGATCGTCGCGGAAATGACGACGTGGCAATGGATCTGTACCGCCGCAGCGCTTCCACATTCCCATCACGCGTTGGTGTGTTACTAAACCTTGGCCTGCTATACGAAGATCACAACCAGTACGACCGTGCACAACAGTGCTTCAACCGAATACTTGAGATCTACCCGGACGAACCACGAGCACGACTATACCTGCAGGATGCCATCGCTTCTGATGATCAATATTTTGATCTGGATGCTCAAAAGGCACAGGACCGACTCGCACAAGTTCTTAATATCCCTGTTACCGACTTTGAATTGTCAGTTCGTAGCAGAAACTGCCTGGCAAAGATGGGTGTTGCCACACTTGGTGATCTCGCACGTACCACTGAACAGGAACTTCTCGCAAGTAAGAACTTTGGTGAAACGTCACTGATTGAGATTCGTGAGATGCTTACAGCTAAGAATCTTGAACTTGGCATGCTTGCTCATGAAGCACATGAAGAAGTCGTCGTCGATCGTTCTCACCTGTCACCGGAAGAAGCCGCCGTATACGACCGTCCTGTATCGGATCTGAATCTTTCCGTTCGGGCACGTAAGTGTATGGTTCGTCTGCGAATCAATACGATCGGTGAATTATTGCGTAAAACGGCTGACGAATTGCTGGAGAGCAAGAACTTTGGGGTAACCAGCCTCAACGAAGTTCGCGAAAAGCTCACTGGAATGAACCTGACGCTGCGTGGCGAGTAAGGCACCATTGGGTGCCAGAACGTGTCGTCCAATGAACACGGCTGCTACTTTTCAATTCTCGTTGCTAACGGAGTCAACAGATTGCTCTGCGCGGCGCAGTACCTACTCCACTCCACATGGTGATGTGCAGTTACCGGCATTTATGCCGGTCGGTACCCAGGCAACTGTTAAAGGTCTGACCATAGATCAGGTACGCGATACCGGTGCCGAGATGGTGCTGTCTAATACATACCACCTTTCCCTGCGTCCTGGTGAACAAGTGGTCAAAGAGCTTGGAGGGCTCCACAGCCTGATGCAGTGGGATGGCCCGATTCTTACCGATAGTGGCGGCTTTCAACTGTTTAGCCTCGCTGCCATGAATAAGGTCACCGAGCAGCAGGCTACTTTTCAGTCTCACATTGACGGCAGTACGATCAATCTCTCTCCGGAGCGATCCATTGAGATTCAGGAGGCGCTTGGTTCAGATATCGCGATGGTGCTTGATCACGTGGTGGCACTGCCTAATGACGAAAAGACCGTTCGCGACGCATGCGAACGCAGTGTACGCTGGGCGCAGCGATGTAAAGCAGCGTCAACAACGGATCAGCAGGCTCAGTTTGCAATTGTGCAGGGCGGATTAGATCCGATACAGCGTGTCTGGTGTGCTGAACAACTGAGTAAATTGGATTTCCACGGATATGCGGTCGGAGGATTGAGTGTTGGTGAGGCGCCAGAGGATATGTACACAACACTTGATGTGACATGCCCTGCTCTACCTGGTGATCGGCCACGGTACTTAATGGGGGTCGGGCGTCCGGAAGACTTGTTGGAAGCAATTCGTCGCGGAATCGACCTGTTTGATTGTGTGATGCCGACTCGCAATGGCCGAAATGCATTTGCATTTACCGATGAAGGTCCGATTAAGTTGCGAAACAGCGTACACCGCACTGATAGTCGACCGATCGATTCTCAGTGCCCGTGTGCCGCATGCAAGCACAGTCGCGGTTACCTTCGACATCTGTTTGTTGCCAAGGAAATGCTCGGACCGATCCTTCTATCGATACATAATCTGACCTATTACCAACGAATACTGGCAGCCGCCCGCCGGGCCATTGAACAAGATAGGTATATGGAATTTCTCAGTGAAAAAATGGCGGACTGGCAACGCTAGTCGCTTTGTGCGACAGGTGCTCATTTAACGGCGGATATCGGGAATTCGCCGCATCTGGCGTAAGATCGCTTTATCTATTAACCGATCTTGGTTCGTATCGCCTTGATAAGGCCTGCTCGTGCGTAATCAGGACTCTTGTGGCTATTTATAGAACCCTTTAAGATAACTCGATTAGGCTCGTTTATCCCTTTGTTTCAGGTATATCGCTGAAAATCATATAGGGACTACAGTTGCATCAGTGATTGCATCGAGTGAACTCGTGCGTGATGCGTCTGAGAACGGAAAAAAAAGCTTAGGACAGCAATTCAAATGGACTACATTTTTGGTCAGTTAGCGGTGTTGGCTACTCGCTTTGGAGCAGTAATATTAGCGCAGGGCGAAGCTGGTGGTGCTGATGGCGGCGTTGCAGAAGGTGGCGTTCCGCAGGCCTCTCCAGGGATTGGCAATATGCTTATGCCAATGCTCTTGATCTTCGCCGTGTTCTATTTCATCATCATTCGGCCCCAAGGCAAACAACGCCGCAAGCAAGATTCGCTGCGTAAGAACATCTCCTTGTACAACCGTGTCATGACGATCGGTGGCATCATCGGCGAAGTAAAAGAGATTAAAAAGGGTGGCGAAAATAAACCTGACGAAGTTGTCCTTGAGATCGACAAGAATAGTAATTCTCGAATCACCGTTGTACGGGATGCTATCCGCGAAAATCTAAGTGCGAGTCCGGATGATTTGGTTCGCCAGGATTCTTCGGATGAAGACAAAGCGGAATAGAAGACAAACAGCTTTTTACAATACACAAATACATTCCCCACAATTCTCGGGGTGGCTTAGTAACAGGGTTCGGTAGTGAACATGATTCTGGCAAAACTAAATTCCCTTCTTTTCACAATTCTGGCACAAGCTGACGGTGCGGAAAGTGCTCTAGCGGAAACTGGCGGTGCAAATGCTGTGATGTACATCACGGCACTTGTTGCGTTGATTGCCGGTGGATATTTCGGCGTAAAGGTGCTCGGCCCAAGCTTGAAGATCAAGTCGGGGGCATGGGGCGTGATGGTCGGCTTTTTGGCCTTTGGTGCGACCTTCATTGGGTTTGGTTTAAGTGCTGAGGAAGCCAACAAATCCGCAGTAAACTTTGGCATCTTTTGTGGTGTCATCGCGCTCACATACATGGTCAGCAGAATCATGACTGAGCGGTTGCGAAACGATGAACAAACACCGCGCGTCACGACGGTGTTGGCCGTGTTTGTCTTTAGCCTGTTGTATCTCTACCAGGTCTTTGACAAAGAGATGTACAAGTTTGGCGTCGACCTGAGTGGTGGTGTGAACTTGATTTACAGCATTGAGACACAGGATGGCGAAGCCATCGATGAACAAAACATTGAGGGTCTTATTGAAGCGCTTGGTCGTCGTCTAAACCCGAGCGGTGCTAAGGATATCATCCTGCGTCAGTACGGATCCAACGAAGTTGAAATTATTATTCCGAAAGCCGAAAACAGCGAAGTTGAAGATGTTAAACGTACGATTGCGGCGACCGGTGCACTGAAATTTAATATCGTAGCCGATCAGTCAACACACGCCGATTTGATTACACAGGCTCTGCTAAAGAAAAACGCCGGCGCGCGAGAATTGGTAAATGAAGATGGTAAGGTGATCGGTCGTTGGCATCCGGTTGCACGTGATATTGAAGCCGATGTAACTACCGGATTGAGGACAATCAAGTATCTGGCTGCCGCCGACATCGTTCGGGACGCGGTCACCAAGGAAATTGTCACTTTTAATGGACAGATTGCAGATGAAGCGGCCTTAACTCAGGACTTGGCTATCAGAAATATCGAAGATATCGAAGTGTTAATGGTCGTCGATCCTGAGATTCAGGTTGAAGGTGAGCACTTGTCATCCGTCAGTCCCGGGGTGGATGAAACATTGAGCCCAGCTGTCAATTTCTCCATGACCAGCTTGGGCAGTGGATTGTTTGGACGATTGACGGTGTCAAATGTCAACGAAAAGCTGGGAATCGTACTGGATGACTATCTGCTGTCGGCTCCGAATATCAATTCACAGATCACAGACCGTGGAATTATTCAGGGTAACTTTACTCAACAAGAAGTGGACTTTACGGTAGGCATCCTTCGAGCTGGACGCCTACCAAGTACTTTGAGTAAGCAACCGATCAGTGAAAACCGAATGGGATCAGCGCTCGGTGATGTGACGGTTACAAAAGGAGTCAATGCGATTAAGTACTCCGGGATTGGCGTGCTTATTTTTATTGTCCTTTGGTACCGATGGACTCCCGGAGTGATTGCCGCAATGGCACTCGCGATCAACGTCGTTTTGATTGTTGACTTGATGGCGATGATCGGTGCAGCATATACGCTGCCCGGTATGGCGGGACTGGTATTAACCGTCGGTATGGCGGTGGATGCAAATGTGCTCATTTTTGAACGCATCCGAGAAGAATTAAAAGGCGGCGCTGCGCTGCGGCAGGCTGTAAGGAATGGATTTAGTCGGGCAACGGTTACCATTGTCGATGCAAACCTAACCACTCTGATTACAGCTATCCTGCTCTATGCGATTGGTACGGATCAAATTCGTGGTTTTGCCATCACCCTGATCCTTGGAATTCTCGTCAGTATGTTCACGGCGATTTTCTGTGCACGAACGATATTCGAATTACTGATGGCAGCCGGACGAATGAAAAAGCCATTTACAGAGGCTGTTCATAACGTGATTGACTTCATGTCGATACGAAAAGTCATGGGAGTAGTTTCTGTCGTCCTGATTGCAATCGGTCTGGTCATTACGACACAGGAAGGTGGTCGTATGCTGGATATCGACCTAAGTGGTGGTGCTTCGGTTATCTTCCCAATCAAGGACACGGCAAAGGACGCGAACTATCTGGATGAAAAGGTTTCCAGTTTCATCGAAAATGATCCAGAGTTTGAAAATACGCTTCATACGCTTACGAGTGTGGAATTAGGTCTGACTGCTGAACAGAAAGCGTGGCGACTGGATCTGGCTTTTGAAGATGCTTCAGCTACGACCGATGAAACGAACAATGCTGACAAGGTGAGAGATTTCGTTCAGCAGGTGTTTGGTGATGATCTTGTGAACAAGACTATCACGATTTCAGATCAGATCGTGCAACATGACCCTGCACCAGAAAGTGCTGATGACTCGTCGAAAAGCACCACGGATAATACGAGTGCCAATGATGATGCGAATTCCAATGATGATGCTGAGGATGCCGTAGAACCATCTGATTGCGGTCAGGATGAGCCAGAGGTTGATGCGGAGCCGGCAGCTGACGAAGTAGACGAAACCGATGCCGCTGATGAGGAAGATGCCGCTGATGAGGAAGATAGTTCTGAAGCAGCAGAGGAAACCACCGGTGACGCAGCAGATGCAAATGACGCCAATGAATCAGAATCGACGCCAGACAATGCAGGTAAGGATTTTGATCCCGGTGCAGACGAGTCTAAAACAGCACCTACTCTACAGAAATACCAATTCACCGTAGCATTTGGTCTGGACGTATCCGGTGGCGCAGAAGACGCTCACGTGGATTATGCGACGCTGCTTGAGGCAATTAAAGAGGCTGCCCCGCAGTTGAGTGAACAGCAAATCGATCTGGAGTTTGAATTGCGATCTGGTGATAGTGCCTCCTTCCAGGTTGTTGATACACAAGAGGAAGAGACACGTGGGTATGCAAAGTGGCAAGTCACTGTCACAACCGACGAAGCAAGTGGAGAGCAAATCGCCGACGGTATTAAGAATAGCTCACTATTTGCGGGAGCACACTTCCACAGTGTTACGACGATTGGTGGCCAGATTGCAAGCGACATGCAACGCTTGGCGACCATGGCCATCATCTTTAGCCTGGTTGGAATCATCGGTTATCTCTGGCTCAGATTCCAGCACGTGATGTTCGGCATTGCTGCTGTAATCGCCTTAGTTCACGATGTGTTGATCACACTCGGAGCAATTGCCATCACGCACTATTTTTCAGCCGAATTCCTGCTCATTGAAGAATTTCGAATCAGCTTGCCTGTCATCGCGGCATTTCTGACAATCATCGGATACTCATTGAACGACACGATCGTTGTATTTGACCGGATTCGAGAAATTCGCGGCAAGAATTCAGATCTGACACCGGAGATGCTTAACCGCAGTATTAGCTCCACTCTGCGAAGAACGCTGCTTACGTCAGTGACGACGTTAATCGTGGTGTTATTGCTATACGTCTTGGGCGGTTCTGGAATTCACGGCTTTGCGTTCGCTCTGGTTATCGGCGTAGTGGTGGGAACATACAGCTCGATCTTTATCGCATCACCATCCCTTCTTGTATTACACAAGTGGGCGACCAGAAAGTCATAAGCAAGCTGTCCAAGCGAAACGACTTGCAAGCAGTTAGTCTCTACTGCGATCTCGCCATGGGAAGGTTGCCGATCGGTTGCTCAATCGGAATGTGATGAACTGGCCAATTAAGGCAACCGGATTAGGGTCATTCTTGCCAGGTTGATAGGTAAGGAGTTTTGTGCCTTGCAATTCCGTCGGGATGCTCATAAAGAAGAGATCCTGTTTCTTGCGACGTTCAACGGGGTCTTCAGGCAGTGGCGGATGGAATCGCTCGAATCGAGAATAAAGTCGTTTTGCATCCGAATGGGCCGAGGCCAGATCACTTCCGGCTAGGAACATCATGCTCATGCCACCACGAACGAAGGCATGTTTTAGTGCCTGATCCACACGCAGTCCCTTAAACTCGCTCACGGGTGTTAGCAAAACCATGGCCTTGATATCACGTCCGAGCTTTATGGTCGGCAGCACGGGTCGTGTCCAGTCATACACAGCCCATTCGAGTGCCGGGATACACGTTACATCAGCAGCAACGATACAAAGCTGCTCAATATTTAATTCTTCTGCATTATTGCGAGTCATCAAATATCTTTTGCATGCACGGATATCCATTGCGATGTTAAGGATGTCCTGTTTATTCATCTTGTTTCTGTCGAGTTTCACGGTCCCATTAGGGTCTTTGGGATCTTCGGCATACTCACTTTTACCGTGAGCTCGCAGATCGGGGACGATCACAGCATGACCGAGGAACTCTTGAACCTTGGCTGCTAACTCGTAGAATTCTTCCCCTTTTCCAGCCCAGCCATGTGCCATGATAATCGGCACCGAGTTTTTCCCTTTTGTACCCGGATAAAAGCGAGCGTGGAGAATTACACGATCTTCAGTTCGAAGTTCTATATCCTGCGGTTCAGGAAGCTTTTCTTCATCGTCATCCTGCGCCAATGCTGGGGTTGCCAGTAGCAGCATCACGAATATGGAAAAGTACGGAAAATGTGTTGTGCGTGGAAATGACTTGTTCATAATTCGTACCCGTTTGTGGCGAGTGAGTAAAAGCATCTTGGTATTTGAACAGGGTTGGAAGTCGACTATTGAATATGCAGGCAGCTTACAACAGGCAGCTTACAACAGGCAGCTTACAAATAGTATCGGCCGGTTTAAGCGAGCAGGTAAAACACATATTTCAACCTCTCATCCAGTTGGCCATTGGCGATTATAGGTGTCAGTACCATAACAACTCCTTTTAAATCGTAGAAGGGAGGAATTCAGCAGTCAAATCATGGAACTCCCTCATTCCATAAATATGACATTAGTGGGTACTTTTGGCTGTTATATGCGTTTTCAAGATAGAGAAAGGCAGCCGGATTATCGCGATCAGGATGAATCAAGCGGACTATTAGTTTTGCTATGAACTTGCTTTTTTCTCTAAACCCTACAAGAATAGAGAGCAGACAAGGGTCGATATATATAAGGGGCACCTTATTCGTTTGCATGAAGCAACGAGAGGAAATACTGTGAAAGACGTCGATTCAGCCCAAAAGTGGCAAGAAAAGATTTATGAAGACGAATCCATCGTTGATGGTGATTCGTCCGCTTTTTTGACAAGTGTGCTTGTGCACGTTGCAATTCTTCTGGGATTGGGATTAGTGCCGATGATTTCGGCCGAAGATAGCGATATTGATCTCACCTCTGTAGCACTTGAAGACGAAGAAATAATCGAGCTGGACATTCCCGAAGAGGTTGCATTTAACGATGCGCCCATGGATGAGGTTGGTGCCAACAGCGACTTCAGTGTCGAAATGGCCCGCAGCGAAGCTCCGGTAATAGCAGAAGTATCAGATATCCCTGAACCGGTAGACTTTGAGCAACACGAGATCGGTGAAATCTACGTAAACGAGACGATTGATATCGCATCCGGGTTAGAGCTTAATGAATTGTCAGCTGTCCGCGGTCATACCGGCGAGTCGGCGACGGGTGCAAGTGGGGCTGTAGATCGAATTACTCAGGAGATTCTCCAATCGCTTGAGGAACGCAAGACACTCGTTATTTGGTTGTTTGATCAATCTGGTAGTCTCGCGATGCAACGCCAGGAGATCCGGGATCGATTTGAACGCATCTATCGTGAACTTGGTGTGCTGGAAGCTGCCGAGAATCCGGCCTTTGCCCGTCATTCAGATAAACCGTTGCTCTCAGCCGTCCTGTCATTCGGCCAGCAAATCACCGATATGCTCAAGGAACCGACGGATAATCTGTCGGAGATCAAAGAGGCGATCGACAAGATTCAGCTTGATGAAAGTGGAGTTGAGAATATCTTTCAGGCCGTGAAGTTTACAGCGAATCGTTATGCCAAGTACCGTGACACAGGTGCAGACGGTAATCCCAAGCGGAATGTCATGATGATCGTGGTTTGCGATGAGGTTGGCGACGATCAAATGACGGTTGATGACACGATCAAGCGTTGTCGTCAGCTGGCAATTCCTGTTTACTGCGTTGGAGTCCCTGCTCCGTTTGGGCGTTCTGAGACTCGAATGAAGTGGGTTGACCCTGATCCGAATTATGACCAAACACCTCAGTGGGGAGTTGTGAATCAGGGGCCGGAGTCATGTTTGCCAGAGCGAATCAAGCTGGCATTTTCCAGTTCGATGGAAGGTACAGCGGTTATTGATTCTGGGTTTGGCCCTTGGGCAATGACACGGATGTGTTATGCGACCGGTGGCATCTATTTTGCCGTTCATCCGAATCGCAATGTGAATAAGTCCATATCGCAACGAGAAACGTCCGCGTATTCGTCTTATATGGATACGTTCTTCGATCCCACCGTGATGAGAAAGTACCGACCGGACTACGTGCCGCGTAGCGAATACTTAAAGCGAATTCAGTCCAGCAAGATGCGTACGGCGCTTGTGCAGGCTGCTAGTCAATCTTGGACGGCACCGATGCAAAGCCCTCAACTACATTTTGTGAAACGCGATGAGGCGGGATTCAATACGGAATTGAGCGAAGCACAAAAGGATGCAGCAAAGCTTGCCTATACGATTCAGCCCTTGATGAATACATTGCAACTCGGCGAAGCTGAGCGTGAGGATGAGAATTCACTGCGATGGCAGGCAAATTATGATCTGGCGATGGGTCGGGTGTTGGCAACCTACGTGCGCACCGAAGCATATAACCAAATGCTGGCTGCTGCCAAACGTGGCTTGAAGCTGAACGATCCAAAACGTGATAACACGTTTACGCTCGTGCCGGCCGATGAAATCACTGTAGGCAGCCAACTGGATAAGGCACGCATTAAGGCAACAGAGTACCTGCAGCGAGTAGTGGATAAGCACGAAGGCACTCCCTGGGCTCACCTTGCCCAACAGGAATTGGAAACGCCAATTGGCTGGAAATGGGAGATTACCTTTACGGATCTTGCACCACCTCCACGGCCCGGAGTTGGTGTCGGCGGAAATCCTGCACCTGCTCAAAACGATCAGGCAAATATGCTTAAGAAGCCACCACCGAAGCGCCGGCCACCGAAACTTTAATGGCGAATTGCCATTCGTTTGTGGTCATCACATCTCGCAAGTTCTGCACTTGCTTCAAATAGCTAATATCGCTATTCTTCCGGCGGTTTTCCCGTACTTCAATTACATGTGAGGAACGCGGGTGTACCGACTTCCGTTGAAAACGCGTCTCGTAATGGGGATAGCAGGCCTGCTGCTTGTGACACTGTTCATACTAGCTGCAGGGTTAGAACCTGAGCCTTATGGATACGGAACGCACAAACAGTTGGGGCTGCCCGGCTGTTGGTTCATACAGGAGTTAAACATACGGTGTCCATCATGTGGCATGACTACATCATGGGCACACCTAATGAATGCCGATCTGTTGGCGTCGCTCAAGGCCAATGCCGGGGGATTCCTGTTAGCAATCATGTCGTTGCTTGCCGCCCCGTGGTTACTAGCCAGAGCAATAACGGGACGGTGGAATCTGGATCGCTACAAAGACAAATGGGTGATGCTCATCATTGCGATTTGGATTTGTATTGTTTTGATCGAGTGGATTATACGATTGTTTTAGGCGAATGGATTCGCCTTCTAAACGAAAATGCAAGGACGCATACATGAAAGCCAGAGCAAACGCACTGCAACGTTGGATTCCTTTTTTGCTTGTTGGACTTATCCTGCCAATGACCGGCTGTGTGGGCATGGTGGCTCATGCACTGTATGTGATCAAAGGAGATAAGATCCCTGCAGCATACGAAGGCATGGAGGAAAAGCGTGTAGCCGTGGTCTGTTCATCAGTATCGCCAGCCAATGGCCCGACCTCTCCGAGTGGAATGATTGCTCGCCAGGTGTCGACCGTCCTTCAAAATAGAGTCGATGATATTGACGTTGTACGTCAGGAAGAAATAGCCGACTGGATTGATCGCAATGATTGGGATGAAATCGACTACACGGAAATCGGACGCGGTGTAAACGCAGATCTTGTATTGCTGCTCGACGTGCAGTCTTTCAGTATTCGTGACGGACAAACGATGTATAAGGGCCGTGCGACTGTCCAAACCACCGTGTTTGATATGCAGGATCGTGGAAAGGTGGCATACCAGGCCGACACATTTGACTTCACGTTTCCAGAGAATGGCGCAAAACACACGACCGAGACAAACGAAGCATCATTTCGCAGAGCTTACATCAGCGCCTTGTCGCGTCATTTAGCTAAAGAATTCTTTGCATATGAAAAGTCGGAAGACTTCGCACACGACGCATCCCTTATACGATAAGTCTCGAGCTTAATAAGCAGGTCATCGAATGTCGTACGTCGTGACTATTGACTCATGACATCCGGAAGATCTTCCCAGCGATAAGAGAGTCGTTCTATCGATGTTGCTCTGCCGGTCGACGCATCTACCTCAATAATGCTGCCGTTTAAGCGAACATCATTCTTGGCGACCTGAAAGGGAATCGGTCGAAAAGTCGTGGCTGCTTCGGTAACCGCTCTAATGTCACGGCCGAGAATGCTCTCGTGAGGGCCTGTCATGCCTACGTCGCATTGAAATGCTGTACCGCCAGGTAGAATCTGTTCGTCCGCCGTAGCCACATGTGTGTGCGTTCCGAGCACAGCAGTTACTCGTCCATCGAGATATCGTCCCATGACCTGTTTGTCGCTGGTCGCCTCGGCATGAAAATCGACAAACACGGTTTTGATTTCTTGTGGAATGCGTTTTAATTCCCGGTCGATTGCTGCAAATGGACAGTCGACCGGCTTCATGAATACACGTCCGATGATGCTAATTACGGCCACTTGCCTGCCGGTGGTAGATGATACGACACAGTGGGTTTTTCCGGGTGCTGCATCCGGGAAATTCGCCGGTTTCACAATGTTATCTTTGTGGTCGAGCACCTCGTAGATCTCGCGCCGCCGATAAATATGGTCGCCGAGTGTGATTGCATCAACCTCCGCATCAACAATCTTCTTGTAGAGTTTTGGAGTCAGTCCTGAACCGTCTGCGGCGTTTTCGCTGTTTGCGATAACCAGATCCAGATGAAATTGTTTGCGCAGGTGTGGTACGCCGTGTTGTACCATGCGATAGCCGGGACGACCGACAATATCGCCAATAAACAGGATTCTCAAGTTGAGACCTTTCTAACCGTTGAATATCAACGGGTTTGTATTTTCTTAAGCCAGGGCGGCAAACAATCCGGTTAGATATCACGCTGTTGTATGTGATACCGGTGTAGGCTGGTTTACGTTATCCGGCTTTAACGAACTGCTATGATTGCTTAACTCTCGCGAGTAGTTGAAATGCCATGCAGATGTTAAAGTTAGTTGATCGAGCGGTAGCGAACGGAAGTGCGCCTGCCCTCTGAGCCGAATATAACATTGCTGAAAGATTACCCGCAACTGCCCTTCAAGATGTTCACAGATGATCTGGAGTGTAAAGTGAGTGGTTCAAAGCGCCCACTGAGAGTATCGTGCATCATTTCGTTCAAAGTCTCAACGAGTCATGGCCAGTGGAACGCTGGCAGGATACACGAGTATTAGTTGGTGTATCAGGCGGCGCAGACAGCATCGCCCTGCTCCATGCGTTGTGTGAACTTCATCCGCACCCGCCTGAGAGCGTCTTTGCGATTCATGTAAACCATCAATGGAGAGGCGCTGAATCAGTCGGAGATGCTGAATTTGTCGCGGATACCTGTGAACGGCTTTCGGTAGGATTGTCAGTGATAAATGCCACCGACTATCCGGACTTATCAGCGGATCAAAGTGAACAGGCAGCCAGAGAAATCCGGTATCGAGCATTTGCCGATACGGCCTGTCACCTCGGCGCCAGATTCGTTGTGACTGCCCACACAAGCGATGACCAGGTTGAGACGGTGATGGACCGCATTTTGCGCGGTACCGGAGTACTTGGGCTAAGCGGTATTCCTCGAACTCGTGAGATCGCACACGGAATTGTAATGATTCGTCCAATGCTGTCGTTTTCGCGGCAGCAAGTTGGGACATTCGTCAGCGAATCAGGGATCGAGTATCGTCATGATCACAGTAACGAAGACATGAAATACATGCGGAATCGGATCCGCCGTGAGCTATTACCACTGATTCAGCGGGACTACCAAAGTGATGCCCCTAGTGCTATTTTGCGTCTCTCGTCGCTGGCAACGGACCTGAACGAGTGGGTCAGCGAGCAAATCACTGAATTATGGGAATCCGTAGTGATTAAGGATGACTCGGCAGACGTGATTCTTGATACAGCTGCATTTAATGATCTGGCTGTGTTTGTAAAGGGCCAGCTATTAATCAGTATTTGGGAGAATCAACGCTGGCCGCGGCGGGATATGGGTCGAGAGCAATGGCAAAGGCTAATTGACTTATGCCTGTCAGAGTCTGGTACTGATGAGTTTTCCGGAGCGATCTGCGCAAAAAAACACGACGGGCGGCTTTCGCTCACCCGTCGTGTTGAATAA
>Ga0114933_10004172_pt1 | contig 13706 bp, 10 predicted proteins | sample 4SBtaG_FD_89691 | JGI IMG/M metagenome (GOLD analysis project Ga0114933, IMG submission 89691) | Deep subsurface microbial communities from Kolumbo volcano to uncover new lineages of life (NeLLi) - 4SBTROV12_W25 metaG | ecosystem: Environmental > Aquatic > Marine > Volcanic | place: Kolumbo...
CGACGCGCTGGTCGGTCACTTCGAGCCGAGCTGAGGCTTCACCGAGCACAACAAGAGGCCATGACTTTCGTGGGGTCGCCGACTACTTTGTGGCGCATGTGCAGGCTGAAAACCGAGGTGCTCGTCTTCTGCGCGGCCCTCGCCGCCTTCGCCAGCGGCTGCGGTGACGCGATGCCGAGCACGGATGGCGGTCAAGACGCCGCCCTCGCCGACGCCGGCCCGGCAATGGACTGGCCGTACGCCGAGGCCCCTGCTGTCAGCGAGCCCGTGCCCGGAGTGCGCCGAGAGGTCATCGTGGTCGATGGCGTCGCGGCGCCCCCGAATCCGGCCGACGGATCCACGACGCCGCCGGAGCTCAATCGTTTCCCGGTCGTCCGCTTCTCGGCAGCGGACGAGCCACCGGTTCGCGCGGTCGTGATCGCGATGCCGGGGATTTTCGGAGGCGCTGGGACGTTCGAGATCCTCGCGCGGCACTTGGTCCGGCGCTCCATCGACGCCGGCGAACCGATCGAGGTCTGGGCGGTCGACCGGCGCAGCAACCTGCTCGAAGACCCACGAGGCTTGGACTCGGCTGAGGTCATGGAGGAACCGGACCTCGCGCGCGGATACCACTTCCGCCGCGAGACGGTCGGCGGCGTGGCCTTCGATGGTTTCGTCGAGCAAGAAGACGTGCCGTTCATGAGCGAGTGGGGGCTGCAGACGCACCTAGGTGACCTGAGAGCGTTGATCGACCGCGTCGACCGGACGGACCAGCAAGCCCGGGTCTTCTTGATGGGGCACTCGCTCGGCGGCTCGATGACGGAGTCGTTTCTGTCGTGGAGGTTCGACGATGGAACCCGTGGATCGGAGCTCCTCGCGGGCTTCATTCTCGTGGACGGCGCCGCCGGGTCGAGCCCCATCACCGAGGCGGAGTACCACTCCGGCACCTCGGGCGGGTTCGGCATGTCACCCGGCGTCGACGCGATCCGCGCCGCCAACCGTTTCCTGGCGCTGCCGCTGCTCGGAGTCGAGGTGTACGTGCGCGCAGAGATCGCCGCCATGGATGCTCTCTACGCGCCCGACGTCGTTCAAGTCGACCGTGGGCGCGCGTCTGTGTTGAGCACTCTGATGAGCCTGCCGACCCAGCGCGTGCCCCCGATGACCAACGCGGCGGCCTTTGGCTGGGCCTTCGACGACGCCTCAAACGGGCTCTCCTTCGCGGCCGTTGGCATGGGCCAACCCACGGGCGGCCCCACCGAGGCCTACGAGAGCCTCTTCGGCTCCACGCTTCAGCGACCGAGCGACCCGTCGGTGGAGTACCAGTGGATCGATGCGCCAGAGAGCGACCCGCCCGAACGCACCCCCATGGCAAACCTCGTTGCGTCCTGGATCGACGGCCGGACGAACTTCGCCGAGTGGTACTTCCCGCAGCGCCTGGCGCTCGACCTCTCGGCTACGGCCGGCCTCGATCAGACGGAGGACTCCTGGCAAGCCAGCGAAGGCCTGCGCGCGTTCGACGGAGCGCTCGTCGACGCACCGGGGCTGGCCTTTGCGGCCGCGCTCGTCGGCCCATCTGGCTACGACGCGGCGAGGGCCAGAATGGCGGCCGTGGGCGCGGGCCGCCCGAACGCCGGGGCGCTCCGCACGGACGACGCAGGCTTCGCGGTCGTCGACGTCACGGATCAGACACACATCGATCCCTTAACGGGGACCGACGACGCGGGCAGCCCGGTGCCGGGCGCCATCATCGACTTCGTCTACGCCAACGCGGCGGCCGGCACGATCGCGCCTCCCTGAGTCTAATTGGCTCAGGCCCCGTGGCTCAGGCCCCGTCGCTCAGGCGTCGCTCAGGCCACTCAGGCTGCCGTCACGGACTCGGCGAGCGGCTCGGAGCGTGAGGGAGAACCACGTCGCAGACGCACGCTCATGGAGTCTCGCGCCATCACTGGCTGGCGAGCGTCGAGCATCTCCGCGGTTGTGCGCGCCAGCGACGCGCCGATCTCGTCGAGCGGCAGGTCGTTGGGATCGTCCCCGAAGGGGTCTTCGATCTCCACGGCGATCTCGTCGATGCCAAAGAGCGCGAGCGTCAAGATGACCGACGCGACCGGCGTCCACCAGCCCATGCCCGAGACCATCGCGAAGGGCGCGCTGAAGCAGAACAAGGAGAGGAAGAGCTTGATGTGGTGCGCATAGGCGAAGGGCACCGGCGTGAAGCGAATCCGCTCGCACCCCGCCAGCGCCTTCAACATATCCGACAAGTTATCATCCATCCGGTTCAGCCGGAGCTCAGTCGTCGGATGGTCGTTCGCCGCTGCGATCTCGGCGAGCCGCGACGAGATCCAGGTCGCCACCACCGGCGCGCGGTGCTCGGACGCTGCGAGTTCTTCCCGCTCGACCTCGTTGAGCCAATCGCTGAGCGCTTCGAGGTCGTCCTCCTCGCGGAGCCGCTGCACGACCAGGCCAAAGAACGCCAAGACGAGGCGGCGCAGCTCAGCCCGCTCGCCGGCGCGCTCGGGGACCTGTGTGACCACCTGACGCATCAGGTCCCGGGTCGCGATGACGATCGAACCGATGAGCTTGCGGCCCTCCCAGAAGCGGTCGTAGGCGCCGTTGGTTCGGAACACCAAGAGCAAGCCCAGCGCGACGCCGATCAGGCCGTGCGCGACCGGCGGCAGGCTGAACTCGGCCACTCGCTCGAGCGCGATGGCAAAGCCTCCGATCGCGCCCGCGACCATGAGTCGTCCGGTGAGCCGCGGCAGCACTGACCCGCGCGTTCGGGTCATGATCCCGAGCCAGTTCTCAGCGTCGTAGTCGATCATCGTCGCTCAGGGGTACGGCCATGACGCGGAGGCCTTCCCCGATCTCGCATGATCGCCCGCTGATCGGGCGCCGTCGGGATCTCTGCGGCCTTGCAGCGGCGCCGGTGCCAGGTCTACAAAGAAACCCGGTCCTGAGGTGAGCTACATCGATCTCTTCGTGGTCCTCTGGGTTGGACCGAGCGCGCTTCTTTGGCTCTACGCGCTCGGCGCCACCGTGCGGATGACGCGCGTGATTCCGGTGCTGGCCGAGACGGGTCTGGGCGAGGCCCGCCCGAGCGTCAGCGTCGTCAGTCCGGCATGCAACGAGGCCACGAGCATCGAGGGCTCGGTCCGGAGCTGGCTCGCGCAGGACCGTATCGACATCCAGGTCATCGCCGTCAACGACCGCTCGAGCGACGACACGGGTCAGATCATCGAGGAGCTCGCCGCCGAGGACAGGCGCCTGGTCCCCGTTCACGTCGAAGCGCTCCCCGACGCGTGGCTCGGCAAGCTCAACGCGCTTCACCACGGCGTCCAGCGCGCGACGGGAGACTGGCTTCTCTTCGCCGACGCGGACGTGCGGCTCACCGAAGACGCCATCGCGAGGGCCGTTCACCATGCCGAGACGCACGGGTTCGACCTCGTCAGCGCCTATCCACAGGTGGAGCGTGCAGATTGGCTTGCTGATCTCGTCTGGGCCGCCATCGGCAGCACGGCTGGCCCCTCGGGGCTCTGGCGCTCGCGTGACCCGAACTCCGAACGAGCGTTCGCGATGGGAGCGTTCATTCTCGTTCGCCGCGCTGCGTTTGAGCAGACGCCGGGCTTTCCGTGGCTCAAGCTCGAGGTGGCCGACGACATGGGCTTGGCGATCCTGCTCAAGGAGCACGGCCACCGCTGCGACGTCGTCAACGGACGGGGCCTCGTTCGGTTGCGCTGGTACACCTCCTTCGGCGACATGGTTCGCCGCTCACAGAAGAACTGGTTCGGCATCATGAGCCGCTTCTCTCTCCTTCGGTCGTGCCTCATCGCCTGTGTCTGCTTCGCCACGCTCAGCATCCCGCTCACGCTTCTCCTCCCGCTGACCCACCCCCTGGCTTTCGCGCTGCCCATCGTCACCATGGCGGCGCTGGTCAGCGCCTCTGCACTCGAGGCGCGCTGGTCTCGGAGAGCCCTCTTGCCAGCCCTCTTCGCCCCGTTCGGATTCGTTTTGCTGGGCGCGATGGTGCTTCGCGCGGGCGTCCTGGGGCATCGGCTCGGCGGCATCGAATGGCGCGGGGTCGTCTACCCTTCGGGCCTGCTCCGTGGGGAGCAGCGCTTCGAGATGTGAGCCTGCGACCCCGAGGCGGACCACGAGGCGACGACTCTCACTCTGGTATGCTCGGGGCGCGGTTCTGGGGCTGTGGAGGATGACATGGGGTGCAAGACCGGGTGGTTCGTGAGCCCAGGTGGGACGCGGGAAGGAATGGCGGCGAGCGCCCTCCTCACCCTGAGCGTCCTGGCGCTGGGCTGCGGTGAATCGAGCACGCTCGCCGACGCGGGCGGCGCGATGGACGCAACCGTCATGGCACGCGACACCGGGCCCATCGTCGGGTCGCTCGGCATATCGGTCGACTACGGCGGAGAGGCCTGCGGCGAGCACTCCACGCCGCACGCGGCCCCCGACTATCTGCTGCGGATTCAGGTCACCGCTCCACCGGACACGCCCATCGAGATCTGGGCGGCTCGACCGAGCTGCGGCGTCGCGCCTTTCCTCTTCCGCGAGGTCACGACCGACGGCGTCGGCGCGGCCGAGGTGACGCTCGAGAACGACGGCATGGCGGCGTGCACCGATCCGCTGCTCGGTGGATGGGAGGTCTGGGCTTCGGACCCGACGGGGCGCTCGGAGGCCGCGCCGGTTGTCGTCGCGAGCGCCGCTTGTGGGCTCGACTGTGCCGAGGCGGCCACCCACTGCGCGCCCCCTCCGGACGGGGGCACCGCGGCGGTGGACGCGGGGGCCGGGGACGCTGGTTCGACCGACGCTGGTTCCGCCGACAGTGGCGCTCCGGACGGCGGCCCAGGCGACGCCGGTCCGCCTCCACCTGGGGTCCTCGCGACCGAGCCGGGCTGTTTCTATACCGCCTCTGCCTCCGAGCCGCGGCGGCTCATGCGAATGGGAGAAGTCGGCGTCGTGTACCAGCGGGTGGAGATCCGCTTCGATGTGATCGCGGGCCCCTACCGACCCCATGAGCCCGATCCGTCGAACCGGACCGAGCACATCCTCTTCGGCTTCTTCCGTGCCAACCAGCCTCGCTCCTTTCAGCGCTACCTCGGAGGCGCCGCGGCGGTCACGTTTGAGTCGCGGGGCCCCCATTTTCGGATGTTTGGGCGGGACGAAATCGCGATGGGTTTCATGAGCTACGCCTCCGACTCCGGCACCTACCGCTGGACCGAGGGAGACCGGTACACGATCGAGTGCGCGTTCGACGCCACGGTCCCCGAGCAGACATGCACGCTCTCCACCGGCGGAGCCGTGGTGGCGTCCCGGCGCCTTCCGGTCCCGTATTTGGACGCCGCGACGCACCTCAGCACCGCGTTCGACCTTCACCTGGGCGCCGAGATGGACAACGAGATCGAGGTCTCACCCCACGGCTGGCAGTATTGCGATCTGCGGGTGCGCGCGACGCGGTGAGCCCATCGAGGGCTCTCACCCGCGGGATTTGAGCACGCCCCGCCGCCACGGTCCGGAAACGCCCGGGCCGCGGACCCGGCGTGGCCTGGCCCCGCCCGAACGCTTCTCGCCGCTCTCCACTTGAGTCGCTGGCGAGGCCCGGCTAGCACACCCTCGATGGCCTCCCACCCTGGCGCCCCGAACGACGTCCCCGCAGTGCTTGCACGGTTGAAGCTCCCAGAGCGCGCCGTGGTCACCGCGGGCATGCCCTACGCGAACAACGCCGTGCACATCGGCCACCTGGCCGGAGCCCATGTGCCCGCCGACGTGCACTCGCGGTGGCTCGGCATGGCGATCGGCCGGAAGAACGTGCTCTTCGTCTGTGGAAGCGACGACCACGGCTCCGCGACCGAGCTGGCGGCGATGAAGCGCGAGGTGCCGATCCCCGAGCACATTGCGAGCGTGCACGCCTCACACGTGCGCACCATGGAGCGCTTCGACATCGGCCTGGACACCTACTCCGGGACGTCGCGTCCGGACTGCGTGCCCTTGCACCGCGCCCATTGCCACGCCTTCATCGAGGCGCTGCAAGCGAAGGGCATGCTGACCAAGCGCGTCACGAAACAGTGGTACGACCCCGAGCTCGATCGGTTCCTCGCAGACCGGTTCGTGCGGGGCCGCTGTCCCAACCCACGCTGCAATCACGAAGACGCCTACAGCGACGAGTGCGGGGTCTGCGGCCATCAGCATGACCCCAGCGAGCTGATCGAACCGCGCAGCAGCCTGAGCGACGCCACACCCGAGATGCGGGACACGGCCCACCTCTTTCTCGACATGTGGGTGGTCTCCGAGACCCTGCGCGAGTGGCTCCAGAGCAAGAAGAAGTCGTGGCGCAAAGCGGTCCTCGCAGACGTGCTCGACACCGTGATGCCGGCCCTGCGCTTCGACCGTTCACACGAAGAGACGTACAAGGGGCTGAAGGCGGAGCTTCCCAAGCACAAGCAGAGGTACGCCGCCGGCGGGAAGCTCGAGCTGCGCTTCCCGACCAAGCCCGATCTACAACAGGCCATCGCCCAACTCGCCGAAGCGGACGTGGCCGCTCAGCTCGCCGACGGCTGGGCGCACCGCTCCATCACGCGAGACATCAAGTGGGGCATCGAGCTGCCCGAGGGTGACCCCGAGCTCGCCGGCAAAACCCTCTACGTGTGGCCCGACTCGCTCTTGGCGCCCCTCGCGTTCAGCCAGCTCGCGCTGCAGGAGCGGGGGGAGGACCCGGAGCGTTACCGGGAGTTCTGGCGCCGCGAGGGCGCGCAGGTCTACCAGTTCCTCGGCCAGGACAATGTCTTCTTCTATGTGCTGATGCAGGGCGCGATGTGGCTCGGCATGCAAGAGGACCCGCACCGCCTGCCGATCGACGGCGAGCTGCGCATGACGGAGGTCTTCGGTTGCTTCCACCTGATGGTGGAGGGCCGCAAGATGAGCAAGTCCCTGGGCAACTTCTTCACCGGTGAGCAGCTGCTCGATGAGCGGGGCTACGATGTCGATCAGCTCCGCTACTACCTTTGTTTGCTGGGCCTGGGCGACAAGTCTTCGGACTTCGACTTCGCCAAGCTCGACGATCGCAATCAGTTCCTGGCCGGCCCGCTCAACTCGGCGTTCGAGCGACCGATCTCCGCGGCGCACTCCAAGTTCGACGGCAAGGTGCCCGACGGAGAGCTGATCGACGACATCGAGAAGGCGACCGTGCGCATGGTGCAGCGCTACGTGCGCGCGATGGAGAAGGCCAACTACCCGAGCATGCTCTTCGAGCTCGAGAACTACGCACGCAAGATCAACAGCCTCTTCACCAAGCACAAACCCCACGACGACCGCCGTCCCGAGGAGGCCCGACGCAACGCGCTCTACTCCTCGTTCTATGTGCTCAAGAGCCTGATGATCATGCTCTACCCCTTCGTACCCGGCACGATGGATCGCCTTCGCGTCTCTCTGCGACTTCCCGAGGACGTGTTTCGGATCCAGCAGCTGGGCACGCCCATCCCGGCCGGCCACGCCATCGGTGAGAAGGGGAGCTATTTCCCCAGCCCCGATCAGCAGGGCGGCAAAGAGGCGACCTGAGCGAGCTCCCCTGACAGAGCCGACGTTCGGCTGGGGCGCCCGCATCTCGGTCAGATGCTCACGGGTACCTCCGAGAATTGCATCGCGACCGAGAACGACGCGCACGTGCCGTCGGCCTGAGGCCGCAGGTCAGCCGCGTCCGTGAGGAACGAGTCGACGAGATCCGGCGGGAACGGCACGCGGCCACACTCGGCCCCGCGCACGAAGTCGGCGACGCGGAGTTCTCCGCCCACGAGGCCCGTGCCTCCGTGGTGGTCGATGTCCAGCTCCGCGGCCTGAATGTCGATGAGGAACTTGCCCCCCGAGATGTCGATTCCCATGGGAAACGACCCTCCGCTCGCGCGGATGCGGCCGATGGGGACGATGTGAGCGGCCGAGAAGTGCCTCGCCGTGTTGGGGATCAGCTCGACCGGCTGGTTGTCCACGGGCACGCCTTCCCGATCGAGCACCGGGCCACCGCTGGGGTAGCGCGCGTCGTGCACGTAGAGATCGATGCAGTCGTCCTCCGAGCTGCTGCTCACATTGCGCAGCTCGATCACCGTGACGAGCCGGCCAGCGCTGATGTCGGCAGCGAGCGCCGCCGTAAAGTCGGAGTCGGTGATGGACTCGATGGTCTCCAGGTTGGCTCCGAGCACGTTGTCCAGCCCGCGCCGCCCGTCGAAGCCCGTCTCGTCGGGAACGAAGCAGCCTTGGGCATCCCCCATGTCGCTCACGCGGCCGTCTAGGTCGAAGGCCGCCGTGCGGCCATCCGCCGTCACATCGCTGAAGCGCAGTCGTGAGATCAGGTAGAACCGGGAGCCTGCTGGCTCGCAGAGTTCCGTGGCCGGGCCGCTGTCCCCGCCCCGAAAATCGCACGTGCCGGCCCGCGGCTCAGGCGGCGCGCCCGGCGGCTCCGGGTTGGGCACCGGATCAGGATCAGGGTCGGACGGGGGAGCGGGCGGGGGCTCGGGTGGAGGTACGGGGAGTGGCCCGGGAGGCCCGCCGTCGGCACGCGGCGGCCCCGAGTCCCGGAAGCCCGGAGCTGGCCCGGATGCACCGTCGCCGAGGTGACTGCCGTAGCAGGCGCCGAGACAGAGCGAGAGTGCGACGATCAGAACCTCGAGGGATTTCATCGAGACTGGGTCGTCGCGGGTCCCACCCTTTTCCAAAGGAAACGCCGTTTCCCTCATTCAGCGGGCGGAGCGCGCTCCGCCGAGACCGTTCAGGCGCCTCGTTCACGCGCCCTATCCGCGCGCCGCCTCGCCGTGTTTAGCCTTCCACGCCTCGATCAGGTGGCGGTTGTCCTGATCCCAAGGGTGGAAATCCGCGCGAAAGAACTCGCGGTACGGCCCGGCGATCTTCGTGATCAGCCCGTTCGGGCCGAAGTAGAACCTCAAGGCCTCGAGCCCTTCGCGCAGCGTGGGGCGATGGCCGAGTGCCCGGAGCGCCGAACTCGTGTGGCGGACTTGGTTGACGATGAAGACGAGCGTCGTCATCGCCCCGACCCGGCGGAGCAGCCTGCGGTCTCCGGACACCGCCTCGAAGACGTCGAAGGCGACCGCCTTGTGCTCGATCTCCTCAACCGCGTGCCAAGCGAGCAGCTCACGAATCGGCTCCGGCATCGAGGCCATCACCTCCTCGTGCGTGAGCATGTACTCGGCCAGAATCGCCGTGATGTGCTCGAGCACGACCGTCGCCGCGAGGTGGGCCGCCGCCGGGTTCATCCGCACGTGCCGCTCGATGTTCTCCTCCACGGCGCGTTCCACCGCGGAGGCGTCGAAGCCCATCGCGTCGAGCCAGCCGTTCGCCAGCTGGTGCTGATAGGAGTGCTGTCCCTCCTGGGCCGCAAAGCCGACCATCTGCGCCCGCAGCACCGGATCGGCGATCTGGTCGCGGTAGTGCATGACGCTTCGCACGAACTCCTTCTCCCCGGGGGGAAAGGTGGCCGAGAGCGCCGAGAGCGTCGCGGTGATGAGGCCGTTGCCGTTGAACCAGAAGCGCTCCTTCACGGCGTCGAAGTCGAAGTGCATGCGACGCGGCTGGACCGGGGTCTGGTTTCGGGCTTGGCCGTGGGGCCTGATCGCGGGGTTCATCTCGTCCTCCCGACGGCAGAGCGTCAGCTATTGAACCAAGGTCAATGCAGATTCTAGTGCCTACTGAACCAGAGTCAATAGCCAGCCTGACCGCAGCCTCTCTCAGGCCCCGAGGGGAAAGAGGGACAGAGGGGACATTGAACCCGAGGGCCGTCCACGAGCTCAGCGGCCCACCCTACGCAGCGTACGGAGCGGGGTCACAGCCGGGGTGACCTCGGGGGGGCATCCCGTGCGCGGCGGTGCGCCTCACCTGTGCTCGGGCGCTTCGAGCGTTGAACCGACTGCGGCACCGGTCCACGCTCGACCAGCACGATGATTACCCGCCTCGCCCTGCTCCTCGCGCTCATGACCTCCGCATGCGGGGGTGCGCGTCCCGAGGCGCTGGTGACCTCGGAGTCCTTCGACTTCGGCACCCTCCGTCGCTACGGTCCCGGGTCGACGGTGCTCGTCACGGTTCAGAACCTGGGCTCCGAGCCGCTCGAGGTCGCCTCGATCGACGTGCCCGACGGCGTGACCGCATCTCCGTCGGCTTTCACGGTCGAAGGGGCGCCTGGGGCCGTGACCGTTGAGCTGACACTGGACACCGCCGAGGCGAGAGAGGTCGACGGCGGGCTGGTGCTGCACACCAACGACGCCCTAACCCCCGACCACGAGGGCCCGCTGACGGGCGAAGTCACGCCCTACATTCGCACGGCCCTGGAGGAACACCCGGAACTGGACGCCTACCTGGAAGGCGAGATGGCGTCCGAGCAGCTCGTCGGCGTCGGGGCGGCGGTCATTCGAAACCAAGACATCGTGTACCTGCGGGGCTTCGGCTTCGAGGACCAAGAGGCCGCCCGACAGGTCGACCCAAACGCCACGCTCTTTCGCTGGGCTTCCGTCGCAAAGGGGGTGACCGCCCTAGCCTCCATGATCGCCGTCGAGGCGGGTGACCTGGATCTCGATGAGCCGGTCGAAACCTACCTGTCGGAGTACACGCCGCCCTCGACCTACCTGGCCGGCTGCAGTGACGAGAGCTGCCTGACCACCCTCGCCCCGACCGATCGGCGCGTCACCATGCGCCGCCTGCTCTCGCACACCGCCGGTATGCAGCACTACTCGAACGGCCTCGTCGACCCGGTCCCGCCGGCGTCGATCACCGATGATCCGGCGCAGAACCAGGGCTTCGCCTGGGCGCTCACGTACTGGACCGACGCGCCGCTCATCTCTGTCCCAGGAACCCGTTACGCCTACTCGACCTTCGGGTTCAATCTGGCCGGCGCGGTGCTCGAGTCAGCGGTGGCTTCGCCCTTCGCGGACTACGTGCATGAGCACATCAGCGAGGTGCTCGAGATGAGCTCGATGCGCCCCGACTACGCCTGGGTTGCTGACCGCCGACGGGCGGTCGGCTACTGGCGAAACAGCTCGGGGAGCATTGGACGCGACGCCGACACCGACGTCTCGTGGAAGCTGCCCGCCGGAGGCTACGTGTCGACGGTCGCCGACCTGGCCCGGTACTGCGGCGGCCTCATGGGCGACGTGGTCGTGCCCGCCGCCAGGCGTGACGAGATGTGGACGGTGCAGGCGCCAGCCGCCACGTACGGGCTCGGCTTTGGTGTCACCGAGGGGCAGGTGAGTCACACCGGCGCGCAGCAAAAGACCCGCACGGCGCTGCTGGTCCGTCGGGACGAGGGGCTCTGTTTTGTCTTCATGACCAACGCGACCTGGGCCGACCCCGGCGAGCTCATCGGCGGCATGAGCGAAGCCTGGCGCTGAGCCGGACGCTGCGTTCCGGTCGCGTCAGCCAGAGCGGCGACGGGGCGAATCTGGCGCGGGGCTCAACTCTGGGACGCTCGGGTCGTTTCCTGGAGCGGGAGGCTCGCCCGATGCTCGGTCGGGTGAGAGCCCGCGTCTCCATGTCGACCGCATCCGCACATGAGCCTTCAGCGCGCGCCGGCTGCGTGCTGATCGTGGACGACAGCGCGAGCATGCGCATGACCCTCCGCCTGCTCCTGAGTGACCAAGGACTGGAGGTCTTGGAGGCCGCCAACGGATTCGAGGCCCTCAGCGCGATCAACCGCCGGCACGTCGACCTGATGATCTGTGATCTCTCGATGCCTGAGTTCGACGGTCGAAAACTCAACCGCATGCTGGCGAGCCGCGCCCAGCGTCCCCGGGTGCTGGTGATGAGTGGATACCGGCCCGAGGCAGATCCGTCGTGGGGCCACGACGGGCTGATCGGATGGCTCGAGAAACCGTTCGAGCCCGAGGTCTTGCTGGCGCTCGTCGCTCGCGGCCTCGGCCAACCTCGGGAGACGACGCCTCCCTCCGGTGTGCGCCGCCTCTCGGACCGTGCGGGGGCGACCCGTCAGGGCGATGCTGGCGACGTGACCAACGCCACATCCTGAGGCGCTCAGCTCTCGGTCTGCATGCCTTCGACCCTGCGGGTCTCCGCGATCGCCTTCTTCACCGTGTCATCAGACCAGGCGAACGTGCGGAACACGTAGTCCCAGAGAGGCGAGCTGATGCCCATGTTGAGATGAAAGAGCTGGTAGTGGTGCACCGCATGAGCTCGGCGAAGGCGCTTGCCGATGAAGGTCTTCGGCGAGCGCACGTGGTGCGTGTAGTAGTGAATCCAGTCGTACGCGAGGTAGCCAACCGCGGTGCCGCCATAGAGCGTCCACATGTGCGGAGCGCCAAGCGTCAGCCAGTAGGCCAGCATCACGAGAGCCCCGATCGGCCAGCTGAGCGCGGGCGGAGCCACGAGGCGGCGCGGGTCGTTCGGAAACTGGTGGTGGTAGCCGTGCATGATGAAGAGCCGCAGTCGCCCCGCCCGCGTCGGCCCGGGTGGCCAGTGAAACGGGAAGCGGTGGAGGCAGTACTCGAGCAGCGAGAACGCCAGGATCCCGACCGCGAACGTGCCAAGACCCATTCCCATGCCCTGCGGGCCCGTGAATGCGACGTAGAGGCCGTAAGCCACGAACGGCCCAAACCAGACACCCGGCATCGCAGGGTGCGAGGTACCGATGACGTGCTCCATGAAGCCATTCTTGTAGACGCGGACCGATGTGCGTTTCCGGTTCTCGCGGCTGGGCGCGCCGACCGTACCGTCCCACCGGTCGAGCACCTCGTTGAAGTCATCCGTGAAGGAGAGCAGACCCATCATCCCTACCCGTCGTCGAAGAGCCACAGAGCCACACTCGAGGCGTCATCGGTCGTCGTGACCGCGCTCGTCACATCACGCCTCTTCAACTTCGAAACCGTACGCACCGAGGGCGCGCTCGCCCCTTGGCGCATCGTTTTTTCGTGAGCGAGAGCCGGCCGATGGCCCTGTCGCGTCCGAGGACGCCTCCGAGCGCCCAATTCGACCCTCGATCACACGCACGACGCGTGCGTTCGCACACGCGCGGCTCGCCCCTCCATCGACCCGGACCGTTCTGGGCTCGGCCCAACCGCCGAAAGAAACCACAGCTCGATCGCGACGACGCTGGGCGCCGCCTGCCGAGGGGAGTTGAAACGGCGATCGGCTAGCGCGACCATGTTCGGCATGAAGAGGCTACCGCTCGTCGTCGTCGTTCTCGCGCTCTACGCCTGCTCCGATCCGGCAAACGGAGATATGGACGCTGGCGGCGCGCCGGACGGTGCGGTGGACGCGGGCGCGCTCGAAGCGGGTCCTGAGGACGGCGGGCCGCCTCCCGCGCCACCCGCTTGCCACGCCGGCGAACGCACCGTTCAGCCCGTCGCCACGCCCGAGCCCATCGCGCCCGCGGACGAATGGCTCTTCGCGTTCACCCCCGGCAGCGACCCCCACTTCGACGCCTTCCTCTCGGGAGACATGCAGCGCCCGGTCGTAGGTACCGACGCGGCAGGCGTGACCTGGGAGGCCCTCCCGCTGCTCGAGCCCAACGTAATCGGGCGGGTGCGAGACGGCTCGATGTACGCGGTCGGCTCTCTCGATGTGCCGACCGGGCAACATGTCTTGGCGCGCGCAGCTCGCATGTTCGGGGTCGGCACGGCACGCGGGATCTCCCCCGGCGATGTCTATGGCGCTGGGTGGTCTCGCGTACCGGTGATCGTCGAGGATGGGGAGACGAACGACGTCTTCGTGCGCGTGAC
>Ga0114933_10004174_pt1 | contig 13691 bp, 32 predicted proteins | sample 4SBtaG_FD_89691 | JGI IMG/M metagenome (GOLD analysis project Ga0114933, IMG submission 89691) | Deep subsurface microbial communities from Kolumbo volcano to uncover new lineages of life (NeLLi) - 4SBTROV12_W25 metaG | ecosystem: Environmental > Aquatic > Marine > Volcanic | place: Kolumbo...
AGAAGGTATATTAAAAAGATACTCAGACATTACTCAAGTTAATATGGCTGAGGGTAATTGGTTAGTTCTATCCTCTGCACATCATTTTTTAGATGATGCTAAAGATTTATGTGAGCTTCAAGGATGGTATTATCAACATCGAGGAATTAATTCTATCCCTTTAAAATTATTACTAGCAATTAATAACTGGGAAGCCTGGCGTAAAGGTGGAATGCTTAATCATTTAGAAATTAAAAACGTTTATGAATATCTTGGAACCAATGTTTTAGAAGGGTTTAGGAAGGGTAAAACCCTTCATTCGGACGCGAAGTATACACTAAAAGACTGTGAAGATCAACATGGATTAATAATTTCTGATGTTTGGTTTAAATCTTTTGAAGGTTTAGATCCAATCACTGAAAACTACATTCGAAATATGAGGGCGAATGGAGAGCAGATAAATAAAAATCCTCGTATAATTATGTCAACAATACATGCCGCGAAAGGAGGTGAAGCAGATAAAGTTTTATTATTACAAGACTTAACAAATGCAGCGTTAGAAACTTTTAGTCATGATCCCGATGAATTACATAGATTATTTTATACGGGTGCGACAAGAGCGAAGCGTGAATTGCATGTGTTAGATCCTAAAAATTTTGATCGAGCTTATATATTATGAAAAATGTTTGGAACAAACAACACGGAGGATCTCATTATCAAAAATACAAAATTCAGCCAAGTAAATTTGTAGTTGAGAATGAGTTGCTTTATCCGGAAGGATGCGCTATAAAATATATTATTCGTCATCGCGATAAGGGAAAAAAAGAAGATTTGTTAAAAGCAATTCACTTTATCGAAATGATTATTGAAAGGGATTATAAGTGAGAAGCACGCAGATACCTCTGTTTACACCAGATACTGAATGGGTAATGCCGGAAGAATTAAAAAATCTGAAAGGTGTAAAACAAATAGCCGTAGATTTAGAAACTAATGATCCTAATTTAAAAGAATTGGGATCAGGTAATATTATAAAGAATGGTCACATCGCTGGTGTAGCGTTAGCTACTGAGGGATGGTCAGGTTATTATCCTATTCATCATGAATCTGGTGGGAACATGGATAAACAATTAGTCTATGGGTGGCTGCAAGAAATTTTTAATCAAGTAGATACTACATTTATTTTTCACAATGCAATGTATGATGTGTGTTGGTTAAGATCGGAAGGATTAATTATTAAAGGTAAGATAGTTGATACCATGATTGCAGCATCTTTAATTGATGAGAATAGATTAACCTATCAATTAAATCCTTTAGCAAGACATTATGTAGGTATTGGTAAGGATGAAAAGATATTAAATGATGCAGCTAAAGAATATGGATTAGATCCAAAGAAAGATATCTGGAGATTGCCTGCAATGTTTGTAGGTCAATATGCAGAACGTGATGCTGAAGCAACATTAAAACTTTGGCAAAGATTAGAACATGAAATGTATACCCAGGAACTTTGGGATATTTTTAATCTAGAAATAAAATTATTTCCTTGTCTAGTTGATATGAGATTTAAAGGAGTAAGAGTAGATTTAGAAAAAGCAGCTCAAATAAAACAAAATTTAATTAAAAGAGAAAAGAAAATCTTAAGTGATATTAAAGCTTTAGTAGGTTTTCCTGTAGAAATTAGTGCAGCAAGATCAATTGCCAAAGCATTTGAAAAATTAAAACTTCCTTATGATAGAACCGAAAAAAGTAATGAACCTAGTTTTACCAAAAACTTTTTACAGAATCATCCACATCAATTACCTAAAGCAATTGCGGAAGCAAGAGAATTAAATAAAGCTCATGGAACTTTTATAGATTCAATAACTAAACATGCACACAATGGTAGAATTCATGCAGACATAAATCAAATTAGATCAGATCAAGGCGGAACTGTAACAGGAAGATTCTCAATGAGTAATCCTAACCTACAACAGATTCCGGCAAGACACCCTGAACTGGGTCCAATGATTAGATCTATATTTATTCCTGAAGATAAATGCAAATGGGGATCATTTGACTACTCCCAACAAGAACCTAGAATTTTAGTACATTATGCAAAACTTCAAAATTTGGATGGAGTTGATGGAATTGTAGACGCATACAACGACGGAGACGCCGATTTCCACCAGGTCGTGGCCGATATGGCAGGCATAGAACGGAAGCAGGCTAAGACGATTAATTTAGGTCTTATGTATGGAATGGGTAAAAATAAGTTAATGTCAGAGTTAGGATTGATGAAAGATTCCGCAGAAAAATTAATTAGACAGTACCACGTCAAAGCACCCTTCGTAAAACAATTGATGGACAATGTGTCTAGGAAAGCAAATGATAGAGGAAAGATAAGAACATTACTTGGTAGAGCATGTCACTTTGATTTGTGGCAGCCAGTCCAATTTGGGGTTTATAAACCCTTACCTCTGGAAGCCGCTAGAAAAGAATATGATGAGCCTTTAAAAAGAGCATTTACTTACAAAGCTTTAAACAAACTAATTCAAGGATCAGCCGCTGATATGACTAAAAAAAGTATGGTATCTTTATATGAAAATGGTATAATCCCGCACATACAAATTCATGATGAAGTCGACATATCTGTTGAATCTCATGCCAAGGCTGAAGAGATTATAGAGATTATGGAATCAGCAGTAGAACTGAAGGTTCCTAATAAAGTCGATTATGAACATGGTGATAACTGGGGAGAGATTAAGTAATGAAGAAGGAAAAATATGAATTATTTAAAATTCTGGTACGAAAAGGCCTGCTCTTTTAAAGACTGCTTATCTCAAAGATTTTCTAAAAATCGTATGACTGAGCCTAAATGCTCAATCTGTAGACTAACTAAATTTAATTGTGGAATAGTTTTAATAGCTATTATCATACTACTAACATTAACATTTTAAGGAACAACAATGAGGATATTTAATGAATACGAATCAGAAGTTGAGGATCCTATTGGAGAAGAAAAAGCTCCTGAAATTGCAGCAACAAAAAAAATATTTTGTTGCATTATTGTGGATAGGGTTGATTCTTCTAGCCTTCTACGGGAGTCCGCTTAGATGATGGAAAAAATATTAACTATGTTGGTGGGACTCTTAATTGCATTAGGGGGCTGGAGTCTATCTAGAACTTTTGAACTCTCAACTATCCAGGCAGTACACGAAGATAAAGTACATAAACTTGAAAGAGTAGTTGAAAAGTTAGAAGATAAAATGGATAAGATGATGGACTCTGATGAAGAGATCATGGACCAACATAAAAAATTATTTGAGAAACTTGAATCAGGGAATACGGGGTATAATTATAACTAATGGCTAAACGTGGATTATACGCAAACATTCATGCGAAACGTAGAAGAATTAAAGCGGGTTCGGGTGAAAAAATGAGAAAGGTAGGAGCAAAAGGAGCACCTACTGCAAAACAATTTAAGAGAGCAGCCAAGACTGCTAAAAAATAATGATTGCATTAAGAGGACATGGAAGAGCTTATTTAAAAAATGGAGGTTCGGCAGCCTGGACAAGAAAAGAAGGTAAGTCACCATCAGGTGGATTAAATCAAAAAGGAAGAGACAGTTATAAAGGTGGAACTTTAAAAGCACCTACAAAATCAAAAACAAGTAGCAGAAGAAAATCATTTTGTGCTAGAATGGGTGGTATGAAAAAGAAATTAACATCAGCTAAAACAGCAAGAGATCCAAATTCAAGAATAAATAAATCTCTTAGAAAGTGGGATTGCTAATGGCACTTAAAATTTCAGAAGAAGCAGCAGTACAAATGCCGATGAAAACGGTAGCCAGCCTGATCGCGCTGGTCGCAATCGGCACCTGGGCTTTTTTCGGCATTCAAGAAAAATTAAATTCAAACTCAACAAAATTAGAACTAATGGAGAAGGATCTCGTAGAGAACACAGCATTCCGTATCGGATGGCCGCGTGGTACTCTCGGATCCTTACCCCGCTGATTCAGAACAATTTATGCTTATTGAGGAATTGTATAAGCAAGTAGAAAAATTACAGGAACAACAAGAAGCAGGAATTCATAATGAAGTTATGATAAGATTTTTGGATGAGCAAGTAAAAAAACTACAAGCAGATGTAGAAAAACTTAAAGACTCTAATAGAGAAATACATTATAAAAACGGAAACGGAGGATAATTTTGACAGAGATTGTTTTTGCATTATTAATGTTTGTAAATGGAGAAATTAAGGAACATCGTATCCAACCCTCGATGGGAATTTGTTTGAAAGGGAAGCGCGAAGCGGAGAGACAGTACAGTGAAACTGTATCTTATAAATGCATTAAAGCTAAAGCTGAAACAGAGATTTACATGGGTGAAAAATCCATTAAAAAAATAATCCTTGAATAAGAAATCATACTCTTTTTTTCTTAAGAAAAATAGAAGAAGAAATCCTATTGCCCAAGTATTAAATGTCTTTACACCCCAGGTAATTCCAGATAAAAAGAAATACAAACGTAAAGATAAACATGTCAAAAGATATACATAAAATTTTTCAAACAGAAGTAGTATCAGGTAGATGTGATGCATGTCAGATGCATACGTTGTTGGTGGGAATCAATAATACATTTTTTAGATGTACAAATTGTGGAGAAGATCTAGAACAAAAAGTTAATGGCGTAATTAAATATGTCGTTTCTAAAGATTTAGATAGTAAAGTTCCACATGGCAAAGATTAAAGGTTTTTTAAATAAAGCACCGCACGACGCTATATTTCACAAGACTTCGATCGGACGCAATCCTAGTAAATGTAAAATGAATAAATCCAAGCGCAGATCTTGGAAGAAGTATCGCGGCCAGGGGAAATAATGAAAGTGATTAGTCTTATATTATATATGTGTTCAGTCACAGCCAATACCTGTATGCCTCCATATGTCTGGCCAACACAATTTGGAAGTTCATATGAGTGTATGGTTGCAGGTTATGAAGAAGCCTTAAGAAAAACAAAAGAAATTGGACCTGAAGAAATGAATAAACATAAAATTTTTATTAAATTTGACTGTATAGAATCCACAATAATAATCCCTAAGAAAAAGCCCCCAGAACAACCTAAAATTGAAACGTAATACTAGATATAGTGTTGTGATAATAATGTCACACTAAACTTGTCTACCGTGGGTATGATACCCACGGCAAACAAAAGGTGTGAGAAGAGGTCTAAATAATATATTAAAAAAATAATCCTTGCAAGTATTGTTTTTATGATATAGTTTCCCATATATTAAGACTAAATATAAATAAAGAAAGGTGTAAAAACATGGCTGATCCAGCAAAGTTTAAATCTGTCAGTGTGTCTATTACCACGTATAAAATTTTAAATTTTTTACGGCAAGGTAAAATAACAGATGCAGATTTAACAATAAGTAAAGCAATCGAAAGTATAGCAAAAAAAGAGGCTAAAAAACATGGCTACAAAAACGGAAAAGCAGATAGCTAAAATTATCTGTGATGAATGTAATGGTAACGGATATACCAGAATCCCTTATCATTTAGCTAAAGAAGAAATCTGGGCAAATTGTGCTAAGTGTGAGGCACAAGGTGAAATAAAAATTAAAACTCCAGAAGATCTGAGAGAGAAGGGAATGTAATGGCAATAGAAGTAGATAAACAATCACATAATCAACTTGAAAAAGGAGATTATAAACCTTTACCGGAAGAACTTTTTATTGAAGAAAGTTTAATTGAGGGTCAAGGATTATTTGCAGCAAAAGAAATAGCTGCAGATACTGATTTAGGTATCACTCATTATGAAGTAGAGAGAGATGCAATGAGTCCAAAAATTTTAATTAGGACTCCATTGGGTGGCTTTATTAATCATAGTGATACACCAAATTGTGTGCGAGTAAAATCTAAACCTGATGGAAATATTTTTTCATGGACTTTAAAGACCACTGATCAAATAGAACCAGGTCAAGAACTTACTTTAAAGTATAGTATGTATAGACCTTAGTCGTGGCCCATAAGAATAAACACGATAAAAGAAAAGCGTATAGCGACTATATATATAATACTTCCCAACGAGGTTTTATTGTGAGAAAAATCGTTGCTATTTTTAAACCGAGTAATCACAAACTACGTCCAGGAAGAAAAACTTTTTGGAAACCAGAGTGTACGAAAGAGGATGTATATTTTAAACTAATGAATCATTTAATTATTATGAAGGAAAGATATCCAACAACGCAAGGATATCTCTGTCATTATTGTAAATCTCCTTGGACTTATAAGGAAAATTATCCTATTCATTCACGAAGTGGTAAAGGTTTTAGGGGAAGAACTAAACTTGATGCCACTAAAGATAAAAACTTTTCAATTGATAGGTGGGATTCCAATATCACTTATACTTATAATAACATAAGGTTCTGTTGTCTTGGATGTAATAATAGAAAGTCGAGCTCTACTCCGTTAGATTGGAAAAATTTTCAGGAGGCTAAAAATGACCTTAAATAAAAATACAGATTACCCTACTCTGTTAGAAATGTGGCGAGAAGAAAAAAAGAAAAGACAAGACGCTGAAGGAGAGTTAAGTATTATTAAAGGAATAGGTAATAATTCTCCTGAAGTAAAAGCATTAAAAGAAGAAATAGAAAAACTAAAAGCGGACCTCACACGATCAGAAGAGGACCGACAATATGATAACTTGGTTCATAAAAGAGAACTGGCAGATCTATTTAGAGGAAAATATGACAAAAGCAAATAAATCTCGAGGTACAAAATATGATGGAAAATCAAGGGTTTCGACTAATTTGTACCGCGAAAGATTTAATGAAATATTTAAAAAAGGAGTAGTGGGAAAAGATACTACCCTGGGGGATGTTAAAGATTTTTTAGAAGAAGTGGAAAAGGAAAAGAAAGAATTAAATGAGAGTTATCAAGAATCGGTTAGACAAGCCCAGTCGAGAAAAGAATAAACATGGGGGAGCACAACAAGAATCTGCGCTTATTGAAAAGTACGCAGATCAATGGTGCAAAGATAATGGTTATCCTCTTATTAAAAGAAAATATGTATACAGAGGTAAGTGGGAATTGAAGGAGATAAAAAGATGAATCTAGTAAAACATCCTGATACCTTTTTAAGATTACCTACTGAAGAAGTAGAACTTCCTACAAGTGAGGAGAATAAAATTATAATACAAAACATGATTACTTTGATGTATTCAAAAAATGGTATTGGTCTTGCTGCTAACCAGGCTGGTTATAATAAAAGAATATTTGTTATGGATGTATCTAATGAAAGAAACCACGCTCAAGTATTTATTAATCCAATTGTATTATCTAAAAATAATAAAAAAGTAAAACATACTGAAGGCTGCTTATCTTGTCCTGGTGAACTCGTTACAGTAAAAAGATCTATAACAGTTGATTTAGAATGGACGTGTCGTCATGGAAAACTACAACATAAAACATTTAGTTATCTACCTAGTAAGGTAGTTCAACATGAAATGGATCACTTAAATGGAAAGTTAATAATAGATGGTAAATGATAAAACTAAAAAATTATTAGAAGAAATTAAAGCTTACCGTAATGATATGGTAGCACGTAACTATCCTTTTCAACAAATCAGTGACATTATTACTAAATGGGAACATAAATTAATTGAAGACGATGAAGACTTACAAAAAATTTTAGACCGGAATGGATTTTAATGAAAAAAAATTTAAAATATAGATATCCTAAGTCGCTACGTGAAGAGGTAAACGGGAAACGTCATTATGTGTATGGTAAAGATAAATTACCGAGTGTTACAACGATTCTTAGTGGTACCTCACCCAAGGAGAAGGAAGATAGTTTAGCTAATTGGCGAGCGCGGATCGGTGAAGAGGCGGCAGCGAAGATAACTAAAGAGAGCGCTGAGCGCGGAACGGCGATGCATAAGATTCTAGAAAAATATATTCTTGAAGAAGGTTATCTTGATTTAACTAATGTAGGTAAACAAGCACACAACATGGCTGTTCGAGTGATTGAACAAGGACTATGCAATGTTCCAGAATTTTATGGAATTGAATGTACTCTTTTTTATCCTGGTCTATACGCAGGCCAAACAGATTTAGTTGCTCTTCATAAAGATGAGCCAGCAATAATAGATTTTAAACAAACGAATAAACCTAAGCGAAGGGAATGGATTGAAGACTATTGTCTACAATTGGCTGCATATGGCATGGCCCATGACTATATGCATAAAACAACAATAAACAAAGGCGTGATAATGATGTGTTCCAAAGATAATTTTTATCAAGAATTTGTTATTCAGGGTGAAGAGTTTAAACAATATAAATACAAATGGTTAGGAAGGATAAGTCAATACTATGCAAAGAGAACCAATGATGAACGCAAGAATGAACCAGTTGAACAAACTGGCGAATCAAGCAAATAAGACTGAAGATAAGGAGTTAAAAAGAATCTGGACAAATAAGTGGTATGAATTATGTCGTAAATATGGCAATGAAATAAGGGAGAGAGATGAGAGTAAGAGATCTACAAGAAGTACTAGCTAAGTTTACCAATGGACAAAAAGGCACTATGATATCTGATTGTCATATCTACATAGAATCTATGGATGGATTCTTGGAGGACCTAAGACGTATAGAACTCCAAGAAAGCAAAATTGTAGGCTCTATGGAGCCAGCAAGGGTAGTTTTTAAAGCAGATAGAGATCGTATGTTTAAAAATAGATCTGGTACTTGGAAAAGAACTTAAAGAATTCCTAAGGGAATATGGTCAGACCCGGGGCTATTGAAGCTAGCGTGGAGATAGCCCTTGACATTATTCCCATAATATCTTATATAGCTATTATGAAATATACATTTACAATTTTAGAAGATGGCCAAGCAGAAGAGAAAAAAGATGGTATGTCTTACAAAAGAATATTAAAATCTTTAGTGACAGCTAACCCAAAATGGACAGGCTGGATAAGATATATCAATAAGAAGAATAAAGAAATATTACATAGTATTTCAAACGGAAAAAGAATTTCGTAACTTATACGTTAATGACCAATTAGTAGGCGTCCATGTTATGCTTCGCGCTTTCCTCTGTACGTTAGCAATGACCTGAAAGGGTAGCAACCAAAGTTGGCCGGTTACCACCGAATTCCCTGATCAGGAGGGTGGTGCCGCGTATATGATATGTGACATTTATGCAACACTCTCTGTTCCACTATAAGAGAAATTTTGACCCCTTTAATTTTTTTTCAGAGTAAAAAAAAATACCGTGGCACAGTGGCACAAAGCCCTTTTTTAAGCTATTAGTGTTGGTATTAGCGAACAGTAGCTGTTCCGCGACGTCCAAATATGGTGGCACAGCTTGGCACAAATGGCGTCTTTATTGAATAGTAGCAGATTCTACCGTGGCACAGTCAAATAAGCATTGATTTCATTGGGTTTTCTGTTTTATGTACTCGGCGTGCGCGACCCTTTTTGTTTTTTTAAAAACTTTTTTTGCCTAAAATCTCTCCTTATAGTATAAAATCATATGCCAAAATCTAGGAAGAAGTCTAAGTACAGACATGTGATAATTAAAAATAAGAAATATTATTTTTATAAGATCACTTGGGCGGACATTACAGGTGATGCGGGCCATGCAACTAAAGATGAGTTTGTTAGTTTTAAACCCAGCACAATGATTACTCAAGCCTATGTATTTAAAAAAGATAGAAAAAACTTATGGACTTTTGCTAGTTATGAACAAGGGGATGAGTTATTTTCTGATAGAAATGTCTATCCAATTGGGTGTATAATGAAGATGGAGAAAATAAATTTATGATAAAAGATTTAAAAACTAAAGCTGAACACATTTGGTTGATGCACAGAGAGTACATCATCGGTGGTGTTATAGGTTTTATACTAGGCGCAATCATTTTCTGAAGTTTTTAACTGCTAATACAACAGGCCCCGGTGTGTCTGTTATTAAACTTGATCAGATTCCTCAAACCAGAAAAACTAAATTACCTGGTTGCAATGAAACTGAAACTTATATAGCATTAGAAAAAGACTTATTACAAAATGGAATGAATGACCCTATTCAAATTAAAAAAAGTGATGGCACTGTTATCAGAGGTGATCAGCGTTGTCTCTTTGCGAGGAAAAATAAATACACTCACATCTCTTACATTCTAGTAGATGAATAAAAAAAATCCGACACTTACGAGGAATATGCCCAATGTTAAATGGAAACAAATCCCCCCGCTTAAAGGCCCAGACTCACAAGGACTCCAAGCACCAGTCAATCAACCCAAACCATTACGATTTGGAAAAATACTTACTGTTTCCCGGAAAAAAACTTAATTTAGCTTTTTTAAAGTTTTTGATTGTTCATCTGGTAGTGATGACACTTCTGTTGCTGTACCTTCTATAAGGTCTTTGTGATCTTCTAATATTTTTTTCATCTTATCTTTTATTTCTTGTTCAGATAAGTTATCTACATTTGCAGACAAAATTAACTTTTGGTCTACATATAATCCACCAGCTTTTCCACGTGCAACTTCTGCATTGGTAGCTGCACTCCAAGCACCTTTGGCTCTAGCGTCATCTCTAATTTTTGCTAACTCTGTAATATGTCTTTCAAAGGAGATGCCATACTTTTCTTGTACCTCTGCTCTGAGTTCTCCTATATACTTCACAACCAATGGAGATATTTTTGGACTTCTTAACTCTGATGCAGCTTGTCTGGGACGTGTTTTATACCCTGCTTGATATGCTGCTTCAGATGCTGACATTCTGCCTTCGTTATATACTAATAACTCTGCAAATTTTATTTGTCTTTCTGTTAATTTGGCTGGTACTCCCATAGATTGACTTATAACGTAAGTTAGCGTACAAGTCAAATGTGAGATATATCATAATATTAATACTATTATCTGGCTGTGCTAAGGACTATGATCTTAATCCTTTCACCACAGTTATGAGACAAATTTATAAGGCACAGTACGATGAAACCAGAGACAAAACTTTGGCAACTATTAAAGAAAAATACACCCAAAATTACATGGACTAGACTGGAGTCTTGGAGTTCATTTGGTACTCCAGATCTGTTGGGTTATGCTGATTCTTGTGGTTTTTTTATGGTTGAGCTGAAGGTCACAGACAACAAAAAAGTAAGGTTTAGTCCTCACCAAATTCTCTTCCATTCTACTATGACAAAACGTAATTTTATTTTGGTCCAACAAAGCCCGAAGGGCTCTCCTCGATCCATAAAACTTTATGGAAGCTCGTCGATTCTCGGTCTGCTTGAGGACTGTAGAGAAGTGCCTGCCCTCGCTTCAAATGACTGGGACAACATTCAACGTTTGTTGCTCGCGGATCGTTTAGACTGAGGCTTGCTTGCTCGCTCGCTAGCTCGCTCGTTCACCCGCTCGTTTGCTCGCTCGCTCGCCTGAAATTCTCTCCGCTGTTTGCGCAGCGCTTTGTACCAGTTCGGGTGCTTCCATTCATGATTCATTAATGTTTGCCGTATGAAACGGTTGGCGTTTCCCTGTCCCAGCATTGTCGACAGCTGCCACACTGGCCGCCCTGATTAGGAGCCGGACAGGACGCTGTGCCCTGCCCGCTTGTCACAGTAGATGTCCACGGCCAGAATTTAACTGGTCCCTGGTCTACCATGTGAGAAGACATTCTAATGATTAAATTTTCCGGAACCTCTTCAGGCGTCACCTGTTTAAGGATGGACGCCTCCCGCGTCGGCATCCAGTGCTTAGTCTCCGGTGTTAACCTGCAAACTTTAAAAATTTTCTTTAAATGATCAAGATCTTGTATATCTCCTGCATCATGCCATCTAAAAAATTTCTGTCTTATAATCTGCGCAACCATAGCCGCGACCCAGCGTTGATCCTTCAGGCTGTCGAGTCTTACATACTGCGCAGCTTTAATAGCTTTATATCTTGTGTAGTTACCCTTCAGGGCGTAACAGCTGGCACAGACAGAGCCTGGAACCTTCCGCAGCTTCGAGCCTGTTTTGCATTCCCAGGCTGGCAGGCTGTAACTCAGGCCTGGCATCTTACTTGTCCGGGTTAATGATCCGGTAATTTGTTTTGCTTCTTTTATTTTCATAACTTCTCACTCCTTTTAATACTCTTATATAATCCCATACATTTAAATGTCAAGAATTTTATTTGCTTGACAACTCGCGCTTGTTAATCTAGGGCCCACCCTCCCGGGCTTGCTCGCTCGCTCGCTTTCTCTTTTTTTATTTTTTTTTGACCAGTTGTTGTCCTGTGCAGGCGGACTACTCATTCTAGCTTTGTAGCCATCGTGTACATCAATCGCGACCTGTACTATAGCGGTTAATATCCCGCAGTCACAACATCTGATCCCAGATCCCACAGTTGAATGGTTAGTTCAACACCATTGTAGGATCAGGGATCAGTTCTCTCTTCCCAATAGATGTTCTATAGACATCACCAGTAATAGAGAAGTTGTCCCATTACGAATTACTACGTTTGTAGTAATTCTGTAAATCCTTCTATAATATCATTGGCGTATCTATGCTCAACAGCATAGGCACCTCCAATTGTTTGGCTCTCTTCAACATTTTCCTCCCACCATTCTTTAGCCATTTTAGTTTCTGGTGTAAATAAAACTATTGAGCCAGATTGTTTGATATTAAAATAATCTTGTATTGTTCCTTTATATCTCACGCGCTATCCTCATCTTTTTTATAAACAAACATAGGATTGTATTTTACAATCTGGTATTTTGTATGCTTGTCTTGATTGATTAACTGATAGCCTTGCAACATATCATTTGCTTTAGCTTCGTTGTCAGTATAATCTACTATGTCATAGGAATTTTCTATTCCTTGATAGTATTTTTCTTTCATTATTATATACATCATTTTCACTCCTTTGTTATATAGCTACACTAACAGATATTCCCATAGTAGTAAAGAGCCAAAATGTCGCAGGCTTGTTAACTCTGGGCCCACCCTCCCCTAAAAATAAAAAAAATAAAGTTTGACTTATTATTTTATTTAATATATATTCCCATATATGTATAAACAAACAAAAGGAGTGAAATGAGTAAAATAAGAATGAATACTGAATTTAGAAATAAAATTTTAAATCGGTATGTTGAAAGTGCAGAAAAAGAAAACACACAAGAACGAGAGGCATATCTTGGCGCAAGGGAAAAAGTGGACCAAATATATCCTCAAGTTTTTAGGATTGCAAAAGAAGTAGTTGAAACTGCATATCCAAAAGAAGATGTTGATACTTGCAAAGCTCTTAAAAGAAAGTATGGACAACCCCTTGATGTTGTAGCAAAAGATAAATGCTTTTATTTCTCTTATGCAAAAGAAAACCTAGAAGAAGATGAAGATGAAAATGACAGACAAGTATCTGAACATTTTGATTTTGGTCTTTATGGTGGAATAGGGGAAAGTAGTTATGGTAGTGAGAATAATGCAAAAAAGTTTGCTTATGCTTATTATCGTGAAGAACTAAAAGCAAAGGACCTTAACCCAGATATACTTGCACAACAAGAGGGCAAAGATGATAACCCTTATAAAACTAAACACATTGACCTTAATGATAAGGCACTTGGGTATAGTGGTTATAGTCGTTATAATTCTGATGATGATAATGCGATTGGACTAACAAAACAATTTGATAGCCCATATTATTTAGACATTATTGGAACTAGCCATTGTCGTTCAAGAACTATTGCTTGTACTAAAGA
>Ga0114933_10004175_pt1 | contig 13690 bp, 15 predicted proteins | sample 4SBtaG_FD_89691 | JGI IMG/M metagenome (GOLD analysis project Ga0114933, IMG submission 89691) | Deep subsurface microbial communities from Kolumbo volcano to uncover new lineages of life (NeLLi) - 4SBTROV12_W25 metaG | ecosystem: Environmental > Aquatic > Marine > Volcanic | place: Kolumbo...
CAAAAACCAAAAACCAAAAACCAAAAACCAAAAACCAAAAACCAAAAACCAAAAACCAAAAACCAAAAACCAAAAACCAAAAACCAAAAACCAAAAAATATTTTTGGGCCACTTGGTTTTAATTTTCATTGGTAATGTCAAAACCAAAATTTATATTGATTTTTGAAATTTTTTGTCTTGTTTTGAAACTAATAGAGAATTTTTTATCCTTTAATGGACTGAATATATTAATTAAAATGTTGTTTTGTTTTGATTTATGACCATACAAGAAGCCTAAATAAATATATTTTTCAACAAATATTGATTGAAACCATGGTGAAATATACACCATAGTCAATTAAAGGATAAACTGAATTTATGTTTTACATGTATCAAGAATAGAATGTTTGAACAATTTCGAAATTTTTATTTCACATGTTCCTAATCATGAAAAAACATAACATAATAATTATGGATTATATGTTTTTTCATGATTAGACAATATTATTAATCATTTATGACCAAAAGCATTAATTGGTTTTCAACAAATATTAAAAAAAAATTTGTCATAATAAGTAGTTTTATTATTAATTTTTATTTAATCTATCAATTTTTTTTCTTAATTTTCTTCTAATCTTTGATATTTTATAATTATCTATTACTAACCAAGCTATGGCTTTTTTGATATCAAAATCATTGATTTGCAAAACTTTTATACAGAATAGTTTATTTTCATTGGGTAACAGATCAAAAAAATCACTGATTATTCTACAATAGTTTTTATTGTCACAAATAAAAGTATGTTCTGTTGGCTCATCTGTACAAAATTTCATTGATTCATTAATTTGAAATTCTGTCTGTTCATCAATATGGAATTCTCTTGATCCATAAATTTGAGGTTCTGTTGGTTCAGGTAATTCATCAATTTTGATTTCTGTAGATTCATTTATTCTTTTATCTATTTCATTTTCAATTTGTTTGAATTTTTCTTTATCATCATGGACATTGAATTTGTTATAAATATTTTTTACTATTTCCCAATCCATATATCTATATTACATATTATTTTTATGGTTGAATATTTTGAATAAAAAAAGATAATATTTGAGAAATGAACTTTATCTATTTTGAAATTGAATTTTATTAATTTTATTAATTTTATTAATTTTATTAATTTTAGTAAAATTTTTTATTTGTTCAACAGACATAGTTACCAACATATACAAAGTGTAAAAAAAAATATTTTTAATAAAATATTCGTCCAATTGTGATTTATCAACCTTTACAAATAATAAATTATTTAACAATCTGTTCTGAACAATAATATTTCTGTAAATATGTTTTTTTAAAACTAAAGAATCTATATTTTTATTTTCTGATTGTCTGGCTTTAACATAATTTTTGATAATATTTTTATATTTACTTGTGTTAAATGAATATCCCAAATATTGTCGTAAATTTTTTATTTTATCTTTTGTTATAGTTTTTTGAAGATAAATACTGTAACCCAAACAGTGTAATTTATCTAAAATTATCTTATATCTCGGAATTTCATGAGTATTAATAGGATTTTTTATATCAAATTTTAAATTTTCATTGATCAATTTAGATGTAAATTCTGCAACTTGTTGCATTTATGTAACACAAGTTATTTCTCTAATAACAATATGGATTATCGTACGTTTTAGAACATTTTGCTCCTTTGATTATTTCAACACAATATTTCTTGCCCATTCCTTTTATTTCACAATATTTTTTGGGTTTTTGATAATAATATCCATTTTGTTCATTACAACAATTATTAGATAAACATCTATCTTTTTTTTGAAAATTATGATAATTAAAAATAGATTGTTTAATTTTTATAAACATTTTATCCATTTTTTGTTTAGAAAGAATTTTATCCATTTCATTTCTGTTTCTTTGTATATTTTGTTTTTCTATTTCTTCAGAAGTTGGTGGTGTGGTATTTAACATATCAACTATTTCTGGTTCTAAATAAATATAATTTCTATCTTTGGCTTGATCATAAATTAAGGTTTCTGAAACTTCGTTGGTCACATTTTCCATATTTTGATATGTCTCATTAATTGAATTCCAACCAAAAATTCCAATCATTATTCCTATTAATATACCAATTACCATAAATGTCATTTGATATATGTTACAAAATGATATTTTATTATTTTGGACATAAATGTAATCACAGTTGATTTCACATAAAAATGGTTGATTTCACATAAAAATAGTTGATTTCACAAAAAAATAGTTGATATCCATATAAAAATAGATAATGATTGTTAAATAAAATGATAAAAACACTCAGAAATCTTGGAAATCTGAGAAATAATAAATCAATTGTTACTGTGGCTCTAAATGGAATATTAACTGATCCAACAAAGTTTGATGTCCCAGTCACTCCAGAGGAATTAGCACAAGAAGCGTTAGAATCTTTTAATGCTGGTGCCACTATAGCACATGTTCATTTTAGAAATCAATCAAATGGTCAGATACCTACTTGGGATCCATCATTAGCAAAAGATGTAGCAAATGCTATTAGATACAAAGTCCCAGATATGATATTAAATTTTACCACAGGAACTGTTGGAGTTTCAGGTCCTTTTGGGGGTGGTGTGTTGGGGCCCATTCGTGGACCGTTGGTTTGTATTGAAAATGGAAAACCAGAGATAGCAGCTCTTAATTGTGGTTCTCTAAATTATTTGAAAATATTGGGAAATGGCGAATGGGCTTGGAAACCATATTTATTTGATAATCCAGTAGAAAAAATAGAAAAAATGATAGAAGGAATGACCAGATTAGGAGTCATTCCAGAATGTGAATGTTTTGATACTGGGATAGTGAGAAGCATAAAAATGTTTGAGAAAAAAGGAATCTTGAAACCACCATATATTATTTCTCTTGTTATGGGAGTATCTAGTGGAATGTCTTCAAATCCTAAATGGCTTCCATTATTACTAGAAGAACTTCCAGAAGATGCTATTTGGCAAACTATTGCTGTTGGGAAAGAAAATATATGGGATTTACAAAGAAAAAGTGTAGAATTGTGTGGAAATGTGAGAACTGGTTTAGAAGATACTTTTTATCTTCCAGATGGTTCTAAAACAAATAGTAATGGAAAACTTATAGAAGCTTTAGTTAAAATAGTTAGAGAAATTGGCAAAGAGCCAACCACTCCAAAAGAGACTAGAAAAATTCTTAATATTGGTGAATAAAACTTCAAGAATTGATTCAAATTTGATTTAAGTGAATATTTTGACAAACAAATCAAATGATGATATCTTAAATAACAAAAAATATTGTGAACTATGAAAAACTTTATGTAAATGAAAAAAGAAAAAGACAAATTACCGAAATTTGTTTAGAAGAGAAAAACAAAGAAATAAACGATCTAAAATCACTGCTTGTCGAATCAAAAAAAATAGAATTAAAACTGGCTAAAAAAATATTGTTGTCTAATACTAATAGTAAAACTGCTATAAATGGTTATAAAGAAGAAAATTTAGTGTGTGATGATTTGAAAAATGAATTGATCAAAGAAAGATTTTTACCAATATTGGGTAATGATTATAATGAATGTTGTAGAATCTCTGGTAATCATAAATGTGATATACAATCTAAAAACAAGTTGTTGAATGCTCGAGTAAAAAAATATAAACATAAACAATTCCAACAATTGGACAGACATTGGGTTTCTGATTTAATTAAAAATATTCCAGAATTGAATGATGTGTCACAAATACTAAAAGATTTATGTGAATATCCACTTTTATCCGATGGATTATACATAGATAAAAATAAATCAATCAAAAAATTATGTCACAATAATTACACACATGAAACATTGAACGATTTTTTGAAACTTTTGAATGAATACAAAAGACATATTTTAAATTATGCGTTTCTAGGCACCAACTTAGAAATACAACCCAAATATTTATTTGGAGTTGAATACAACAATAATAAAAGAATAAAAATAATATTATTTGAAATCAAAGAAATTATTAATTGTTTGGAAAAATTAGATTTTAAAATTTCTCCCAAAAAAACCACTATTTGGTTAGGTAATAGTATATTTTCTTTACAAAGAAAAGGTGGTGATTGTGGGAAGTAGCAATCAATTACAAATCAAAATTACATTGAGTAAATTGATTGATAAAGTCGCAAATCTACAACATGAATTATAAATCTTTGATAAGTTCTTCCAACACATTCACAACTATGCTGTTTCCAAGATAATATAACAGGTTTTTTTATTTGATAAACTATTGTATTTGTATGTTTCATCAAATCCAAACATTTTCAATGTTTCTTTAATATTTAATGTTCGAATTTTACCGTCAAAATCATACAATCCTGTTTTTGCTCCAGGACCTCCTGATGTAGCACAAACAGTTGGTCCACATTTTGTTATATCATACACATGTTCACCTTGTCTGCCTCCTTTTCCTGATTTTTTATTAAACAATTTATATTTCATCCTGCTTTTTGAATTATTTTTACATTTTTCCAATTTATATTTTTTAGAATAATCAAAGAAATCTGTATTGTCATAATCTATAACAGTTGAAACTGGAACAATTGGATTGTTTATTTCTCTAAACAAATAAGTTTTATTCATGTCACAAATAATATAAATACAATGTCTTGATTGTGGTGAGTTGTAATATCGTGAATCAATCACTTTGTAGCTAACATTATATCCTAGTTTTTCTAATTCATTTAGGATAATTTTGAATGTGTTTCCTTCATGAATTGTACATAGATTTTTGACATTTTCAAGTATCAATGTTGTGGGTTGTTTTTTGTCAATAATTTTCAATATGGAATAAAACAAATGGCCTTTAGTTTTATCTTGAAATCCTTTTTTATTTCCAGCAATGCTAAATGGTTGGCAAGGAAATCCAGCACATAATATATTAAAATCTGGAATTGTGTCTATGTTGATTTTATCAATGTCTCCTTCTGGTTTAATTCCATAATTATCCTCATATATTTTTCTGACTTCTTTATTGATGTCGCAAGCCAGAACACATGTATATTTAACATTATTTTGGAGAACATTGTGTCTGTCAAATGCTGTGTGAAATGCACCCAAACCACAAAATAAATCTATATTTCAATTCTTTTAATTTAGAATTTTTCATCATTTGTGATTTATATTTTTCAATTTGTAAATCAAATTTTCATTTTATGAATTGTAGATTCTTGGTTCAACAAAATATTTTGTTTGCACCGGGTGTAAAACATGAATCTTTTCTGTAACAAAATTACAAAAAGGAGCCATTAAATATGGTGCTTTTCAACTTATCTAAATTCATTTTTGATGATGTGAAAAAAGATGTTTTCAATAATAAATGGACAAAGTATATTATTACAATGCCTTTGTGTGTAAAATTTATGATGCTGATACAATAACATGTGATATCGATTGTGGGTTTGGAATAATAATGAGAAAACAAAAAATAAGACTTTATGGGTTGGATGCTCCAGAAATAAGAGGTAAGAATAAAGAGATGGGTAGAATATCACGAGATAGATTAAGAGAAAAAATATTAAATAAAGATATTATTTTACAGACTATTAAAGATAAAAAAGGGAAATATGGAAGATGGTTAGGGATAATATATCATCAGAATACTAATATTAATGAGTGGTTAATAGAAAATGGTTTGGCCAAAATATATTGACAAATTTGAATTACGAAAAAAAATAATTGATTGGAATATATCTGTCATGGACAAAACGCTTACTACTACACAGTCAAAAAGACGAAAATTTTTCAAAGAATTTTCAAAAAAAAATCCAGAAAAATTTAAAATTATTTTAACAGAATTTATGAGACAAATTCACACATTTGATCCTTCCGATTCGAAAATTACGAATTTGTTAGATGAAGATGTTACTGAAGAATATAATTGAATTTATCAACTATTGTAATTTTTTTTTTTTATGTTTTTTTCATATTTTTCATGTTTTTTCATGTTTTTTCATATTTTTCATGTTTTTTCATGTTTTTCATGTTTTTCATATTTTTCATGTTTTTCATATTTTTCATGTTTTTTCTTGTTTTTTCATGTTCGTTAATCTTTGGTTAACTAATTTGTTAGTTTTTGGTTCATTTATATTCATGTTATGGTTAATATTCCATATCATAAAATATTAAAAAAAAATATCCATAAAGGATAAAGCCCTTGGTGGGGGTCGAACCCACAACCTCCAGATTAGAAGTCTGATACGCTATCCATTGCGCCACAAGGGCAACTCTCGACGGGATTTGAACCCGCAATCTTGAGATTCGTAGTCTCACATGCTTTCCAGTTACACCACGAGAGATGGTTATGCTGGGACTCGAACCCAGATCTCTATGCTTTAATGACAATTCGTGTTCCATTACACCACATAACCTAAACACGGGCCGCTCTGGGAATTGAACCCAGGACCACCCGCTCCCAAAGCGAGTATCATACCACTAGACCAAGCGGCCATTGCGTCTACCGGGAATCGAACCCGAATATCTACCTTGGAAGGGTAGTATGTTGCCATTACATCATAAACGTAAAAAAAAACAAAAGGAAACTCTCCGCTCTTGTTCAAAATTTGCTGATGAAGGATTCGAACCTCCGACCTTTAGGTTATGAGCCTAACACGCTTCCTCTGCGCCAACCAGCATTCAAGGTTCTACTGGGAATTGAACCCAGAACTCCAGTGTCAAAGACTGGTGTGCTACCATTACACCATAGAACCATCACGACAGCAGTGGGATTCGAACCCACGTGGGCAAAGCCCAATAGATTTCAAGTCTATCTCCTTAACCACTCGGACATGCTGTCAAGATACACTCATTATCATGTTAAAATTAACTTTGGTTACTGTTCTGTGAAAATGTATGTGATTATCTTTAAGTATAAAAGTTTTTTTCTTTATATGTAGTTACATACACACAATATTTTAATTTAAAATTTTGAACGAATTAAATTTTGATTTGTTGTACAAAGCTAAAAAATAACATGAACACTGATTCACAAAATTTCAAAATAAACAGAATTACACCAACCGATATTTAAACCATGTTTGAAATAATTTCATCACTGATTTCTTTGTAATCTTGTGGACAAGATTTTCGTAAATCCTTTAATGAACTGAACATATTTATTAAAATATGTTTTTTGTTTTGATTTATGATCATACAAGAAGCCCAAATAAACATATTTTTCGACAGATTGAAACCATAATATGAACATACCAAATTCCATTAAAAGATATTGATGGTTCTTGAATTATGGACTGATTCAATCTAAAGAAGATATAGAATCAAATAATGTTGTTTTATTTGAAACAAAATCAACTCACAATAAATGACAAGGTTCAAGTGTTCATGTCATCCGAATATTTTGACATAGCTTCTTTGACAAACGAATGTACTAATCTTATACATAGTGTGTTGAATAGAAAATCAAAAAAGAAATCAAAAAAGAAATCAAAACAATAATGAGAATATAAAATGGTTTATCTGTTCTTTTTAATGAACCTCTCGAGCCCTTCAATTTGTTGTTGTTTGAAAAAGCAGTCCCAACCTTGTGTTGTTCCCAATCATATAAAAATAACAAGCATCAAATCAAATTTTGGTTTCAACACAAATGACGATTAGAGAACCAAAGATGATTGGTTCACATGCTCATATTTGTTAGATTCAAATCCAAAAAAGTCAATTTGTTTGTCATTTTTTTCAAATAAAAAGTTAAACTAATTAGTATTTTAATATAAATACACATTAAATCAATATGTGGTAAAAGTGTTCTATTAAAAATTATGTGATTTTCATACAAAATTTACTAATATTAATTTTAACTTTATTCTTCGCTTTCTTCTTCATCTTCTTCATCTTCTTCATCTTCATCATCTTCATCTTCACCATCTTCTTCTTCGCTTTTTTCATCTTCTTCTTCACCTTCTTCTTCGCTTTTTTCATCTTCTTCTTCTTCGCCTTCTTCTTCGCTTTTTTCATCTTCTTCTTCTTCACCTTCTTCTTCGCTTTTTTCATCATCTTCTTCTTCACCTTCTTCATCTTCTTCTTCATCTTCACTTTCTCTCTCAATATGTGGTAATTCTTCATATTCACTATCTTCAACTTCAAATGAGGAATTTCTCACTATTTGTTCATTTTTTAATTCAGCACAGTCTTCTTGTGCTTTATCCAATTTATCTTTGATGAGTACTATTTGTTTAATTATTTTTTCAATACATTTAATCAACAAAACTAAATAAATGTTTTTTTCATTTAAATTTAGTATGCCAAAATAACTTAATAAATCTTTTCCACCCTCAGAAGACATGTGTTTATTTAATTTTGATTGAATTATAAGAATATTTTTCAAAGGATGAACTACTTTGTAAGAAACATATTCAAATATATTTATTTGTTTGTCTAAACCAACATCTTCCAAAGTTAGTTTATTTAAATAATCGGTTAGAAGATTTCCTAAGGTATGTTCTTCATCAAAAATAGTTATCTCAAATTTTCCTAAATTTTTTTTGTCTAATTTAATTTTATTTCCAATTATTCTCAAATTGTCTTTTTTTATAACAATAAATTTAAGCAAATCTATTAATTTGGTATTTAACACAATTAAACTATCATACAAAGCTTGATTTGGTTGAATAACACCTATAGATTCTATTCCTAAATTAACACAATTACATTCTCCTTTTTTATTTTTTTTATAAACTCTTTGTGAATCTAATAAATCAAATGATTTTTTGAGTTTATTTATTTGTGTTTCATTTAAATTAGCCAAATCTTTCAAATTTCTTTCTTTATTTATTTGAATAATTTTTTTAGAAAACACATAATCTATGATTTTGGGTTTCTCTTTAACAAAATTATAGGAAACATTCCCAACAGGTGAATATGATGAATGAATTTTAGCCATTCCAATATTTGGTTTTGCCAACAATCTTAGTTTTTCACTTTTTTCATTGTCATAAGGGTTTGTTTTTAAAACTAAAAAATGAATATCATCACCTGTAAAAAGATCTGTTTTGAAATAATCCCTGATATTTCCTTCTTGTGTTATTAAACTTTCATACAAATCATCTGGAAAATTATTTATATCATTTTTGATTGGAAATCCTTCATAAATTTTAAATTCATTTGTCATGATATCTTTAATATTGATTTCGGTGTGTAAATCGCTATATTTATTATTTTTTGTGTTCAATTCAAACATGGGAATCACAGGATTAATGAAATCATATTCTCGTTTGTTTTTTTCTTTGTTCCAACATGATTTAATTTTCAAGTTGTGTCTATTGATTGGTAAAAGTGAAATACGATGTTTGATAAATTCATTGTGTGCCACAGAAGTGTTTTCAATTATGCTGGTATTTTTAGGACAAAATCCCACATTTGGTATTTCAGATAAAAGACATCTTCTTATGGAATTTACCAGAGATATTCTAAAATTTATGAACTGAAATACAATTTTAGTCAAAGAATTTTTATGTTCTTCAAGTTTGGAATAATCAACTTTTTCCACAGTTATGTCCATATTTAAAATATAATAATATATGAGATATTTAAATCAATTTTATTTTGTCAATTGTTACAAAAAAATGAAACATAATTTTAGTTTGGATGTTTGCGTGTAATTTAAATTTAAATTATCATTAAATAAAGTAAAATGTTAAATAAACATATCTTATTTTATAGTAACAAATGTCCTCATTCAAAAGAATTAATTTTAAAATTTAACGAAAAAGGAATATTAGATAATTTTATAAAAATAGATGTGTTAAAAAATAAAATACCTAATTCTATAACATCAGTTCCAACAATAATTGTTCCAAATATTCAGCAACCATTAGATGGAGAAAAAGCTTTTTTTTGGATTGAAAATCTAAAAAATCAAAAACATTCATCAGCTATACATAACAATTGTCATGATCCAACTTCTGGAGAATGTGCTCCTGAACCATTCCTTCCATGCGAAATGAGTTCTAACAGGTCTGATAAATTTTCTTTTATAGAAAACACAAAACCATTGGAACATAACTATTTTTCTCTAAACAAAAATAATCCGAATCAAAATAATTTTGGAAAAAATAGTAATTCCAGGTCAAATTTGAATTGTGATCAAAATGATTTTGGAAAGAATAGTAATTCTGGGCCAAATTTGAATTGTGATCAAAATGATTTTGGGAAAAATAGTGATCATGGGCCAAACGGTAATTTTGGACCAAATGGTAATTCTGGGCTAAATGGTAATTCTGGACCAAATGGCAATTCTGGGCGAAATGGTAATTTTGGACCAAATAGTAATTCTGGGCGAAATGGTAATTTTGGACCAAATAGTAATTCTGGACCGAACAGTGATTCTGGGCGAAATGGTAATTTTGGACCAAATAGTAATTCTGGACCAAATGGTAATTTTGGACCAAATAGTAATTCTGGACCAAATGGTAATTTTGGACCAAATGATAATTCTGGATCAAATGGTAATTTTGGACCGAACAGTAATTCATGGCCAAATTTTAATTCTAATTCAAATGAAAACCCAAGAATCAAAAAAATGAAAAAAGAACAAGACAAAATGGATAAATTTATGAGAGATAGAGATAATGATCCATACATAAATAAACCTGTTCGTAGAATTTAGAAACTAACTGAATGGAACATTATGTTTTTTATTTTCTATTGTACTAAAATTATTAGTATCTTTTTGAATAATTCTTGATGGTAATGTACAATAACATTGAAACTTTCCATGAATATAACCAGCAAATATATTATCTATGGCTTTAGGTACATAATTTTTAATACATTTGAGTATTTCTTTAGTTTTTTCCCATTTTGGGTAAAACATAGCATGAGTACAGAAATATTTTGTTTTATAATTATATTTTGGATCAGGTATTCTAATCAGCATGTTTATGTTGATTGGTAACAAATATTCATAATTCCAATCATGGAATTTCTTCTTTTTATTTGTTCCAAAAAATCCACCTAAATAAATTAAATCAGCATTGGAAGGAATAATTATTTCTCTAAAATTTCTATTCTTGATAAAAGCATCATCTTCGATTACTAAAACATTGTTCATTTTTCTGGACACGATTTTTCGTAATGCTTCTAAATGATTTTTATACAGAGAATATGCTGCTTTTTTTTTTTTAGCATTATTGGAAAACCCTCCAAAATTTTTTCTTGATAATATCCATTTGTTTGAAACTTTTAAATTTTTAGCATGAGTCCCATACAAGAATTCTAATTTATATTTTTTAAAACGTTTTCTGATAGAAGCTATCCTTTTTTTAAAATCTTTGATAGTAACACAAATAACTTTTTTAATTATCATATAAACTTTTTAGAAAAAAGTTCAATCAAAAATAAATTAAACAACAATAAAAAAATTTGTTTTTTTTTTAAGTTTTCAAACCATTTAGAATTTGTAAACTTTATGCGTTTTTTTTTTGTTAAAAACTTTAAAATAACAACTAATAATATAATGGAATTAAATTATTTATTAATAGTAATTTTAGTACTATGCTGGACATTGAATCCTTTTTTAAAAAAAAAATCTGTTGGAGACTTATCATCAAATGAATATATTATTTTTAACCATTGTTTTGTTAGTATTTTCTTAGCTTTATATTTTCTATATTTGGTTTATAATGGTGAATGTGATATACTTCAAAAAATTAAAAATAAAAATACCAAAGAACTTTTATATTCTTTTTTTGCTGCGATAGTTACAGTTATTTCATCAGTAGTTTTAATAAATCTTCTTAAAAAAGAAAATGCCAGTTATTTGATACCTCATATCCAACCCGTTGTTATATTATTAACATTTATTTTAGGATATTTTATTTTTAATGAAAAAATAAATTTTAAACAAATTATGGGGGGACTTTTAATAGTATTAGGATTATTCATTATCAACAAAAATAAAGACAAGTAATTTATTGAAAATAATCTAGATTTATTAAAATTATGTATAAAATTTTTGATGTTATCAATAAAACATTTTCAATCCCATAAAAATTATATTTTATGATATGGAATTCATTGCAAATACAAGAATTTTGAGGGATATGTTTTTCAATTGCTAAATCGTATTGTTCCAAACAACAAACTTTATTTTCATTCTCAAAATATGTATTGTATCTGACACAACAAAACATAATATTTAACAAAATAACCAAAAAATATACAAATGATACACATATTTTTGAGTTATATTTATTTTCTTTTTTGCTAGAAATTCTTTCAACAAAACATCCAAAAATTATTGGAAATATTATATTTGTGAAATCATAAATTAAATTTATTATAAATCCTATTTTGAGTAATCCCAAAAATGTGGTTGTTTCATCTATTTTTTCAAAAAAATTATTGGGTTTGGTCACTACCAAAACAAAATCTAAAAATGCAAATATTCCAGGAATAACAAATAATCCTGTAATATTCATTGTAAAAATAAGATTTTTGGAATAAAAATTCATTGAATGATTTGGTGTTTGTTAAAATAAATATTTTAATTAAATCAAATTTAACAGTCAATCTATTTGAAATTAAAGGAAACTAGCTAAAATGAGATTTTAACCAAGACTAAAAATTAAAATAAATTTCACAAGAAAATAACTTGTTATTTTTGATGATGCATGGTTATGATTCTCCCAACTTCAAATATTTCGTTTTTAAGTTTTTGATAATTTCTTGAAAATTAGTTCGATCATCATAATCACCAAAATATTCTCCTTCATGGTCTATTATTATTTGAACCAAACTATCCCCATTAAAATCTGATAGTCCAAAATCTTTTAGTATAATTAAAATCTGATGAATTTGCCAAATAGTTTCTATATCTTCTTGATTCATTGTGGGATAAATTTCCATCAATAATTTTGTGATTCCTTGGTTGAAAAATTCACATGCTATTTTTTTAGTGTTACATAAAAATACAATTTCTCGTAAATATGCTCTAAATTTTGAAAAATGCTCTGTTTTTTTGGTTATGTATTGTCGCAAAAAATCTATGACTATTCTAATTAAATTGTCCTTGAGGATTTTGTTAGTGAAACAGTCTCCGTTACTGATAAAATCATTAATTTTTTTAATTATATGTTTTTCAGGAATTTTTTGGGACAGCCAATCATAATGCAGGTGAAATCTATTGTTGAAACATGCCAAATACATTAAAAATGAATAATAATTTGCATTATTATTTTGTTCATAAAACAAATTGGATTTAATTGTGTAATACACATTATCTAAGGTGTGTTCACTCAGTCCAAAATTATCATGTCCAATGTTCCAAACGACAATAATATTTTCTAATGGATATTGAATACAATAATCAATAATTTTGCTGACAATTCGAGGATGAAAAACATATTTGGTGGTACATTTTTAATAGAGGACTGAGACCACCTATTGATTTAATGTGGTTTTACATTAAAACTACTAATTTTCTTCAAAAACAATTTGCTTTGAATGACTCTGACTGTCACTTTGAAAAGGGTTTAGTAAATTTCATGTTGATTTTACATCATTTTTAATAGAGGACTTAGACCACCTATTGATTTAATGTGGTTTTACATTAAAACTACTAATTTTCTTCAAAAACAATTTGGCTTTGAATGACTCTGACTGTCACTTTGAAAAGGGTTTAGTAAATTTCATGTTGATTTG
>Ga0114933_10004176_pt1 | contig 13685 bp, 17 predicted proteins | sample 4SBtaG_FD_89691 | JGI IMG/M metagenome (GOLD analysis project Ga0114933, IMG submission 89691) | Deep subsurface microbial communities from Kolumbo volcano to uncover new lineages of life (NeLLi) - 4SBTROV12_W25 metaG | ecosystem: Environmental > Aquatic > Marine > Volcanic | place: Kolumbo...
ATCTGAAGAAATTTCTGGTGTTGGTTCTGGTTCTGGTTCTGGTGTTGGTTCTGGTGTTGGTTCTGGTGTTGGTTCTGGTGTTGGTTCTGGTGTTGGTTCTGGTGTTGGTTCTGGTTCTGGTGTTGGTTCTGGTTCTGGTGTTGGTTCCGGTGTTGGTTCATCAGATTTTGAAATATCCACACTGTCAAGAGAACCAAAAACTGTTTCTAGGAAAAGTTCCTTGTCAAAAGGTTTGAGATCAGGATATTCCTGTCCAACTCCAACATAAAGCACAGGAGTAGAAGTGACTTTTACAATAGATAAAGCAGCACCGCCTCTTGCATCAGCATCACTCTTTGTCAAAATTGAACCATCAAATTTGACATGTTCAAAGAACTCCCTTGCTTGGTTAACAGTATCATTTCCTGCCAATGAATCACCTACAAAAATTTTCATATCTGGATTTACCACTTTGGTAATTTTTGCAATTTGTTGCATCAAGTTTTCACTTGTTTGCATTCGTCCAGCAGTATCAATTAGAACAACGTCTGTCTTGTGAGACTTTGCATACAAAACTGCATCTCTTGCAACTGCAGCTGGATCTGAATTATAATTTTGTGCAACAAGTTTTAGATTAAGACGATTAGAATGTTCTTTCAATTGTTCAATTGCACCGGCTCTAAAAGTATCAGCTGCTGCAATTACAACAGAATATTTTGCTTCTTTTAACAAATGTGCAACTTTAGCTAAGGAAGTAGTTTTTCCAGTTCCGTTAATTCCAACAAATAAAACTAGAAAAGGCTGGCCTTGATCTTTTTTCTCATTAATTTTTTTGAAAAGATCATATTCGCCAGCAGCATCAAACAAAGAAGAAATACTTGAAATTAAACTGTCTTTAACAAATTTTTCAATTTCATGTTTGTCTACTTTGGAACCAATTAATTTTTCTTTGAGATCAGATTTAATAGAATCAATAACTTCAGTTGCAACATCAGATTCTAAGAGAGAAATTTCTAATTCAAAAAGAATATCTTCAATATCTTTGTCATTAAGTTCTTTTTCTCCAAGACTTTTCGCTGCATTTGAAAATGCACTACGAAGTTTATCAAACATAGATTATCCCGAGGTTGGAGGTTGTGGGGGTTGTTGCATGGCTTGCATCATTTGATTCATTTGTGCTTTACCTTGCTCTAATCGTGATGCTGCATCTTGTTTTTTTGCAGCAGTGTCTTGTAATGCAATTTCAATTTCTTTAATCCTTGCTTCTAGATAGTTAATTGCTGAAGGAAAGTCTTTTTCAACTGCTACCCCTGCACCGATATTCATTACAATCTTTGAGTTAGATGAAATTTTTGTAGGAACATAAGTACCCATTCCTATTGGAACTAGAGTTTCAGATTCTGAATTCTTTCCAAGAGATTGAATTGATTGTATTGAAGCAGTTGCTTCTCTTAAAATATTCGTAAAAGTGACTTCTCTTTGAGATAAATCAGAAAAATATGTTTCAAGCATTTGCATTTGTTGCATTAATTGCTCTGCCTGTTCTTCACTCATTTACAACAAATCTTTCTCTTATGGTTATAAATTAATTCATGATTATTTAGAGAATTCAAAATAAGAGAATAAATAAAAAATAAAGAATTATCTTTATTTGGCTTTAGAGAATCTAGATTCTACTTCATCCCAATTAACAACATTCCACCAGGCTTCAATGTAGACTGGTCTCTTGTTTTGATAGTTGAGATAGTATGCATGTTCCCACACATCACAGCCTAACAATGGAACTAGTCCTTCAGTTCTTGGACTTGTTTGATTTGGCATTGATTTGTATTCAACCTTTGATGTAGAAGGATTGTATACTAACCATCCCCAACCACTGCCTTGAATTACAGCTGTAGTAGATGAGAATTTCTCTTTAAAGTCAGAGAAGCTTCCAAATGAATCATTGATTGCATCTGCAATTGATCCTCCAGGTTCTCCGCCTCCGTTTGCTTTCATGTTATTCCAGAATAACCTATGGTTGTCGTAACCACCACCGTTGAAATTAATTGCACCTCTTTTGTCCTCTGGTACTGAATTGATATCAGATAAGATATCAACAATATCTTTGTCTTGAATTTCAGCTGGACAAGTTTCAAGAGCTGCATTTAGTTTGTCAGTGTATGTTTGATGATGCTTTGTGTGGTGAATCTCCATTGTTTTTGCATCAATGTGAGGTTCTAATGCATCATAAGCATATGGCATTTCAGGAAGAGTGTATTTTCCCATGAGATGTTTTGAAATTTATTCCATTTATTGGTTTACTAAGCAATTCATTTTTACTTGTTAAAACACTTTGAAAACTTGTGAAATCATTACTAATTCTTTCTGCAGTGGTAATATTTTCAGGGATATTGATTTTTTCACAATTAAAAATACAAAACGATTCTGAATTATTTTTAGATAATAGTGTACCATATGTTGGAACGGACATTCCAAGGATTGACGGGGTTGACGGTGCAGGGGTAAAAATTGCAGTAATTGATACGGGAGTAGATTACAACCATCCAGATTTGTTTGGATGGGGACCCGATGGAAAAGTTATCGGAGGTTATAATTTCATTCAAGAAAATCAATTACCACTTGACAACAATGGTCATGGTACTCAGGTTGCAGGGGTAATTGCAGCAGATGGGGAAAAATTTGGAGTTGCACCTAAAGCAAAAATTTTAGCTTACAAGGTATCAGAAGACGGAGAAGGAGTATCATCAGAACTAATCATCAGAGCAATTGAAAAAGCAATTGAAGATGAAGCAGATATAATCAATATCAGTTTAGGAGTAAACAAAACAAATTCAAAAATCGAACGTGCAGTAAATCTTGCATTAGAAAAAGAAATTTTTGTAGTAACAGCAGCTGGAAATGATGGGCCAGGGTTAGAGTCAATTGGAAGTCCAGGAAGAAATTTTGGATCAGTTACAGTTGGTGCAACATATAACAATTTGACTTCAAGTTTGATTGCAACATTAGAAATAGATGAAAAACCATACACTGTAATCCCAATGGTTGGCTCCACAAAATTAGAAGAGCCATTACAAGAGAAAATAGTTTTTGCAGGTTATGGAAAAGTTACAGATTTTGAAGATCTAGATGTTAGTGATGCAATAGTAATTGTTGAGAGAGGAAGTGATGTAGAAGGAGAGTTGTTGTATTTTTCAATTAAAGAAAAGAATGCAGCTGATGCAGGTGCAAAAGCAATGATTGTGTATAATAATATTCCAGGGATTTTTTTGGGAGAATTAATTCATGATTTTATAGAGCCAGGATACTCACCACAAATTCCAGTAGTGTCAATTGATAGAGAAGAAGGGCTTGAAATTAAAGAATCACTTTCAGAAGATAGTGAAGGGATTTTACAATTATTTTACAATCCAGATTTTGTTGCACATTTTAGTTCTAGAGGACCAGTATCACCATTTTACATAAAGCCAGATATCGTAGCACCAGGAGCTTACATCAACACCACTCAAAACAATGGTGGATACAACTTTACCAGTGGGACTAGTTATGCGGCTCCTCATGTGAGCGGGGCTGCAGCACTATTGCTTCAAAAAAACCCAAATCTTCACCACCATGAAATTAAATCTCTGTTACTGACTACAGTTGAGCCTGTTTCTGATGCCTATGGACAAGAATTCTCCATTCATGAAGCAGGTGCAGGTAGATTGGATATTGAGAATGCATACAATGCAAAGTTGATCATAGAACCACCAAACTTTGTAGCTATGGCATCATCAGATAATAGGATCGTCGAAAAACAATTCCAGTTAAAATCAATTGATGGTTCATGGGAGGGTTTTGATGTAACATTTGACGGGCCTGAATTTGTAAAGTTTGGGGGAGAACTTGCAGATGGAAATATTTTGAAAATTAGGATGAATGTCTTAGAAGATAATTTTGGAGAGCATGAAGGATTAATGATGATAAGTCATGGAGGTTCTCAATACAGAGTTCCATTTTTGTTGCACTTTACACAAGGTTCAGTTTCAGTAAACCAACAAAATGAAAAATTATTTTTTGAGATTTACCATCCTAAAGAATGGAGCTTTGCAAAAATTTCAGTAATCAATAGTTTTGATGGAAGTACACAAACAACAACTACAACACCCCACAAAAAAGCTTCAATTGAACTCTATGAGAATTCAGAATACTGGATTGATGCAAAAATTAGAGTTAACGGCAACACAACAAGTGCATTTAATGTAATTCAAGTCAATTCACTTGATGAAAGTCAATCTAGAATTAGCTTTTTAGATATTCCTGAAAGACAAATTCTCATAATCAGCATCGTTTTGGTTGGAATTGCAATTTTTGGAATTGTTAAAAGAAGATAATCTATTGTGAATATTTAGGACCAGCTTCTATAATGTCTGATGAGGTATTTTCAAATTTCTTAAAATTCTCAACGAACATCTGAGCTAACTTTCTTGCAGACATGTCGTAGGAATCTTTGTCAACCCATGTATTCTTTGGATCTAATATTTCAGAAGGTACTCCTTCGACTTCAGTTGGAATATCCAAGTTGAATAAATCATCGTGTCTGTATTTTACAATATCAAGTGCACCTGAAAGAGCAGCAGTAACCATTGCACGGCTGTATTTGATTTTGATTCTTTTTCCAACACCGTATGGGCCACCAGACCATCCAGTGTTTACAAGGTAAACCACAGTATTATGCTGGTTAATTTTTTCACCAAGAAGTTTAGCGTAAACTGAAGCAGGTCTAGGCATGAATGGGGCACCAAAACACTGAGAAAATACAGATTTTGGCTCTTTAATTCCTCTCTCGGTTCCTGCTAACTTGCTAGTATATCCAGACATGAAATGATACATTGCACCTTCTTTGGTAAGTCTAGAAACAGGAGGCAAGACGCCCAATGCATCTGCAGTCAAAAATACAATGACTCTAGGATTTCCACCAACACTTGGAATTACAGCTCCTGGGATGAAATCTAAAGGATATCCAACACGAGTATTTTCAGTTAAAGAGTTATCATCATAATCTGGAACTCCATCATTTAGTACAACATTTTCTAAAAGTGCACCAGGTTTGATTGCATTCCAAATTTCTGGTTCTGCTTCTTGGCTAAGGTTGATACATTTTGCATAACAACCTCCTTCAAAATTAAACGTCCCGTTATCAGACCATCCATGTTCGTCATCACCAATTAATTTTCTATTAGGATCTGCGGAAAGTGTAGTTTTACCAGTACCAGATAATCCAAAGAACAAAGCAGTATCACCTTTCTCACCAATATTTGCAGAACAGTGCATTGGGAAAATACCACGGTCAGGTAACAAGAAATTCATTACACCAAACATTGATTTTTTCATTTCACCAGCATATTCAGTTCCGCCAATCAAAACAATTTTTCTTGTTAAATCAATAAGAATAAAGACATCAGTTCTAGTTCCATCAATTTCAGGGTCTGCTACAAAGTCATTGATACATAAAATGGTAAATTCTGGTTCGTGTTTGTCTAACTCTTCACTTGTTGGACGGATAAACAAATTACTTGAAAACATATTTTGCCAAACGTGATCATTGATGACTCTAATTGGTAAACGAGTTTCAGGATCTGCCCCTACAAAACCATCAAAAACAAAAAGTTCCTTGTTATCAACAAAGTCTTTCATTTTTTCAAACAGTTTTTCAAATTTACCACTTGGGAATTGATGGTTGATTTTCCCCCAATCAATAGCATCATGAGTTTTATCATCATATACGATAAATCGGTCATCAGGAGATCTTCCAGTATATTTTCCAGTATCTACGGATAATGAGCCTGTCGAGTTTACAACACCCTCCTTTCTATCAACTGCCATTTTGACCATATCTTCCACATCAAGATTTCTGTGTACTTTGGATGGATTGATCCCAAAAGCATCTAATTGTGATGAAAATTTCTCAGTTGCTGCAGTACCAAGTACTTGGGTCAGAGGTTATTACCTCCAAAAATACAAAGTTCAATCCCAGGCTGATTCATGAGATATTCGATCCGCCCTAAGTTTCCTTATTATCTTTTTCTTATAGGGAATTTTTTTCTTGTCTAGGAACGTATTTATTCCAAAATTCAAGACTCAATTTCATGACGATCAACAAAGATCTACTTGCAAAGAGAGAAGAGGTAAAACAAAACAAGCCAGATTTTGTCAGACCAGAAAGTTGGCGTTATGTTAGACTTCAAACCAATTGGAGAAAACCAAAAGGAATTGATCATCACCAAAGAAAACAAAAAAGCAGAGGTCGTCCAGGTCTTGTTAAAGTTGGATATGGTGGACCAAAAGCTGCAAGAGGATTACACCCATCAGGATTTACAGATAACTTAGTTTACAATTTGAATGATTTAGAAAAATTAGACCCAAAGAAAGATGGAGTCAGATTTGGACATAGTGTTGGAACTAAAAAGAGGAAAGAAATTATCGTAAAAGCAATTGAACAAAAATTCAAAATTTTCAATGCGAGAGTGAGTGCAAGTGGTAGTAAATCTTAAAGCTAAAAAAAGACTCGCAGCCAGAGTTACTGGTGTTGGAGTTCATAGAATTAGATTCGATACTGATCATTTAGATGACATTGCAGATGCAATTACCAGAGAAAACATTCGAAGTTTAATTACAGCAAACACTATCAAAATTAAATCATTTACAGGTACTTCAAGAGGTAGAGCACAAGATAAGAAAGCTCAGAAAAACAAAAGAGGTACAACACAAGGTTCCAAACAAGGAAGAAAAGGTGCAAGAGTAGGTAAAAAAGAAGTTTATGTTGCTAAAGTTCGTTCACTAAGAAGATTATTGAAAATTGCAAAAGATAGAAAGGATTTGACTAATCCTGAATTTTGGGCATTATACAAGAAAGTAGGGGGTAACACTGTTAGAAACAAAGCACATCTCAGACTTTTGATGGATGAGATTAGAGAAAAACGAAAAGATTAGAATCGATAAATTTTATTTTCTAATTCTACAATTTTGCCATTTTGAATTTTGATTCCTTCATCAGTTAGCATCTTAGTCTTTACGTTTTCACCATATGCATAGCCACCAATTTTTCCAGTAGACATTACTACTCTATGACATGGAATGATTACAGGGTATGGGTTTTTGTTCATAATTTTTCCAATAGCTCTTTGACCATTTTTTAATCCAACAGCTTTTGCTAGTTCCCCATAAGTTGTAATTTGACCTTTAGGCACTTCAAGTAATTTCTTGTAAATTTTTTGTTGAAGATTCAAAGTTTGATTACCTCAAGATCAGTTTTTTCAAGAAGATCAAGGACTTTTTGTTTATCAGAACCTAATCCTTTCCAATCTAAAAGAGCAATAGTAGCCATTTTGTTTTGTGAGAGGATGTGAGAGAATAATTCTTCATCAAGATTTGCCAATGCATGTTTTGGAATTACTGTCCCAAGTGCATATTTTCCTTCTAGTAACTCACCAGTAAACTTTGAAGGATAGTGAGTCCCGCCAAAACAAATTGCCACAGGATTTTCTTTGAGAGAATCAGACATTACTTGATGAACCAAAGTAGCAACAGAATTACACAGAGATTCATCAGTCCATTGTTTTTCAGTGGTTCCAATTTCGATAAATATTGATGGTTTTTTTAATGCAGTTGGGCCATGGTGAGTTGCCTCTATAGTGATTTGAAATTCTGAAAATTGTGATTGGTTTTTCTTTAATGTCTGAAGATATGCTTTTTGTAAATTAGGATGAGGGATTGCAACTTGTCTATCATTTCCTCCAAATTTTGCGTCTGAGAAATTTCCAGTACTGTGACATGTCAAAGCTAACTGGCCGGATTCTGCAGCATGTTTTGAGAGAAAAACAAATCCATCATAATCATATTTTTCTTCCAACCAATCAGCAGAAATTGCAGGAGTTGGAATTATTACAAGATCATAATATTGCCCATGAAAAATATCACCATCTGGAGTCATTTCTTTTGAAAGGAATTTTGCCATATTGTGACCTGCAGGGTCATCTTGATACGCAACTAGTAGTTCCATGAGATAAGGAATATAAGGACACCTTATCAATTTTCAGCAATGAACCCTAGACAGACTTTGAAAAACATGGCCAATACTATGAAAATGGCAAAAAAGCCAGACAGAGATGAGTATTCACAACATCTTAGACTTGTATTATTGGGAATAGCAGGAGTAGGAGCTATTGGTTTTACTATACAGTTTGTCTTTTCTGTAATTACGTTTGGTCGATAAAAATGTCTGAAGAAATAAAATCACATCTATTTGCAATTAGAACCACTGGTGGACAAGAAAAAGTGGTAATGAGATTATTAGAAGCAAAAGCTAATGCAAATCAAATTAACATTCAATCAGTATTTTGGGTAAGTGATCTAAAAGGATATGTCGTAATTGAGGCAATCAATCCAAGTGATGCATATTTGGCAGTAGAAGGTGTCAGACACATCAGAGGTCAATTAAGAGGGGAATTAGAATTCAAAGATATTGAAGGATATCTGGTCAAGAAATCAACAGTTTCACAATTAACAGTAGATAATGTAGTAGAAATTACAGGTGGTCCATTCAAGGGAATGAAAGCAACAATTACCAGAATTGATGTTGAAAAAGAAGAGGCAACCGTAGTTTTGTTAGATGCATCATACCAATTACCAGTCACAGTAGACGCCAACTACCTAAAGTTGTCTAGTGAGGCTTAGGAAGGATTAAATTTTCAATTTGAGTTTGATTTAACATGGGAGAACAAAAAGTATCATCACTTGTAACAGGCGGAGGAGCATCAGCAGGTCCACCATTAGGTCCAGCATTAGGTCCTCTAGGAGTCAACATCATGGAAGTCATTAATTCAATTAATGAAAAAACAAAAGACTTTGAAGGAATGAAAGTTCCAGTAACTGTTATCGTTGATACAGATACAAAAAAATATGAAATTGAAATCGGAATCCCTTCAGCTGCTGCTCTTATCATGAAAGAGGCAGGAATCCAAAAGGGTTCAGGAGCATCAGGTACTGAATGGGCAGGAGATGTCAATATGGATTCAATTATCAAAGTAGCAAATACAAAACTCGAAAAATCTTATGCTTCTTCACTAAAATCAGTAGCAAAAACCATCATTGGAACATGTGTGGCATTAGGAGTTAAAGTAGAAGGAAAAACTCCAAAAGAAATTACTGCTGAGATTAATGAAGGCAAATGGGATGAAAAATTCCAATAATTATTGAATCAGATATACAGGATCTTTATCGGTTTTTTGTAATTCTACAAAGGTTTCAGTATTTTGAATCCCTTCTATCTTACCTATTTTTTCAATTACTACAGAATGAAGAGCCTCTAGATTCTTTGCATAAACTTTGATCATAATATCAAATCTACCAGTTACTTCTGAAATAGAAACAACTTCTGCAGTTTCCATGAATTTTTTGTGAATTATATCTTTGAATTTTGGATCGCGGTTTATTCCAACAGATGCTTTGACTCCTATTCCTAAAAGAGAATCATCAATCTCGATAGTGAATTTCTTGATGAGTTTCTTCTTCATCAATCTCTTAATTCTACTATACAATACAGATGCATTAATTCCAAGTTTTTTAGATAATGTAGGTACGGAAATGGAACCATCGTTGGTTAATTCAAAAAGTAATTTCATATCTAATTCATCAAAACGGTGCAACGTGTTAGAAAAATATGGTTCTGATTTAATATATGTAGGTTTTCAGCATAATTTCCATCTTAATTGTAATAATTTTGGCGAAAATATGTAATTTTTTAAAATAAATGATTGGCAAAAAAATCAATCTCTAAACGATTTTAAGTAGGTTTTCTCGAAAATTGTTCGTAATGATTACAGACGCTCAGCTTACTGAAATGGTTCAATCAGCTAAAACATCAACAAAAGAGAGAAAATTCAAACAATCCGTTGAATTGATCATCACTTTCAAAGATATTGATGTAAAGAAAGGATTTGCCATTAACGAAGTTGTTCAACTTCCAAAGACAAGTTCTCCTGCAACTGTGTGTATTATCGCAACAGGGGATATGAGTCAAAAAGCAAAAGCTGCAAAAGCAGATTCTGTAATTGGAACAGAAGAATTAGAAAAATTTGGAGCTAACAAAAGAGAATCTAGAAAATTCATTAACAAATATGATTTCTTCTTAGCAGATACAAAAGTAATGCCAACTGTTGGTAAAACTTTGGGTCAACTTTTAGGTCCAAGAGGAAAAATGCCAACACCAGTTCCTTTTGATGCATCCATTGAAGCATTCATTCAAAGATTTAGATCTTGTATCAAAGTAAGAACAAGAGCATCATTGTCAATTTCATCTAAAATTGGAGATGTGTCAATGGAAGATGCAGATTTAGTAATTAACGCACACACAGTTCTTAGTGCAATAGAAAAGAAATTACCAAACGGAGAGAAGAACATGAAAAAGATTTTAATTAAAACTACAATGGGCAAGCCAATAAAACAAGCACAAGAGGTTAAGAAGAAATATGCATGAGAATAGAACATCTTATCCTAAAAGAAAAACCCAAATGTATCAACAACTACAAGAGTTACCAAAAAAATACAAAGTTGTATCAATTATTCAAATGAACAAAGTTCGTTCAACTCAAATCTTACCACTAAGAAAAACACTCAAGGGTGAAGTTGAATTTGTCTGTGTCAAAGATAAAGTTGCAGCAAAAGCACTAGAAACACTAGACGTTCCAGGTATCAAAGAGATGATTGGCGAACTAAAAGGCCAGATCATGTTCATGTTTACAAACATGTCACCATTCAAGCTAAACGTTCTTCTTGCCAAAAACAAAATCATGATGGCAGCAAGAGGTGGAGATATTGCAAGTATCGATATTGTAGTTCCTGCCAAAAACACAGGTATTGCACCAGGTCCAATGCTTACTGAATTCAAAGAAGCAGGCATTCCAACAAAAATTGATCAAGGAACAATTTGGATTGCAAAAGACAGTACTCCAGTGAAAAAAGGTGAGGCAATCAATGAAAAATTAGCATCAATTCTAGGTAAATTAGATATCAAACCAGTAGAAGCAGGAATTTCATTATTCTCAGCATTAGAAGATGGTCTAAAGTATGCAGAAGCAGAAATGGTAATCGATGTTGAGAAGATAAGAAACGCCTTTGCTCAATCACACCAAGAAGCAGTCTCATTATCTATCGAGGCAGCATACATTACTCCAGACAACATCGCACAAATTCTTGGCAAGGCATCAGGATATGCCCGCTCTTTGTCAGTAGAATCTGGATTTATGACAGATGAGACAAAAGAGCAAATCTTGCAAAAAGCAGATGCACAAGCAAAAGGCGTTGCAGGTCAAGCAAAAGATTACACCCCAGCATAAAATCTAAAAATTATTTTAATCACTGTCTACTTCGTTTTTCATTTTATTGTATTTGTTGTAACCTTCTTGGTTGTATCCTTCTTTGTCGTAACCTAGGTGATCATATCCTAGTTTATCATACCCATTACTATCAAATCCATTTTCATCATACCCGTCTAAATCAAATCCATTTTTGTTGTATCCATCTTCATCATATCCGTTACTATCAAATCCATTTTTGTCATATCCATCTTTGTTGTACCCCTTTTCGTCATATCCATTTTTGTCAAAACCATCTAAATCATAACCATCTTTGTTAAACCCATTTTTGTTGTATCCATCTTTGTCATATCCATTTTTATCATAACCATTGGTGTTAAACCCATTTTTGTCATATCCTTTTTTGTTAAACCCATCTTCATCAAAAGCAATTTTTGTATCGATGTGGATTCCATCTATAGAAAAACCCCGAATGTCATATCCATTTTTGTCATATCCTTTTTTGTCGTATCCTTTTTTGTTAAACCCATCTTCATTGTAACCCTTGAAATCAAATCCATCTTCATCATATCCGTCTTTGTATCCTTTTTTGTCGTATCCCTTTTTGTCGAATCCTTTTTTGTTAAACCCTTTTTTGTTGTATCCCTTTTTGTCATAACCATTTTTGTTGAATCCATCCTTGCCATACCCATTTTTGTCATATCCTTTTTTGTCATAACCATCTTTGTCAAAACCATCTAGATCATATCCATGCTCGTCAAATGTACGACTAAATCTATCGAATAACCCCATAACAGAATTTCATGAACTCGATTCAGATAAGAATTTTCACAATCTTAAATACGATTGAGCGTAAACAAGTGGAATGAAAAGATTGGCAGTACTAGTAAAAAATGAAAAGGCCGATGCTGTAATTGGATCTCTAAGAGAGCTAAATCTTGATGCCATAATATATGACGTAAAGAGTGCAGGCAAAGAAACAGAACAAACACGTTCTGGTAGAGGATCAAGTGCTACAAGTTCACACCTTCCACGAAAAATAATAGCTACAGTAGTAGATTCAGATAAGGTTCAAGCCACATCTGATGCAATAAAGAAATCTATTGCTGGCAGCAGTAAAGGTGTGATAGTTGTTACAGAGGTGGATGATTTCATCCCATTCTAATTTTTTGTTTAGAAAATATTTTTAAATTAAATAATGTGTTAGTTATTTTGTGAAACCTCAATCCTGTAGAAAATGTGGAAAAGAATTACTACAAAATCAAAGGACTTGTTCTCATTGTGGCAAGGATAGTGGCTATGATGATACAGAGATGGAGTCTTAAACTAAACAGTTCCTTTTGAGCCTAAAATGCTTCAAATTTCTCGAACTTTGGGCAAATTCCAATTATACTTCATTGCAAGTAATCTAATTCCAGTTCCTACAACAATTCCAATTACTGATGCAATCTGAATGTCTACACCAGATGAAAGAATAACATAGAAAACTACAATTCCAATAATACTTGCAATTGCATAGACTTCTTTTACAAACACAATAGGTATCTCTCGAACAAAGACATCTCGTAATATTCCACCACCAATTGCAGTAATCATTCCACCAAAGAGCATTGGAAGAAATTCCAACCCAACTACTTGGTATGCAATAGATGCACCTAAAATTGAAAATACACCAAGACCTACTGCATCAAAGACTAACCAAATGTTCATTCGTTTTTGGAGTTTTCTAAACAAAAAGAACATTACAACTCCAACTGCTACAGTTAATCCAACATAGATTGGATCAGAGAAAGCAGTAGGGAATCGTCCAAAGATAACATCACGTGTTACTCCACCTCCAACGCCAACTACAGTAGCTAGTACTATAATTCCAAAAATATCTGCCTTGTATGCAATTGCTTTAGAAGCTCCAGTAACTGCAAATGCGATCGTCCCTAAATAATCCAGAATGCTAATGAACCCGTCTATTGGAAAAGAGAAATCAACCAATCAATACAAACTGTGAGCTAGGAGTAATTAAGATTAACAAAAATAAAGATCAAAATTAAATTTGATAAAAATAAAGTTGCTTAGCCAAATAAGGAAGACAATCCTTCCATGGCTGCTTCTTCGTTCTTTGGTTCTTCTTTCTTCTTCTCCTCTTTTGCCGGTGCGTCTGCTGCTGCATCTGCTGCTGGTGCGGCTGCTGCAACTGCTACTGGTGCGGCTTTAACTGCATCATCGATGTTAACATCGGCTAATGCTGCGACTAGAGATTTAACTTGGGCTTCATTAACGTCAGCACCAGATGCTTTGACAACTGATGTGAGGTTTGCCTCGTTAACTTCTTTGTCTAGTTTGTGAAGAAGTAAA
>Ga0114933_10004177_pt1 | contig 13683 bp, 19 predicted proteins | sample 4SBtaG_FD_89691 | JGI IMG/M metagenome (GOLD analysis project Ga0114933, IMG submission 89691) | Deep subsurface microbial communities from Kolumbo volcano to uncover new lineages of life (NeLLi) - 4SBTROV12_W25 metaG | ecosystem: Environmental > Aquatic > Marine > Volcanic | place: Kolumbo...
CCAATCGTCAACACGATGGTATTCAAGAGTAGAGAATTATAAATACATAAATAGATTATATTAGGAGATAATAACCATGGGACCTTGGAAACCAATCACAACAGAAGCAGCTTTAGGTACAAATACGGGAGCAGCATCTAATGTTGGAAAAAGTAGATATGTAAGACTGTTTAATACAGCTGCTGTAGGTACAGAACATTTAGTAACATTAGAAGAATCTGGTGGTACTGATATCGGTACATTTACATTAGACGGACAACAAGAAGCAATCATACAAAAAGATCCTTCAGACCAACTGTTTGCAGCAAATGCAGCGGTTATGGCTGTCGGTGTAGCAATCAACTCAAACTAATCAAATGAAACATACAACAGTAGTCACGGACTTCAAAGACCTTAGAAAGGCTATAGAAGAAGTTACAAAGAAAAATCCAGCTAAGTCTAGATATAAACAACAAGCTGAGAAAATGGGTTACACAAAAGACAAAGTTGTTGTATCCGAACAATCTCTTAATGAGAAAAATTTAATACCTGATTTTCAAAATATAGTTAAAACTAAGGGTGCTAAGAAAGTTAGTGGTGTAATGATTGATATGTTTACTGCTAGTGTTATTACAAAAGCGTACGATAAAGTCAATGATGCTAATAAGAAAAAAATGGAAAACTCTAATGTAGAAACATTAGTTAAACTAGCACAAAGAGTTATGGGACTGAAAGCATCAAATGAATTTGAAAAAGATCCTTTGAAAGGATTTCCATACAACGAATCAGTAGAAAATCTACAAGAGGGTACATGGGCAATACCAGACTCATATAAGAAACTATACAATTTACAAGTAGGTTTCTTACAGATGCCATCAAAACCAAATAAAGCTAATGCTAAGAGAATGGCTAAAAATATATACAGTATCTTTGGTGATGATTCATTCTTTGATGATTTATTAGATGTAGAAACAGGTGAAGATACAGAAACAAAAGATTTAAGAGATTTAATAGTCAAACATTTAGAACCTTGGGGTCTTAAATTTAAGAAAGGTGCTAAATATCAAATTACACATGCACCACAGAAGTGGATAGACAACATGACAGCTAATCCAGCTGATGAATCAGTAGATGAAACAGCTAAAAAAAGAAAACCAGGTAATCTCAAACCAAAAGGTCTTGGTAGGTCAATGAAAGTAAATTTAATGGCTGACAAATTAGATCCGGTCGGTAAAGCTGATGCTGATATCGATAATGACGGTGATGTAGATTCTTCTGATAAGTATCTCAAGAAAAGACGAGCAGCTATCTCTAAAGCTATGAAAGAAGATTCAGAGTTAGAGAAAAAACCAGCTTCAGAACTAACACCAAGAGAAAAAGACGAACTCAGAAGAAAAAAAATGAGAGATGCTGAGAGAGCTAGAAATGTAGCAAACATGAAAAGAGCTCAAGATAAGGCACAATCAGATAAAGAACAAGAAAGAAGAAAAAAAGAACGAGAAAGAAATCTTAAAATGGTCGCTGATAAAGACAAAGAAACATTCAGAGACAGACAAAAAAGATTAGGTAAATCTCAAACAGAACAACTACAAGATGCTAAAGAATCAGCACAAAGATCACCTTTCAAATTAAAATCACAAGCTTATCCTAAAGCTCTTGGTATAGAGACAGAAGGATTTGGTGTAAGACACGCAACTAGAGAAGACATAGTTGAAGCATGTGATTCATTCGGTATGATTACTGAACAAGAATTACAAATAGAACAATTACAAAAAACACTTGGTAAACAAGGTTTCTTGACTTATAATATATCTGAACTTAATGATGTATTTGATGAGAGAGAAACAGAAAGAGTGATATTAGCTTTAGAGTCTGTTACTACAGATGAAACTTTAGAACCAATAGATTATACAAGAGCACAAATAGATGAAGCTCTAGAAACAGAAACAGAAATAGAATTTGTAAAACCAGACGGTATGAAAGCAGCTGGTCCGATTCTAAAAATGTGTGAAAACACCTATAATGTAAAAGATAAACACACAGGTAAGTCATTCACATTTAAATATGAAGATGAGGGTGATATGAAAACATTCAGACAAATTACAGAAGCAAAATTTCCAAAGAAACTAGTTAGAATGGCTGGTGGTATAGCATTCGATAAAAGATATGTCGGCGGTAACATGACAGGTGCTGTTAAAGCTATCGAAAAGATCAAAAAAGGATTATCAGATGATCCACAAGTTAGAGATATGTTAAGACTAGCAAATGAGTCATTCAATAATGAATTTTACAATGCATTATCTGAAAAAGAAAAAACAGAATATCAAAAGTTTTTCCAATCAGTTCTTAAAAAGTTTGGTGTTAAGTCACCAGCTGAGTTATCAGGTGATAAAGAAAAAGAATTCTACAATTATGTAGATAAAAATTGGTCTGGTAAAACTGAAACAGATGAATGGATTTCTCATGACGGTACTAGAAGACGAGTTAAAGAAGGTGATAAGAGAAAACCAAAAGAAGAAGAACTTAATCCTTCTAAATCAAAAATAGATGGTAGAAGAACTAACTTTCGTGAGAAAATGAGAAAGTTGGGTTACATCAAGGTGAAGTAATGATTGATGAAGGTAGGAGAGCACCAGATTTGGGAATGCCTTCACAAGCAGGTAATAATCTTCTATACAACTTGACTAGAAAAGCTAAGACTGAAAAAGAATTACTTAGTATGATTGATAAACTAGCTATGAAATTAGGTGGTAAATATAAAGATGCTAAGGATGAACTAATCACTAGAGCAGCTGTAGATGCCTTTAATAACAGAGGTAATAAAGGTGAACAAGGTACAGCTGACCGAAATGTTTTTGTTCAAATTAAAGGTGCTGCTGACCTGAGGGGAGGCAGTGAAATTAAATTAGATGATAAGAGTAAAGTGAAGTTATCTAAAAAAGATGCTGAACGAGTACTCAAAAATTTAGAAAAAGTCAAACCAGCTCAGCGTGGACAAGTACAAAAGGCCATGCAGAAGGATAAAAAGACTTTTAATAAGTATGTAAAGATTTTAAATGTATAAATACATATAGAATCAAATTTTTTTAAATTAGGAGAAATAAAAATGCCACTATGGGGAGCAACAGACGCAGACGAGTCAAAGCCTAAACACTTGACAACTGCACAAAAGAAAGAAGTATATGCGAACGCTAGCGGTTGGGTAGTAGAAGCAGGCTCTACACAATCTGGAAATGGTAACACTAGTGCTACTCCAGAAGTTTTAGTGGCCTTAGGTTCTCTAGCAACTTCATTAGGTTCAGCAGATATTACTGAAATAGATTGGATTACAACAGCAGCAGACAAATCAGATGGATTTAGTCTTTCTGTTAGAGTATTCTTTAACGAAGCGGTTGATGTAGATACAGGAAGTGGAACACCTTATGTAGCAGTAACCAACGGAAACGAAGGTACAGGTACAGGTCGTGGACCTCACAACTTACCATACGCTTCTGGAACAGGTACTAATGAATTAGTATTCACACTAGCTATAGCAGCTGATAACGCCGCTACAAATGCTGATGATGTACTAACAGTTGGTGCTAATGCTATGAACTTGAACTCAGGTACTATTAAAGATGCTGGTACTTCAACAAACGCGACTATTACAAGTAGTTCAGCGATTGGTACAGCAGCTGGTTCAATTACAGTAACAGCGTAATTAGGATAATATAATGAAATCTTTTAAAACATTTGTAAAAGAAAGTAATGGGTCTGGAGGGATATCAACGGATATCCCACCTGATTTTCATAACATTCAACATGAAGATGTGAAAACTAGAGTGAATACATGGTTAGAAGGATGTTCTAATCAAGAATTTATGAGTGTTGAAGCAGCTTTAACTCAGTTAGCAGGAAAAGTACAACAATTAGGACTTACTTTTGAAACTAGACCTGAAATATCAGGTAGTGAAGGTACACTTACATTACCCGTAACACAATTTGGAGAGAAATTAGATCCAGCTGAAACTCATGTTTTAGTACCAACTATACCAGAAGACTTGTCAATGAGTATTAACTACATGACAAGTGGTGAAGGTAGTTATAGGATCAAAGCTAAATTGAACTAGTTTTTGTAAGTACTATATACTTACATGATGAATATATTTGAAGAACTCAACGAGGAAAACTTTACTCTTTTTGCAATAAGACATTACGACAATCCACAATGTACTTCAACAGAAGAATTCTATGAAGACATTAGAAGATTTAGATATCTAAATAGACTTTTAAAAAGATATATTAAATCAGGTGAGTTAAGAGAGAGATTAATTCTCAATCATCTTATTGTATTGAGTAATTTATTTGGCGTTGAGAACACTATAAGAATGTTAGAATTTAAATTAGAAAAAGAATTCTGGCCAATCTTAAAGACTTGTCTTTTGTACTTAGGATATATTGATGAAAAGTGGAAACCAGAAATTCCATTAGACGAAGAAGTAACAAAACGAATGAGAGAATTATAAATGGCAAGTAAAGCTATAGACACCGTTATCACATTTAGAGTATTAAAACTTTTAACTACAAAATGGGAAGACCATGAAGCTTTCAAGACAGGTCTTATTGACGCAAACGGTAAAAGAATCAAGTCAAAAAAACCAAAAACCAAAGAAGAAAAAGACTCTTACACATATCTACATAGACTAGTATTCAATTTAAAAAGACTAATTGAAATGTTACCATTGGGTAAAAATCGATTAGCATCATACGCTGCAGCTTTGTTTCTTATCAAAGAACATTGTGGTCTAAAAACTAATAAATTAGACAAAGAAGTTTTCAAGTATCTAAAAGAAGGTGAATTTTTATCAGAAGACCTTTTGGAAGAATTTTTACCTATAGACAAATTAGAAATTGAAAAAACATTTCATCTAAGACGAAAAATGATTATAGATGAAAACATAGATGCAGAAAGAGGTGATACATTAATCAATTCAGGTGCAAAGCCTGTTGGTAAAGTGTACGGAGTCAAACTTTTTCGAATGTATAACATTGACAAAAACAAAATGATGATCTGTTCAGGTCATGATTTGAGATAGACTAAAAAGGAGTATATTATGGATATCAAAAATTTAACATTACCACAAGCACCATTTCCAGATGTAGACACTACTGAATACTTTTCGAAAAGAAAAGTTATTCTATTTGGATTACCGGGTGCATTCACACCAACCTGTTCTACAAAACAATTACCAGGATATGAAGCTATGTTTGAAATGTTTCAATCAAAAGGTATAGATGACATTATATGTACCTCTGTAAATGATGCTTTTGTAATGGGTAAGTGGTTCGCTGAACAAGATATAGCTAATGTAAAATGGATAGCTGATGGTTCAGGTATATTAACTGATAAACTAGATATGTTATGTAAGAAAGACAATCTAGGTTTTGGTGTAAGAAGTTGGAGATATGCTGCTGTTATAAATAATGGTATAGTAGAACAAATGTTTGCCGAAGAAGGTAAATGTGATAATCATGCAGAAGACCCGTATGATATATCTTCACCAGAAAATGTTTATGAGAAATTATAAGAAAGAATACGATAATTATCATTCTAAACCTGAACAAAAGTTAAGAAGAGCAGCTAGGAATGCAGCTCGAAGGTCAGTAAATGCACCGAAAGGTAAAGATGTTCATCACAAAGATAACAATCCGATGAACAATGATAAGAAAAATCTATCAGTAGTATCTCAAAATTATAATAGAAAGGAACCTAGATTGAGAGAAAGTAAAGACATCAAAAAAGCATTACAAAAAGTAAAAGGTCTGTCTAAAAAACAAATAGCTATGTTAATGTCATTACCAAGTCCTGTTCTAAACACTATGATTAATCAATTAGCAATGCTTACAATGAGTGAAGTACAAGATTTTTTACAATCAGAAGAAATGGGTACAGTTACAGGTCCTCACATAGCAGGTACAGGTGATGATTCATCTACAGTAGTAGTTCGTAAGAAAAAGAATGCACAAGTCCAAAGAAGACAGAAGAAATTATTAAAAGACCGTATTAAAGATATGGCAGGTTCAAGATGAAATCATTTTTATTAAAAGTTTGGTCATTTATTAAGAAATTAGGTATCAAAGTCAAAAATTTTATAGTATGGTTATATCTCAGATTTATGAGAGTATTTGAAGATCATAAATATCTTCATGTAACTCATACTAAATATGATATAGAAGGTAAAGTAGTCGATACTTTAGTAAAGAGTTTTACAGTAAGAAAGTTTTATAAGTGTACACCAAAACACATAAAGTTTAAGACTTATGATGGTACACTAGTAGAATTAAAAACAGCTACAGCAATGGACTACATGACAGAAACTATAGTTGGTGAAGTAAAACATTTTGAATAATGAGTGAGTGTCCAGAAGAATTAGTCTGTTTTACTCAAGATGAGTGGACAGATTTTTTAGTTGAATACGAATTAGATATTGTAAATGAAGTTGGAACTTTACCTGTAGCACCACCAAGTGATGCTCAGGCTATATCAGATTTCACATGGGAGATACTATTTTTATCACCATGGGAGTTGGCATACATTGCCTTACCAATGAGTGTATTAGCATTCTATGGTTTAACAATATATGCTTTGTTTAAATATATACAGAGGAAATTTTCATGATAGAAAAAATAATAGCAGAGAACTTAGGTATAGATCAAGGAATGATTAAAGATGAATCAAACTTTGTAAATGACTTGGGTGCAGACTCACTAAATATAGTAGAGGTTATAATGGGTATTGAAGAAGAATTCGATATCGAAATACCAGATGAAGATGCAGAGACACTTCATACTGTAGGTGACTTGAAACAGTACATAGAGGATAATGCATAATGCAACAGATTTTAATGGGTATACTTCTTATTCTAGGTATAGCATGTTGGTGGTTGTATTCAGAGAATCAAGTCCTGAGTATGAACAACATGCAATTAGAAGTTGCAATTAAACAACAAGAAGAAGCTATAACAGCAATTAAAGAAAGTTATGAGAAACAAGGTAAAGCCTTGAATCAGTTATCTTCAAAGAACGCTCAGATAGAAGCTGAGATGAACGGATACTTGGATATATTTAGAAGACATAATCTAAATAAACTAGCGATAGCTAAACCAGGTATGATTGAGAAACAAGCCAATGATGCAACATCAGCGGTTTTCAGGAGTATAGAAAATGATAGCAAAGAGCTCGACAGTCTGGACGACCCTACTAGCGATATCAATCCTAACAATTAGTGGGTGTAGTAGTTTCGGAACGAGATTAATTGAAACCTCGTCTAAACCTATTGAAATTGATATTATTCAACCATCAATGCCAAGAAACATTGATCTTAAAGACCCGAAATGGCATGTAGTTTCTTCAAAGACAATCGCTAACCCATGTGTTAAAGATGAAGAAGGTAAAAGACCTAAAATGGATCATCCTGATGGTTTATTGAATGACAAGGGTAAAGTCATTAGAGTATGTAAACTAGGTAAAGAAAATAATTGGCCAGAAGGATATACATACTTAGACAAATTCATAGATGAAGTCAAGAAACAAAATAGTGGTGATGTAGTATTCTTTGCTATAACTACAGAAGACTATGAGTTAATGGCTTATAATATGCAAGAACTCAGAAGATACATTCGAGAAGTACAAGAAGTAGTTGTGTATTATCGAAGTGTAACAATCAACGACAAAGACGGATACGCCGGAGAAGTTAAAAAAGATTGACCTATCAGAGATTTCTGATATAATAAATATATGAGTTGAGAAAAGGTTTTCTCAACCATTTAATCGCGATGATCGAAGTTAAAGACATTGCATAATGAATCCAAAGTTAAGGATTCGAGGAGAAAATATGGCTACACGCGTAGAAATAGAAGGTTGGTTATCTTCACGAAAAGGTGAGATACCCGTAGATACCATAGTTAACAAAATCAAATCACTTGATGCACTAAAATCTAAAAATTCAGCACTTCTTGTATCTCAAGAAGATCCCTATAAAAAAGAAAAAGGCACTGTAAAAATTAGTGAACTTACAGTTGATATGTCATATCAAAGAACTTTAAATCTCAAAAAGATTCTGTCTCATTTAAAAAAATCTAATGGTCAGTTTGATAAATTCTTAGCAGGACATATTGATGTATGTAAAAGACCAAACGGAAAATTATATGTTTGGGACGGTTTTAGAAGATCAATTTTAGCAGGACTGAAAGGTATCGAAGGTATACCCGCAAGTTATGTTGAACATGAAAATCTATCGATACTTGAATGTCAGAAGTTAGAAGCTGAAAAGTTTGAGATTAAGAATGCTTATGCAGAGAACATGAAAAGAGAAGAAATCTGGAAATCACAAATAGTTCAAAATAATAAAAATGCTATTATGATTAAAAATTTTCTAGCTAACGCTAATCTTGATGTATTGAAGGTATTATCAACAGGATATGATATGAGTTCATTTGCAGAGGTAGAGAAAGTTCTAGTCGGTGATAGAATATCACAGGATTATCTTATTGAAGCTTCATTGATGTTACAAAGAGCATGGTCAAATGAGAATTCAATAAAAGGATATGTTATGTTAGGATTAGGTAAACTATTAGAAATTATTGATAGAGTTGAAGAAGACGAAAATGAAGAATACAATGGTCTTGGTGATAAATTTGTATCAGATTTAGAAACTATTGAATATGATCTAAAAGAATTTGCAAAGAGTAATATTCAATGGGACCTTCAAAATCCTAGACTTAATGACAATCTATATGGTAGTATTGCATACAACATAGCAACAAAGGTTTGTAAACTTGACAAAATTGATCGTATTCTAGTAAAAGAATGTGATGTTAAAGATATGCTATTGACAAATTAGAGTTTCGTAGTATAATAGTATTATAGATTATGTTTTGGGTTGATAAGAAATATTTACGATTAGTCAGTAGTCGCTTCAGAAATTCTAAATGGAAGAATGAAGAACTACTGAATCATTCGTGTCCTTATTGTGGTGATTCTGAAAAGAACCCACATAAGGCACGAGGATATCATTTTAAGATGAAAGAAACATTCATCTATAAATGTCATAATTGTGGTGAATCTAAATCATTCGGTAAGTTTCTCAAAGAACAAGACAACTCTCTCTGGAAACAGTATGCAGTAGAAAAGTTCTATAAGAAAGACCCAACATTTACAGAAGTCAAAGTACCAAAAGTTACAAAAATTTTCAAAGATGATCCGTTGAAAAAAGTAGGTTGTGTACCAGCAATTGATGCACAACAAGCAAGAGATTATCTTAATCATAGACATATTCCAAAGGATAGATGGGACGAATTGTACTATGTTGAAAATAGTCAATCTCTAAGTTCTTTGGATTATAAGTATAGAGATAGAGTGTTTGGAAATGATCCAAGACTAGTTTTACCGTTCTATTCAAGACAGGGAAAACTTGTTGGTGTTTCAGGCAGGGCTCTTAATAGTAACAAACTCAGGTATCTAACACTAAAATTTGATGATCAAGAATCTCTCATCTACGGCTTACGAACAGTCGATTATAACAAAAGAGTTTATGTTACAGAAGGACCCATTGACAGTCTGTTTCTACCAAATGCTATCGCAGTTGGCGGTAGTGATTTCTCGAAATTAAAATCGATAGTACCAACAGAAGAAGCTGTGGTAGTATTCGACAATGAGCCGAGAAATGGTGAACTAGTTAAAAAAATGGTTCAAATTATTGATGATGGTTTTACAATTTGTCTATGGCCAAAGTCTATAGCACAAAAAGACATCAATGATATGATTCTTAATGGTCTATCAGCGAAGATTGTCGAACAGACAATTAATGAAAATAAATTTTCCGGGTTATCAGCAAAGATGGCCTTGAGTGATTGGAGTAAGGTTAGTGGGTGAGAACGAGACTAAAATAGTTAAAAGAAATGGTGAGTTAGAACCAATAGATTTACAAAAAGTTCATAGAATGGTAGAAGCAGCGTGTAAAGATGTTGCTGGTGTATCAGAGTCTGCTGTAGAAATGAACTCAGGATTACAATTTTATGATGGAATGACATCAACAGAGATACAGGGTATTCTGATTAAGAGTGCTGCTGATTTAATATCATTAGATAGTCCAAATTATCAATATGTAGCAGCAAGACTGTTGTTGTTTCAAGTAAGAAAAAGTGTATTCAACACTAAATGGAAAGATTCTAAAATTTACCCACCATTGAAAGACATAGTAGTTAGAAACATCAATTATGGTGTTTATGATGATCATTTAGTCAACTACTATAGTGACGAGGAGTGGGAGAAGTTAGACAGTTTTATGAAACATGATCGTGATTTATTATTTACATATGCTGGGTTAAGACAAATAGTTGACAAATATCTTGTTCAAGATAGAAGTTCTGGTAAGATATTTGAATCACCTCAATATATGTATATGTTAATAGCAGCTGTTTTATTTAGAAATTATCCAATAGAAAAGAGGTTATCTTATGTTAAAAGATACTACGACGCAATATCAACATTCAAAATCAACATACCAACACCTATTATGGCAGGGATTAGAACTCCTCTTAGACAGTTTGCGAGTTGTGTCTTGGTTGACTCTAATGATACTTTGGACAGTATTTTTAGTAGTGATATGGCTATCGGTCGCTATGTTGCTCAGCGTGCGGGAATTGGTATTAATGCTGGTCGTATTCGAGGATTGGGAAGCAAGATTAGGGGAGGCGAAGTACAACATACAGGAGTCATTCCTTTTCTTAAAAAGTTTGAATCGACAGTACGCTGTTGCACTCAAAATGGCGTTCGAGGTGGTTCGGCAACGGTTCACTTTCCGATATGGCATCAAGAAATTGAAGACATTATTGTTCTCAAGAACAACAAAGGTTCAGAAGACAACAGAGTCAGAAAATTAGATTACTCTATACAGATATCAAAGTTATTCTATGAGAGATTTTTAAAGAATGAAGATATTTCATTATTTTCACCACATGAAGTACCAGGTTTATATGAAGCTTTTGGTACAGAAAGATTTGATGAACTCTATGAACAGTATGAAAGAGCTTATTCAGTACCCAAAACTAAAGTAAACGCTCAGACATTGTTCATGGAGTTACTCAAAGAAAGAGCAGAGACAGGTAGAATTTACATCATGAATATTGACCATTGTAATACTCATTCATCTTTTGACGAAGAAGAAGCTAAAATCAATATGTCAAATCTATGTCAAGAAATCACATTACCAACAGAACCTTTAGAAAGTCCTAGTGACTCTAATGGTGAGATAGCATTGTGTATTTTATCAGCTGTAAATGTTGGTCAGTTAACAAGTGATTTTAAAGAACTACCTGATTTATGTGAACTAGCAGTGAGAGCGTTAGATGAAGTAATTGATTATCAAAAATATCCTGTGACAGCAGCAGAACATTCAACAATAAACAGAAGAAGTCTTGGTATAGGATATATTGGACTAGCACATTTTCTAGCAAAAAACAAAGTCAAATATCAAGATGAAGAAGCACATGAATTAGTACATAGATTAACTGAACATTTTCAATTCAATCTAATCAAAGCAACAGTAGAACTAGCAAAAGAGAAAGGACCTTGTGGATATGTAAGTCAAACTAAATATCATCAAGGATTACTACCAATAGATCATTACAAGAAAGATGTAGATGATATAACATCAGCACCTTTAGAGTGTGATTGGGAGTCTTTAAGAGAAGAAGTCATCAAGTATGGTGTAAGAAACTCTACCCTATCTGCTCAGATGCCAAGTGAAAGTTCTTCTGTAGTATCGAATGAGACAAATGGTATAGAACCACCAAGAGACTATTTAAGTATTAAGAAGTCTAAAAAAGGACCTCTAAAACAAATAGTACCAGGATATCCACATTTAAAGAATTTCTATACATTGTTATGGGAACAACCAAACAATGATGGTTATATCAAAATAGTTGCAGTGATGCAAAAGTTTTTTGATCAAGCTATATCAGGTAATTGGAGTTATAATCCAGAGAACTATGAGAATAACGAAGTACCTTTATCTGAAATGGCAAAAGATATGTTAAATACATATAAGTATGGGTGGAAAACATCTTATTATCAAAACACATACGATAGTAAAACAGATGAAGACATAGAAGCCGATACAGAGAAAGAAGTAGTTGATATATTAGCGAATGACAGTTATGAAGATTTTGATACAGATGAAGAAGATTGTGAGGCATGTGCAATATGAGTATATTCAATAGAAAAAAAGTAAACACATTAAAAGCACCTATGTTCTTTGGTGAAGAACTTAACACGCAAAGATATGATGAATTCAAATACCCGATATTTGACAAATTAACACAAACACAATTAGGTTACTTCTGGAGACCAGAAGAAGTGTCTCTACAGAAAGATCGAAATGATTATCAATCACTAGACGAAGGACAAAAACACATCTTTACAGCAAATCTCAAGTATCAAACACTACTTGATTCTGTACAAGGTCGTGGTCCAGCTTTAGCCCTACTGCCGTATTGTTCTATACCAGAACTTGAGGGTTGTATATTAGCTTGGGACTTTATGGAGTCTATACATAGTCGATCATACACTTATATTGTAAAAAACTTATATCCAAATCCAACAGAAGTCTTTGATACAATACTTGACACGAAAGAGATTGTATCTAGAGCTGAGTCTGTTACAAAAGGATATGATGATTTCATTGAATATGCAATGAGATGGAAACTTGGACAAGTAAATGATGTCAGAGAACTCAAAAGACGATTCTATTTGATGATGATATCAATCAACATACTAGAAGGTATAAGATTCTATGTATCATTTGCTTGTACATTTGGATTTGGTGAATTAAGACTCATGGAAGGGTCTGCAAAGATTATTTCTTTGATAGCAAGAGATGAATCACAACATCTAGCTATATCACAACATATCATTAAGAACTATAAGAAGTTTGAAAATGATAAAGAAATGTTGTCAGTCATAAAAGAATGTGAAGATGAAGTCTACGATATGTATCGTCAAGCAGTTGACGAAGAAAAAGCGTGGGCTAAATACTTGTTCAAAGATGGGTCAATGATTGGTCTATCTGAAACACTACTAGGTAATTATGTAGAATATATCTGTAATAAAAGATTACGAGGTATCGGTTTAGAACCTATATATGACATATCTAGTAGAAACAACCCCTTGCCATGGACTCAACACTGGTTATCATCAAGAGGACAACAAAACGCTCCTCAAGAGACGGAAATTGAGTCGTACATCATTGGTGGGATTAAACAAGATATCGAAGAAAATACATTTGGAGACTTTAAATTATGAAGAAATGGTATCAAATACTATGGGGTTCAAAAGAAGAAGATGAATTAATGAAAAATTCAGACAATTCTCCTGACCCTGATGAATTAACAATAGAGAATGCTTACAAGACACGATGGATATGGTATCATACTATACTAGGTCTATTGATGTTGATGGCTAACATCATTATGATTGCAATTTTCTTATTACTAGCGATAAAATTATGAAAGAATTAGGAATGGCATTATTAGCCACAACATCAATAGGATTATTCTGTGCAGTAGTCATATATCCAGATATGAAATACACAGGTGGTAAAAGTAACAGTTCATGTACCGGTGAATGTTACGAACAATATGTAGCTCAGTTTGGAACTCCAGCAGA
>Ga0114933_10004180_pt1 | contig 13675 bp, 8 predicted proteins | sample 4SBtaG_FD_89691 | JGI IMG/M metagenome (GOLD analysis project Ga0114933, IMG submission 89691) | Deep subsurface microbial communities from Kolumbo volcano to uncover new lineages of life (NeLLi) - 4SBTROV12_W25 metaG | ecosystem: Environmental > Aquatic > Marine > Volcanic | place: Kolumbo...
ACGGACGGCTCACGGGTTCTTCGCCACGAGAATTGGTTGCACCAATCACCTGACCTGTTCTCATACCACCACCGGCAACGATGAAGCTCATTGCACTCGGCCAGTGGTCGCGACCTGGTTGCATCCTCTTACTCTGCGACCCTTGTCGCTCATTGATTCGCGGAGTCCGTCCGAACTCACCAGTGACCACGAGCATGACACGTTTATCCAGGCCACGATCGTATAAGTCCTCGATCATTGCCGAAACAACTTGGTCGTAAATCGGGAATCGCACTTCAGCATCCCGGAAGATGTGACAATTCACCGCATGACTGTCCCAGTTATAAACACCCCAGTCTGGCATCCTGATACCGGACACATAGGGGTTTTCCATAACCACGGTTACCCACGGTACGCCAGCTTCTACAAGCCGGCGTGCAAGGATTGCACGTTGCCCCCATTCGTGGCGACCGAATCGGTCACGCACATCATCCGATTCGTGAGACAAATCGAATGCCTTATGAGCGGCAGGCGAGGTGATCATCGAAATCGCTCGCTCATTAAACGTATCCATGGCATCCATTAAGCCGCTCGTTTCAACATCTTTACGAAGTGAATCTAAACCACTCAATAGTGATACACGATCGTTAAGTCGTTCTTCGAAGAGTCCGGCATTCAACGATAGGTTCTGGACTTTGAAGGAATCTACATTCGGATCACCAGACACGTTAAACGGATGGGTCTCTGTGCCTAAGTATGCTGCACCAAATGAAAACGTATCAACGGAATTGACTCGTCCATTTCCAAGGACAATGTAGTTACATAACCCGCTCGGATTGTTGTAGCCTTCAAGTTTCTTAGACGCGATTGAGGCTACACAGGGAGCATCGTTCACAAAGCCTGTTGGAGTCGCTGGCAGTCTTCCTGTCAGAAAACGTTTATGGCCGCCACCATGATCTGCGAATTTATGATGAACGGAGCGAATGATATTAAACTTATCCGCTACCTTTGCCTGCAGGGGAAACATCTCGCTGATGACCATGCCGGGGACTTTTGTACCAATCGGCTTGTAGATTCCGCGATAGTCTTCCGGTGCATCTGGCTTCAGGTCGTACATCTCCATGTGTGGAGGACCACCCGGCAGCCAGACAAATATGACCGCAGGATTATCAGCGGACGGTGCTGCGGTAGACTTTTCCTGAGCCTCAAGCAGTTGTGCTAAACCGAGCCCACCAAGTGCGCCACCACCGGCTTGTAAAACACTACGTCGCGAGACTTTTCGCAATTTTCTCAACTTGTTTTTCATGCCGTTATTTTACCGAGTGGAAAATACTACCGCTATATAAATAAACTATCGACTGAATACATCGAAACGAAACAGCCTACTTCTTGGGATCCAGATTCTTGTCCAAATCCTCTTTGCTGACTTCCGAGGGTACTCCACCCTTGGGAACTTTGACCTTGGCCAGCCATACCATCGCATTAAGAATTGTCTTGCGATAGTCACTATTTCCCCAGTTGTCGTGAAAATGACCTCCGGTGAATCCAAATCCGCGGCCGCCATCTTTTCGCTCTACGGCCCACATCATGGCTTCGGGTCGCCCCTTGTTTTTCTGAATATGCGGATATGGACCCTTGGGATACACGTACGGCCCATTTCGTACAGCATCGCCCGGCTGGGCCACCAGAATTGGAGTAAACTTCAAGCCGTCCTGATCTTCCGCGGTGTTACCTGAAATCTCACCTGCAAATCTCATATTGAAGTACCACTCGTCCTTCACGCTAAATGGCTTAACCCCCGTGGTAATCGGATGTTTCGGAAGTGTAGCAAACTTCGGTTCCCAAATCGGATTACATGAAAACATATGTTCGTAGTAGCCGCCGATCCATTTTTGAAAATGCTCACCGGCCTGATCTGCAATTACCTCCACCCCATAATGCATGCACCCGATACCAACCCCGTTATCAACCCATTTCTGCACAAGTTCGAGTCGGCGTCCTTTTTCCTGAACGACTTCGTGCCGTCCACCGCCATCCATGTAAAACACAACGGCATCTGTTCCGTCGAACACGCGCTCGTCCTTCGGCCAGCCATTGAGAATGATATGCACATCCAGACCTTCTACATTTCCAAGGCAGTGATCAAGCAACTGTACGCCAGCGTTAAATTCATGCATGCGAGGTGGATGCGATGGCTTTCCAGCAATGACAACCAGCTTTTGAGCTGCCTGTGTTGTGAGTCCAAATGAGATCATCAAAAACAGCGTAACAATTGGTTTCATCTAATCATTCCTGTTCAGTTCGTTTCGCACTCTATCCATGATACGCGCTATTGTGATCCTTCAAACGCATTGTAGGCGTGCTTGGTTTTAACGTATGGCGCGCAAAAAAAGAACGCGGGATAGACTCAATTACCATCCTGCGTTCTTTCCATTTGAATGCCTATCAATACTAGACTTTCAGGATGTCGTATCCTTCCCGTCGATCGCGAGCGAAGAACGATTGCGCTTGATCGTCGCCGACAATGACTTCCTTCTCCGGATCCCACTTGATCACACGGCCTAATCGAGCAGCAATCGCACTCAGATGGCAAGTTGCCATGGCCTGAACATGCGAGAACGCGTCTGAGACTGGCAGGCCACCTTCACGAATACAACGATAGAAGTTGTCTTTATGTCCTTCGTGTGGCTTGTCTTTGTAAAGTCGTTCGACGTCTTCCTGAGTGTATTTACCTTCATCCCAGTTTTCTTCGATCGGAGCACCAACGATTTTACCGCGGTTTACAAAGATACGTCCCTTGGTTCCTTCAAATGTGACGCCGTTATCACCCTGACTGGTAACATCAACCATCACATCACCGGGGAACTTACACTTGACCGAGAAGCGGTGTGAAGTGTTGTACGAATCCTTCACCGTTGCATAACCGTCTTTGTACTCCACCGGATGTTCGCAACCACGACCATCAATTTCTGTTGGACCCTGACCCGGGCCATTTTGACTTAACGCCCATTGAGCGATATCAACGTGGTGTGCACCCCAGTCGGTGAATTTACCACCACTGTATTCATACCACCAACGGAATTCGTAGTGGCAGCGGCGTTGTCGATATTCTTCCACCGATGCTTGTCCCTGCCACATTTCCCAATTCAATTCCTTGGGAACGTCGACGACATCAAATGGTCCGCCAGTCGGAGAACCGTTGATTCCAACGGTCACCTTCTTAATATCGCCAAGCAGACCTTTCTGTACCATGTTGACAGCACGCAACCAGCGACCGCGATCACTTCGCTGCTGTGTACCAACAAAGAAGATCTTGTCTTTATGCTTTTCGCAGGCACGACGGATCAACTGATTTTCTTCAAGCGTCAGCGTGAGTGGCTTTTGACAGAAGACATGTTTACCAGCTTCAAGCGCTTCAATAGCGATTTTCACGTGCCAGTGATCCGGAGTCACGACGCTTACAACATCAATGTCGTCACGATCGAGCACCTTGCGGTAATCTTCATACGCGTCGGCCTGTTCACGGCCAATATTCTTGTCGTTCTTTGCTCGCAATGCGTGACGTTCGTCCACGTCACAAACTGCAACAATATTTCCGAACCTTGCATGAGCACGTGCATCGCCAGATCCCATGCTGCCTACGCCGATACAACCAATATTTGGCTTGTCATTTGCGTCCTGATTTGCGAACGCTTTTTCGTTCCATGCGAAATACGGAACACTTGATGCTGCTGCGACAGCAGCGGATGTCTTAATAAAGTCACGCCGTGTGTTTTGATGTGGCATTGAATTCCCCCACCGGAAGATAAGTCGATTTGCAGAAAACGTAATTAGCAATTTATTGCCGGTTCATTATGACACCGATTGACAGCTAAAAACAGTAGCTGGAAATCAGAGGTGCAATGTTAGCAGCCGGAAGCAACTCTTCTGAATTCTAGGTCAAAACGAGAGCAAAAAGCGGTAAATCAAATGCCAGCTCAAGCCACCACTGCCGCAAACTGCCCTTACGCAACTGATAGAGACGGAATATGAGTTGGCTTAGCAAGCAAGCAATGTAATAAACACCCCGGGTATGAAATGCGCGCGAGCGATCGAATTCGCCGTGAAGAAACGCGATACAACTGCGAGTTAATCCGCAACTGTCGCATGGTTCTCCTGTCTCGACCTTCTGCGTACAGAGTTCAGGCAATTCGTAATCGAACATTTCCCAGCCAACACGCTCATCATCTCTGATATCAGCGGTCCACAGTGCAATTGCTCCGGCGATACTGCAAAAGGCAAGCCAGGCGTTTACGAGCCGGTAGATGGTGTCTGATGACATGGGTGGAGATTCCGTATCTGCATCAAGCTCATTCCACTAAAACGGTTTGTTCACGCTTTCGAGCTCTTCTCCCATCTCTTCCAGCGCCTCTCGAAAATCGTCTGAACTCAGTTCGTCCTCAATACTATCATTCAAACGAGCTTGGTTGATCCAGGCCACCGCTGAGATTACGATCCCAATCGTCGGCACGATCCATCCACCGTTCGCCTTTAGCCCCAGCAATAGACCACCGGCACCAAGTGCAATTGAAATTAATACAACTGCCGTAAATGTTCCGCCGGTTAAGAAATCCAGGCATGGGATATTCGATAACAAAAGGGAAATTGTACCCACGACAATGCTCAGAATGCCGAGGATCAATGCACCGTCGCTGCGTCCTTGATTGACTGGCGGCGTAGGCACATGATACTGGCCCGGCTGAGCAACACCCGGCCCCTGATATGGACTTGCTGCCTGAGGTGGCGGAACCGCTTGAGCTGGCTGGGCAGGTACAGCCTGCCCCTGGACTGGCTGTGCGGGTACGGGCTGTGCGGGTACGGGCTGTGCGGGTACCGGGGCCGCTGGCTGCGCCGGTTCTGCTGGTACGGCCTGTTGTGGTTGCTGCGGCTGATTCGGATCATTTGGATCATTCGGATCATTTGGACCGGTCGGAGGTACTTGGCTCATCTGCAATTCCTTACTGAGGCGAAAGACTTTGTCCCGCTATTGTATTAAAGGCACAAGGAAATGACGAACATTTCATACCCGATAATCATCTCAAGAGCACTAATCCAGCAAGAACGCAACCAAATCTGCTACCTGCTGAGGAGCAAGCGTCTTATCAAATGCCGGCATCGGTGAGATTTTTTGCGTTGCTCTCACATCAATGTCATCCACCTTTACCGTCTTTGAAGTACCGTTGGGCTGAGCTAATACAATTGCCGTCCCCGACTCATTCATTAATATCCCGGTCACTACCTCGCCATCAACGGTAACGATGTATTGCATTGCAAAACCTTCTTTCACTTCAGAACTCGGTGTGAGTATCGATCGCATGATATGCACCGGATCCTGCTGTTTGCGCAACGCATCGAGATTTGGGCCAAATCCTACTGCAGTCGGAGACTCTTCCAGACGATGACATTTCGCACAACCGGCTCCACCTGTTGCAAAGAATAGTGCTTTCCCGCGAGCAACATCACCATGAGGCAATAACACCTTGGCCGATTCAAGCTTCGTCGCAGTTTGCAATTGCGGCAGGCTGCCCGGCAGGATTCCAATAATGTAGTTGGATCGCCCGCCGACCGTCATATCATCACGATTTCCGCCAAGTACAATACGTCCGGCGTCAAACTTTCCGATGTAGATTTTAAACTTGGTATCTGTTGTCTCGAGCGTCTCTTCCGACAACTTAAACACCTTATGCTCGATCAACCAACGGGGATGGTTTACCCGGTGGTCCATCGCGAGATAGACGGTTGTCGGTATGACCGTATCAATCTCTAAGACATTATCACCGACTTCATCGGCATCTTCGTTCGGTGATTGGATAAGCAATGATCCCTTAATTGCGTCCGGTATATCGGTAAACGTGTATTGCCTATCCGTATAAGCCTGCGCACCAATTTCCATTCCGTTATCCCGAATGGTATAGGCTCTACCTGATTTACTTCGTACTGCCGTAATACCACTCCTGGAAGCCTGTTCTTCAACGCTAAGCTTTCGAAAGAGATGTTCAGCGACATTGCCGACCGGTTTATCATTTACGAGAATTACGGCCTTCAACGTAGTTGTCTCGGACAAAACGAGCGTGCCTGGCCACCGCGGGGATTTTGCTGATGGCTCGCTGCCATCAAGCGTGAAACGAATGTCCGCCGGCTTCAACCCCGGATGAACCTCGACTCGAATCTTGGCGGTAAACTCACTTCCAGGTGGGTCGACGCGGATCAACGGATTACCGGTACCTTTGGCAAGCCACAACACAGCAACCTCACTCACGCGATCGTCTTCGTCTGCCAGAAAGTCGCGAATTTGAATTCCATCTAGTTGTCGATCTTCTGCTAAAGCAAGAAAGGCACCGCATCGTACGCCACCGTTAGGATGGGAAAGCAACTTCACCCTCTCTTCAACTGATTGTGACCTACGCAACGCTTGCCATGCGGCGTAATACACAATCTCGTCCGTCTCGTTTGACAGAAGCTGAAGTATTAAATGGTCACTCTCAACCGCAGGATTGCGCATGCAAAACTGCACAGCCTCAAATCGGATCCGAGGTTCATCACTGTTCACAGCAAACATGATCGCTTTATGGATAGTGCGAGAGGAATCATCGCCCCGCCATTGATGCGACAACACACGGATGGCCTGAATGCGTTTGTTCAATGACAGGTTTGAGTCGCTGATCATCGCTGCGACCATGCCATCTGCATCATCCCCGCTGATTCTTCCGATCGCCCACACTAACCACGTTTCTTCTGCTACGGTGAGTCCACCCGCTCGAATCCTCTTATGAAGTGCCGGAAGGTTTACTGCTCCACGTCGAATCAACTCCTCCTGTGCGAACACACGGACTGCATTTATCGGGCTATTAAAACAGCGGATCAACTCAGCTACGGAGACCATATTGACGTCGGTTTCGATTGGCGGGACAGGTTGCACGCCGGTCGGTGTTTCGGCACTAATTCGAAAAATCCGGCCTTCATTTATTTGGTTTCCGTCTTCATCAGCCTGTAGGCCATACTCGGTTCCCCACCCGAGAATATAAATTGAGCCATCTGGCGCCACTTCGATATCGGTTGGCTTATAGAGAGTGTTTGGACCTGCTACCAATTCCACCCAGTCATCGCTTTCCGGCGTTAGGTGTGCGCCGTTCCATTTTGGATGATAGTAAAACGTCGTTCGCCGAAACCAATCGTTGAAAATCCATATACCCTGATACGGTTTTGGTAGAGCCGGCGAATTGCAATACGTTATCCCCGTACCACTGCCATGGAACACCTTGCCGGTAATGGGTGGCGTTGGCAGATGGTCTTGCCCAGTCCAATGGGCACTCCATGGATGCCCCCACCCGTAGTGAGATCCAAAGAATGGATTGAATACACGGTCACCTTCGTTCTGATCATTATCGGTTCCCTGAAACGTAAACGAATCATCAAAAGCAATATCCCACGGGTTTCGAAATCCTCGTGACACGATTTCCAGATTCTCACCCATATCATCACATACCAGAACACCACCTTCCCGGCCCCAGTCATCAGCTGGGTCATGATACGAATGTTTATACGACTCCCGTGTAAAGGTGCCCGTCATCGGGAAGTCCGGACTGCCTTTCGGCGCAGCGACTCCCCATAGTTCTCTAAATGGCAAAGGTGCAACATGTCCTTGTCGTGTGTGACCTTTGGAATTTCCCTTGGACATATACATGCGACCGTCCGGGCCCCAGGTGAGCCCATGTAACCCATGCTCAAGATTTCCAAGGTCCGTATATAAAAGGATGTACTCATCGGCGACGTCATCACCATTCGTATCACGCACGACTGTTAATTCCGGTGCGTTTGCAATCCATAAGTCACTGCCATGCCAGGCAAGCCCCTGAATCGAATTGAATCCCGTGGCAAATTGCTTGCGACTATCAAATTGACCGTCTCCATCACTGTCGGATAGCAAGAATACACTGTCACCTGGTGTCTCCGGTGTCGGGCTTCTGTACTGCGGACCCATTCCTATAAACAGCCTGCCTTTGTGATCAAAGGCCATTGCACATGGGTTTCTAACCAATGGTTCCTTGGCAATCAGTTCAACTTGCAGGTGATCTGCCGCTTTGGGAAGTTCTTGTGCATAAAGGTGAGTCGTAATCTCCGGGAGAATACAAACCATCACCAGTAGGAATTGTGGAATCGATCGTCGTAACATGTGACTTCCGAATGGATGTATGATGCCGTTAGATGAAGTCCACATTTTAGCATTTAGTATTTGGCATTTGGCATTTTGCAATTTAAAAGGCATAACCATGACCGCACCAATTCGAATCGGCGTTACAGGATCCGGATTCATGGGACGCACCCATGTGGAAGCAGCTAAGAGAGCATCAAACGCGGAGATCGTCGCCGTAGCGGTGGGCAGTAGAAGTAAGGGACTCGCGGCAGACTACGGTATCGCTTGCGAAGACAGTGCCGCATCACTGATCCATCGAGACGATATCGATGCCATCGTCATTACGACACCTCATCATGTTCACGTGGAGGAAGCCACGCTTGCGGCCCAAGCGGGAAAGCACGCACTCATTGAAAAGCCACTGGCAACGAGCGTCGAAGATTGCGACAAGATGATCGCTACATTTTCTGAACGCGGCCTGACCCTGGCAGTTGGCTATCATCAGCGATTCCGAGAATCAAATCAAACCGTTCAGAAGCTCATTGCTGACGGCGCCATTGGCAAAGTCCGTTGCATTCAAATGTCGGCATTGTTTGACATCGCAGCATTACGTAGTGATGAAGGCTTTGGTGGTGCGTGGAACTGGTGGACTGATCCTCGCAGCAAAGGGCATATCCTAAACAGCGGCCCGCACAACATCGACCTTTGCCGGTGGTGGATCGGCGATGACATATGCAGTGTCACAGCTCATTGCGGCACCTTCCGTGAAGACAATCCGAATGAGAACACGACCATGGCACTTTGGCAGTTTAGCGAAGGTGCCATGGCGCAGTTTTGGTCATCGAGCGTTTGTCCGTCACCGGGATTTTATAATGAGGACTTTCGCTTCAGAATCATGGGGGACGAAGGTGTAATCGATGCAAACCCGTTTGGCAAAATAGTCCTTGGCAAGGCTGGCACAAGCGAAGTGGTATACGAACAGCCGAAGGTCGCCTTTGACGATGCGTCGCAGGCATTTGTATCCGATGGCCGTATGCAGGCATACACCGATCAGATGGAAGCTTTTATCAACCGAATCCACGGTGAACAAACCGATTGCGGCACCGATACCGATGGACGAGCTGCCGTAGCTGCGATCATTGCCATGCTAAATTCATCCGAACGATCTCAGCAAATGATCCTTTAGTAAGGTGTGCGGCATAACTTCCGTGTACGAGAGCCGGATCAGGACAATCAAGCGACGGAATAACTCAAGCGGGCATCGGTGAACCGATATACTGTCTTTCCTCGGAATGCCTCCGCCAACTATAATCCAAGCAGCGCAACCACAAGGTATCTGGAGCGGCAATAATGCCAATCAAACGCGGACTTCTGAAGCCCTCTAAGACACATATCAACGCAATGCTCAGAACGATGATGCACTCGTTTGGGCTGACTGTTGCTGTATTATTGACCACGACTTCAGTCAATGCGGACGAACGGTTTGAAGGTTTTATAGAAAAATACTGCCTACGTTGTCATGGGCCAAAGAAGGAAGAGGGAGACATTCGTTTTGACACGCTTTCCCGGGACTTTAAGGCTAACGTTGACACGCAGCACTGGGCCGAAGCACTAGACAAGCTCAACAGTGGTGAAATGCCGCCCAAGGCTGAATTGCAACCCACTGAAGATGAGATTTCGGCATTTGTGCAATTCGTCGATTCAGGAATCAAATCCGGCCGAGCGGCTCGCATGGCGGCCAGACCAGCCGTATCCCATTACCGACTCAGTCGAACAGAATACCAAAACACCATATATGACTTACTTGGTGTTCGTTACGACCCAACAAAGCCGGGAGAGCTAAATGAAGATACCTTATGGCACGGATATGAACGCATTGGCGCCCAACTTTCGTTGTCACCATCGCATGTCGATCGATATTATCGCGCTGCAAACATTGTGTTAGATCGTGCCTTCCCATCCAACTCAAGCGAACCACGACAAGTCCGCAAAACAGCCGCTGAACTGCGTTATGGTGGCGGACAAGAGCAGCAACAGGCTCTAGATCGTTTTGGAATCACTCGCCCTTTACGATACCTATTATTCCCCGGCCGAGTGCAACCCGGCCTCTCGTCAAATTGGTTCGGCCCAACCGGACCTGAGCATAGCGGGCTTTATAAACTACGCATAAAAGCCAGCGGCATCCGTCCACCCGGCGGGCAACCAGCTCACCTTAGTATTGGCAAGCAGACCAGTGAAGAAACGGTGAATGGCTTAATAGAATTTGATATTACCGCCTCAGAAGATGAGCCTCAGATATACGAATTCGATGTATTCCTTGAAATGCCCACCCAGTTGCACCTATGTGTTGTCTCGACAAACGTCATTGATCGTCGCGGCGGCGCAGCGTTTCGCAATGCCTTAGCTAGCCGCAACAACTACATATTCACGCACAGCAGTGAAACCATACTTCTAAACCCTAACGCTCCACAAATGTTTGACGATAAAGGGAACGGCATCTTTTCCACAGTCATTTTGGATTGGATCGAATGGGAAGGCCCCATCGTGACGGAGGCGGAGTCCTCGTTACGCGAAGGAATCCTGCCACCAATGGATGCAACCCCGCAAGATATCGAGGAACATCTAAAGCAATTTGCTGAAAGAACCTGGCGTCGACCGGTCAACACCAACGAACTAGAAGATTACCTTCAAACCTATCAGGACGAACTCGCTGCTGGGGAACCTCCAACTGAAGCCTATCGAATTGCTCTGCAGGGCGTCCTTACGTCACGCAATTTCATTTACGTTGTGGAAGGCGCACCCAGTGGTAGGGAACTCCTAACAGATCATGAATTAGCAACTCGCCTGTCTTATTTTCTATGGAGTTCCATGCCAGATTCGAGCCTACTACAACACGCCGCAAGTAGCTCGCTAAAGGACGATGGACTCACGGCTGAAGTGGATCGGATGTTGGCAGACGAGAAGATCAATCGTTTCATTAATGACTTTTCACGTCAGTGGCTACAACTCCACCGTGTGGGCATGTTCCCTCCAGATAAAAAGCTATACCCAACATACGATGATTGGCTGGAAACCAGCCTGGCACAGGAACCCGTGGAATACTTCCGCGAAATGCTAAAGCTCAATCTTCCTCTGAATGACTTTATCCATTCGAACTGGACTACGGCGAATGCCAGACTTTGTGATTTCTACGGATTCCCGGAACCGGAAGTGGGAGGATTTCAACGTGTCGCCTTAAAGCCGGAGTATCATCGCGGCGGCCTGCTAACAATGGGAGCTATTCTTGGATTAACGTCCGACGGCACTCGTCATCGCCCGGTGCACCGCGGCGTATGGCTTAGCGAAGCGATTTTCAACTACACGCCACCATCACCTCCCGCAAATGTGGAACCGATCGAACCAATTCCACCTCAAGGAGAAAAGATCACCGTCCGACAGCGAATCGAAGCTCACGCGCAAAATACGAGTTGCGCCGCGTGTCATAGGCATATTGACCCTCTGGGACTTGCATTCGACCAATACGACGCCATCGGACAATGGAGAACACATGAGCGTGTACTCACCGGAATCGGAGACGACCCACAAGTTAATCCGCAAGGGAAACTTGCTGACGGTCGGACGTTCACTGACGCCGTTGAGTTCAGATCCCTGATTCTCGACAACCGAGACAAATTTGCCAAAGCATTTATTGAGCATCTGTCCACGTACGCACTGCGCCGGGTACTGACGTTTGACGATCAGGAAGACGTACTGGCGATTCTAGCCGAAGCGAAAAAACATAATTACGGTTTACGAAACACCATTCGAGAAGTTGCACTTTCCGACTTATTAAAGAAGAAATGACATTTCGCCCATGACGATCGTAAGTTCATGGGAGAGTTTGAATTAGAAAAGGCAAAAACATGGGACACTTCCTTTCACAATCATGGCTAATAGATAGACGCCACGCGTTACGAGCCATGGGCACTTGCATCTCCCTGCCAATGCTTGAATGCATGATTCCACTTAACGCGGCCGAGACCATCGAATCACCGGCTCGCAGCGCATTCATTTATCTCGCCAATGGCGTGCATTCATTGAATTACCAGATAACCACGCCGGGGGAGGATTACCTATTCTCCAGGTCATTAAAGCCGCTTGAAAAGTACCGCCACGCGATTACTCCGCTCAGCGGCTTACATCACCCGGGCAGCCTTGGGCATCACCACAACTGCATTGACATTTGGCTCACTGGGGCCCAGATTGGGCCTTCTGAAAGAAACACCATTTCGCTAGATCAGCAAATTGCCAAGGTGACGGGCGAGCATACACGATATTCATCTCTCGAGATTGCGCTTACCGGCGGGTCGTTGGCGTGGACACCTGATGGAGTGCAACTTCCATCAATGCGAAGGTGCAGCCAGATTTTCAGTGCTTTATTTGAAGAGCCCAAGGGTGGAATCGAGGCACAACGCCGGGCTCTCCGCCGCAAGGCAAGTGTCCTCGATGACAACTTAGCGGAAGTCCGTCGTCTGGAAAAGATAATCGGTGCTGCGGACAAAGGGCGTCTCGAACAATATCTGACGTCGATTCGCGAAGCCGAAATTCGAACTCGTCGAGCGGACGCGTGGCTGGATACGCCCTTGCCTGAAATTTCGGCCGCTGATCGCCAACGGACAAACCGCGATATCCCCAAAACTCAGGCCGGGGACTATTTCCGAACCGTTTATGATTTGATGGTTCTTGCCTTCCAAACCGATGTCACGCGGGTCGCCACCTTTAGCCTGGGCGGGGAAGGTGATGCATTCGCGATTCCCGAAATTGGCATCACCGAATCGCGGCATCAACTCAGCCACCATGGCGGAGATGAGGGCTATATGGAGAAACTAACCAACTACGACACGTTTGCTATCGAGCAATTCAGCTATTTTCTTTCCAGACTCGAAGAGACAACAGACGTCAATGGAAATTCGCTACTAGGCTCCACCCTATCTTTGTTTGGGAGCGGAATGTCTTACGGTCATAGCCATGGAAATGCAAATCTGCCCTTAGTATTAGCCGGCGGTACAAATCTTGATGTCACCCATGGTAGTCATCTCGACTTCAATCAAGGGCATTTCGATGGGTACCAGTTAGATAAGCCCGGTACGCATTATGGCCTTTGCAGTCGCCCGGCGAATGCTGATGCTCACATGAGTAACCTGCTTCTCACCATTGCTCAAAAGATGGGAGTCGAAACAGACAAGTTTGGTGACAGCAAAGCGACGATGGAAATATGACCAGTCTATCCACATCGAGACGTATGTTCGCTGTAGGGATCGCCTATCTACTTTGCACCTTATCAGCCACCGCGGTTGAACCATTTCGTCCGGTCAATGGGAAATTCCCCCCGCTAGAAAAGGCGCATTCTTACCGGGGTGAGTTAACATTCGTTGATCATGCCAATCGCCGCGGCAGTATCCGTATCGATGGTACCGGTCGTTTTCGGTTTTTCGGCCACTCGCCATTCGCAATGCTGCCCAATGGAAAGGTCCGATATCGTGG
>Ga0114933_10004182_pt1 | contig 13674 bp, 11 predicted proteins | sample 4SBtaG_FD_89691 | JGI IMG/M metagenome (GOLD analysis project Ga0114933, IMG submission 89691) | Deep subsurface microbial communities from Kolumbo volcano to uncover new lineages of life (NeLLi) - 4SBTROV12_W25 metaG | ecosystem: Environmental > Aquatic > Marine > Volcanic | place: Kolumbo...
TGAAGCTGTTCTCGCCCTTGCAGCGGATACCGATGGGCGCGTAGGTCTCGCCCTGGAAGATCACGCCGCCCTCGACCCACTCATACGGAGAGGCGATCAGGCTGTTGAAGGCCTCGTCGGACAGCAGCACGTCGAAGCTGGGCAGCTCGTCGTCCATGAAGAGGATGTCGCTGGGGTGACCGACGCCAGGGATCTGCTCGACGTCGGTGTCGTCGGTGGGCGTGGCGCTGTCGGTGTCCGGGGGCGCCGACTCGTCCTTTCCGGTGTCGATCACCGCGTCCAGCACAGCGCCGCCGCTCGTGCACGCCAGCAGGAGCGCGATCATTCGCCGTTGCTCTCGCCGGGCGTCGCGTTCTCGGTGATCTCCCAGGTGGAGCTGCCATCCGGCACGCGAGCCGCCGAGAGATCCGTCGCCTGGGCCTGGTACTGGAGCTCGTCGCTGGGGGATCCATCCGGGCGGTACACCGCCAGGTCCTCGCCCTCCTTCGCCATGTGGAAGCCCACGTGGTAGGCGCCGAGCTCCTCTTCGTTGTCGCTGGCCCACAAGACGATGAAGTCGCCGGGCGCCAGCTCCAGCTCGTCGGAGAGCGGGTACTTGTCCGGGACCGCCAGGTCATCGGTGACCGTCCAGCCGCCCAGGTTCACCGTCTCGTCGCCGGGGTTGTAGAGCTCGAACCAGTCGTAGAAGCCGCCGTCTTCCTCGGCCGCCACCGTGGTGTCGTTGCTCGCCATGAACTCGTTGATGAGCACCGTGCCGTAGCTCTCGCCGTCGCAGACGGAGGCACAGCCCAGGTCGTCGCAGTCGATCTCGCCGTCGGCGTCGTTGTCTTCGCCGTCGGTGCACTCTGCCGGGTCGTCACCCTCTTCACCCTCTCCCACTGCGCCGTCGTTGCAGCCCAGCAGGAAGAGCACCTCAAGGAGCATTCGGTCCTCCGTGGTAGCCCAGGTCGCTCCGGGTCCCGTCCTTGTCATCCACGTCGGGGCTGCCTGCGTCGATGCAGGGGCTGCCCGAGCCGAGCTCGTAGTCCGAGGTCAGCTCGCAGTCGTCGTCGATGACGCCGGTTCCAGAAGCGCTGTCTCCGTCGTAGTCGTTGTCGTAGAAGCTCGTGTAGGACACGCTGGCCGGCCCTTCGACGCCGATCTCCAGGCGCGTGAAGATGCCGTTCCACAGCGTGTAGGCGCCATCGCTGACCACGCCCGTGCCCGAGCAGTAGTCGATGATGACGTTGCCGATGTTGCCGGTGGACTCGGTGAGCTCGATGGCGTCGCCGTCCTGGTCCCGGATCATCGCGTTGCGCAGCACCAGGTTCGCGTTCGAGCCGGCGATGGCCGCGCCGAAGGGCGCGTCGCCGCCGTCCACCCAGATGCGCTCGATCGTGGTGGTGTACGCGTTGTCGTACAGGTAGATCGCGCCACCGGCGCCGCTGGCCTCGTTGTCCTCGAAGACCAGGTCGCGCAGGCGGTTGGCGGAGAAGTTCTCCTTGCTGTTTACGGCGGCTCCTCGGTAGGCACGGTTGCCCTTGAAGGTCGCGTTCTCCAGCGTGGACACGTCGTTGTCGAGCTCGACGCCGCCGCCGGAGTCCCCGGCGTAGTTCTCGATGAAGGTGTTGTCATCGATGGTGTTGTTGGCGTGGCTGAGCTTGAGCCCGCCGCCGTCGTCGTTGCAGCCGTTGCCCTCGAAGTGGTTCCGGCGGATCTCGACCGAGCCGACGTAGATGCGCAGGCCGCCGGCGTCGTCGTGGGCGAAGTTGTCCTCGAAGACGTTGTCCTCGAAGGTCTCGCTGGAGTAGTTCGCGTAGTGACCGGCGCCGTCCTCCCAGGTCTCGTTGTCCTCGACGGTGTTGCCGATGAAGTCGCCGCTGGCGTCGAGGCTGTAGATGCCGCCGCCGTTCACCTCGGAGACGTTGCGGGCGATGACGTTGTCGAGCACATCGACTCGGCCCCGGTAGAAGAGACCGCCGCCGCCGCCGTCCGCGCCGTGGTAGGCCTCGCTTTCGTTGAGCGAGGTGCAGTGGTTCTCCACGATCTCGTTGCCCTGGATCGTCACCTGGCCCTGGGACCAGATCCCGCCGCCCTCGTAGGCGGAGTTGCCCTCGACGGTGGAGTTCAGGATGTCGGCGGGGGTGTCGATGACGTAGATGCCGCCGCCGTACTCGGTGGCCGAGTTGTCCTCGACGATGCAGTCGTCGACGGTCAGGTTCGACGACTTGGCGTAGATGCCGCCGCCATTGGTGGCCACGCCCTCGCGGACGGTGAAGCCGATGAGACCGATCTCGGCGTTCTCCATCGAGACCACCGAGGTGTCTCCGCTGCCTTCGATGGTGGTGTCCTTGGGGCCCTCCATCGACTGGATGGTCAGCTCGCGTCCGTCCAGGACGAGGTCCTCGCGGTAGGTCCCGGGGCAGACCAGGATGGTCATGCCGTCCTCGACGATGCCCACGGCCTCCATGATGTCCTCGGTCACGCCGTCGCAGCCGACCTCGAACTCGTCTTCGTAGCCGTCGCAGTCGTTGTCGGCGCCGTCGGGAGCCGTGCCCTCTTCGCCGTCGGGGTTGGAGTCCGGGTCGTCGTCGTCGCAGTCCTCTTCCGCGACGAAGCCGTCTTCGTCGTCGTCGCGCAGCTCCGCCGGGATCTCTTCGGGCGTGTCGAGCACAGCGACGCCGTTGTTGCCACATGCCAGGAGCAGCAAGATCATGACCGGTCTCCCACAGAAGTGAAAATACTCATTACCATCACTCGGGCTCGGTCACTGCATCGAAGTTCGATACAACCGTGACGCGCTCGACCCCCTCGACCGCGGCGAGCTCCCGGATCAGCGCCTCGAGCGTCGCGTCGGGCTTCAAGACGACCCTCCAGGTCAGGGACAGAGCTTCTCCGAAGCGGCGGGTGTGCGCTTCGTTCAGCTGGCTCTCCTCCAGGTGTGGCGTCATCAGCGGCGCGAGTTCACGCTCCCCGACCTGGTGGGCCGCGACCTCGCAGCGCAGCACATAGGCCTCGGGCTGGGGGCGGGTGCCCGGCAAGGCGCCGATCACGAGGATTCCAAGCCCCACCACGGCCATTCCGATCAGCGCGACCTCGTGGGCCCCGACACCACAGGCGACGCCCAGGGTCAGGGACAGGAAGACGAAGCTGATGTCCCATGGCGACCGGAGACGGGTCCGGAAGCGGATGATGGCGAGGGCCCCGACCAGCGAGAAGGCGCGGGCCAGCGAGTTGCCGATGACCATCATCACCATCGAGCCGATGGGGGGCAAGAGCGCCAGGGCGCTCAGCAAGGCCGGCGAGGGCTTGGACCGGAAGTTCGTGGCCCGGTGCAGGACCGCGACACAGAGTCCCAGTGCCAGGGCGAGCAGCAGGTTGCGGAGCGCCTCCTGCCCGTTGATCGGCGGCACCTGGCCGAGGATCTGCTGGATCTCGAGTTCGTTCATGCGGCGGCCGCCAGGATCGTCGAGGGCGTCAACTGCCGGAGCTCACCGAGGTGGCCGGCGCGACGCGATTTCACCATGCCGAGCGCGAACTTGGACACCGGCTCGCTGTAGAGCTCGAGCTCGCGGCTGGTCTCCCGCATCCACCCGGGCATCTGACCGTTGAACTTGAGCTCGACGACACACCAGTCGTCGGGGATCAGCAGCAGCGGCGCGTCGGCATACACCATGCGCGTGTCGTCGACGGCACCGGCGCGGATGTTGCGGTCCACCGTCAGGCGCGCGGTCGAGGCTGTGAAGACCTCGCGCTCGTAACGCACCACGCACATCGCCTTCATGCCCCGGACGGCGCGCGCGAAGCGCTGGGTCAGGCGGTCGTCCACGCTCTCCCAGTGGAACTCGTCCAGCTGCTGGTAGCTGTCCGCGTCGCCCATGCGGACCCGGTGCTTGATGACCTGGTCGTCCAGCTTGCGCTTGCACTCCAGGAAGAGCGGCTGCTCATCGCCGGCGCTGCCATAGGTCCGCACGCGGACCCGGTTCCGAATCCGCTCCATGCGGAGGCGCTCGGCGTAGCCGCGGAAGTCCGTCGAGTCGAGGTACACGGAGCTCACGACGTAGCCAAGGCCGCCGCTCGGCAGCGCCCACGCGTGACGGTCGGGCTCGACGTGGCCCGCGATCGAGGCGTGCAGGATGGGCAGCTCACGCTCGTGGAGCACGTACTTCAGCTCGTAGCGCCCCTCGGACACCTCTAGCTTTCGTCGCCCTTGAAGCGAGCGGTGCCGGTGGCGCCGGGCGGGAGGCCCAGGCCTGCATCGAGCTCGACGGCCACCCAGTAGACGCTCTCGGCGCCGAGGGGCACAGCGACCTCGGCGATGTCGACGACCTGGCCCGGGAACTCGCCGTCGGCCGAGGGAGAGGCGAAGTCCACAGCGTCCCCGATGTCGACCCGGGCGCGCTCCGCCTCGGGCACGGGGAAGCGCGCGAAGCGGTCGTCGTTCGAGACCACGGCGAGCAGCTCATCCTCGCGTCCCGCGCCGACGCTCCCCTTGATCGGAGAGAGCACCGTCAGCGCCGCCTTGCGGCGGTTGGCCTCGGCGATGCGGGAGTCGACGCCACCCAGCCGGGCGTTGATGGCGGCGGTCTCTTCCGGGCGGGCCGGGAGGCGGGCCTCGGCCAGGCGGGCGCGGGCGGAGTTGAGCTCCTGCTCGCGGACCTGGACCACGGCGGCGAGGTCTTCCATCTCGGCGCGCGCGATGGCCCCCGCTGCGGGCGCGAGGCGGTCACTGGCCATCGCGGCGGCGGCGAGCTGGGCCTCGGCGACCTGGACCTCGGCGGCGGCTGCGCGGATGGTCTCCGGGCGACCGCCGGCCTCGAGCAGGCGAAGCTGGGCGGACAGGTCGGCGCGCTCGGCCTCGAGCTCGGTCAACAAGCGCGTGACGAGCACGGAGTCGATCACCGCGACGGGCTCGCCCTCGTCGACCGCAGAGCCGCGATGCACACGGAGCTCCAGCTGTTCACCGCGCTCGAGCTGAAGGGTGCCTTCCCGGACTACCGCCAGCCCCTCGGCGTGGCCGTGCTCGGAGAGCGTCCAGCGGAGCTCACCCGGGGCCGAGGTCAACGAGAAGCGCGCGCCGGGCTCGACGACTCCGCGCAGCTCGAGCGCCTGGGGCGTCCACGACACCACGGCGAGGCCGAGCAGGGCGACCCCGGCAAGGGCACCCGCTACGGTTCGGAAGCGGCGTTCGGCGAGATGTGACGGCACGGTGACAGCAGGGAGACGAGCCAGCACGATAGCTCATAATTCTGAAGGTCAGGTGAACGACGTGTCAGCGACGCGCGTACCTGTGAAGGGCCGCGCCCTCCCCTTCCGACGCCGTGTAGAAGCCGCCGGGGCCTCCACCGAGCGCCTCCCCTTGAGGCTCATACGCCACGGGAATGGAACAGGCCGTCCCATCGACCGTCGAGCCGACTCCTGCCGAATCGACATTCCAGACCAGGATGTGGTCGTACATCCGGACCACCAGCTTGCCCTCGATGAGGTCCGCCCCGGTGACCTGGGTCCGGTCGTCGAGGCGCCATCGCCGGGGGTCGATCTCGCCCGCCTCGACGAGCTCCTCGCCCTCGACCCGGTAGACGATCGACGAGGCGCCCTTGGTGAACAACCAGATCGTCCCGTCCTCGTCGACGACCAGGGCCTCGGCGTCCTCGGCGCCGTTGGGGTAGCGCAGCGTGCGGGTCTCGATCTCGGTGAGGGTCCCGCCCCCGGCGGTGACCTCGGGCTCGTCGAAGACGTGAAGGAAGACCGCCTCGCGCTTGCGCTTGTTGTCGCCGATGTCGCCGAGGATCAGCTGTCCGTCGGCCAGCGCGATGTCCTCGGCGTCCTCGAGCTCGATCCCTGCGAGCACCCAGCGCCCGCCGTCCGAGCCGTCGGTCCCCATGGCGAAGACCCGAGACGTGTCGCCGGAGTCGTTGTGGACCCACATCCAGTCGGGCTGGGCCGCGGACAGCGCGATGCCGCTGAGCTCGTCGACGAGCTCGCTCTCGACGGTGCCGACGACCTCGGGTGCGTCCCACCCCTCGCAGTCGTTGAGCTCCTCGGCGCATCCGAGCAGGACCAGGATCACTTGCCGGCGTAGCCCTCGAGGGTGGCGATCATGATCTTCAGCCCCCGCTCGACCTCCTCGACCCGGATGTACTCGGCGTTTCCGTGCATCGTCGCGAGCTCCTCCTCGGTGACGAGGAAGGGCATCATCCCGTAGGCCGTCACGCCGATCTCGCGCAGGTAGATGCTGTCCGTGAAGCCCGGCGACAGGGTCGGCGCGAGGGTCGCCTGGGGATCGTTGGCGCGGATGGCGGCGCCCAGTGCGTCGTAGAGCGGGTCGTCGTGCCACTCGCTCACGCCGGCGGCCTGGGAAGAGAGGACCTCGAAGGTCACGCGGTCGTCGTCGACGAGGGCCTCGATGACGGCCAGGAACTCGTCGGGGTCGGTGCCGGGCTGGAGCCGGCAGTCCAACAGCGCCGAGGCGGTGCCGGGCACGACGTTCGGCTTGTTGGCGCCCTCGAGCCCCGTGATGTGGAGGGTGTCGATGAGCGCCGCGTGGGTGAGCGGGTTCGACTTCACGGTCTTCTTCAGCGCGACCCGCATCACCGCGGGGTGCGTCAGAATGAACCTCTCGACGCCGCTCCGGGTCTCGCCAACGTTGCGGAAGAGCTCGACCATCGCCGGGTGCCAGGCCAGCTCCGGATCCCACTGCCGCAGCGGGTCGAGGGCCTCGAGCAGGATCTGCGGCGCCTCCTCGGGGCGTGGCGTCGAGCCGTGGCCGGGGTGACCGTGGGCGGTGACGCGGACCCACAAGACGCCCTTCTCGCCGACGCTGACCGGCCAGAGATGGAGGCCCTCGAAGAGGATGTCCTTCACGCCGATGCCACCCTCGTTCAACGCGTGGCTGCATCCGATCTCGTCCCAGCGCTCGATGACCGTGTGGATGCCCTTGTTGTCGACCTCCTCGTCGGCGACCGCCACCAGGACGATGTCGCGATCGAGCTCGACCCCACGGCGCTTCAGCTCGACCATCGCCATGAGCTCGACCACGGCGGTGCCCTTCATGTCCAGCGCGCCGCGGCCGTGAACGATGCCGTCCTCGAGCCGGCCGGAGAGCGCCGGCACCGGCCAGGACTCCTCCTCGAAGGGCACGACGTCGAGGTGCGAGACCAGGCAGAGCGGCGGGGCGTCACCACCTTGCAGCCGCGCGATCAGGTTGCCGCGGCCGGGCTCGGACTCCCAGATCTCCCAGGGAATGCCTGCCTCGTCGAGGACCTCGGCGAAGACCAGCGCGGCGCTCGTCTCGTTCCCGGGCGGGTTGACGCTCGGGGCCTGCAGGGTGCGGGAGAGGACCTCGACGGTCTCGTCGGTCAGGGCGGCCCAGTCGGGCTCGGCGGCGAAGGCAACGGGTAGCAGCAGCATGTGGCGGCTATAACGCCGACGATGCTGTGGTTGGCCCCCCTCGCCTGCGCTCCCGAGCCGGCGCCCGAAGACCTGGACGGGCTGCTGCACCTCTTCTGGAGCGAGTTCGAGACCGCCGACGGCGAGCGCCTGGCCGAAGCCGCCGCCAACCTCCCGCTCGAGGCCACCGACGGGGAGACGACACGGCTGACCGCCGACGAGATCGACCACGTCGAGACGGCCGATGTCGATCCGGCCGAGGCCCGCGGCTGGTTCGTGCTGTACCGCTACCCCTGCACGCTCGACCGGCTCGAACCGATCCTCTACGAGCTCGATCAGGCCGGCCAGTACCCCGACGCCGGCTACACCTCGTACACCCGGACCTACACGACGGAGCTCGACGACTTCACCTCGGGCGCCTCGGAGCGGGTCGACTGGGACGTGGTCATCGAGGGCGCCTACTTCAACACCGACTACACCGAGCACCTGCTGGGGGGCCTGCGGCGGAGTGGTGAGGTGCTGATGGCGCGGACCTGGATTCCGGAGCCGGTCGACTTCGAGGAGGGCTCGAGCTGGACCTGGCCGCAGGACTACCAGATCGAGGTCTGGATCGAGGACGGCGCCGACGTGGTCCACCTCTACGGCATCTGGCGGCAGATGGACATCGGACTGACGACCGAGAACGACGGCCTGGTGAACACGACCATGGACGGCATGCGCGACTGGGATGACGCGACCGCGGACCTGTGCTCGCAGTAGTGCTGCTCGCCGGCGCGCTGGCCGATGAGGACGACCGGAACGTCGCGGCCTACGCCGTCCCCTTGTTGAGCTACGACTCGAACCTGCTCTTCGGCTACGGGGGCTTCGGCCAGTTCATCCTCGGCGCCGAGGACGAGGGGCGGCCCTATGTCTTCTCGACCGAGCTCCAGCTCTACTGGACCACCGGCGGCTACCGGAACCACTACCTGCGCTTCGATCTGCCCAAGCTGGCCGGCTCGCGCTTTCGCTGGCAGCTCGAGGCTCGGACCGTCCGATGGAGCCGCGCGCCCTACTTCGGGGTCGGGCACTCCAGCCCTCGACCGGACGACCGCCGCGAGGAGTACACGCTCTACCGGCAAGAGCGCAGCCTGCTCAAGACCAAGCTCCGCTACGAGCTGGTCGGCGACCTCGAGCTGCTGGTCATGTACGACATCCGGACCGAGGCGGTGGACCCCTACCCGGACAGCCTGCTGCTGGAAGACCAGCCGCTGGGCATTGACGGTGGGCGCTACGCCTGGATGGCCCTGGGAGCGATCTGGGACGCGCGGGACAAGGAGATCGACAGCCGCCAGGGGCACTCCGTGGACGCCTCGATCCGCACCGCCCAGCCCTGGCTCGGCTCGGAGTTCACGGTCTACGGCGCCAACGCACGCTGGCGGGGGTACCACTCGCCCGGGGAGCGGGTCACGCTGGCCGCACACCTCATGGCCGACGTCTCCTGGGGCGAGCCCTTCTTCAACCAGGCCTACGCCGGCGGCATGGGTCGGGGCGTGGTCGGCGGCCGCTGGATGCTCAAGGGCCTGCCCGAGGAGCGCTACCGCGGTGATGCCATGGTCGTGGCGATGCCGGAGCTGCGGTGGACCTTCTGGGCGCCGACCCTGCGAAAGGCGCCGACCCGCTGGATGCTCGTGCCCTTCGTCGACGCCATCAACATCTGGACCTGGGACGATGTCGCGCTGGCGCCCAAGGTCACGGTCGGAGCGGGCCTTCGCATCAACGTGAAGGACCTGATCGTCTTCCGCGCGGACGTGGGCGCCGGCCTGGATGAATACGACGCCGACCCGCGCTACAGACCGGGTGTCCAGGTCTACGTTCTGAGCGAGCATCCATTTTGACGGACCCTGACCGCCAGCACCCGGAGTCGATCCGCCGCAGCCTGCGGGACGAGCCCTTCTACGCGGCCTTCATGGAGTCGGTCCAGGACGCCATCATGATCACGGACTTCGACTCCGCCCGCATCGTGGATGCCAACCGGGCCGCGGTCCGGATCTACGGGCGGTCTGTCGAGGACCTGCAGACGATGGTCGGCCGTCATCTGCATCCGGAGCACGCAGGGCCCCAGGTCACCGAGCTCAGCCGAGGCCTCCATGAGCGCGGCGCCGGCTACACCCCTCGCCTGGAGGTCAAGAGGCCGGACGGACAGATCGTCTGGGTCGAGTTCACGCTCAGCGTCTTCCACGTCGGGGGTCACAAGCTGGTGATCAGCGTCGGCCGGGACATCAGCGCCCAGGTGGAGCACCAGCGAGCGCTGGAGGCGGCCCGCGACGAGGCCATTCGCACCGCCAACGCCCAGCAGCGCCTGGCCGCGATGGGCCAGCTGACGACGGGGGTCGCCCACGACTTCAACAACCTCCTGGCCGTGATGTCCTCGACGGCGGAGATCGTCCGCGAAGACACAGGCCCGGGCCATCCACACCACGAGGCCCTCGACGACCTGGGCGAGGCCGTGAGCGTCGCTTCGGATCTGGCCCAGCAGCTCATGAGCTTCGCCCAGCTGGAGGACGACCGAGCCCGCACCGTCGATCTCAAGCGCTTCCTTCCACGATGCGGCCGCCTCGTGACCCGCGTCGTCGAGGACCACGTCCGCGTGGACTGGCAGGTCGACCCGGCGACCTCGGCGGTGCGCATCGATCCGGCGCGGCTCTACCAGATCGTCCTGAACCTGGCGGTGAACGCACGAGACGCCCTGAGCGAGCGGGCGGGGACCATCGTCCTCTCGGCGACGCCATGCCCTGAAGGTTCAGCCATCGAGGTCTGCGACGACGGCCCGGGCATCGCGCCCGAGATTCGGGACACCCTCTTCGAGCCCTTCCGGAGCACCAAGCGCGGCAGCTCGGCGGGGCTGGGACTGAGCGTCGCCCGGGGCATCGCTCGGGACGCTGGCGGTGACCTGATCTGGGTGCCCACGCCCGAGGGCGCCGTGTTCCGACTCACACTCCCGCGGAGCCACCGACAAGAGGAGACGCCCATCGCGGGGGTCGAGCGAGGCAGCGGTCACGGACACGTGTTGATCGTCGATGACCGCGCGCTGGTACGTCGCACGCTGGAGCGCATCCTGGTGCGGCGCGGCTACCGCGTGGACACCGCGGGGTCCGGGGCCGAGGGGCTCGATGTGCTGCGAGCCGCGCGTCCCGACGTGCTGTTGGCCGACGTGGCCATGCCGGACATGGTCGGGCCTGAGCTGGCTCGACGCGCCCGGCTGCTGTACGCGGATCTCGCGATCGTCTTCATGTCGGGGCACGCCGCGCCAGAGAAGCTGGGTCTGAAGCCCGGTGCGCCGTTTGTGCGCAAACCCTTCCGGACCGAGGACGTCCTAGAAGCGCTGCGGAAGGCCATGTCCTAGGGCAGAATGCCCCCCTTCCCGAGGCACCCATGCTCCTGACCCTCCTCGCCTGCGTCGGCCCTGACAAGGAACCCAAGCCCAGCACCGACGCCGTGGAAGAGAGCGGCGGCGTGGACAGCGAGGCCCCGCCGTCCTGGTGTGAAGAGCAGGGACTGAGCGAGCGTGCCTGGGTGGAAGCCGAGGACTCCGACGACCTCTACGCCCAGGCTGCGGACGTCACGATCGAGACCACCAACGGCCCTGTGACGCTCAGCGAGATCTGGAGCGGTTGCGAGAACTTCCTCTTCATCCCGAGCGAGCCGAGCCAGGCCACGGGATGGCCGGACGGGCTGTGGGATCTGAAGAAGGACGTGCGCACGCTCTTCGAGAACATCCCGGAGAACACCCACCTCTTCTTTGTCGTCAACGAGCAGGGCAACAGCGACTACCGGAACGCCGAGCTCGCCGCGCTGAAGGAGCTCATCGATCCCCAGGTCGAGCAGAACAGCGCGCACTGGGACAGCCGCATCCACTACGTCACCGACCGCGCGAAGACCCTGGACGGGTGGCTCGGTCAGAGCCTCAACAACCCGGGCTGGGGCGTCGGCGTCGATCGCTTCCAGCGCATCCGGTACATCGGCAGCTTCGCCGACCCCACCCGCTACAACTCCAGCTACGGGTGGTTCGAGCCGAACCTCTCGATGGTCGCGAACGAGGCGCGCTACTACAACATGGAGGCCGCCCGCGAGGACGCCCTCGACGCGGACGCCACGTTGGTCCAGGTCTTCGACGGCGACCGCGTCGCCGGCTCCACCTACGTCGACGTCGACATGCCCTCGAGCGAGGAGATGGCGGCCTACGACACGGTCGAGATCGACCTCTACATGGGCTGCGAGGGCGACGGCGAGTACGGCTACTGCCCGGCGTGGGACTACATGGCCTATGTCTACCTCTGCGGCTGGGCGGGCGAGGACAACCCCTACGAGACGAGTGCGTGCCAGCCCTCCGTCGCCGAGGTGATGGGCCTCTGCGATGACGGGCAGACCGAGTGCCGGAGCGACGAGGAGTGCGCTTCCGAGGACACCGGCATCAGCTCGACCTGCTCCGGCTACAGCGCGGCCATCTCCGCGGACACCCAGACCGGCACCTGCGCCGAGGCCGACGGCACCGAGCACACCGGCACCTACACCTGCAACGAGGGCGGCACGGGCTACGACGAGCTCTCCTGCGGATGCAACACCGAGCTGGGCCGTTGGATCACGACCTACCACCGCGAGGGCCGCTGGGTGCACGACGTCAGCGCGCTCCTCCCGATGCTCGACGACGGCGTCGACCACACCTTCCGCTTCAACACGACGGGCCCCTACGAGCTCGACATGAAGCTCCGGCTGTCCAACCAGGACAAGGAGCACCGGCCCGAGGAGCTCACCTTCCTCTACGACGGCGTGAACATCCGCAGCGGGGGCTACAACGAGAGCTACCAGGAGCTCTCCGTCGACATCCCGTCAGACGCGACCAAGGTCGAGCTGGTGACGGTCACGACCGGACACGGGATGTCCTCGCCAGGCAACTGCGCGGAGTTCTGCGACCTCCATCACCACTGGACGATCAACGACACCGAGGAGATCGTGCTCGACCAGCCCTGGGTCGGCGACAACTACGGCTGCATGACCCAGGTCGACGATCAGACCGTGCCGAACCAGTACGGGACGTGGTGGTACGGCCGCGGCGGCTGGTGCCCGGGCAAGCACGTCGACCCGATCGTCACGGACATCACCGACCGCGTGACCCCCGGCGAGACCGCCACGGTCTGGTACCAGAACACCTACAACGGCTCCGAGTACTCCGGTGACAACTGGTCCCACACCATCATGACCAGCTGGATCCTGGTCAGTCGCTGACTCGCGGTTGGCCACGATCAAGCGAGGGCTGCTCCTGCTGACGGCGTCGGCGGTGGCGCTGATCCTCGCCGAGGTCGTCGTGCGCGTCGGCGGCCTCGCGCCCGAAGTCGCCTTCCTGTCCGTCGGCCGCTTCCAGCTCTCCGAGGACCCGCGTATCGGCTACGAGCCGATCCCGGACTTCGACTACCAGGGCGATGACCTCTTCTACTACGAGTTTCGCGGCGGCTCGAACCGGGCCGGCTTCCGGGGTCCCGACCCCAGCCCAGACCCGGAGTACCGGGTCGTCGCGCTGGGCGACTCGATCACCATGGGCCTGCGCATCGAGGACGATGCGGAGCTCTACACCCACCACCTGGCCCAGGCTCTCGACGTCGAGGTCCTGAACTTCGGCGTGTCCGGGTACAACACGCCCCAGGAGGTGGCCACGCTCGAGACCCGGGCCTTGCACCTGCAGCCCGACCTGGTCCTGCTGCAGTACTGCCTGAACGACCGCCAGCAGATGAACGGAGGCATCGTGAAGCGCCTCCAGGAGGCCGAGGCCGCCTCGGTGGTGGACACGAACCAGCTGGGCCGCTCGGCGCTGTCGAAGAGCGAGTTCTGGCTCTTCCTGCGCTTCGCCGTCTTCCGCGAGGGACTGCAGGTCGAGCGCGGAGAGCGTCGGCGGGCCCTCGAGGAGCTCGCCAAGGACGGCGTGGAGGAGGGATTCCACGAGCTGGCAAGGCTTGGCGCGGAGCACGGCTTTGCGGTGCTGGTCGTCGTCTTTCCAAGGCTCCTGGGCGAGTCGGAGGCCGAGCACCGGGAGTACGCCACCCTTCAGGGCTATGCAGACGACGCGGGGCCTGGAGTTCCTGCTGCTCGACGACGCGATGGAGCTCTGCCGACAGGAGCAGGGCGAGATCGCGCTCGACTACCTTCACCCCAACGCTGCCGGCCACCGGTGCGCCGCCGAGGCCATCGCACCGCGCATCGCCGAGCTTCGGAGGGCGCCATGACGCCGATCATGCTGCTGGCGTGCGCGGGCGACCTGCCCGAAGCCTCATGGAA
>Ga0114933_10004184_pt1 | contig 13669 bp, 8 predicted proteins | sample 4SBtaG_FD_89691 | JGI IMG/M metagenome (GOLD analysis project Ga0114933, IMG submission 89691) | Deep subsurface microbial communities from Kolumbo volcano to uncover new lineages of life (NeLLi) - 4SBTROV12_W25 metaG | ecosystem: Environmental > Aquatic > Marine > Volcanic | place: Kolumbo...
CGGCGCGAACAGCAGCTGGAGAAAGCGGCCCAGCTCCGCCTGGGTACTCGGAGCCCTAAGCATCGGGCGCTCCGCGCCCGAACACAGCGGGGGGGAGGGGGGCAGTGCGGGGTGCGGCCAGCGGAGAGTGGCCGCTCCCACCACCCCGCTGCGCGGGGCGGTGGGGCCCGGCGGCCCTCAACGAGACAAGGTCGGCGGCCGGTCCAAGCGTTGGGGTGCGCGAGGCTGCTACGGATGGGTCTGGGTCTGGGTCCCCGTCTGGGAGAGGCGCCGTGAAGCGCGTTGAACAGCTGGTCCTCGCATAGGTACGCCGTCCCCGGCCGGTGGCCTGGCGTGAGCACCGCACCCGTCCAATCAGTCGCCACCGCAGCCGGGCCCGAGCTCGGCGAGCCGTCACTGAACTGACCGGGAGTGCCCGGTCCCGGGTCCGCTCGTGAGGCAGCCTGCCCGGGAGCATCACCGCGACGAGATGTGAGCGGCCCTCAGCGTCCATCAGCACGTCATGTCGCCAGACGGCCGGATCCCGTTGGCGCCTGCTGCCGCGAGCGCGTCGCCCGGGGTAGAACACGGAGCCGATCAGCATGGCGACTGCCCAGCGGTCCTACGCTGGGGTCGTCGCGGCCTGGGCGGCCCCAGACCGGGAACCTGGATCCTCAGGACGTATACCGATGGTGCACCGTACGGCGGGCCGTACGGCGGCTGGTAGCGCTCCACCCGCTTCCGTCCCGGGCCTCCGACAGCTCCACTCCACATGGTGCCGCGCACCATGGCATCATCCCGGCCATGCGCTGCACCCTGCCCCTGAGCCTGGTGGTCCTGACCGGCTGCCACCTGCATGAGAGCCCCGACATCAAGAGCTGCGAGGACGCGCCCCTGGGCTGCGGCGACGCCGACTCGGGGGACCTCGACGACGAGGACGGCGACGGCGTTCCCGCTAGCGAAGACTGCGACGACGGCGATCCCGAGGTCGGAGGCCCTCAGACCTACTACGTCGACAGCGACGACGACGGCTGGGGCGACGCCGAGAACCCCGTGGAAGCTTGCGAGCAACCCGACGACGCCGTGCCCGAGTCCGGCGACTGCGACGACACCAGCGACGCGGCCTCCCCGGACATCGCCGAAGAGATCTGCGACGACGGGCTCGACAACAACTGCAACGGCAGCCAGGACGACTGCATCTGGTCGGGCGACACCACCACCGGCAAGGCGCAGGCCTACCTCTGGACCGACACCCCCGCGAGCTACAGCTCGGAGGTGCACCCCCTGCTGGTGCACGACGATCTGAGCGGCGACGGCATCCCCGAGATCGTGCTGGGGCAGCTCTACGCCTACGACGGCAAGGGCGGCTACGGCGCGGCCTACGTCTTCGAGGGCGACAGCACCGGCGAGCTCGAGGCGAGCCAGGCCTACGCGGTCTACACGGGCGAGGTGACCGACTTCGTCGGCGTGAGCCTCGCGGCCGGGGACCTGAACGGCGATGGCCAGGCCGATCTGGTCACGGGCGTCAGCGGCTACTCCAGCGAGGTGGCGTCGAACTGCGGGGCCGCGGCGGTCTTCCTCGGCCCGCTCGCGGCCGGCGGGGGTGCCCTGTCGAGCGCGGACTACCTGCTCATCGGACCAGCCGCCGAGGCGCAGACCGGTCACAGCGTGGCCATCGGTGACGTCACCGGCGACGGTCTGAGCGTGATCAGCGGCGCCGTGCTGGCCGGTTCGGCCGACCAGGGTTCCGTGTACGTGTTGCCGGCCGGCACCACCGAGGACCTGTCGCTCAGCGATGCCGCCGCGCAGATCACGCCCACCAGCTCGATCCGCCTCGGCTCGGCCCTGACCGCGGGCGATCTCGACGGCGACGGGATCGACGAGCTGCTGATCGCGACCACCTACGCCAACGACTACGCCGGCGCGGTCTACGTGTTCCAGGGACCGGTGACCGGCACCCTCACCACCGACGACGCCGTGGTCGACCGGAGCAGCAGGGAGACCAGCGCGTACTTCGGCGACGTGCTCGACCTGGTGGGCGACGTCGACGGCGACGGCACCGACGACCTGGCCATCGGCGCCTACAAGAGCGACGGCGAGGTCGCCAACAGCGGCGAGCTCCAGCTCTTCACCTCGATCCTGACCCAGAAGGAGGCCACCGCGACCCTCGTCGGCAACGCGCAGGTCACCGGCGTCGGCAGCGGCGTCGACGGCTACGACTTCGACACCGACGGGCACGCGGATCTGGTGGTGGGCGCCTGGCAGGACAGCTCGGTGGACGGCGAAAACGCCGGCAGCGCGCGCCTCTTCTACGGGCCCATCACCGGCACGGTGCAGCAGGTGGACGCTGCAGCGAAGTTCCGGCCGGTCGCCAGCGGGGGGTACCTCGGTCGCCTCGTGGGCGCGGCGGACGTCGACAGCAACGGCACGGGCGACGTGGTGGTCGGCAGCCACTACAGCCCCCACCAGGGCTCGGTGGGCACGGGCGCGTGGGTGTTCGGCGGCCCCGGCTACTGAGCCGACGCCCCGGCCTGCCCGCGATAGGCGTGCTGCATGGTCGCCTTCGGACTGCTCAGCGTCATCGTCCTCTCCGTGGTGGTGTCGACCCTCCCACGCCAGAAGCGTGAGGGAGCACCGCTCGCTCCGGTGGCGGTCGGGCTCGGGGCAGGGGCTGCGGGGTCCCTGGTCACCGCCTGGATCTGCCTCTTCCCGGGCACGGTCCACGACAGCGTGGAGCTGGCGCCCAAGGCCACCGAGCGGGTCGAGGTCGGAGCCGGCCAGGCGCTGCTCGTCACCGCGTCGTTCCCGCCCCTGGACCGTGATCCCACGGCGGACGAGGAGACCACCGCCTTCGCGGTCCGCGTCGCGGGCGACGGTTGGGAGCAGAAGCTCATCGACGAGGTGCGCCGGTCCGGAGCCGGCGAGAAGCGCATCGGCGACGGTGGGTCGGGGGTGTCCGACGGCGGCAAGCGCCGCGGCGGGATCGGGGAAGAGCTCCAGCACCGCTACCGCCTGGTGGGCGAGGGCAGTGTGCTCCTGGAGGTCACCAACTGGCACGGCGAGGCGGCCGAGCACCTGTTGGTCGAGGTCATCGACGCGCCGCCCTCGGAGGGGCCGCTCGCACTGCTGGCGTTCGGCCTGCTGCTGCTCGGCGCGGTGTGCGACGGACGCTACAAGACCGACCGGTTGAGCGCCGACCTCGGCTTCCTGGGGATGCTCGCGCTCTTCGTCGCCGACCGCGTCACGCCGCTCGGCTCGTGGTTCCACGTGATCGGCACGCTCGTCACCGCGCTCTTCGTGGGTGGCTTCGGTGGCATGGCCGCCGGAGCCATCGGGAAGAAGGTGTTCGGGAGCGCGCAGGACAAGGAGTAGGCTGGGGTCGTGCAGCTCAAGCACAGCCAGCGTCCGGCGACCTCGGACGCCGTCACCGAGAGCGCGGAGGAGGTCTCCGTCGCGGTGCAGCGCGTGCTCGGCGTGCGCCGCCTGGAGGCCCTCCGCGCCGGCGCCGGCGCCGACGAGCAGGAGCTGTACCTCCTGCACCTCGCCCAGCTCCAGGCGGAGACCGGCCTGGACTTCTCGGGCTACCTGCCCTGGAGCGCACCGCCGAGCTTCCTTCGCTCCGTCGCGCCGTGGTACCGCGTGCTCGCCAACGAGCGCGGGCAGGCCCGGCCCGAGCCGACGGAGCTCGCCGAAGACGAGGAGCCGATCGAGCAGGCGCTCGCCCTGCTGCCGGCACCCGCGCGGGAGCTGGAGCGGCCCGCGCCGACACGGGCGCACCTGGCCGGCCTGTCGCCCGCCACGAGCGACGGCGAGGATCCATGGGGCCTCCGCGGCACGCTGCAGCCACGGGACACCCCCTCCCTGCTCCTCCTCGAAGCCCTGCGAACCGAGCTGCCAGACCGGGCCGAGGCGCCGCCGCTGGCACTCGTCCACGCCGGACTCTCCCAGCTCCTGCAGCACGACGGCGACACCGTAGCGGGCCTGGCGGGCGTGGTCCGCGCCGAGCCGCCGTCGGCGTCCTCCCTCGAGGCCCTCCAGGCGGACTGGGCCCCCTACCCCACCTTTGCCGCGGCGGCGGCCCTGCAGGTCGAGGCCATGGGCGTCGTGGACTGCGGCCAGGTGGAAGCCAGCGTGTCCCGTCATGCCGAGGCCGACGCCGAGCGGTGGGACCCCGCGCTGGTGCTGAGCCGGATCACCGAGAGCCGGGGCCATGGGCTGGAGCCCGGCCTGGCGGCCCGCATGGCGCAGGCGCTCGGACGCGAGCTGCCCGCGGTGGTCATCCACACCGACGAGGCCGCGGCCCAGGCCGCCGAAGCCCTCAACGCGCGCGCCTTCGCGCAAGGCCACCACCTGTACTTCGCGCGCGGCGAGTGGGCCCCAGGCACCCGCGAGGGCGACGAGCTCCTGGCCCACGAGCTCACCCACGTGGTGCAGCATGCGGAGGGCCGCCTGCCGCAGGGGAGCGGCGAGGGGCTCGACGTGTCCAGCCCGTCGGACAGCCACGAGCGGGAGGCCTACGCCGCCGGCCGCGAGGCCGCCTCGAGGCTCGACGACACCGCGGGCCAGCCCCTCTGGGGTGCCGCGTTCCCACCCGAGCAGCGCCTGGCCGCCGCCGCGATGACGTGGGGCCTGTCGACCGGCCTCGGCGCCCTGGGGGTGGTCGCGGAGCAGGCCAGCCACGAGGTCGAACCTGGACAGGACGGCGACGTCGAAGCCTGGAGCCTCTCCGGTGCGTGGGACGCCGTGTCCGGGGTGGCGAGCGACGCCTGGGACATGGCCGGTGCAGCCGTCGATGCCGTAGGCGATGCAGCGGGCGCGGTGATGGAGCTGGGTGCCGATGCCCTGCTCGGCATGGTGCGCATGGTCTCGCCAGGGCTGGCGGACCTCATCGCCGACGGCCCTGGCGGCATGATCCAGGAGCTGATGGAGAGCACCGTCGGGTCCTGGGTCACGGGGCTCTTGCCCGACATCGATCTGGGCGGCCTCTTCTCCCAGATCGGCGGCACGGTCACCGAGGTGCTCGGCACGCTCGGCGGTGCGCTCGGCGGCGACCTCGGTTGCTGCACCATCGTGGGCGACTGGATCAACGCGCTGAGCGGTGTGGTGGGCGGCATCCTGAACCACCCGGCCATCGAGTCCGCCAAGGGCGTGCTCGAGGGCATCCAGTCCACGATGATCGACATCTACGCCATGATCCTGGCGCCCGGTGTCGACGTCCTGAAGACCATCCTCGGCGCCGCCTGGGACGGGGTCACCGCCGTGGTGAACACGGTGCGTGGCTGGTTCTCCGCAGCCTCGAACGCCGCGGGCGTGGTCTGGGACTGGGTCAAGGACACCCTCGGCTTCGGCGGCGACAGCTCCGAGGGGGGCGTGTGGAACTGGATCAAGGGCTTCGCCGACGACGTCTGGACCTCGCTCAAGGAGACCTTCGCCCCGGTCGCCGGTCCGCTCCAGACCATCGGCACGGTGCTCGCCGCGCTCACCCCGATGGGCCAGATGTACATCGCGTTCCAGGTGGGCGGCGAGCTCATCCGTTGCGGCGAGTGGCTCTGGCAGAACTGGGGCCGCGACGACATGATCTCGGCGGCCCACCAGGAGATGGGCGGCACGATCCTCCCGGGCTTCCTCGACGCGATCAACAGCTTCTCCACGGGCTTCGGCGACTTCGCCGGCTGGATCGGCGGGCAGCTCACGAGCTTCGCAGGCTCCCTGCTCGGCCTGCTGGAGGCCGTGAGCGGCATCCCGCTCGTGGGCCTCGCCAGCGGCTTCATCCAGTCTGTGTCGAATGCTGTCAGCGGCGCCATCGACTGGGCGGTCGGAGGTCTGCGGGACGTCTGGTCCTCCATCACGAAGCTGGCCCGGGACTTCTGGACGTGGGCCCAGCCCATCGTCGAGGTCCTGACCAGCCTGGCTCTGTGTGCCGTGAACCCGGCCATGATCCCGGTGGTCCTGACCGGCTGGGCCTGGAGGCTCCTCCCCGACTGCCTGAAGGGCCCGATCATCGACTTCATCCTCACGGTCGTGATCGGCCTCCTGGAGGCGATGCCGGACCTGCTGATCTTCGGCCCACTGTGGTTGATGCTCAAGCCCGGCGTGCTCGGCTTCCTGCGGGGCATGCTCGGCATGGACACCGAGGTGAAGGTCGAGGTCTCCAACAAGTTCGCCAGGATCCTGTCCGGCTCCTCGCTGGCCTTCATCTGGGGCTTCTGCAAGGGCTTCATCAAGGGCATCTGGGAAGGCATCACCGATCCTTTCGTGATGGCCTGGATGCTGTTCAAGGGCGTGGTGAAGCTCGGCGACTGGGCCGGCGATCTCGCGCGAGAGACCCTGACGGGCGAGGCCGGAGCGTCGGAGGGCCCTGGCATCGGGCAGGAGGCCAGCACCTTCGGGCGACACATGGCGGGTCGCGCGGTGGGGCGGGCGGGTGCCGGCGCGCTGGGTGAGGAGCTGGGCGAGGGCGGCGCGCGCGTGGCCAGCCGAACGGGTGTGCGCGTAGGGCGTGCGACCGCTGGAGCGGTCACAGGAAACGCGGAGGCGCCCACCGCCGACGCCACGCCATCGCGCAACAACCAGATCGCCTCGGAGTTGCGCGAGAAGGCCAGCAGCGGATGGGACACCATCAGCGGACTCGCGAGCGAGCTCTCCGCGTCGTTCTGGCCCGCCGTGCAGGAGTGGTGGAACGGCTCGGAGGGGATGAGCTTCGACCAGCTCATCGCGAAGCTCGGCGACCTCTGGCCCCAGGTCCAGGCCATGATGCAGGAGATGGGCGGCAACATGGCCACCCGACTGTGCGCGTTCCTGATGCAGGACAGCGCCGAAGAAGACATGGGCAGCGCCATCGGCTGGCTGGCGGGCACCATCGTGTTCGAGATCGTGCTGTTCTACTTCACCGCCGGCGCGGGCAATGCGCTGTTGGAGGGCAGCCGCTGGAGCATGAAGTTCCTCCGTGGCTTCGTGCAGTTCCTGGATTGGACCGGCGCCGCCATGGGGGCGATGTTCAAGGGCCTGGCCAAGGTCGGCGGATGGATCGTGGACATCGGCAAGAGCCTGGGACGCGCGCTGGGCTCGGCCGGCGGGGCGATGCGCGGCCTGCTCGGCACCATCGGCGAGCTGGGCGAGGCCATCGTCAAGTGGGCCGACGAGCTGTTCGGCATCGCCGACGGCGCCGTCGACGACGTGGCGGCCGCGGGTGCGAGGGAGACCACCCAGGCGGCCACCGAGGTGGCGGCACGCGAGACGACCCAGGCCGCCACCGACGTCGCCGCACGCGAGACCACCCAGGCCGCTGGCGGCGTGGCGAGCCGCGAGACCGCCGAAGGTGCCACCGAGGTGGGTGCCCGGCAGGCGCCCGAAGCGGCCGGCCGGGAGGCCGCGGGTGATGCCGGCGAGGTCGCCGCGCGCGAGGCGGGTGAAGGCACGGTCGACGTCGCCACACGCGAGGCCATCGAGGCCGCCGGCGAGCGCGGGGCACGGGCCACGCCCCAGCTCGATCAGGTGCCGCTCGCGCAGCAGGTGGACGAGGTCACGGGCGTGGCGAAGGGCGCCGACTACGACCAGGCCATGTCGGACATGCGGGACTTCTACCGCCGGCAGGCCCAGGAAGCGGAAGCGAGCACACGCCAGGTGGCCGGCGTGGGCCAGGACGGACCCTACGGTTGGCGCTACGGCTACGACGTCACCGAGGTCAACGGGGTCACCCACGTCAACATCAAGGTGCACCTGGACGGCGCAGCCAACGGCATCCCCGCAGAGGACCTGGCGCGGGTGCGCGCCAACACCACGGCCGGTGTCGACGCCCACTACAACTGGCAGCACCAGATCTCGAACGCCCAGGGGGGGTCGAACCGCCTGCACGTCGAGGTGGAGTTCGTGGACGCACCTGGCGCGGCCCACCTCAAGGTCGAGGTGCACCCGGGCGACGGCGGCGCGAACCTCTCGAACTGGTACGTCGACGGCCACAGCACGACCCATGCGCACGAGCTCGGCCACCAGATGGGCCTGCTCGACGAGTACGTGGACGCCGCCGTGCCCAACCGCGCCACCGCGGGTGCGCCCGGCACGTCGAACGACGGCTCGCTGATGGGGAACTACTGGACGCGCGACGCGGCGGGGAACACGGTCCCGGGCGCCGACACCGGTCTCCGGGGTCGCCACCTGCAGCAGATCGGCGACGACATCGCCGGCAGCCGACCCGTCACCAACGCGGCCACAGATGCGACAAGCGCCGGTGTGTCACGTGCGACGGGCGAGGCCGCCGAGACCGGTGCGGGACGCGCCACGGGCGAGGCGGTCGAGGAAGCGGGTGAGACCGGTGCAGCGCGCGCCACCACCGACGCCGCAGGGGGTACGGCACCCCGCGCGCCCGGCCAGAGCGTGCAAGGCATCGACGAGCTCTCCGATGCACTGGGCGGCGACCTGGGCAAGGCCGCCCGGCGCTTCGAGGAGCTCAACGGCCTGCCAGCCCACCTGAGGAACGCGGACGGGACCCTGAACGTGGACGCGGCCAGGACCTTCTTCGAGAAGCCGGGCCCGGCTCGGTTCGCGGACGACAGCTACTACGACAACATCATCGCGGGGCGCACCGCCCGAGCGAACCAGTCCACCGACAGCGCGATCAGCCGAATCAACAACACCCTGCACGAGACGAGCGCCGCCGGACGCACCGGGGCCACCATCGGGGACGGAAGCTCCGAGGCTGCGCTGCGGCACGAAGCCAGCACCGGCCTGCCGGTCGGCGGGCGCGGCCACTCGGTGAAGATCGACGACTCCGTGCGCGCCCTGGAGTCGGGCATCGCCGACCTGCAGCGTGCGCGCGGCCGCATCACCGAGCCCGCCCGGCTCGCGGAGATCGACGACGCGATCGCCCGCGCCAACGCCAGGTTGTCGGGCATGCGCCAGGCGCAGACCGACTGGGCCAACCGTGTCACCGACCGGCCCGATATCTGGAACCCCGACGGCACGTCCAAGGTGCAGCCCGACTGGCCGCCCGCGACGCATCGCTGAGGAGCCCCGTGAGCTGGCAGGACGACGACACCATCCGAAGCGGCCTCGCGGGCGCGGACCTCCCCGCCTGGTTGGCGGCCGCCGAAGCCATGATCCTGCGTGCGGGAGCGCACGACCGCCCGGGGGACATCGAGCCGGTTCCCCTCGCCACCCTGGCCAGACTCGCCCGTGGGTCGACCTACGACGACGCCAAGCAGCTCGTGTCGTTCCTGCTCGAGCTCGATGGCCACGAGGGCGCCTTGGATCGTCCGGTGGCGGACGTGCTCGCTGCGCTCGTCGCGAGCGACCTCCCCTTCGAGACCATGCACGCGGTGGCCATGGAGCTGAAGATCCAGGCAACTCCCGGAGATCGGGTGCGCCAGGTCGTGCAGGCCCTGGGCCTGTTGACCCCCACGATGTCGCGCGCACGACGCCCTGCCTGCGAGCACTTCCTGGACTGCCTGCTCGACGGAAGCGAAGCGGTTCGTGAGGCCACCGACGCGGCTCTGGCGGGCTGGACGGACGCGGAGGTCCGAGCGGCCCTTCGCTCCAGCCTCGGCCTCGCGCTCCAGCCAGCTCCAGCCGCCTCGGACCTGATCTACACCCGTGGCCGGGAGCACGCACCCGACTCGCCGTTCGGCCTCGAGACGCTCACCGTCACCGCCGACACGGTCCGGTACGAACGCCGTCACCTCGGACGAACTGATACATCAAATGCGGCCATCTCCAGCCGACAGTGGGTCGATGAAGCGCTCGAGAGCGCTTCGTTCCCGTCGGTCCCACCACACGGCATTCCACCAGGTAGCGGCCTCGTCACCCTCACCCTCGAAGGCGACACCGCCACGATGGACTACTTCACCGCCCGCACCTTCGAAGGCTACGGTCCACTCGTCAAGCGCTTCGAGACCTGGCTCATCTTCTTCCGGAAGCACCTGACGGGAGAAGATGTATCAACGCCAGAGGGGCTGTCACTCCTCTGACGGCGCCCCCGAAGGAAGGCCCGCCGCCAGCTCCTGGAGTCGCGACCCGACTGTACGGAGTGCGTTGGCCAGCGCTGGGTCCTCGACCATCGCCTTCAGCTTCCGCTTCACCTCGTCGGGCACGGGGGGGGGCGGCACCTCCACCGGCTCGCGGGGCAGGGCGGAGGCGGTCTCGCGGAGGCCCGACGCGAGCTGCTCGAAGAAGCCGCCGACCTTGTCGCGAGCGGCCTCGGGGTCGGTCACCACCTCGCCCAGGGAGAGCCCGATCGACTCGGGCAGCGGGTTCTTCGCCTGCTCGGGATCGACCTCGACGCCCCGATCGGCGGCCACGTCCACGCCCAGATCCACGAGCTTCTGGAAGCCTCCGCGGAGCCGGCCCCACGCCGCGCCGAGCTGTTCGTCGATCCGAGCCGCCGCTTCCTCCTTCGACACCTCGAAAGGCGCGACAGCGACGTACAGGACCTTGTGGTGACCGCCCTTGAACGCGCGCAGGACGTAGTCCCCGGAGGGGAGCTCCACCTCGTCCGGCACCACGAACCAACGCTGTCGCTTCTCGTCACTGGCAATCATCGACAGCGCGTATCTCGATACGCTGGTGGGGTGAACCGCGCCAAGCTCAAACCCCTGGTGCTCCCGACCATTCGGGCCCTGGCTCGGAGCATCATCGCGCTGGAGGTCGGGGCCGACCGCATCGACCGCACACCCTTCGTGAACGAGACCGCGGAGGGCCTGTTCCGGAAGATGGAGCTGATGCCGCCCCACCTGGGTGCCGGCATGATCGGGCTCACCCTGGCCTTCGCGGCGCAGACCACGGCCGCGGGTGGCAAGCCCTTCTCTTCGCAACCCGCAGAGCGCCAGCGGGCGTTGCTCGATGCCTGGAAGTACGGCCCGATCTCCCTCACCCGCGACTTCGTGCAGTTCTACGAGAAGATGGGGGTGTTCATCTGGTACAGCCTGGTCGAGGAAGCCGAGGAGCACGCGTGATCGAGCTCCGCTGCGACAACCTCGTCATCGGCTCGGGACCGGGCGGCGCCACCACCACCGCGATGCTGGCCGAGGCCGGCCACGACGTGCTGATGGTGGAGGAGGGCTCGGACCACACGGTCGACAGCGCCCCCAACTACAGCCTCGCCGAGATGGATCAGAAGTACCGGAACGGTGGGCTCACCACGACCTTCGGGAAGACCAACGTCACCTACATCGAGGGGCGTTGTGTGGGCGGGGCCAGCGAGATCAACGCGGCGCTCTACCACCGCCCCCACGCAGAGACCCTCGACCGCTGGGGCCGCGACAACCACATCGACGGTTTTCGGTCGAGCGCCTTGTGGACGTGGTTCGAGCAGGTGGAACAGGTGATGGGTGTGACCCGCAAGCCCACCGGGCTCTCGCCAGCGAGCAACACCCTGGCCGCCGGCGCCGACAAGCTCGGCTGGAAGAGCCGCGAGATCGAGCGCTTCTGGCGCTACGACGAAGGTGAGCAGAGCTGGGAGGGGAAGCGCCAGTCGATGTCCACCACGCTGGTGCCGCGTGCGCTGGCGAAGGGCGCCAGGCTCCGGCCCGACACCCGCATCCTCCGTCTGCACGGGAAGGGGCGGCAGCTCCGCTGGGCCGAGGGCACCACCCTGCACCGCGGCAGGCGGGTGCCGGTCCGGGTGGTGTTCGGCCAGCTCTTCCTGTGCTGCGGCGCGGTGCAGACCCCCACGCTGCTCCGGCGCTCCGGGATCACCGAGGACGTGGGCGACAACCTGCGCCTGCACCCGATGGTCCGCATCGCCGCGCGCTTCCCCTTCGAGGTCAACGACCCGCGCTACGGCGTGCCCGTGCGGCAAGTCGAGCAGTTCAAGCCGACCATCACGCTCGGCTGCAGCCACTCGAGCCCACCCCACATCGCGCTCTGGCTCGGCAACCAGGTGGAGGACAAGCGACAGAAGCTCGAGCAGTGGAAGAAGATCGCCGTGTTCTACACGGCCGTGCAGGGCGAAGCTTCCGGCCGCATCCGTGCGTTGCCGTGGATCCACGAGCCCCTCGTCACCTACCCGCTGACCGACGCGGATCAGAAGAACCTGGGCGAAGGTCTCTACCGACTGGCCGAGCTCTGCTTCGCCGGCGGCGCGGCCGAGATCTTCCACCCGATCGAAGGGCAGCCGTCCATCCGACATCCGCGCGAGCTGGCCGACCTCCGCGACGGGCTGCCTCACGGCGCGATCAACGTCACCACCATCCACCTGTTCTCGAGCCTGCCCATGGGCGAGCGTCGAGGCTGTGCGGTCGACAGCTACGGTGCGTTGCGGGCGTTCGACAACGTGCAGGTGCACGATGCGAGCGTGTTGCCCACCAGTCCGGGCGTCAACCCCCAGGGCACGATCATGGCGCTGGTCCGGCGCAGCACCGCGGCCTGGCTCGCGCGGCAATAGCCGGCTCGGCCCCTCGTACCGAACCCATGCTCTACGCCCTCGCCGCCGGCTTTGCTCTGTTCGGACTGCTCTGCGTGGCGACCGTCGCGCTCGGTCTGCCCGGGACCTGGATGATGCTCGGACTCGCCGTGGTGCTCGAGCTCACGGACCACACCCTGCTCGGCCAGGCCGAGGTGGTGACCTTCGGGTGGTGGCTGCTCGGAGGCATGGCCGTGCTCGCACTGGTCGGCGAGGGGATCGAGGTGCTGGTCGGGGCGCTCGGCGCGAAGCAGGGAGGAGGAGGCGGCACCGCGATGGTGGGGAGCTTCGTGGGCGGCCTGCTCGGCGGGCTGCTCTTGACCTTCACCCTCCCCATCCCGGTGGTGGGCACCCTCACCGGGGTGCTGGTCGGCACCTTCCTCGGCGCGCTCGCCGGCGAGCTGCACCAGACGCGCGGCACGGTGAAGGAAGCGGTGAAGCCCGCCATCGGCGCCACCCTGGGCAGGGTCCTCGGCACGGTCGGCAAGGTCGGGGTGGGCCTGGCCGCCTGGGGCACGCTCACCGTGGCGGCCTTCGTGGCGTGAGCCGGGGTCAGTAGGGGCTCTGGCGCTCCATCTCCGTGCGCCGGTTGTTGACCCAGTACTCGATGTTCGCCTGGTAGCTGTACACGGTGGACGTGCTGTACCGCTTCCGTGTGTCAGCCTCGACGTAGGGCTCGATCTGGTCCCGGATCTGTTCGAATCCGGACACCCAGTCGGCCTTCTCGGCGATGTCGACCACCTCGAAGACCCGCGCCCAGAAGGCCTGGCGGCACTCGGAGTTGGCCTTGCAGCGGGTGCCGACGATCCCGTTGATCGACTCGACGTTCTGCGAGTACGACGACAAGCACTCGTCGTTTCCATGGGGCAGGAAGTCGATCCGGTCGTTGTTGTCCGGGTTGATGTACACGTGGTAGTCGTCGCCGGGAGAGCTGTAGGGGTAGGCGTCGAACTGGCCGATGACCGCGCTCACGGCCCAGAAGTTCACGAACTCCTCCCAGTTCAAGTAGTCCGAAGCAGCCTCATAGGGACTGTCCTCCTGCAGGGCGCTCGCGAGGCCGAACAGCTGCTCCCGATCGTCCTCGCCGCTCTCGTGCTGGTACTGCGAGATGTAGTTGGCGTAGAAGTCGACGTCCCAGCCTTCGAACAGCGGGCCCTCCTCGTCGTCGTACCAGTGACGGAGCAGGCGCTTGTCGACCACCTCGGTGTTGGCGTAGAGCCCGTACTCGGTGCCGTTCACGATGACCCAGGCGTGGCCCGAGCGCGCCGACGGCACACCGGCTTCGTTGAAGATCCA
>Ga0114933_10004185_pt1 | contig 13665 bp, 12 predicted proteins | sample 4SBtaG_FD_89691 | JGI IMG/M metagenome (GOLD analysis project Ga0114933, IMG submission 89691) | Deep subsurface microbial communities from Kolumbo volcano to uncover new lineages of life (NeLLi) - 4SBTROV12_W25 metaG | ecosystem: Environmental > Aquatic > Marine > Volcanic | place: Kolumbo...
GCGGACATGCCGAAGGCTGTCCTGGCGCGCAGTGGTGCTTGCACCACGGAGAAACGAAACAACGCCCCCGGGTGTGATCGGCCCGGACAGCGACAGCTGACCGGGTAAAAGATCACACCCGGTCCGGGCCACCCGAACCCGAACCCGAACTCACGCCCTCAGGGGGTGCCGCGGTGCTTGCGAATCAGGCCGGTGAGCAGTGCGGCAGCACCCGCGGATCCTCGCGCCCCGCGAACTCCGATCGAACCTGGCAAAGCTGTACGTTGCATATACCCCCCTGCGGTATATATTGGCGCTGACGGCCGGTCTCCACGCCAACTGCACACGCTCGAATCGGGAGCTCGAATGCGCTTTTCGCCCGCAGACAAGAAGAAACTCCTCGCGCGCCTTGCTCGCGCCGAAGGTCAGGTCGCCGCGGTGCGCCGCATGGTCGAGGACGACACCTATTGCGTGGACGTACTCGTGCAAATCGCCGCCGCTCGGGGCGCGCTCGGCAAGATCGCAGAGGCGGTCCTGCGCAACCACATGCGGACCTGTGTCGCCAACGCTTTCGCCGACCCGGATGCCGGTCAGCGCGACGCGAAGATCACCGAATTGATGGATGTTTTTAGCCGATTCTCCGGCCTGATCCGCAAATAGCACTGGATACCGGCCATGCATGACCAAGGTCACAGCCATTCCGATGGCCACTGTCACGAAAGCGCCCCACCGGTGCAGCCTGTCGCTGTGGAATCGCCGCCTGCGTCGGCGGAAACCGCCGATTCGCCTCCGAAAACCGGTGGTTGCTGCCACCCCAAGGCCAAGTCGCCGCCGCCGCCCGAACCCGTGAAGTCTTGTTGCCACAGCAAGGCCGCGTCTACGGACGCAGACGGTCACCGCGACGGGGACGCAGACGGAAACCACCACAGCATCGACCCGGCGACTGTCACGAAGGCGTGGTTTTGTCCGATGTGTCCCGGCGTGGAAGCGGATGAGCCCGGCACCTGCTGGAAGTGTGGCATGGCGCTGGAGCGCAATTGGGCCGTCGCCGCCGCTGATGACGACGCCGAAGACGCCGAGCTGCTGAACATGACCCACCGCTTCAAGGTGGCGCTGCTTTTTGCGGGCCCGTTGCTCGTCCTGACGATGGGCGACATGTTGCCTGGTCGACCGTTTTCGACGTGGTTGGGCGGGGCGCGTGTATGGGTCGAGTTGTTGTTGGCGACGCCCGTCTGTACCTGGGCGGCTTGGCCGTTTTTCGAGCGGGCCTGGATGTCGGTCAAGGCGCGTAGCCCCAACATGTTCACGCTTATCGGGCTCGGTGTCGGGGTCGCCTACATCTACAGCCTGGTCGCGGCGATCGCTCCCGACCTCTTCCCGACGTCTTTTCAGGCGCATGGCGGCCACGTCGCGGTCTATTTCGAATCTGGCGCCGTTATTGTCGCGCTCGTGCTGCTCGGACAGGTGCTCGAATTGCGCGCCCGTGGCCAAACCAGCGAGGCGCTCAAGTCGTTGTTGGGGTTGGCGGCCAAGCAGGCGCGGCGTATCGCAGACGACGGAACAGAAGCCGATGTGCCGCTCGACCAGGTGCAAGTTGGCGACAAACTGCGCGTCCGACCTGGCGAGAAGGTCCCGGTGGATGGCGTAATCCTCGACGGTCGCAGCACGGTAGACGAGTCGATGATAACCGGCGAGCCCATGCCCATCACCAAAGCGGTGGGAGACGAGGTGGTCGGCGCGACGATCAACGGTACCGGGGCGTTTGTCATGCAAGCCCGTAGTGTCGGCGTGGATACATTGCTGTCGCGGATCGTGCAGATGGTCGCCGAGGCCCAACGTAGTCGCGCTCCTGTCCAGAAGCTCGCCGATACCGTCGCCGGGTATTTCGTGCCGGCGGTCGTCGCCGCGTCGATCCTCACCTTTGTCGTTTGGGCGCTGATCGGACCCGATCCCGCGATGGCGTATGCCCTCGTCAACGCCGTCGCGGTGCTCATTATCGCCTGCCCGTGCGCGCTTGGACTCGCCACTCCCATGTCGATCATGGTGGCGACCGGCCGCGCCGCTTCGTCGGGCGTCTTGTTCCGCGATGCCGAGGCGATCGAGGTGATGCGTGACGTCGATACGCTTGTCGTCGACAAGACGGGGACGCTGACCGAGGGCCGCCCCGCGCTGGTTTCCGTCCAGGCCAACGACGGCGACGAAGATCGCCTTTTGCAGCTCGTCGCCAGCCTCGAAAAAGGCAGCGAGCACCCGCTTGGAGACGCCATCATCCGCGGCGCGACCGCCCGTGGGTTGACGCTCGGCGAGGCGACAGGGTTCGCATCCGTCACCGGCAAAGGCGTCAGCGGAACCGTGGATGGCGTCACCGTCGCGCTCGGAAACGCGGCGATGATGGAGCAGATCGGCGCTAACGTCGGCGGCTGGACCGTCGCGGCCGAAGCGGAACGTGCCCAGGGGCACACGGCCATGTTCATCGCCGTCCAAGGTCAACTCTGCGGGGTCGTCGCCGTCGCCGACCCCATCAAGGCCACCACCGGTGCGGCGATTCGCGCGTTGCAGGCTGAGGGCTTGAAGGTCGTGATGCTTACCGGAGACAGCGCCACGACGGCTCAAGCCGTGGCCAAACAGCTTGGAATCGACGACGTCGTCGCTGAGGTCATGCCCGCTGAGAAAGCGGCAGCGGTCGCGCGCTTGCAAGACGACGGGCGGACGGTCGCGATGGCAGGCGATGGCATCAACGACGCGCCAGCACTGGCCCGCGCACATGTCGGGATCGCGATGGGCACCGGCACCGATGTCGCGATGCAAAGCGCTGGTGTGACCCTCGTCAAAGGCGACCTCCGCGGCATTGTCCGCGCTCGCAAGCTCAGCCGCGCGACCATGCGAAATATCCGGCAGAACCTGTTTTGGGCGTTCGGCTACAACACGTTGGGGGTGCCGATCGCTGCCGGCGTCCTGTACCCCGTGTTCGGCCTGCTGCTGAGCCCGATGCTGGCCGCCGCAGCGATGAGTCTCAGTTCGGTGTCGGTCATCGCCAACGCTTTGCGCCTGCGCTCCGTCCCACTGGACGCGACTTGAGAACGTCCTCGTTGACGCGCCGACAGCTTCGGCCATAGTGCGCCGCCATGTCGAAGAACCCGCGCATCACAGTCGCTATCTCAACCTTCAACCGAAAAGACCGGCTGAAGCTCACCATCGATAGCGTGCTCGCCCAGGACTACGACAACTTCGGGTTGGTTGTGTCCGACGGCGGCTCCAAAGACGGCACGCCCGAGCTGCTCGAGAGCTACGGCGGCCGCATCACGAAGTGGCTGTCCAAGCCGGACAGCGGCGAGTACGAGGGCTTCAATCGCGCCACCGCGATGTGCGAAGGCGACATCATCAAGTGGCTGCCCGACGACGACCGCCTCCGGCCCGGCGCGCTGCAGACGATGGCCGACCATTTCGTGGCCAACCCCGACGCCGACTTCATCTGGGGACAGGCAGCCACCTGGCACGATGACGGCAACAAAGAGCCCTACATTCTCGGCCACAGCAAGCCGATTCCCTCGCGCGATCTCACCGTGCGCAACATCATTCGGCAGCTGACCGGACTCAACTCCGTCGCGCTGTTCGCGTCGCAAAAAGCGGTCGAGCGCCTTGGGCCGTTCCGACTCGACATGAAATGCGGCGACATCGAGTACTGGGCCCGAGCCGCGTCACAGGGCTGCAAGTTCGTGGTCGTGGATGACTTGGTGGTCGACTATTACGTCACCGGCGAAAACGGCTGGATCACGATGAACCGCAAGATCGCGCTGAACATGGTGCGCGTCGCAAAGATGTACGGAACGCCGGCTGATATCGCCCACGTCGCATGGAAGATGCGGATGCGCCTGCTCGGCTACCACGAAGCGCGCCAGGCGATCCTGGACCTGTCGCACAAGACCGGAACGTACCGCGCCCTCAAGCGTGTCCAGGCGATGGTCGGCGGCCGATAGCGTCCGGCCAGGACTCCCGAAACCAACTCGAAAGGCAGCTACTTGCAGTAGGCGGGCAGCTTCGACGCGTCGGGCTTTTCGCCACCGCCAAGCGTGAACTGCTTGAGGAATTCCCAGGCATCCTGCGCTCCCGTCGCCGGGTACTTGTGTTGGAGGCCGTGGTTGCAGGACAGGTGCGGGTTGCCGGTCTTCTTCAGGTTGGCGATGAGCGTGTTGGCGAGGTTGTGGAAGTTCTGCTTGAACGCGAAGTCCTTCTCACCGCCCCAAATCACGAAAAACGGCGTCTTTTCGGTCTTCTCGGGCCAGGTGTGGTTGTAGCCGCCCGAAAACGGAGCCGCCGCCGCGACCACCTTGCCGCGATGCATCGCGATGAAGGTGCTGATCAGTCCGCCGCCCGACATGCCGGTGACGTAGACGCGCTTGCTGTCGATCGGCCAGGCCTTGCCGGCGCACTTGACCAGGTCGTCAAAGAACACCAGGTCGCGGTTGTCGAGGTCGAACAGCTCGCCCTGGAAGAACCAGTCGAGCGTGTCTTTTTTGCCGTCGATTGTAGCGGAGTCGGGCGTGATCAAGATGAAGTCGTTGGACCCGCCGGCCGTCTTGGGACCGAGCAAGTCGGCGAATTTGGTCTCCTGGCGGAACTTCGCCGCGCTGCCGCCGACGCCGTGGAAGTTGAAGACGATCGGCAGGGGCTTTGTGCCGGTCGCGGACGCCGGCAGGTCGACGATGAAGGTGCGCTCCACCTCGGCGCTGGTTATCTTGTTTGGGCCGGCGACGAATGTCGGGCACTTGTCGATGTGCTTGTACTTCTTGGTCTGCGCGGCGCCCTCACAGCTCACGTCAAAGCCCGGATCCTTCTGTTTGCCGAAGGGCAGCGCCTTGAACGTCGACTTCTCGAGCTTCGCCTTGAACACCGGCACCTCGCCCTTGAGGAGGCCGCAGAACGTGTCGTCGTCCTTGAACGTGCCGTGGATGACGATGACCACATCGGTCGGGCTGCCGGTGGGCAGGCCTTTGCCGGGTACGACCACCTTGCCAAAGTCCGCGATGAACGCGCCCTTTTCGTCGATGGCGACGTCGTTGAGCGTGCCCAGCGGCTTGTCCTGGGTCCACGAGTCGCCGTCCAGAAAGCTCATCGCTCGCAGCTCGACATGCGCGATCTTGCTCGCCTTTCCCTTCTCCCCAGCGCCTTTGATCTTGGCCTTCATCTTGAGCTTGAGGCCTTGGAATTCGGTCAAGGACACGCCGATGAAGTAGTCGCCGTCGGGCAGCCACGGGTTGGCGCTGCTTGCGGCGGTGTCGTTGGCCGCGGCGGTGTCGCTGGACCCAGACGCGTCGGCACCCGCGGCGCCATCGGCTTCGTTGGACGGTTTGTCGTCGGTGTCGTCTGTGCCGCATCCGGCGGACGCGCTGACGGTGGCGAGCGCGAGGAAAACGGCGAGGAAGCGGGCGGTCAGTCGGTGCATAGCGGTGTCCCAGCAGGGTCGGGAGGGAGGGGGCGCGCAAGCTACGGAAGCAATTGATGGTTGGCAAGGAACAAGCGCATCTGCATAATGCCGCGCGCTTGCGATTCCGGGGCCAGCTAACCACGGTCCGGTGTTGCGAATAGCGCAAACGCAGGCGCCTTTTTTGCGCCCCGAAACGCACGTCCAGCCTGGAGAGAACCATGTCCGTCGCCGTCGCCGTCGCCCAGCCCACCGAAAACTTCAAGGTCGCCGACCTGTCCCTCGCCGAGTGGGGCCGCAAGGAGATCGACATCGCCGAAAAGGAGATGCCCGGCCTGATGTCGCTGCGCGCCAAGTACGGTGAGAGCAAGCCGCTCAAGGGTGCCCGCGTCGCTGGTTGCCTGCACATGACCATCCAGACCGCGGTGCTCATCGAGACGCTTACCGCGCTCGGCGCCGAGGTCACCTGGACCAGCTGCAACATCTACTCGACGCAGGACCACGCCGCTGCGGCCATCGCGGTCACCGGCGTCCCCGTCTACGCGTGGAAAGGCGAGACGGAAGAGGAATACGACTGGTGCCTTGAGCAGCAGATCTACGCGTTCGAGGGCGGCCAGGGCCCCAACCTCATCCTCGACGACGGTGGCGATCTGACCTGGTGGATTCACGAAAAGCACCCCAAGCTGCTCGACGACATCAAGGGACTGTCCGAAGAGACCACGACCGGCGTGCACCGGCTCTACCAAGCGTTCGAGAAGGGCACGCTCAAGGTGCCGGCCATCAACGTCAACGACTCGGTGACCAAGTCCAAGTTCGACAACCTGTACGGCTGCCGTGAGTCGCTGGCTGACGGCCTCAAGCGCGCCACCGACGTCATGGTCGCCGGCAAGGTCGTCGTGGTCGCGGGTTACGGCGATGTCGGCAAGGGCTGCGCCCAGTCGATGCGTGGCTTCGGCGCCCGCGTCATCATCACCGAGATCGACCCCATCTGCGCGCTCCAGGCCGCCATGGAGGGCTTCGAGGTCCGCACGATGGAGGAGGTCGCCAGCATCGGTGACATCTTCGTGACGTCGACCGGCTGCTGCGACGTTATCCACGGCGAGCACATGGCGGTCATGAAAGACCAGGCCATCCTCTGCAACATCGGCCACTTCGATACCGAGATCGACATCGCGTGGCTCGAGAACAACCCCGACGTCACCGAGGACGAGATCAAGCCGCAGGTCGACGCGTTCAAGTTCACCGATGGCCGCACCCTCATTATCCTGGCCCGCGGTCGGCTCGTGAACCTCGGCTGCGCGACCGGTCACCCGTCGTTCGTCATGAGCAACAGCTTCACCAACCAGGTGTTGGCGCAACTCGCGCTGTGGACCGATGAGTACGAGCTCGGCGTGCACGTGCTGCCCAAGCACCTCGATGAAGAGGTTGCTCGCCTGCACCTGGGCAAGCTGGGTGTCTCGCTGACGACGCTGACCGACAAGCAGGCCGAGTACCTCGGGATCCCCGCTGCCGGCCCGTACAAGCCCAACCACTATCGCTACTAGGCGACCGAGCTACTTCGGCGTTGCCGCTTTTCGGCAGCCGCTTCGTGCGCGTCTAAATCTCTGAACGGGACGAAATACGATGTCCAACACGGACTTCATCGCCACCGGTTTGTCGCCGATGGCGTCGGTGCTCAAGCCGTCCTCGATCCTCGCTATTGCTGCGCGCGTCCGGGAGTTGGTGGCCCAGGGTCGCGAGATCTGCAACCTGACGATCGGCGACTTCAAGCCGTCGGAGTACCCGATCCCCGACGCGCTTCGTCACGCACAGGTCGAGGCGCTCGAGTCCGGCTACACCAACTACCCGCCGAGCAACGGAATCGCCGAGCTGCGCGAAGCGATCACCGACTTTTACGAGGCGCGCCTCGGGTGGAGAGCCGATCCGCTGCAGGTCACCGTCGCCAGCGGTGCGCGACCTCTGCTGTATGCGTGCTACCGCGCGCTCGTGGCGCCGGATGACAAGGTCGTTTATGCCGCGCCGTCGTGGAACAACAACCACTACAGCAAGATGCTCGGCGCCAACGAGGTGCAGCTGAAAGTCGGGCCGGAAGACAACTTCTTCCCCAAGCCCGAGCTGTGGGAGCCCCACCTACGTGACACGCGTCTTTTCGCCGTCAACAGCCCGCTCAACCCATCGGGAACGTGCATCGATGCGGACGCGCTCAAGGGCCTGTGCGAGCAGATTGTCGCCGAGAACATGCGCCGCCAAACAACCGGCGACCGACCGCTGTTCCTGATGTACGACCAGATCTACTGGCTGCTGACCTTTGGTGACGTCAAGCATGTCGATCCGGTCAGCGTGTGCCCCGAGATGGCCGACTACACGATCTACGTCGACGGCATCAGCAAGGCTTTTGCGTCGACCGGTTTGCGGCTTGGCTGGGGCGTCTCTCCCAAACCGATCGCCCAGGCGATGAACCGCGTGCTCGGCCACGTCGGGGCGTGGGCGCCGCATCCGTGCCAGAAGGCGACCACTCGGCTGCTCGATGACGCGGGTGCGGTCGATACGTACCTGGCTTGGATTCGCAACGAGGCCAACGACCGTTTGCAGCTCCTGCACGATCGCATCACGGCATTGGGCGAGCGCTATCCGGTTCGCGCTCTCGCCCCAGAAGGCGCCATCTACCTCAGCGTTGAGCTGGGCCTGCGCGGCTACGTGCACGATGGCAAGGTGCTCGAGACGCCCGACGACGTGCGCGCATACATTCTCGACGAATCTGGAATCGCGATGGTGCCGTTCACCGCATTCGGCGCCGGTCACGCGACCGATTGGTACCGGCTCTCGGTCGGTGCGGTCAGCCGTCAAGACCTCACCGCCGCGATGGATCGCCTGCAGGTAGCGCTCGACGCTCTCGCAGCACCGGTCGCCGCGGCACTCTAGTCCAGTCTACGGACGCACTTTTTATGTCCGATCCAATCCGCCTTGTCGTCGTCGCGCCAAACGGCCGCATGGGCGCCCAGGTGTGCAGTCTTGCCGACGCAGACGACGGGCTGACAGTCGTCGCTCGTGTGATTCCGCCCGGTGAAGAAGGCGGCGTGCTCCTCGATACGGTCAACGGAAGCGTCGCCGACGTGATGGTCGACTTCTCGCACCACACAGTGGTTCCCGTTCACGCTGCATGGTGCGCCGACAACAACGTGGCGTGGGTCCTGGGGACGACCGGCTTGACCGAGGCTGAGCAGGAAGCTGTCGCCGTCGCGTCGGGTCACGTTCCGGTTTTCCAGGCGTCCAACTTCTCCGTCGGGGTTGCGCTCCTGGCCGACCTCGCAGGGCGCGCAGCCAGAGTTCTGGGCCTCCACGCCGACGTTGAAATCGTCGAATCGCACCATCATCACAAGGTCGACGCACCTTCGGGCACCGCGATCACGTTGGGCAAGGCGGTCGCGTCTGCGCGCGGGCAGAACTATGACGACGTGAAGACGGACGGTCGCGGCGGCATCGTCGGCGCACGACCACGCGGCGAAATCGGCATGCACGCGCTCCGTCTCGCCGACATTGTTGGCCGGCATACAGTGCACTTCGGATGGCCCGCCGAAGGCCTGCAGCTCGCCCATGAGGCCCGTGACCGTGCGGTTTTTGCGCGCGGGGCATTGCGCGCCGCCGTGTTCTCCAACGATAAGCGTGTCGCTGGCGAGCCCGGGTTTTACGACATGCCCGACCTCCTCAGCGGCAGCTGAAGCAACGGACACGACGGAGCAACGATGGCCGAACAGTGGACCCCCGCCGTCATCTTCCTGCTGCTCTCAGCGGTGGTCTCGTCGTCGATGCTGATCGGCGGTTTGCTGCTGCGCGTGAAGGCCAAATCGTCCAGCGAAGCCAAGCGCGACACCTACGAATGCGGCGAGGAACCCGACGGCGAGGCGTGGATTCGATTTCACCCCCGCTACTACCTGGTCGCGCTTGTTTTCGTGCTGTTTGACGCAGAGGCCGCGTTCTTGTTGCCCTGGGCGCTCAATATCCGTGACGTGGGCACGCTCGCCATCGTCGAGATGTTCATCTTCCTGGCGATCCTGATGCTCGGATGGCTCTACGCGCTTCGGAAGGGGGCCCTCAAGTGGCAGTGAGCGACGACACCCGCACCTACGAAAACCCGTTTCTCGACAAGCTGCTGTCGGTTCCCGGACTCGACGTGGCGGTCGGCAGCATCGAACGGCTCCTCGATTGGGGCACATCCAACGCGCTGTGGATCTTCCCGATGGCGACGAGCTGTTGCGGAATCGAGTTCATGGCGGCCGCCGCTGCCCGTGTCGATGTCGACCGCATGGGCACGATCGTTCGCGGCAGTCCCCGGCAGGGCGACGTCATGGTCGTCGCCGGAACCATCACGGTGAAGATGGCGCCACGCGTCAAGAAGCTCTGGGACCAGATGCCTGAGCCGAAATGGTGCCTGGCCATGGGCTCCTGCGCGATCAGCGGCGACTTCTATCGCGACATCTACTCGGTCATCCCCGGCATCGATACGGTTGTGCCCGTCGACGTGTACGTGCCCGGTTGCCCGCCCAATCCGCAGGAGCTGATGCGCGGCCTGATGCGCCTGCAAGACAAGATCCACCTGCAGCGGGAAGGCAAGTGGTCGCCGCCCGAAACACGGCCTGAACGCGACAAGATGATCCGCCCGGAGATCGGGCGCGTCGGTGACGAAGATCGCGATCCGCTGTTGTCGAGCGTGCAATTGGACCGCGCCCGCAGCCTCGGCTTGGACGGCAACGAAATGCGCGACAACGACGATCCCACCGGTCGCATGTTGGCCCCCCAAACGCTTTCGATCGGCCAGCACAACGGCGAGAGTCCTGCGGCAGGGAGCGACGCATGAACGAAGCCATCGCGCCATTGCTTGGCATCGACGTCGCGGACGTCAGCGACTTCGGCATGACGGTGCCGGCCGACAAGCACTTCGCCCTCGCCACGCTGCTCAAGACGTCCGGCTACGGCCTGTACGTGTCCGTTATCGCGACGCATTTCACCGAGCAAAAGAAGAGCCGCAAGGTCCCCGAACCCGTCCCCGAGCACTTCCAGGTCGCGACGGTGCTGCGCAAACCCGTCAAGGGCGCGGCGCTTTCGTTTTCGTGGAAGGTCAAGCTCGACGTCGGCCAGCCGATCGACAGCCTGGTCAGCCTTTTTGCCGGCGCCGATTGGCAAGAACGCGAGCAATACGACCTCGTCGGTGTGACGTTCGCGAACCACCCCGACCTGCGTCGCTTGATGATGCCCGACGACTGGGAAGGCCACCCGCTGCGTCGCGACTACGCGATCGACACCCCCCACCACCCCTGGCGCTGAGACCGACCGATGCCGCTTGATGCTCCCGAAGTGCCCGGCATGTCCGGCCGCGCGTTGACCCCGATGTTTCGGCCCGATCCGTACCTGGATCTGACCGACTACGAGGCAGATGCCGACCTGATGGTGCTCAACCTGGGCCCGCAGCACCCGTCTACGCACGGCGTCTTCCGCATCAAGCTGGTGCTCGACGGCGAGGTCATCATCAAGGCCGTCGGCTACCCCGGCTACCTCCACCGCGGCGTCGAAAAGCTCTGCGAAAAGCTGACCTACAGCAACATCACGCCGATCGTCGACAAGAACGACTACATCTCGCCGATGATCAACGAGCAGGCCGTCAACATGGCCTTCGAAGCGGCCGCTGGCATCGAGGTTCCGCGTCGCGGTCGCTGGATCCGCACGTTGTTGGCCGAGATTCAGCGGGTCGCCAGCCACCTCATCGCCATGGGCACGTTCACGCTCGACATCGGCGGCGCGATCGGCGGCGGCGCTTCCATGTTCATGTGGGCGTTTCGCGACCGCGAGATGATCCTGGACCTCTTCGAAGACCTTTCCGGGTGCCGCTTTCACTACAACACGAGCTGCGTTGGCGGTCAGCGTCACGACATCACGACCGGCTGGGAGAAACGGGCGGTCGAGGTGCTCTCCATCATCGAATCGCGCATCCCCGAGTACGAACGGTTCATGTCGGAAAACCCGATCTTCGTGGCCCGAACCCGCCATATCGGCGTGCTCAGCCGCGACCTCGCCCTCGAACTCGGCCTCGGCGGGCCCATCGGTCGCGCCAGCGGGGTCGATGTGGACCTGCGTCGCGACGCGCCTTACCACTGCTACGACGAGCTCGACGTGCGCGTTCCCGTGATGACCGCCGGCGACAACGAGGCGCGATTCCTGGTGCGCGTGGCCGAGGTCAAGGAGAGCATCCGCCTGGCCAAGCAGCTCTGCGAAGGTGTGCCGGAAGGGCCGATTTGCGGCGCGAAACCCAACATTGGGCCCGCCACCATCAAGATCAAGACCGGAGAGGTCTATGTCGGCGTCGAAGGCCCGCGGGGCGAGCTCGGCCACTACCTCATCGCAGGTGGTCCCGGCGGCAAACCGACGATGCCCTACCGCCTCAAGATCCGGCCTCCGAGTCTGCACGCCCTGCAATGCATCCCGTACCTGTTGCCGGGCAACAACTTGAGCGACGCCATCGCGATTCTTGGCTCGCTCGACCCGGTGATGGGCGAAGTCGACCGCTGATCGACCGCTTCTTCACTTCCCACAGAACATGAAAGCTGATCCCCAAGCCACTGAGCGCGTCCTGGCATTCCTCGAGAAGGCCGGCGGAACAGTGACCGAAGGTGATGTGGCCGCTGGGGCGGGGCTGGACGTCGCCAACGCCAAGGCGTCGCTCTACGACCTGATGCTGCGCTACGAGTGTCACCTCGAGGTGCACGAAGACGGCACGCTCGCCTACGACTTCGGGCGCAAACTCGTGTCGCTCACCAAGAGGACCTGGCGGGACATCGTCAAGTCGATCGGCAAATGGTCGTGGAAGATCTTCTCGTGGGTTTACAAGGCTTCGCTCGCGGTCGTCCTCGTCGCGTACACCATCACTTTCGTCGTGTTGATCCTCGCCGCCGCACTAGCTGCGTCCGCCGCCTCCGAAGATGAAGGCCCCGCCGAGGGCGCGTTCCGGCTGGTCGGGCATGTGTTCATCGCGATCTTCGATTTCCACACCGCCCAAGCCATCACCTATGTCGCCGAGGACCGCCACGGCTACAAACACAGGCACTACGAACCCAAGAAGCCGGTGATGCGCCTGCGCAAGGGCAAACCCGCCCCGAAATCGCGGAGCAAGAAGCACCAAGAGCTCGAAGAACACCCCAAGGGGTTCGTGGCCAGTGTGTACGACTTCGTGCTTGGCCCCGAGCGCGTGCGACCCGATGACCGGGCTCAAACCCGCGAGCTGGCATCGTTCGTCCGCGAACGCGGCGGTGCCCTGTCGATCGCCGATGTGCAGGCGCTTTCCGGCTTGACGCGCGACGAATCCGAGACCCTTTTCGCGCGCTTCGTTGCCGAGTTCGAAGGCGAGACGGACATCACCGATGACGGCGCGTTGATCGCGCGGTTTCCCGAGCTCCAGCGGTCGAGGAGCACCGAACACGACGAGCCGATCATCTGGTACTGGGACGAATACGAGGCGCCCTACGAGGTCACGGGCAACACCGTCGGCAAAAACATACTCATTGCGGCGCTCGCCGGCTTCAACCTGGTTTGCTCCCTGTTCATGACGGTCGAGTTCGGCGTGGCCGGCGGATTGCTCGGCCTGCTTGGTGTGGTGCCATCCGTGATCTTCGGCCTGTTCTTTGCGATCCCTGCCGTGCGCTCATTGTGGGTGTCGCGCAAGAACAGCGAGCAACACGAACACAACATCCGCAAGCGCCTCTTCCGCGCGATCTTCAAGCGGTCGATTCTCGACGACGACACCTCGACGCTGCCGATCCGCCGCCTCGCTGCCCTGGCCAACGCGGCAGAGGACGCCGAGGAGATGCTCGATGCCGACAAGATCCGGCCGCTCTTTGAAGCCACCATGCGCGACATCGGCGGCGACGTAGATCTGCACGAGGAACACGACCTCGTGGTCAACCTCGACCAGCTGCGCGCCGAGATCGACGGTCGCAGAGCCCAGGCTGCTTTCGTCGTGGGCGCTGATGAGCAGTCCAAACACCTCGCATTCTCGACCGAGCGCGATCACGTCTCGCTCACCGAATACGCCGACGTGGAAAAGCGCATCGTCGGCAGCTGATCGCCTCGCGACCGGCATTCTCAAATCAACCCGCAATCGTCGGCCGATCCGCCTTTACGTCCGCCGCGTTTCCGGCTAAACCGCCCGCGCGTCAGCCGCCCTTGGCTCGCTGCGAACCCGGCATCCGCCTGCGCTTCATGCTCGAATTCCTCAC
>Ga0114933_10004189_pt1 | contig 13652 bp, 16 predicted proteins | sample 4SBtaG_FD_89691 | JGI IMG/M metagenome (GOLD analysis project Ga0114933, IMG submission 89691) | Deep subsurface microbial communities from Kolumbo volcano to uncover new lineages of life (NeLLi) - 4SBTROV12_W25 metaG | ecosystem: Environmental > Aquatic > Marine > Volcanic | place: Kolumbo...
ACTGATGGATGCTGGGAACAACGGCCACCCAACGCAGCACCAGCACCAGCACCAGCACCAGAAGAAATAAACGATTATTTGGATGAAATAAATTAAATTCAAATTAATCTTTCATCCAATGATAGTTGATAAATGGATCAGTACAAACAATAATATTTCATTAATATAATGAATAAAATAATAGACCCTTTGACAAATAAATCAATCAGTATTTTTTCAAAAAAAGGAAAATTCATCCTAAAAAAATTTATCAAAAATATTTTAGGAGGTTTATCAAAAGATTATTCATTGATACAAAATAAACAATTATTTGAAAGTTCAGGATGGAGAGTTATAATGGGAAACATACATTTCTCAAAACTTCGAAATAATTTATTTGTACTTGAACAAACAAACAGGAAAATATCTGGAAGTCCATACTCAAGAATAGGTGATTTTGAATTATCTTACACAAATGAAAATTTCAGAGAACAATTCATGAAAGCAAACCTGATTTACAAATATTTTTTGGCAAAAATTAAGTACTCAATACAAGAAATCAAAGATGATTCTAAAAATATTTATTTACCTCCAATGAACAATTTAGAATTAATTAATTCGAAAATTGATTATTTGAAAATTTTAAAAAGATTTGATTTAATTGATAAAGAAACATTATTATTTGATTTTAACGAGGAAATTCTCAGCAGTGCTAAATTTGAAGAATTAGTACAAATAATGGAAGAACTAAGTGAAGTTGATTTTGAAGAAGGTGTGAATTATCCAGTCATTAAAACACCTTATGGCGGAAGTTCATCATGTGTAACCATATCAACAAACAGTATTTATCATGTTGACAAAGATTATTTGTATTGGTTGGCAGTGTACTTAAACACAAAACCAAATAAAATAGATTGTATAGGATATAATGGTGGTTTAATAATAGAAAAAATTAATAAATATATTGAATTAATAGGTGAATTTAGATGTTTTTGTGTTAATGGTCATATATTGGCCATCACACATTCATATTTTGACACTGGCATAATACATGGTACAATTGATGGAATGAGATTTAGAAAATTTGGGATACGTCAAAAATTATTAGAAAAACCATTAGATTTAGATATCTTATTTTTAAGAGATATTGATGATTCTGAATTTGAGATATATTTCGGTATTGACATTTTAACCAAAACTATTATTGGTGATAAAATAATCCCTTATAATGTGGAATTTTTAAAAAAAAATTATTATGAAGGATGGGAGTACGATAAAGGAATAGAAACATTGAATGAGTCAAAGGTACAAAACATAATATCTAAAATGAATAATTTTTTTAGACCAATAAAAATCATAGAAGCATTGAAAATCTTATGTAAAAAAGTGTTTGATAAATTGAACGAAAATGGAATAAAATTAACATGTAATAGAATTGATATTTGTGTAAGTAATAATTGTGAATTGAATGAGCCTAAATTTATTGTAAATGAAATAGAGGATATCACATTTGGCCCATTATCTTGTAAAGAAATTGATAAAGAAATTGGTACTGGAATAAAAAATTTAATGGGAAACATATATTACAATGAAGAACAAGTCAAAAAAACTGTGTGACATCGAACAATATTATGATTTTTTTCAAAATATGGTTAATTATTCAATCCACACATTTAAATGCCATGAAAATTGATTTGTATAACATGTTTAATATTGAATAGTTCTTATTTAACTTTTACTACTTGTTCAAAAAAAACAGAGGATTTATTTATATTTTTAAACCATAATACAAATTAATGCCATGGTTTTAATCAATATTTGCTGAGATACAAATTCATGTTTTGTGGTCATGAACCAAAATATTAAGAATCATTGAAAAAACTGGAGTTAAAGATAGAACAACAAAAATGATATTTGTTTTGAATGATCTTTGGTGTGTTTATTTGTGACTTTTTGAAACAAAAAAATTCTTATTGTGGATGATTGTTTTGTTTGAACATATCTAACAGTTCATAATTCTATTTACTGATGGTTGGGCAAATCATACTGTGTGAAACCTTTGATATTTGTTTTTGTTTGGTTCAAATTTTCATTAAAAATATTGCTAAGTTGGTATTTGAACAAATAGCAAAAGTTCAAAATAACCCAACATGTTTATATTTAATTTTTTGTGGTTTTTTTGATTTTTTTGATTTTTTTGGTTTTTTTGGTTTTTTTGATTTTTTTGATTTTTTTGATTTTATCGGTTTTTTTGATTTTCTTGGTTTTCTTTTTCCGTTTTGTTTTGGCTTCCATAATTTCTTCACACATTTTCAAATCAAGTGTTTCTGGATCTATTTTTTTGGGAATTGAGAAATTTCCTTTTTGGCATTTTATATATGGTCCATAAAGCCCATTTGTTATTATCATATCTTTAGAAATAGTTTTAATCAAGTTATTTTTTTGTTTGTTTATTATTTTAATAGCTTTTGGAAAATCTAAAGTGTCTATATCAACTTCTTTTAAAGAAATATTCCTATTGTTATAATTCAAATAAACACCAAAAGGTCCTCTTTTTACTAAGATTGGTTTCCCATCGTGAAGACCTATGTCTTTAGGATATTTCATCAAATCAATCATATCTTCTAAAGTAATAGTTTTTATTGATTTATCTTTTGGAATTGAGTAGAATTTATTTTTTTTATGTTCTGTTTTATTTCCTAATTGAGCTACAGGACCATATTTCCCCAAATATACAAAAACCTTTTCCCCATTGTGCTCTCCTAATAATCTTTTATTATCATCTTTATTTTGTGTTTTTAGTTTTAAAACTTTCGGATGAAAACCATTGTATACCAAATCAATTACCGAGTACCAAACTAATTCACCTTTTGCTATTTTGTCCAACTCTTTTTCTATCTCACTTGTGAAATTATATTCTAATAATTTTGGAAAATGTTTTATTAAAAACTCTATTGTAGCAATTCCAATATCTGTTATAAATAATTTATTTTTTTCATTTCCCATTGAAATTTTATCCTTTTTTATTTTTATTTTAGATATCCCATTATTTAAGGTTAGAACAATTATTTCTTTATCTTTTCCTTTTCTTGTCTCTTTTACAACATATTTTCTATCTTGAATAGTTCCTATCAAATTACTAAATGTTGAAGGTCTTCCAATACCTTTTTTTTCCAATGCCTTCACTAATGAAGCTTCTGTATATCTTCCGGTTGCTTTTGTATGTTTTTCCTTGCTTTCTACAGTTTCATAAATCACTATTTCATTTTCTTTCAAATTATGGAGTTTTTCATTCTTATCAGTTAGACAAACATCATAAATCTTCAAATATCCCAAAAATATTATTTCCTCTATCTTACATTCCACCAAATCATTTCTATTTGACATTGAGATAATTATATTGAAATTATTTTTTTTAGCATCTTTCATTTGACATGCTGTAGCTCTTTTATGAATCAATTTATATAGTTTTTTTTGAGAATCCAAAAAATTTCCTTTGAGTTCATTTTCTTTGAAATATACTGGTCTGATAGCTTCGTGTGCTTCTTGACTTGATTTAGATTTATTTTTATAGAATCTTTTCTGGTAATATTTCTTACCAAATTTATCTAATATGAAATCCTTAGCTTTTAACATTGCTTCTTCTGATAGAGCTACTGAATCAGTTCTCATATATGTTATTTTTCCTGCTTCATATAATTTTTGGGCAATTTGCATAGTTAATTTGGGAGAAAATCCATATTTATTTGAAGATTCTTGTTGAAGAGATGATGTTGTGAATGGAGGTGATGGTCTATTTGTTCCAATTTTTTTTGTTATTTTTGTTATTTTGAAAATGGAAGTTTTACAATTATCCAACAATAATTTTACATCTTCTAATTTATTATATTTTTTCTTAAATACTCCATTTAATTCTAATTTATTGGCAGTATCGAAATCTCCGGTTGTTTCAAAATAACAATTAGAAGAAAAGTTTTCTATTTTTTTCTCTCTATCATAAACCAATCTTAGAGCGGGAGATTGACATCTGCCTGCTGATAAATTTTTATTGACATGTTTCCAAAGTAATGGTGATAATTCAAATCCCACTAATCTGTCCATTATTCTTCTGGCTTGTTGAGAATTAAATAAATTCATATCTATGGTTTTTGGATTATTTAATGCATCTAAAACAGCTTTTTTAGTTATTTGATTAAAAACTATTCTTTTTGTTGTGGTAATATTTAATTTTAATATTTTAGCAACATGAAAACCTATGGCTTCACCTTCTCTATCTAAATCACTGGCAATTATAACTTCAGTTGCTTTTTTGGAAGCTTGTTTTAATTCTTTGATAACCTTAGATTTAGAAGGTAAAGATCTATATGTTGGTTTATAATTATTTTTAATGTCAATAGCTTTTAGTCCTTTGACTAAATCTCTTATATGTCCAAAACTTGCTTTAACCATGTAATTTTTCCCTAAAAAAGAATTTATTTTTTTACATTTAGCTGGTGACTCAACTATAACAAGTATCATTTCTTATAATTAAATTTTAAATACTCAAATCAATTTTATAAATCAATATCAAAAATATCATGAACTCTATCTCTGATCATTCTTAAATTCATAAATTTCATGAAAGAATTGATAATTATGTGAACAAAATCTAAAAATATTTTTAGATAAATTTTATTAATTTCTAAAAAAAATTTACTGAAAATAAAAAAATCATTGGTGAAAATTATTTGAAATCTAACAAATGGAACTCTCATATTCACAATAATTTTGGAATTTCCGGTGGAATTTATATCCTTTAATGGACTATGGTGTATATTTCACCATGAGTTCAATCAATATATTTTTCGAAAAATATATTTATTTTAGGCTTCTTGCATGGTCATAAATTAAAACAAAACAACATTTTAATAAATATGTTCAGTCCATTAAAGGATAATTTTGATGGAAATTAATAAAACAATTGAGATAGATATCAATTTTATATCATAAATTACTGATTTGTTCCAAAAAATTGGTTAAACAGTCACAATCATTTCAGAATATCCAGCAGAATTCATGTAATTTTTATCATTTAATGGACTTTAGTATGTTCATATAATGGTTTCAATTAATATTTGTTGAAAAATATATTATCCAGGCTTCTTGTATGGTCATAAATCAAAACAAAAAAACATTTTAATAATTCAGTCCATTAAAGAATAGAAATTAAGAATAAATAGGATAATTTATTTAGTCCATTAAAATTTAAAAATCATTATAATTTGTGTCAAATCACAAAAAATTTGATAAATAAATTTTCTAAACTAGGAAATTAAAATGACTATCACACTTTTAATCACTAAAACTTTTCATGTCAAAAAAAATATTATATTGTTTCTTCCATTAATTGATCATATGTGTAAAATTTCTAATCTAATAACAGATAGTGCAACAAAACAATCGGGATTTATTAATAGTCAAAGTTTTTGGGATCTGAATAATTATGATAGAATTTTGACAATGGCAAAATGGAAATCAGATTTAGAATGGAACGAATGGTTAGACTCAACAGAAAGATCAGATATTTTTAAAAACATTGATTTTTTGGATGTTAAAACATCAGTGTCTTCTTTATTACCTAAAATGAATTTTAACAGTGTATCACTGCTTTAATTGAATTATAGTCACAAGCCCTTTTTTTTAATAAATCCTTGTATTCTTTGTCAAAATTATATATTTTTTCATTGATAATCTCATAATCCTCAAATTTATTTTCACTAAAAGCTTTTTTATAATCACACATGCTTATATATCCCACTTTCCCAGAAAAATCATTAATTTTTTTTGTATCAAATCTTTTGATATTTCCATAACCTATTGGTATTGTTTGAATTTTTTTATAAAAAATCATTTCATTTGAAAAAGTATTTTTAACATGTTTTTGTTTTTTAATATTACAGTTGATTTTTTTGAATTTTTTTAATTTTGATGATTTACCAACATATTCTGATTTATCCATTAAATGACCATATCCCAAATCAAAATAATCAACCTCAATAAATGATTTTTGATCATTTGATAGTTTATCAAATTCTTTGTTGAATTCTTTCATTTTTTTACATTCATCAGATTCTTCCCAAATATTTCTGAATGGTGGTGGTTTATTTTTTTGATTTCTACAAAACTCTTCAAATTCATTTTCTAATTCTTCAAAATTTTTGATATTTGAACAGTTATCAAATTGATTTTTGATATACAAATATGATTTATAAATAATATCCATTGATTTTTTATCTCCTCCTTTATCTGGATGACAAATAAGAGCTAAATTATAATATTTTTTTTTTAATTTTTTTAAAGAAGGATTGTTGGGATCAATTCCAAACAATTTATAAGGATCAATCAAACTCGAATTGTTCATTTTACAATAAGCAATTATTTTTGTTTGATATAACAACAAAATAATAAAAAAATTATTGAACCAATCTAAAAATATTTTATTGGTGTATGACTAAAACTGTTAAAAAAAATAGAAAATGGTGTTCAATATGTGATTCTTCAGGAACTACAAAAAGAGCTTGTCCAAAAAATACTGATCAATATTACAAATGTGAAATAAAATTGCCAACTAAACATAGAAAAACAAGTCTTTTTAACGAAAAAATAAAATTTTGTAGATGTGTTTTATATCATTTAATGGACTGAATCATTAAAATGTTTTTTGGTTTTGATTTATGACCATACAAGAAGCCAAAATATATTTTTCAACAAATATTAATTTAAACCATTATATGAACATGCTAAAGTCCATTAAAGGATATACCAAAAACAACACATCAAATTGTAACAAAACAAAAAAATGGAATAACAAAAATAAATGATATGATCCATATACAATTTGTGCTTGATCTGTTGAAACATCCATAGGATGAAAATCATGTTACACCGACCAATATTTAAAATGAAACAAAAATGACTCAAAGACATATCATTATTATATAATGTAGCATAAGGTTGTTTGTTTCCATTGCTTCCTATTCACCATGTTCATCTGAGTTTTCAAAATTAAACCAATATGGAACATATTATATAAAGGAGTAAAAACACTCACAAATAAAATCTACCAACCCCTGAAAAGGCGTCAAGTGGTAGACGGCTCGAGGAGCAGTAGGAATACTCTGGAGAGTGTATTTATATCATGGACATTTAGATTTCCTACTCGAAACTTTTTGTTTCATTTTAAATGTCGGTCGGTGTAATATGTTCCAAGGAATATACCATTTAGAAGAAATTAAATCATATATTTGAATTATTCTAAATTGAACAATAAAAAAATTACAAAATTGAAAAATATAAATTCAAATAAAAAAATCAAAAGTTTGTTTAGAAATTGGGTGTTCCTGTGTGGATTGTTTGTGAAACAATATCATTTTTGTTCATGAAAAATAATGACACTAACACAGATAAAAAAACAACAATAGTCATTTTAACAATGTGTTTGTTCCTTGAAACTTTATTTTCTGTGATTGACACAACAATTGCCAACACACTTGCCAAAATACTCGCTATTAAACTTGTTATCACTTGTGTTTTGATATTCATTGACATGAACTAATATTTTAATTTTCAATGATATTCATATGAACAAACTGATGTTTTTACTAAACGTATCAAATTTATTTCCCTCAAAACACACACAAATGACAAAATATGACAAAATGTCAAGTATATTTCGACATTGAATGGATGTAACATTTTCATGAATAATGAAATCAACACAATCAATATTTTTTTATGTACTGAACTAATTTTTTCATGGTTATTGGTATTTTGTTCATGAAAAGAAACATGAATCAAATATCAAAAAAAACATTTTGTTCATTTGACTCTGAAACCAATCCTACCGAGTTTTTTTTTTAGCCAATTAAAATATTGTATAAATAAGTCCTCAAGATAACAAAATTAACAAATTACACCAACCAGAATTAAAAATTAAGCAATATTATTTATGAACTGGTGATATAAATACACCCAAAACTAAATAATTAGTTTATCATTAGATATGTACATTCTAACCTTCCTTAGAATTGTACATGACCATATTCATATAACTTAGGTTACTATGTATTATTTGATGTTTTTTTCAAAGAGACAAAATTAACATTTGATGTTTTTGAACAGATATTTTCTGTGGGTGATATTGTATTGGAAACTAATAAGTTAAAGTTTGATGATTTGTGTTCTTGGAAAATTATCTTTTGATGGACTGAACAAAATTTTTTTGGTTAATGGTATTTTGGTTTATAACCATAACACGACAAATTTAAACCAAGATGGTCCATCAAAATAACACTTAAATTTATATTTTTTTGAAATTACACCAATCGATTTTTCTTTTTTATTCATAATTCAAAAACAATCACTGATAAATGGATTTGCACCTTTGGAATTGTTATCATTTTTACCAAACATGGCCTCTCCACAACAAAAATTTATTTTTATGAAATTCAAAACGTGTTTGTACAAAAAGATGTTTTTTAATAATAAATGGATAAAATATATTATTACAATGCTCATGTGTGCAAAATTTATGATGCTGATACAATAACATGTGATATTGATTGTGGATTTGGAATAATAATGAGAAAACAAAAAATAAGACTATATGGATTGGATGCTCCAGAAATAAGAGGTCAAAATAAAAAAATTGGGATAATATCACGAGATAAATTAAGAGAAAAAATATTAAATAAAGATATTATTTTACAAACTATCAAGGATAAAAAAGGAAAATATGGAAGATGGTTGGGAATAATATATCACCATAATATCAATATAAATGAGTGGTTGATAGAAAATGGTCTGGCTAAAATATACTGACAAATTTGAATTAAAAAAAAAAATTTCTTATTTGATCAAGAAATGTATGTCTTGTGAATCATAAAAAAATCTATATATCCAAGAACCATTCACACCAATGAAGGTGTAAAATGGGGACAAAAATGACTAAAAAAAATATTATTTTTGCTCATCAGCTTTCGCGTCATGAAACCCTAAAACATGTAAACTTTAAATTTTGCATGGGAATTTTGTCGGTGTAAAAAAATAATTTTCATTGTAAAATCAAATTGAGTATTTATGAAATATCTCTTCTAAAATATCCAAATAAAGTTGGATCAGTTTAATTATTTCTTCATTTTTACCATTTTTTTTTGTCATAAATAATGAAATATTGTGGTATATTTCATTATCAATTTTATCAGTTGTAAAATTTATATAAAATTTATTTTTGACGTTGTGTGATATTATTTTTCTTTCTACAACATTATCATAATTATAAATCATTGGAAAATTTTCTATTGATATCATTTTTCTTTCCCCAAAATTTATTAAAAAACTTGATTTATTTGTTGTAACTATTTTACAATCAATTATATCCATTTTAAAACATCTTTGTTGGAATTTTTCATTTATGTTTAATCTTAAATTATCTTTGTAGTAATTCTTACTATTTATTTTTTTATGATTGTTAAATTTATTTTTGAAAAAATCCAATGTTTTATCAAAAATTTTTTTGTTTATTTCGCTGTCAAAAATATTATTTGATATTTTTTTCCCCATTGTTATTTCGATATATTTATAATTATTTTTGGCAAGTTCATTAATATTATCTAAAATAAATTCCATATTTGTTGTTATAATCAAATCAATTTAAATTTCAAATTTGTCATTTAACCTTTTTCAAAAGTTAATTAAGGTTATTTTTGTTGAATTTTGAACATGTGATCCATCACTCAGTTATGGTTTTTCAGATAAAAAAAACTCCCATTGTCCTTTATGAAATGAGCTGATTTATTTTTTTCATGATTCGTAATATTTTTGTTTATGATTATAACAAGAAGCGTGAATTTATGTTCCACAAAATAAATCAGTCATTAGGTGTACATTAAAGGATTTGCCATCAATGAAATATCTATGGGTACAAACATGTTCTATCCAAAAAGTTCATTGGTGTAAAACTTTATAGTTAAAAAAGAAACAAATTAAATTTGTTATGGTGTTTCTCACACAAACAAACAAATTTGAAAATTCTATCAAAAAAATTATTATAAATTCTATTACATGGTGTAGTATTGGTATAACAAATGAAGTTATTTTTACAGCAATTAGTGATTATTTTAGTATTTATGATAATAAATTGATTGGATATACTTATTTATGGATGATACCTATTTATTCATTATTACCTGTCATATTTTGGATATCTGATAAAATAATAAAAAATATATTTATTAAATCTTTATTTGTTTCACTAAACATAATGTTTTTTGAACTCTTGTACGGTTCATTTTTAAAAAAATATTTTATTTGTCCTTGGGAAAAAAATTATATTTCTCATTATTCCATTAATAATGTAGTAAGATTAGATTATTTTCCTTTTTGGTACATGATAAGTTTGATTTGGTCTAAACTTTGGATAGAATTTAATAATGTTACTGAAAGTACAACCAAATATAAACCCAAAAGCGTTTCAAATTAGAAAAAGTTTAATTTATTGAATATATGAGTATTAAAATAATCAACATTGACAAAAATTACAGTGGAAAAAATAAAATTGTTTCTGTTAATAAACTCTCAAAATCAAAAATTTCATCTAACAAATCAAAATTATTCAACATAAAATCAGTTAAATCAAACATTAAATTTGACGAATCAAGATTAGTTGAACCAAACAAAAATTGTAAATCTGTTGACAAATTAAAACGAGAATTGATAGATCTGTCCAAAACTATTATTTTAGTTGATATTTCCAATGAACATATTGATAAAATTATTGTTAAAATAATGAACAAAAACATTATCAATAAAATAACTTTGAAAATTATTATTCCAGAAATAGATGAATTCACCACAAAAAAAATAATGGAAATTGTTAGAAAAAATACTTAAAAATAATTAAAAATAATTTTGTACTGGTGTATTGATTATATTTTATGTTCGAATTTTTACATAAGTTTGGTTGTACTAAAATATTTGGAAAAATGTTATAAAATTCAAACACAAATAAATATGATCCTTTGTACCGATGAAGATTTAAAACGAACATTTTAAAGTTTGCCTGTTAATAGAACATGTGAATTTTGGTTGTGCGGATTTATTTTCTTGCGAAAATAAATGAATCAGCAACACCATATCATCATCCCGTAAAGGTATGATACTTGTAGCAGTTGTTTCACTGTTTTCGTTTGTTAAAGGTTGTATTTCCTGACCAATCAACACTCACAAATGTTTTAGATATCTTGAGCCCAAATAAGAAATACAACACGAAAAATATGGACAAGCATTAGCGAGTGGATGATTTATCCTCGTACCATGCTTACTGAATCCAGTAAAACTGACCATTCTAAATATTTTTGTTTTACATAAAATAATATTCTTTGAGTCGTTTTTATTTTACGCTTCATTTCACACCAATGAAGATTTAAAACACCGTTTCACAACATTTAAAATCAACAAAGTTTGACTGTTTCAAGCCGTGCAAATTTTGGTTCTGATGTATCGTGTAATACACCTGATAGTTTTACACCCTTGAAGTTTTAAAATGCCGGTTTTACCGGCAAAAAAAATCAACAAAGTTTGCCTGTTTTAAGACATGTAAATTTTGGTTTTGATGTGTCGTGTAATACACCTGAAGAATTTCTACACAGATAACTTGGTTTTATGTGTTTAATATTATATTTTTATCATCAGAATTAACATGTATATTTAACATCTATCATTTATTTTTATACATACTTAATAGTGGTCCATATTTTTTTCTATATTTTATATGGAATACTCTATAATTGTTTTTTATATAAAAATTAATTCTTCGAATAACTGATTCATCTTTTTCATTTGGATCAATACTTACTTTTAGAATAATTTTGGAATATTTTTTGAATAATGCCCGTTCAACTCTTTGTAAAAAATCAGTCCCATGACCTTTTTTAGCATATATCCAATCTATTTTTATATTATCTTCTTGTAATATACAACATCAAAATATTTTAAAATTCTTATCAATATATACATAACCTTTATCCAGTTTGGAGTTTCCAAGATGAGATTCAACTAATTTATTTATTTTTGACGGGTCGAAATTATTAAAATTAATTATTTTCATATATTATATAATATGGTTATATATTTTATTAATTCGACGATTCTGACATATAAGTTATTTTATTTTGGAATGAATGCTCAAAAATAATTAATTCCCATAGAATTAAACATTCATTCCAAATTAGAAAGACCCACATATTGTTTAATGCTTTTTTTACTAAATTTTGATATTATTGTTTTATTATCTATATGCGCATTTATAAATTCGTAAAAATTGGGATATTTTTTATCAATATTATTGATATCTGTATAATAAACATATATTGGATATTCATCTAAATTATAAACATATGTTTGTAATTCACTTTCTGGAACAAAAATGAAATAAAAATAAGTTTCTATTCCCGAGTAATTTAATCTAAAAATTTTTGTATTCATTATATAGTTGTGTTCAAAATCCTAAACGATATCATTGAATGATAACGCCATTTTCTCATCTTTTTCCCATGTTAGATATTGATAATCACATAGAAAAACATACATCATATATGATTAATCAACTGGAATTTGTTCACACATATTATTTTTTACAAATTCATTAATACATTCATTGCATATTGTGTTTATTGTAAAATATTCAAATGTATTGTTATAATCAAACTCAAAATAATGATATAAATATTTTTTTTCATAGAATTTCAAATATGATTTTCTAATTGTATCTTTACTCATTTCTATTTTATTATCACTGCATGTTTTACTTAATTCTTCAACCCAATTATCATCTTCGATATTGTTTTTTGTTATGTCTTTACATTTTTTACATAAACATATTATTATATGATGATGATATTTATGATCACAATTAATTCCTTTTAAATCTTCACTAAGATTAGTTTCCTTACATTGCCAACACACATCAAATGGACCAGATATATTTTTTCTTTTTTTATATTCTGTTATGTTGTTTAATAGTTCTTCAGACAAGTTCATAATATAAATAATATATATACATGATGGTTTTAAATAATGATACTGAAAAACTAAAAGAATATAAAAAACTTTTAAAATTAAAAAAATATGATAAACTTGCGATTTATATTGTTAATTTAGATACATTTTTATGTGAAAAAATAATGGTTGAAATTGAAAAAAAGAATATTAAAGCATTTAAAAAAATATTTCCAAATGCTAAATGCGGAGAATATATGCGTGTTATAGCACATAATAGAAAAAAACAATTAGATAACTTAGATAAATTATAATATAAATATAATATGAATATAACATAAATATTATATTTGTATTATCATGAACATTCCCTGGGCAAAAGTTGGTTCTGGTATAATATGTGGAATACTTGCTATATTATTTACACCTATTATAATATTATTATTATCGTCAGGTGTAATTATAGCAGGGTATACTAAAATGGGATGATATACTCTTTTATCCTTTGATGGACCGAACATATTTATCAGTTTTTATGATTCATAATATTTTTGTTTTGATTTATGACCATACAAGAAGCCTAAATAAATATCTTTTTCAACAAATATTAATTGAAACCATGGTGTAAATATTCACCA
>Ga0114933_10004190_pt1 | contig 13652 bp, 12 predicted proteins | sample 4SBtaG_FD_89691 | JGI IMG/M metagenome (GOLD analysis project Ga0114933, IMG submission 89691) | Deep subsurface microbial communities from Kolumbo volcano to uncover new lineages of life (NeLLi) - 4SBTROV12_W25 metaG | ecosystem: Environmental > Aquatic > Marine > Volcanic | place: Kolumbo...
AAGCGGCCCCTCGGTGCCGCTCCTCGCGCACGGCAAAGCCGTCGGGCTCCCGAGTGACGGCGACATGGGCAACAGCGAGGTCGGGCACAACGCCCTCGGCGCCGGTCGCGTCTTCGACCAGGGGGCAAAGCTCGTCAACGAGGCGATCGCCAGCGGCTCTCTCTTCGAGGGAGAGACGTGGCGTGAGGCCGTCACCCGGGTGCGCGCCAGCGGTGAGCCGCTGCACTTCATCGGGTTGCTCAGCGACGGCAACGTGCACAGCCACATCCATCACCTCTTCGCGATGTTGCGTCGCGCAGCGGCCGATGGGGTCGAGAAGGTGAGGGTGCACGTGCTGCTGGATGGGCGCGACGTGTCCGAGACGAGCGCGCTCTCGTACATCGATCCGCTCGAGGCAGAGCTTCGTGAGCTCAGCGTGAGCGGTCGGGACTATCGGATCGCGTCGGGCGGCGGGCGCATGGTCGTGACCATGGACCGCTATGAGGCCGAGTGGGAGATGGTCGAGCGGGGTTGGGACCTGCACGTGCGCGGTGCGGGCCGCGCGTTCGAGTCCGCGCGCCAAGCCATTTGCACTCTTCGAGAGGAAACGGGTGCGACGGACCAGGTCCTGCCTGGCTTCGTGATCGCGGAGGGCGGCGAGCCGGTCGGCCCGATTCGAGATGGCGCGTCGGTCATCTTCTTCAACTTCCGCGGCGACCGGGCGCTCGAGATCACACGGGCGTTCGAGGACGAGACCTTCGAGGCTTTCGATCGCACGCCGCGGCCTGACGTCTTCTACGCCGGGATGATGCAGTACGACGGAGACCTCGCGCTGCCGAGCCGCTTCCTCGTCACACCTCCGGCGATCGACCGCAGCCTCGGCGAGTACCTCGCGGCCAACGGCGTCACGCAGCTCGCGATCAGTGAGACGCAGAAGTACGGGCACGTGACGTACTTCTGGAACGGCAACCGAACGGAGCCCTTTGACCCCGCCCTCGAGACCTACGTCGAGATCGAGAGCGACGTCCTGCCTTTCGAGGAGCGACCGTGGATGAAGGCGGCGGATATCACGGACCGACTCATCGCCGAGCTGCGTACAGGCAAGGTGCGGCACGCTCGGGTCAACTACCCCAACGGGGACATGGTCGGCCACACCGGCTTCCGCGACCCCGCCGTCATGGCGGTCGAGGCGGTCGACCTGATGATCGGTCGGTTGCTGCCCGTTATCGAGGAACTCAAGGGCGCCATGATCGTGACCGCAGATCACGGCAACGCGGATCAGATGTTCGAGTTCGACAAGAAGACTGGCGTACCCGTCGGTGACGGTCGCGGCGGGTTCAAACCCAAAACGAGTCACACCCTCAACCGGGTGCCGTGTCACCTCTACGCCCCGAGCGCCGAGCTCGTGGTGGCCCCAGGCCTCGAGAACCCGGGGCTCGCGAATGTGCCCGCGACGGCCCTCTTGCTGATGGGCCTCGCCGCCCCCGACGACTACCTCCCGAGCCTCTTTCGGATGAAAGGATGAGCATGTCCAAACCCATGACCCATGTGTTGGCGTTTGCGCTGGCCACGACCCTCGGCTTCACCGGACAGGCGGAGGCCCAGGCGTTCGCGAGCGCTCCGCGTGTCGAAGAGCTCCCGAACGGGCTCACTGTGATCAGCCTGCGCACCGATGCGCCGGGGATTGTCGCCTACTACACCGTGGTCCGGGTTGGCGCGCGCGACGAGGTCGAGGAGGGGCACAGCGGCTTCGCGCACCTCTTCGAGCACATGATGTTCCGCGGGACCGAGACCTACCCGCAGGAGCGCTACGAGGCGACGATTCAGAGCTTCGGCGCCGACAACAACGCGTACACGACACAGGACCACACGGTCTACACGGTGACGGCGCCGGCCACCGCGCTCGCGCGCGTCGTCGAGGTCGAAGCGGATCGGTTTCAGCACCTCTCCTACGATGAGGCTCAGTACCGGACCGAGACCGGGGCCGTGCGAGGCGAGTACGACACGAGCTCGTCGAGCCCGTTTCTGAGCATGTGGGAGGCGCTGAGCGAGATCAGTTTCACCCGCCACACGTACGGTCACACCACGCTCGGATACCTCCGGGACATCAACAACATGCCGGAGGAGCTCGACTACTCGCGGCAGTTCTTCCGCCGCTTCTACACGCCTGACAACTGCACTGTCGTGGTTGCCGGGGACGTGGACCACGACGCGCTGATGGGCGCGGTCCGGGAGCGATACGGGAGCTGGAGCGGGCGGCGTCACCAGCCCCGCATTCTCCCCGAGCCGGAGCCGACGGCGGGCGGGCATCGACACATCGACTGGCCGTCGGCCGCCGCTCCGCGGATGTTTGTTGCTTGGCGTCGCCCGGCCTTCGTCTCCGGGCGTCGAGAGCGCCAGCGCCGCGCGGCCATCCGCACCACGGCGGCCCTCCGGGTGGTGCACGGCCTCGCGTTCAGCGAGCCGAGCCCCCTCTACCAGCGCCTGGTCGTCGAGGAGCAACGGGCCATCGAGTTCGGGAGCTGGGCCGATGAGCTCTCTCGCGACCCGCACCTCTTCATTTCGCACGCGACGCTGCGCAACGGCGAGGCCTTCGATCCCATCATTGCCGACATGCAGGGGGTGCTCGACGCGCTGGCAGCCGGAGTGGTCGACGCGGAGCGACTCGAAGCGGTGAAGTCGCATGTGCGGTACGCGCTCCTGAGCGCGCTCGAGACGCCCTCGGACGTCGCCAACCTCGCCGCTCAGTTCATCTCGGTGGGCGGTGACCTCGCCTCCCTCGATGCGTACCTCGAAGAGCTCGCGCAGGTGACCACGGAGGACGTCGCCCGCGTGGCTGGTGCCTATCTCACGGAAGAGCGGCGCTTTGTCGTCACACTCGCGCACGCCGATCCGCCCACGGAAACGCCGGCCAGCGGCGAAGGAGAAGAAGAGTGAAGCGCGCCTGCCTCCTGAGCCTGCTCTTGGTTTCTTGTGGCGGCCCCGCGCCAGAGCCACGGGAATACCCACCTCTGGTCGACGAGAGCGCGGGCGACGAGCAACCGACGGTTGTGCTCGAACGTGAAGCGCTTCGCGATGGGCCACGCTTGGTCGTACAGCGGGGCGCCTCGCCGGTGGTGACGTGGCGGGTCGCCTTCGACGCGGGCTCGGCGGAAGACGGAGAAGGCCGGGAAGGCCTGACGATGCTCACCGCTCGGACCATGGCTGAGGGGGGAGCCGGGGACCTCTCGTTCGCGGAGCTCAGCGCTCGCCTCTACCCGATGGCGGGCCAGATCTCGGTGCACGTCTCGCGCGACCAAACGGTGTTCGTCGGCCAGGTCCACCGAGATCACGCTGAGGCTTTCTACGAGCTCTTCAGGGATGTGATCGTGCGTCCCCGCATGACGGACGAGGACTTCGCGCGGATCTCGACCCAGATGACCACTGCGCTGACGGTTGATCTTCGCAACGCGGAGGACGAGGAGCTCGGTAAGCAAGCCTTGCAGTCTCTTCTCTACGCGGGTCACCCCTTCGAGCATCCGGCGCTCGGCACCGAAGCGGGCTTGGGGCGCTTGCGGGCGGATGACGCGCGGGCCCACCGCAGCCGGGTGTTCTGTTCGGGGCGTGCGACGGTTGCGATCGCGGGCGACTTCCCGGCGGAGCTGGCGCAGCGCGCCGAGCGCGATTTCTCCCGGCTGACCTCGGACGCCTGCGTTGGCCGTCAGCAGCTGCCGGAGCCGACGATCCCCGACGCGCCGCGTGTCTTGATCGTCGAGAAGCCCGCTGCCCGAGCCACCGCGGTCTCGATGGGTTTCCCGTTCTCGGTCACCCGCGAGCACCCCGACTACCCGGCCCTGGTGCTCGCGACCGCTTGGCTCGGCCAGCATCGTCAGTTCGTCGGCCGATTGATGCAGTCGATCCGGGGCGAGCGGGGCATGAACTACGGCGACTACGCCTACGCGGAGCACTTCACACAGGAGGGCTGGAGTCGCTTCCCGGTGCCCAACGATGGGCGGCGACAGCAGTATTTCTCCATCTGGCTGCGGCCCTTGCGTCCAGAGACGGCGCACTTCGCCATCCGCCTCGCGGTACGGGAGCTCCGGCGGCTGGCGAGCGACGGCATCACGGCCGAGCAGTTCGAGCACATCCGCGGCTTCGCGTCGCAGTACTTCGCGCTCTACCTCCAGACGGCCTCTCGCCGGCTCGGCTACGCCATGGATGACGCGTTCTACGGCGCCGACGAGCCGTACCTCGAGCGGCTCCGCTCCGCCTGGGCAGCGCTCACGGTCGAGGAGCTCAACGCCGCGGTCCAGCGGCATCTGCAGCCCGAGCATCTCTCCATCGCGATCGTCGCCGCCGACGCCGCCGGGCTCGCCGCAGCGATCGCATCGGAGGCCCCGTCACCGATGACCTACGACGCCGAGGTCCCGGCCGCCGTGCTCGAGGAGGACCGGGCCGTGGTCGGTTACGAACTCGGCATCCCGCGGGAGCGGATCGAGATCGTCCCGCTGGCCCAGATGTTCGCGGACTGAAGGACGCCTCAGAAGTCGGGGTGACCGATCACGATGAAGTCGAGGTCTCCTTCACCTACGTTGCGCAGCCCGTGATGCACGTTCTTGTCGACGTGCATCACCTGGCCCGCGCGGAGCGGGATCTCCTGCTCGCCGATGATGCCCAGAGCCTCACCGGCGAGTACGATCACGGTCTCGCTGGTCTCGGGGTGGATCTCGCGTGCGATCTCCGAGCCGGGCACGATGCGCCCTCGGTAGAGCCCAAATGCGTCACCACGCGACTTGCCGAGCACGTTGGTGAGGAACACGCCCCGGTTGGGCAGGTACTCCGCGGGCTCGAGCTCCGAGACCGTGAACACTGCGCCGCCTTCTACGTCTGCCATCTCTCTCCTCCAGGTCGCCGGGGAGCATAGCGGGCCTCGTGGTGGGCTGGCGTTCTCGATCGCCGACGCGCTCAGAATGTGCCGACGAGGCCGACGCTGCCAAGGCCGAAGACCGGTCGCACGTTCACGCCCGCCGTCGGGGCCGCGCTGCCGCGCTGGTACGTGCGCCACATCTGCTCCACGGATGACTCCAGGAATGAGGTCCCCATCATCACGCCGCCGATCACCGCGAAGCCGCCGCCTCCGCCGATGGTGATCGCGCGAAACTCGTCATCGAAGTCTTCGAAGGCCGCCCCGAGGATCATCGTGACCAGACCGCCAGCGAGGATCCCGACCCCGAGGGCGAAGCTGCCCCAGCGAGAGACGCGGGCGGCGTTCGCCTCGGCCCTGAGCTCTCCCTCGAAACGTCCGAGCTCGATCGCGCTGAGCTCACCGTTCATCGCCATGCGCCAGCGCAGCAGGCGGTCGCCGTTGCTCTGAACGCCGAGCAGAGAGTAGATGCCCGAGGCGATCATCATCGGCGCGACGGCGAGCCCCGTGATCACCCCGGGACCCGGCCCTCCGAACCCACCGAAGGCGTCGACATCGAGCGCGAGCCAGAGTGAGCTCCCGATCAAGAACGCGCCCACCCCGAGGTTGATGACGCCGTTGACCGTCGAGGAGACCCGCTCCCCGCGGGCTCGTTCCTCGAGCACCTCCGCCATGCGCGCCACCGTAGCGGGGTCGGCGCGCCGGTCGCTCGACGTTGCGCCAGCGGTCGCTTCGTCCGGCGCCGTCAGCTCCTCAGCGAGCTGCGCGGCCGCCGAGTCAGGAAGCCCAACAAAGAAGAGCAGCCCCAAGAGCAAGAGGACGCCGCGCACATTCGAGAGCAGGCGGTTCACGATCATGGATTCACCGTCATGGGTTCACCGTCATGGGTTCACAGTCATGGATTCACAGTCATGGATTCACAGTCATGGGATCACTCACACCGGATGACCGGGTCCGAGAGGGTCGTCTCGATGCGGAACGAGGAGTCGAAGGTGTGGCGTTCGGCGAAGAAGAGGTGCAGCGGATACCTTCCACCCGGCTCGAGTCCAAGCGCCTCGCGCTGCTCATCGAGGTCGACCTCTCGCGACTGGCGCCGGTGCACGCCTCCGAGGTTGATGACGAGGCGCCGGTTGATGAACACGAACACGTCGTCGTCGCCTCGAAACGTGAACGTCTCGCCGCCCTCGTAGACGAACTCGGTGCTGGCCTGAAGCGTGAAATGAAAGTTGTGGGCTCGTCCTTCGTTGCCCAGGAGCTGGTCGTCGATGGGGAAGAACTCCTCGTCGTCGAAGATCGAAAGAGCGACCTCGTCGCCGCCATCGGGCGTGAGCTGAAGGTCGAGGGTGGCGCCGAGGTTCACCCCAGGGACGTCTCGGTACCACTGGTCGAAGGCCTCTCGGCCCGAGGTCGTCCGAGACGGTCCGACGTATACCGGCAGGTCGTCCGACCCGAGCGTCTCCTCGATGAAGCCGCGGTCCGACCCCTGCGCGCTCCGTTCGAAGTCCGGGTGAGACTCCAGAAAATCTCGGACCCGCACCTCGAGGACCGGCGGGACCGGACCGGGGAGCGAGCACTCCCCCCACGCTCCGCGCCGACAGGTCTCTACCCCGGAGCCACAGGAGACCTCACACGGGCGCGTCGTCACCGGGATCGCGCAGGCGCTCCATCCCGCCTCCGAGCAGGTCTGCGTTCCCGGCCCGCAGCCGTCCGCGCACTCACGTTCCTCCACGTTCGAGACGCACTCCCCCCAGAAGCCGCCCTCGCAGCGCTGGCTCCCGGCTCCGCAAGCGTGTTCACAAGCGCGAGAACCGGCGTCGCCGCAGCGCTCGATCTCCAGCCCGGTCCGCGAGCCGCAGCCGAGGGCGAGCAGACCGGAGAGTGCGATGGTTCCCAGCGCGGACCAGCGGAGGCGGTGCTTCATGTTGCGCGTCCTGCTTGGCGGGAACGCTCTCTTGGGTCTTTGGCTCGATGGGCTCACGTACACATGAACGTGGGGCCGCCCGATCCGTTACGCCGGTTAAACGGAGTTACGTCAGATCGCGGCCAGCGCGTCCGCGATGTCTTGCAGCATCGCGACGACGAGCTGAGCGCCTTTCTCCGGCGTCGCCAGCGTGGCGTCGCCGTAGATCCCTTCAGGGCTGTAGCTCGCGGAGGTCTCGTCGGTCGGTGACCAGACGCCGCGCTTCATCTCTCGGGTCCACGTCGGCGCCAGGTCCATGCGGACCCGTTCGGGGTAGAGGTGAAGCATGACGCTCGTCTCCGCTTCATCGGCGTGTCCACCCCGCGGCTGCTCGCAGAGGGTCGCTACCGCGTCGAGATAGCGCGGCCCGCGATAGACGTGGAGCGCCGCCGCGTTCTCGTGTGTCGAGCAGGCGGCGTCGCACGCGCGGATGGTGCTGATGCCCGTGTTGAGGAGGAGCACGCGCTCGGCGTCGTGTCGATTGGCGTCCTCGATCAGAGAAAAGAGAGTGGACTCGAAGGCTCGCTCCGGCACGCTCGTGGACCCGGCGTACGCTCGAAACGCCGGATAGTGCCCGTACCCGATGGCCGGCCAGACCAGCACGTCGGCGGTCTCGGCGAGCCTCTGACCCAGCGCGTCGGCGGTCAGCTGGTCTGTGTTCATCGGCAGGTGTGGACCGTGGGCCTTGGCGCACGCACCCACGGGGAAGACGGCGGTCGTCTTGGCGTCCAGGGCCGCCGCCACCTCAGGCCAGCGAAGCTCGTTGATCAGGTGTCCCATGCACGCATCATGGCAGGCTGGAGGCCTGGCGCAGGGATCGGATCAGGGCGACGAAACGAGGCGTCCACTCGTCGGCGCGATTGGCGGCCACGCTGGCGCGGACGAGGAGCGCCCCGTCCGGCAGCTCGAGGTAGGCACCGAGAAGCGCGAGCTGGGTCCCGTCGGCGTGGGTGAGGGCCTGCATCGCGAACCCTCCGAAGTGCGCGCCCTCGATGACTTCGACCGTCGGCGTGCCCATCGGGATACCGCGGAAGCGACGCCCGAGGAGCCGACCTCGCTCCCGCTGGTCCGGTCGCTCCTCTCCAAACCGCAGGTAGGCGACGTCCATGGTGGCCCGAGGGCTGGGGAACGTGCCTGGCTCCCCCGCCTCTCGGAAGTACATTTGCTCCGTTGAGACGGGCAACAACGGAAGTCCCTCGACCTCGTCGACGGCGACCTCGAGCGCCGCCTCGGGATCGAGCGGGATCGTGGGGTCGAAGCGCAGGCTCTCGATCACCCGCTCCGCGGACCCTGCGTCGCGGGGGTGGTGCACGACGATGAGCCGAGAGATCGCGCCGTCGCGCCAGAGCGTGAGGGCTCGCACGCGCTTGCCAGGCGCGCGAATGGTGATCTGCAGGCCCTCCGCTCCGCCGAGCACGAAGGGCTGGTGCGAGATCTCGCCCGGGGCCTCGGCGGCGAGCTCTTCGAGATAGACCTCCGCGACGTGGCGCTCTTGGCCTGGCTCGACCGTCGCGGCTGCGAAGCGGAGCTCGAGCGGGCCGGCCTGGTACCGAAGGGTGTGCGGGACCCGCTGGGCTGGCTCCGCGCGCACGGCGAGTCGGCAGCCCGGAGGGCGCAGCTCCGCCAGGTCGGGGCCCGCCTCCGGCTCCTCTGCCGGCGGCTCTCGCGTGGGCGGTGGAGGGCTCGCCGGCGCGGCCCCGCCACACGCCAGAAGCAGCAGACCGGCCGCCGCCACCGCGAGCCGGGCGATCACGGTCTCGGCGGGGTCCATCGCTCGTTCGTGAGCGCCGTCAGCACGTGGTCCCGCCAGGCGCCGTCGATGCGAAGGTAGTCGCGCGCGTAGCCTTGCGGGATGAAGCCGAGCCGACGCAGTAAGGCCGCGCTGCGCACGTTCTCGGGCCGGTGGTTCGCTTCGATCCGGTGCAGGCCCGCCGTCTCGAACATCCACTCGATGGATGCCTCGAGCCCCTCGCGCATCACCCCGGTGCCCTGCAGCGCCTGGTCCACGCCGAAGCCGAGATGGCAGGCCCAGAACGCGCCGCGGACGATGTTCGCGAAGTGCGCGAAGCCGACGACACGGCCGGGCTCTTCCCGCAGGGTGAAGAAGAACCGCATGCGAGTGCCCTCGGCGAGCTCCTCTTCGTCACACCTCAGCTGCTCGTCCCAGTACTCGGGGGCGAAGTAGGCGGGGGGACGGATCGGGTCCCAGGGGCCGAAGTGCGCTCGATTCCTGGATTGAAACGCGGCGACGTTGGCCCCGTCCCGAGCATCCAGCGGAGCGTGCAGGACGAGGCGAGCGGTCTCCAGGCGAACGGGCTCGTCGTCCGCCAGGGGGAGGTTCACTGAAGCTCGTCCGGGAGCTCCTCTTCTTCCTCGACCGGCGCTTCCTCGGCGCCCTCGACCAGCGTCAGGGAGCGTTCGCGCACGAGGCCGCGGATCGCCACGTCGTCGTTCACGGCAATGAAGACGTCGACCAGCCCGCCATCCTGTCGGCCGAGCTCACGTGCCCAGCCTTCGGCTCGAAGACGAGCGATCGTGCGCCCGTGGAAGCGAACGCGGGTGCCCGAAGCGATGCGGTGCAGGGGGCCTCGCTCCTGGCTCATCCAGTAGGGCTGCTCGGAGGCCGAGGTGCCCGCGGCGGGCTCCGGCTCCGGCATCTCGCCGCCGCAGGCCTCGAGGCTGCCGCGCACGTATCCGGTCAGGTACGGGCCGTAGCCAGCCCGCACGCCGAAGAGGTCGTTCCGCTGCCTCAGCACCGTGACGGCGAGCGGCGGGTCGAGCGCGGGCAGGTTGGTGATCGCGTCTCCGGTCGGGCTCTCTGTCACCGTCAGGGTCGCGCCGGCGGCCATGCGGAAACACTCGCCGCTGGAGACGCCCTCGACCTCGCCCTCGGGCGGCGTGTCGGCGAGCTGGTCTGTGGCGAAGGTGCCCACGAACGGGCCGATGAAGTTGCCCCCACCAAGCCACGGTCGCACCTCGACGCGCATCTGTCCGGCCTCGGCGGCCGGCCCGAGGATGCCCACGAAGTCGCCCGGGCCCACGTACGCGCGGGTCCCGGTGATGCGGCCTCGGGACTGGGTGTAGGCGCCGACCCGCTGAAGCGGGACCCACGCCTTGGTGGCGAGCGCTCCGCCGACGAGGACCTCGACGCGGCCGTTGACCATGGAGCTCTCCAGGCGCACGCGGACGCCGGGGTTCAGGTAGCCAACGGCTGGCGCGTTCTCCTCGTGTCCGAGGTAGAGGGCTGGGCCGCTGCCCGGCCCGATCACCAATACGCGGGGCCAATCCTCCGGCGGCGGCCCCGGCTCGACGGCCGGGGTCTGTGCGGCTGTCCCCCCTGCTGTGGCTTCACCGCTGCCATCATCCGACTGTGCTCGTCGGCACCCAACGCTGAGGGAAAGCGTCAGCGCCAGCACGCAAGCCAGACGTCCCCACCCATTCAGACAAGATACGGTTCCCATGTCACGGCCATAGCAGACCTCGGGGATCCGACCAAGATCATGGGCGGCCGGCCGGACCGGCGCTGGGGCTCAGCGGTAGCGAAGGCGCAGCTTGATCCCGAGAAAGTCCGCGATCTTCTGTGCGTGCACCTTGGGGATGCGGCCGAGCCGGCTCTCGACGGTTTGGCGCGCCCGCGCGTGCGGCTCCCCCTTGAGCGCTGGGAGCACCACCTGAGCCCACTGGATCAGCGTCTTGGCGTCCGCTTCTGCGAGCGCCTTGTTCAGCTCGTCTTCCAGACGTTTCTGATAGGCGACCGACGCGGTGCAGAGACCGGCAAAGGTGCGTACGAGGCCGTCTTTGCCAGGCGTCGTTGCGTCGTCGTAGCTCTCTTTGAGCTTCGGCAAGTGCCTCGCCACCCGCGCGGGGGCCACGCGGGCCATCAGCGGAAGCGCCTTGGCGGCCGCCTGGGCCGGCCGACGCGCGGGTCCACCGATGACGGCTGCGTATCGGTCGATGATCGGGACCACCGCGTCCGGCTTCAGCTCGACCACCTCGTCGAGCACACGGGCGGCCTGCGCCGCCACGGACTTCTTGTTGCCCGCCAGCTCGTCGCCGAGGTCGGTGATGGTCTTATCCGACTCGCCGGAGACCACCGCCGCCGCCATCTCGGCCGCTGCGCTCGGCTTCTTCGGCGTCGTGGGCTTGTCCGCGCTCGTTGCGCTCTTCGCGCCCTTGGCCGCGGCCTTTTTCCTCTTTGCTGCCGGTTTTTTTCCGGACTTCGCCTTCGACGCGCTGGTCTTCTTCGAGGTGTCGTCAGTCGAGGAAGCGTCAGCGCCAGTTTTCTTCGCAGTCATCCAGCAGTCCTTCAAATGAGGATACGCGATACACGCCTGTAAACCCAAGCTCTCCCGAGGATTCAGGCTTCCAATGCACCGAGTAGCAGCGGCAGGGAGCGGTCGTAACGATAGCCCGTGCCGCGGTGTGTGCCCTCGAACTCTTCGTGAAACACGGGCACGTCGCGTGACTCGAGCTGCTCAGCCAGACGGCGCGCAGCAAACTGCAGACCGTGCTCGTCACGATCTCCAGCATCCAGATACACGAACTTCGCGCTCTTCATCGCCTCTGGCCGCGCGTCGAGGAGTCGGATCGGGTCGTGTTTCAGCCAGCGGGCCCACACGTCGTCGATGGGCAGTCCCGATGAGACATCGAAGGGCAGCGCAGCGTGGGGAAACGGCGCGTCGAGGTCCGGCGCATAACAAGCCGCCGTCGCGATGGTCATGATCGCCTCGAAGTCGCCGCCGCCGCGCGGGCCGCGCTTTTCGAAGCGCTCCAGAAAGCGCGAGACGCCGCCGGCGTGGCCGAGCGTGATGGCCGCCGAGGTGAAGCTCGGGCGAATGCTCACCTCGAAGAGGCTGTCGCCGGCGTGTGAGCCATAGACCGAGAACACGCCGGGCCGATCGATGCCCAGGCGCAGCGCGCCATAGCCCCCCGAGGAGCGGCCGACCACGGCGCGACGCTCCGGCGCGGGCTCGGTGCGGTACTGCTCATCGACGAAAGGCAGCACCTCCTCGACCACGTACGACTGGTAGGCGCCCGTCGCGGCCGAGTCGATGAACTGGCTCCCGCCCCACCGCGTCATCGTGTCCGGCGCGACCAAGATGGCTTCCGGCACTTCGCCAGCGTCGAGCAGGCGCTCGTATCGCTCGAAGAGATCGGGCTCCCAGACCCGGTAGCTCATCAGCGTCCGATGCCCCGACGCGTAGGAGGGCAAGACCATCAGCAGCGGAAAACGGCGATTCTCGCTCTCGTCGTAGCTTGGAGGCAGGTAGACCAGCACCTCGCGCTGGTGCGGGTCGCCGAGTGGGTTGCCCTCGAGCAGACGGCTCTCGAAAACAGGCAACTCGATCCGTCCGCGCAACATGCTGGGGGCGATAACACGATTCGGAAATCGGAGGCCAGCGCCAGGTCTCTGCGATATGCTCCGCGCTTCCTCGATGACCGAACGCGTTCATCAGCTCGGCGTCGCCGTGGCAGGCGCCGGACACTCCGGCTCAACCTTGCTGGGGCTCGTGCTCGGCAGCCATTCCAGCGCGTTCTACGCCGGCGAGGCGAAGAAGACGATCTACATCGGCGACGTGAAGAAGCCGCTGCGAAAGCGCGTCTGCAAGATCTGTGGGCCAGAGTGCGTGGTGTGGAGCCGCTTCGAGGTTCCCCCCGAACCCGACCTCTATGAGCACCTCGCCCGCCTGACTGAGCGCTCCGTGATCATCGACTCGACCAAACGGCCCGCATGGATTCAGGAGCGTCGCGCCGAGTTGGATGCGGTCGGCGTGCCCCACCGCATCATCTTCCTCACGCGGGACGGCCGAGCGGTCGTCAACAGCCGCGTGCGCAAGTACCCGGAGCGGCCGCCGGCGGAAGTCGTGGACCACTGGCTGGGCCAGATCGGCGCCGCCCGCGAGCTCGTCGAGGAGCGACCCGAGCACGCGCTCGAGATTCGGTACGAAGACCTGGCCACCCGCCCAGAGGAGACGGTTCGACGGGTCTGCGCTTTCCTCGAGCTGCCCTTCGAGGCGCCGATGCTCGACTACGAGAAGCAGACCCACCATCCGCTCGGCGGCAACACGGGCACACAGTCTCTGGTCGCCCGTGCCGCATCGATCGACTCCGAGCTGGCCAAGGTGCCCAAGCGGAGCGCCGACTACTACGGGCCGATGCGAGGCGGGTTCTCGATCGACCTTCGATGGCGCGAGGAGCTGCCCGCTGAGGTTCTGCGCGTGTTCGAAGAGCGCGTGGGTGATTTGAACGACCGCTATCGTTGGGAGGATTCCGAGTCATGACCAAGGTCGCCCTCGTGTTTCGGACGATCGGAGAGCGCACGAGTGATATCGCGCTCGAGCTTGCCAAAGAGAACATCCGCCCGGATGAGGTTCACGTCATCGACGGCTGTCGCCCCTTCACCGAGACGGTGAACCGGATGGTCGCCATCGAGTTCGACGCGGACGTCGTCGTCGCCGTCGACGCCGATTCTCTCATCCTCGAGGACATGCGCCCGTGGCTCGAGACGAACGATCGCCCGTACGTCGACTGCTACGTGTATGACCGTTTCAGGGGTCGCCTGCACTGCGGTGTTCATGTCACTCGCGTCGACGTCATGCGCAAGATGCGCTCGGTCGTGCCGCCGGTCGAAGACCAAGCGTACGTGCTTCGTCCCGAGTCGCGCATGCGGAAGCTCGCCCTCAATGCCATGGGGTTCTCGAAGTGCTTCAAGAGCTTCCGCATCCTGCACGACCACTTGCAGTGGCTGCGGGACGTCTGGGCCAAGTACGCGCTCCGAGAGCTTCGCAGTCGTACGGCTGAGCAGCGGCG
>Ga0114933_10004192_pt1 | contig 13646 bp, 9 predicted proteins | sample 4SBtaG_FD_89691 | JGI IMG/M metagenome (GOLD analysis project Ga0114933, IMG submission 89691) | Deep subsurface microbial communities from Kolumbo volcano to uncover new lineages of life (NeLLi) - 4SBTROV12_W25 metaG | ecosystem: Environmental > Aquatic > Marine > Volcanic | place: Kolumbo...
GAGTTGGAATACGTTTTAAAGAATTTAAACTGTCATAGAGTAACTAATTTCCGAAACAAACACAGCAAGCCGTTGTTGCGGAAACTCGCTTCTAGCACTATGTGCGTAGTTGGGATTAATGTATTAGAGGCTATGAAAACACGGTGGATCTACTTTGGTTGACACATTGAACAAGATTCCTTTGGAAGGGCGACGGCGTAATAGCCTTTTTATCGTTGGACTTATGGGTGTCGGTAAGTCCAGTGTTGGTAGACTGGCCGCTAACATACTGGGATATGAATTTTATGATTCGGATCGAGTCATAGAGCAGCGTGCCGGTGCTGATATTCCATGGATATTTGATGTAGAGGGTGAAGATGGATTCCGAGAGCGTGAAACACAGGTAATAGAGGACTTGACACAACGAGAAAACGTTGTGGTAGCAACGGGTGGTGGTGTTGTTACAAGAGAGGCAAACCGAAAGGCTCTCATACGCGGCCATGTGGCGTATTTGACGTGCGCTATCACTGAGCTATTAGAAAGGACTAGTGGTGATCAACGTCGGCCGTTATTGAGAACGAATGCAGAAGCGACATTACGAGATTTATCGAAGCTCCGTGAGCCTCTATATACTCAAGTGTCCCATGCGACTTTTAGTACACAATCTATAGGTATAAAAGCGGTAGCTCATTCCGTTGCTAACTGGTACATGTTCAATATAGAAGAGGGGAAATAAGAAATGGGATTGGTTAGCGTACCTCTGGGTAATGGTCGTGATTATGCTATTCATATCGGTCCTGGTGTGATGCAGTCTGATCCCGTATGGGAAAAGCTGGATGATGGGCAAGTCATCGTAATTACTAACGCAAAAGTTAAGCGGTTGCATATCGAATCTCTGATGAAGGTGTTGGGTGATGGAATCGAGGTGATAGAAATTGGGGACGGGGAGAAATATAAGAATCTCGATTCCTATGGAATGGTGATAGATCAACTTGTTTCAAAGAAGTTGAAACGAAACAGTACCATTGTGGCGTTAGGAGGCGGAGTGGTCGGAGACCTTGCTGGCTTTGTCGCTGCGACCTATCAAAGAGGAATCAAGTATGTGCAAGTGCCTACGACACTTTTAGCACAGGTGGATTCAAGCGTTGGGGGTAAGACCGCAATAAATCATGCAGGTGGTAAAAATTTGATTGGTGCTTTTTACCAGCCAGAATTTGTCGTTGCTGATGTCACCACTTTGTCTACGTTGCCTCAGCGTGAATATATCTCCGGCATGGCCGAAGTGGTTAAGTATGGAGTAATCAGTGATTCGGAATTCTTCGGCTGGATTGAAAAAAATTGCGAACTTTTGATTGCACGGGATCTAGAGGCCTTAAGTTATGCGGTTACAAAAAGTTGTTTGATTAAATCGGACTTCGTATCTAAAGATGAACGAGAACTCGACTTACGAGCGTTACTGAATTTTGGTCATACCTTTGGTCATGCGATTGAGCTGCTAACTGATTATGAGAAATATCTGCACGGGGAGGCCGTGTCTATTGGAATGGTTATGGCAGCAGAATTTTCCCTTTCGTTGGATCTGTTGAATCGATCTAGTGTGGAAAAAATACGCATCTTGTTAGATAGATTTGGCTTGCCCGTACAAGAGGCGACATTGGATGTAAAAGAGATGATTGAGGCGATGTCGATGGATAAAAAAGCTTTAGACAAAACATTGCGATTTATAGTAGCAGAAAGAATTGGAAGAGCTTCTGTTTGCTCGTTACGTGACACTTTATTGCTAGAGCAAATGCTTTCTCGGTTTCTTTCGTCGAGCTACGCTTGATGCAAAAACGTATCTATTGCTGCTGCTGCTTCGCGACCTTCATTTATGGCTCGGACGACTAAGGATTGACCACTTCGGCAATCTCCGGCCGCAAATACTTTATTTACGTTTGTCTGAAAAACACCTTTTTCTGCAGAATAATTTGTTCGCTCATCAAGTTGAATATTCAAAGGCTCGCAAATGTAATTCTCCGGTCCTCTATATCCCATCGCCAAGAAAACAAGATCTGCCTCCCATTCTCTTTCGGTGTTTTCGATAGGAGCAAACTTGCCATCCTTTAGTTCCACATTAACCGTTTTTATGCCGCATAAATCTCCACGGCCATTGTCTAAGAATTCAGTGGCTGAAATATTAAATACTCTTGGATCGTTACCGAACCGAGATTGGGATTCCTCATGGCCGTAGTCGACTTTAAAAGTCATGGGGAATTCAGGCCATGGATTCTTATCAGTTCGGTTTTCTGGATTTGGCGGGACGATTTCGAAGTTAGTTAGACTCTTGCAGCCATGCCTCAAGGCCGTTCCTATACAGTCGGTTCCCGTATCACCACCACCGATGACAACAACATGTTTTCCCTTTGCATCAATGTAATTGCCGTCTTCATGATTAGTGTCGAGTAGACTTTTCGTGTTCGCATGGAGGAATTCCATGGCGAAATGTACCCCTTTTAATTCACGACCCTTGATGGGTAGGTTGTTTGGGTTTGTTGAACCTGTTGTTAAGAGAATGGCGTCGTGTCGGCTATGAAGGTCAAGGATGGATATGGTGTCGTTCAAACCATCACCTACATTTGAATTTACTTCGAATTTGATGCCTTCTTCTCGAAGGAGATCAACGCGACGTTCGACGACTTCCTTCTTGGCTAGTTTCATATTAGGTATTCCATACATCAAAAGGCCCCCGATACGATCCGCTCGCTCGTATACGGTAACCGTGTGCCCCAGCTGGTTGAGTTGGTCAGCAGCAGACAGACCTGCGGGTCCGGAGCCTACAATTCCAATATTTTTCCCTGTTCGTTTTGTTGGGGGGGTTGGTAGTACCCAACCTTCCGCAAAGCCACGGTCGATTATCGCCATTTCGATATTTTTTATCGAAACAGGCGGGTCCGTTATCCCCAGTACACAACTACCCTCGCATGGAGCAGGACAAACGCGGCCGGTGAATTCGGGGAAATTATTAGTGGCATGTAGACGATCTAATGCTTCTCGCCATTGGCCACGGTAAACCAAGTCGTTCCATTCAGGGATGAGGTTATGAATCGGACAGCCGGCTCGCCCAATTCTGTGCGACATTGGCGCATTTGATTGGCAAAACGGAATCCCACAATCCATGCAACGCGCTCCTTGAGTGCGCAGCATAACTTCGTCGTGTTCTGTATAGATTTCATCGAAATCAAGAACTCGTACGGAAGCTTCTCTGTATGGCTCCGTACGGCGTTCAAATTCTTTGAATCCAGTTGGTTTTCCCACTTTTTGTGACTTTCCTATTTTCGTTATTTCTAGAAGGATTCACCTATAGTGAATCTTTCTCTTCCAGCACTCTTTTGTAATCAGTTGGCATGACTTTGACAAACTGTCGGACAGATGCGTTCCAGGAATCCAGGATATCTTTTGCTACTGTGGATCCCGTATAAATTGCGTGCTTATCGATTAGATCTTTTAATTCGTCAACGTCATTTTTTTGTTCCAGACCTTCAAGTTCGACCATTTCAAGATTACATTCGTCCGTTAATTTGGAATGTGGATCCCACACATAGGCGATTCCTCCACTCATTCCAGCCGCAAAGTTACGACCAGTGTCCCCGAGTATTACTACTCGTCCTCCGGTCATGTATTCACATCCATGATCACCAACACCCTCGACTACAGCTCGGGCTCCACTGTTGCGCACGCAAAAACGCTCCGCCGCAATACCGCGAAAAAAGCATTCGCCGTCGGTTGCACCATATAGGGCAACGTTACCTATAATAATTTGATTTTCAGCTTTAAATCGGCTCTTTATAGGAGGGTAGACAATGACCCGACCGCCCGATAAGCCCTTCCCCACATAATCGTTCGCATCGCCCTCGACTTCAAGCGTGACTCCCTTAGCCAGCCACGCACCAAAGCTTTGACCAGCGCTACCTACAAATTTGAAATGTATGGTGTCGTCATTAAGCATCTCGGAACCCTTATGCGTTATGACTTGGTTGGACAGCATGCCACCTACCACACGATTCGTATTCCTTATGGGGAGTTCTGCGCGCACCCGCTCACCTCGTTTGAGAGCGGGTTGAGCCAATTCAATCAACTGGTTGTCTAGAGCCTTGTCAAGCTCGTGGTCCTGCCTATGTATTTGATAGGTTCCTAGACAATTATCTGGTTCTGTAGCGCGAGTTAGAATTTTTGTTAAATCCAAGCCTTTTGCTTTCCAATGATCGAGAGCTGAATTCACATCCAATGCATCTACTCGTCCAATCATCTCGTTGATGGTGGCGAAACCGAGTCTCGCCATTATTTGGCGCAGGTCTTTGGCTACCATAAAGAGATAGTTGATTACATGTTCTGGTGTTCCGGTAAATTTTTTCCTTAGGTGAGGGTCTTGTGTGGCTATGCCTACTGGACAGGTATTTAGATGGCATTTACGCATCATAATGCAGCCTAAAGAGACTAAAGGCGCTGTGGCAAAACCAAATTCTTCGGCTCCGAGGCAAGCAGCGATTGCTACATCTCTTCCGGTTTTTAATTGACCGTCGGTTTGGAGAACGACACGTGAACGCAAGTTATTCATTACGAGTGTCTGGTGTGTTTCGGCTATCCCCAATTCCCAAGGCACTCCAGCATGCTTTATTGATGTGAGTGGCGAGGCGCCTGTACCGCCAGTGTCCCCCGCTATAACCAGGTGGTCCGTGCGCGCTTTTGTGACGCCTGCAGCGACTGTACCGACTCCAATGGCAGCACCCAGCTTTACACTGATTCTGGCTTTTGGATTAGCATTTTTTAGGTCGTGTATCAGTTGTGCGATGTCCTCGATCGAGTAGATGTCATGATGGGGAGGAGGACTAATTAAACCGACCCCTGGCGTCGAGTGTCGGATACTTGCTATATATTCGTCGACCTTACCTCCAGGGAGCTCACCCCCTTCTCCAGGTTTAGCGCCTTGTATGATTTTAATTTGGAGTTCGTCTGAATTTGTCAGATAGTTAATAGTTACCCCAAATCGGCCACTAGCAACTTGTTTGATGGCCGATCGTTTAGATGTTCCGTCGGGTAACGTTTCAAATCGAGCTGGATCTTCGCCGCCTTCTCCCGTGTTTGATTTCCCGCCAAGTTTGTTCATGGCAATCGCGAGTGATTCATGAGCTTCAGCTGAAATCGATCCGAAGCTCATCGCACCGGTAGCAAAACGACTAACTATTTTGGATTCCGGTTCGACATCTTCAATGGGAATTGAGCCTCCATTAGTGCCCTCTCGAAATTCAAGTAAACCTCTTAAATTGCTCTCACGCGTGTTGGATTCATTTACATGTTTGGCAAAACGCCAGTACGCAGTTTCATCGTTATTCCTAGAAGCTTCCTGAAGATCTGCGATTGCTTCTGGATCCCACATGTGACGCTCACCGCCCTGCCGCCAATGAAAATCACCGGGATTTTGTAATGCCGGAATAAAATTTCCAGCAGTTCTAGGGAAAGCCGTTGAATGTTTCCTTTGTGTTTCCTCTGCTAACACATCAAATCCGATTCCTTCGACACGGCTGGCTGTTCCTGCAAAAGCTCGTTCTACTACCTCGCCGGCAAGACCAACCGCTTCAAAAATCTGAGCGCCTTTGTAGGATTGAAGTGTAGAAATACCCATTTTTGCCATGACTTTGAGTATTCCTTTCCGGGTGGCTTTTTTGTATGCCTCTACGATGCTTTCATTGTTAGTAATATGCGGGGTCTCATCCAGGTAACCATCATTACGAGCATCCCACAAAGCTTCAAAAGCCAGGTACGGATTAATAGCATCGGCTCCGAATCCGATCAGAAGGCAGTGGTGGTGTACTTCCCTGGCTTCACCAGATTCGATTACGATGCCGATCTGCGTCCGTTTATGTTCTTTGATTAGGTGATGATGAACCGTACCGATAGCAAGAAGAGAACTAATCGGAACTCGAGATTTATCGGTTTTGCGGTCGGATAAAATAACGAGTTTGAAGCCCTCTGAGATTGCCTGGCTGGCAAGGCTACAGATGTCGTCTAGGGACTTTAGTAATCCTTCACGACCTGAATCTGAGGGGTAGGTTGTGTCGATAGTTTTGCTTTGCCAACCGCGATGGTCCAGATTTTTTAAGGCACTTAATTCGGCGTTTGAGAGAATGGGACTTTCTAAGCGCATGCGGTGAGCGTTTTCTTCGTTTGGAGTGAGAAGATTCTTTTCTGGCCCGATATAGCATTCCAACCCCATGACAACTTCCTCTCTAATTGAGTCAATTGCGGGGTTAGTAACCTGTGCAAAAAGTTGTTTGAAATAGTCATAGAGCATTCGAGGTTTATGGGACATAACCGCTAAGGCTGAATCATTCCCCATGGACCCTAACGGATCCCGTAGTTCACGAATCATAGGTAGTAGCATGAATTGCAAAGTTTCGGTGGTATATCCGTGGACTTGCATCAAAGGCAGTAATAAGTCTTTTTCGAGACCTTTGACCTCGGTTTTGGGAAGGTCTGCAATCTCGATTCGCTGATTTTTTAACCAGTTTCCATAGGGCTTGGTAGCGGCCCAGGTGTTTTTTATTTCTTCATCCGGAATCATTCGACCCTGATCGAAATCTATTAGGAAAATTTTCCCCGGTTGTAATCGTCCCTTTTCAACCACCTTCTCGGGATCGATATCCACCACTCCGACCTCTGATGCCATGATGCACCGGTCATCGTCAGTGATGTAATACCGCGATGGACGTAGTCCGTTGCGATCCAACACAGCACCAATATAGTTTCCGTCTGTGAAAGCGATCGAAGCGGGTCCATCCCAGGGTTCCATCAGACACGAATGGTATTCGTAGAAATTTCTTTTTTGTTCGGACATACCAGTGTCTTGCTGCCAGGCTTCGGGGATCATCATCAGGACTGCTTCCTGTAAAGTACGTCCTGTCATGAGTAGAAATTCCAATACGTTGTCGAATGTGCCAGAGTCTGAACAGTCGGGCTCGACGACGGGAAAAAGTCTTTGAAGATCGTCACCAAATAGATCTGTTTGAATAACTCCTTGGCGGGCGTTCATCCAGTTTTTGTTGCCGAGAAGAGTATTTATTTCCCCATTGTGACTCATGAATCGATTGGGTTGTGCGCGGTCCCACGAAGGGAAGGTGTTAGTCGAAAATCTTGAGTGGACCATTGCGAGATGGGATTCGTAATCTTCATCTCCCAGGTCTGTAAAAAATGGGAAAAGTTGCTGAGGAGTCAGCATACCTTTGTAGATAATTACCTTTGTTGAAAGGCTGCAAACGTAAAATAGCTCTCTCTCTGAGAGCGATGTATCGTTGCGAATTTTATGCGTAGATGATTTTCGAACCAGGTAGAGTTTGCGTTCAAGTTGATCCCCTGAAATGTCTCTAGATCCGATTACTACGTGTTCCATTCGAGGCATTGCATGGCGTGCAGCATCACCAACATCGGCACCGCATTCGTCGGTTGGTACGTTACGCCAGGCGATTAATTTTAGCCCAGCAGCCTGTATTTGGGCCTCTAATTCCATTTTGCAGTGCTTTCTTTGCGTTTCATCTCGTGGCAAGAAGACAAGCCCGGCGCCGTAATGACCTGGAGAGGGAAGCGTTTTCCCAATAATTGAAATTGCTTTCGAGAAAAATTTGTGAGGTAGCGCTGTAAGAATACCAGCTCCATCACCGGAATTTTTTTCGTAACCGAGTCCGCCCCGATGATCCATACAGCAGTTCATGCTTTCAGCATCAATCATAATCTGCCGACTTGGCCTACCTTTTATGTCACATATAAAGCCAACCCCGCATGCATCCTTTTCTGCATCGGGATTGTAAAGGCCTCTCGCTTTCGGTAACCCAAGCGAGAGCTCTTTTGAAAGATCCTTCATCAAATCTCCAGCTCTCCATTCGTATCTACTGGCCGTTTCTTAATCAAAGCCAGCGTAGAGGAAGGCTGCTTCTAATTAGCTTAACAGCATAATATTTTGCGCGACCTTTCTCAGTCGCTGAGCGCCTTGTCTCTTCATTTCCATTCGTCGTCACTGCGGTAATCGATAAATGTCTAGGACAGGTTAGGTGATAATTACCGAGTATTGATGTCTCGTTGGCTGTTCTATGCACCAATTTAACCTGAATCTCGCGGTCGCTCTTGTGGGTCCTCCAACACGAGAGCGAACGGCGAAACTTCGCAGAAAAAGCGCTGATTTTCAAGTGTGAGGGAATAAGATGATCTCGGTTTTGGTGAGCCTCCTTGAGGAGCGATCCCACGGAATTAGCGATAATAGGGTTTGGATTGGTGTTTTTTTATAGTGTTTGCTTATATTTCTGGTACAAAACTTGGGATGGAAATCGAGACTGTGGACTCAAAAAATCGCTGTACCAAGCCTTTAATCTTCGATAGGCGTCTTAGAAGTCGTGCCTTAGACGGGTCAGCGGCGGATCAGCTACTCTTAATCTATTATGGAGTATGAATTTTGGAAAGGGATCGAAGAGTGTCTTTTCCGGTGGTAGTGCACACCCTCGTGTTCGATGAGAAAAAGCGATTGTTGCTCCTGCGGCGGGCGAACACCGGTTTTCTGGACGGTTTGTATGCGTTGCCTGGAGGACACCTTGGGGCAGGTGAGACGATAGTGGAAGCTGGAAAACGTGAGTGTGAGGAAGAAGCTGGAATTGAAATCATAACTTCACGACCCATATCGGTACTGCCTTTCCCGGGTGGAATCGACTTTATTCTAGAAGCCGATCGATGGTTTGGCGATCCGCGTATCAACGAGCCAGACAAATGTGATGAGATGGATTGGTTTAGTTTAGATGACTTACCCGAAACGACCGTACCGTACCTTTTCAAAGTTCTAGAGATGAGAGCAGCGCAGACTTGGTTTCATCAATATGAGGAAAAGGCCTAATTTATCTGCTCCAACTTGTCTTTATGACCTATAAGAGGTGAGCGACTGCATCTCGCTCCTCTTTTAGCTCGTTTTCCGTGGTTGTCATTTTTTCCTGGCTAAAGGCATTAATCTCTTGTCCCTGGACGATACTCCACTCTCCATTTGAGCAAGTTGTGGGGTATGAATAGATTAAACCTTCTTCAATGTCATAACTTCCATCAGAGCAGACGCCCATACTCACGATTTCCGAAGTGCCGAGAACCCAATCGTGCATATGATCTATTGCTGCATTTGCTGCGGAAGCAGCACTTGAAGCTCCCCGCGCTTCGATGATTGAGGCGCCGCGTTGTTGTATTACAGGTATGAAATCGTTTTCGTACCAAGGCATATCAACAAGATCCATCGCTTGTTGCTTGCCAACTTGAGTGTGGTGGAGATCCGGAAACATCGTGGCAGAGTGATTGCCCCAAATAGCGAGACCACGGATCTGGTCTACGCCAATATTTGCCTTGTGTGCTAGTTGTGCTTTGGCTCGATTGTGATCTAAACGAGTCATAGCAGTGAATTGTTTTGAGTCGATATCTGGAGCGTTGTTTAGTGCGATGAGACAGTTTGTATTTGCGGGATTTCCTACCACTAATACCTTCACTTGTGGCGACGCGAAGTCATTAATCGCTTTCCCTTGTACCGAAAATATGGCGGCGTTAGCTTCTAAAAGATCCTTTCTTTCCATACCTGGACCCCTGGGTCTTGATCCCACTAGCAAAGCTATGTCGGTATCTTTAAATGCGACGTTTGGGTCATCAGTTGTGATCACGTTTTCCAAAAGTGGGAATGCACAATCTTCGAGTTCCATGACAACGCCGTCTAGTGCTCCCATCGCAGGCGGAATTTCTAATAATTGAAGGATGATTTTGCGATCTTTTCCCAGCATTGCACCGGAGGCGATCCGAAATAAAAGTGCGTAACCTATTTGGCCAGCAGCACCGGTAACCGTCACCCTTGTTGACTCGCTCATAAATTCATCCTCTTTGATTGGTCTGTTTGGCAAAGGCCGCGAATTCTAACCTGGTGTGCTTGGCTGAAGGAATGGGATTTTTCCTGAAAACTTTCTGGAAACAGATGCAGCGCACTATTCTTTTCGGGTTCGACCCTCGAGGCGTAGGTTTTTTCGGTCCTCTCTTCGCTCCCGTCCTAATTGCTGGAGTCGTTCACGGTCTTCTTCACGTATTTCTAGGTACTTTGATTGCCAGTTATTATTGTCCCAAACGAAGGCGGTTTTTTCGGTTGTTCTCGGCGAAACGGCAGTTTCGAATAGCCGTAACGCGTTTGAAATAATAGCCACTTGCATTTCTTTTTCGTATGGTTTTCCACACGGATTGCCCAGAGGAAAATCGTTGAACATAAACCGGGGTACCCCGCAGTATTCGACGATATCCAGTGCACTCCCTATGATCACAGTAGGGATATCGTGTTCTTCCAGATACCGTGCGATCAAACTGATCGTTTGGTGGCATACGGGTCACAACGGTACAAGCAGGGCTAAATCCGCTTGATCGCGTTGCAGTCGAGATAACAATTCAGGTGCGTCATGTGCCATCGTTCGCCTAATACTGTACTCGGTCGGGGCGCAGTGAAACTGTGGGGTTATACCTTCAATTAAACCTGAATTGATGGCCTCTGATAGTCCATGCAGGGGCAAATAGGATTCGCGATCGTTTAGATGCGTGGCATTTTTGTCCCACGACAAATCGTTGGCGTAAAGACGCTTTGGTGGAGCGGAAGTGGAGAAGGAATCGACAAACCTGGGATCTGAAGCTTCCCGATCGTAGAGAGCTGCTGTAGTAATTAGGCCCACTCTTGATTTAGAGAGCGGTTTCTTGAGCGCAGCGAATGGGACCTCCTCAAACGTGGCCCATTCGTAGGGCTTATCAAATCCTTGGGCTTTGTAATATTTCCTTGTACGTTCCATATAACCGACTGGCTGTGGCATAAGGCTGGACCTCCCATTGAGAGTTGAGAATAGCAATTTTGAATAGACAGATCTTTGATTTGAAGAGCCAAATATTTCTTGTGCGAAATGAGTAGCCTTGACAGATTGTCCGGCCCCTTGAAATATCGGTGGTCTAGAGCGTTAAAAAAGTTGGGAGGTAAACATGGCGGGCCCATTATCGAATCTGACGGTAGTCGAATTAGCGACAGCCATACAAGGTCCTGCTGTTGGACTCTATTTTTCCAACATGGGGGCACGAGTAATCAAGGTTGAGCCGCCTATAGGAGACGGAAGCCGATACCATCGAGGAGTCAAGAATGAACTACCGGAAACCATCTTCCAGTCGCAATTCTTAGCAATGAATAAAGGAAAAGAGTCGGTTTGTATCGATCTGAAGACCGAAATAGGACGCGACTTTTTAGAAGTTTTATTGGGGAAAGCTGACATTTTCATTAGTAACTATCGGGCGTCGGCACTAGAACGAATAGGATTAGAGTTGACTGGTCTTAATGCCCGCTTTCCTCAATTAATCGTTGGCCATGTGAATGGTTTCGGGCCGAGAGGCCCTGATGCGGATAAAGCTATGTTGGACGGGGCAGCCCAAGCTCGTGGTGGAATCGCTAATCTAACGGGCAAACCAGGTGAAACATCGACCCCTCCGGGAGCCGCCATTGCAGATCATGCCGGTGCGATGCAGCTCGCGTTAGCTTGTGTGACGGCTCTTGAGAGCCGTCACACAACGGGTCAGGGACAAGTTGTTCGTACCTCTTCTCTAGGAGCCCAATTATGGCTCCATATGTGGGAACTACAGCATTCATTCTTAACAGGTAACCAGTTGGAACGAGTGGGACCTCACCACCCGAACATAAATGCCCCTTACGGTGTATATACCACTAAAGATGCCGTGGATTTTATGTTTGTAACCGCAATGACCAACGACGCTTGGACCAATCTTTGGATTTTCTTTGATCAACCGGATGTTTTATTGATTGAGGAATGGGACACACCAGGAAAACGTATAGGATCTTCTGGATCGGAAGATGGTGTGGCTGATATTCGTACGAGATTAAAAAACGCTGTTGCGTTGAAAACTTTTGAAGAGTTGGAGGCGTTTTTTGACGAGCAGCCTGAAATTATTTGGGAACGAGTTCGTGATCATGAAGGGGTACGAACGGATCCCCAAAATATTGCGAACAGTTATGTTGTTGAAATGGATTTACCGACTGTCGGTAAAACCGCGACGGTCGGTACACTCATGGAATATAGTTTGACGCCCACGGATGAGGCGGTTCAACTGCCACCAGAGTTAGGGGCCGATACGGCGAGTATCATGGCCGAATTGGGTTTTGATGACAGTCAAGTGGAATTTGTAGAAACAAATGTTACAAATGTTCGACAACGATTGTTATCAGCACTGTTGGGAACCGACTGATTCTGTACAATCCATGCCTGAATCTAATTGAAGAGAGGTAACGATGGCCGTATTGTCAGCCGGTTTGCGGCTTAAGAGTTCAGTTTGTGCGACGGAAATAATGGTTATTAGTGGCCCGGATGGTGACGTCGATTTAACTTGTGGCGGGGCACCGATGACCGAAGGTGAGGGAAATTCTGGCGGTGCGGTAGATTCCGACCACGCGGGAGGTACTGCTCTAGGTAAACGCTACGTAAATGGCGATGGTGATCTTGAGTTACTTTGCGTTAAAGCGGGTGATGGCTCGTTGGCTGCAGATGGCACTGCTTTGAATTTGAAAGATGCCAAAAAATTGCCAAAGACAGACTAAAAAAGGGGAGGGGTCATAAGATCCCGATAAGAATAATAACGCGGTAGAGGGGGAAGAGCCGTGAATACAATGATGCTCCTAGAAATGGCGGCATCGGGGTTCGGTGATCGCATTGCGTTCACTAATCCGGAAACCAATACGTCAATAACTTACCAGGAATTGTTTGATGCAGCTGGTGCTGCCGCTGTTGAAATAAAAAGTTCCGGTGCAAACCGTTTCGCCATGCTCGATGTATCGAACGTCGGAATACCAATTGGTTTGTTTGCATGTGGCTGGGCTGGCATTCCTTATGTACCCATCAATTACCGGCTTACCGACCCGGAAATAGAAGGCTTATTGGGGCGTATAAAGCCGGCTTATCTGGTTACCGATTCCGAACGTGTTTCCAAATACCAAGGTGAGCCCGATATTCAGGCTTTCTCCAGTCCCGATTTTGTCGCAGCGTCAAGTCAATCGAGTGATGTAGCCGATTCGTGGTCGATGGATCCTGACGAAACTGCGGTTTTGCTTTTTACCAGCGGAACCACTGGTGCCCCTAAGGCTGCTGTTCTGCGCCATAAGCATTTAGTCTCGTACATTCTGGGATCGGTAGAATTTATGGGGGCTGACGAAAATGATGCTTCGCTGGTTTGTGTACCCCCTTATCATGTAGCTGGAATAGCCGCTACTTTGAGCTCCGTATATTCCGGTCGTCGCGTGGTGCAGCTGGCTAATTTTTCGGCCGAAAAATGGATCGAGTTGGCTCGTAGTGAAAGTGTGACCACAGCATTTGTAGTCCCCACAATGCTGGCGCGTATCATTGACGCGTTAGATGGAGAGAAGGACGCCGGAATGCCAGCTTTACAATCCCTTTCGTACGGTGGCGGTAAAATGCCGTTAAGCGTTATTAGAAAAGCGATGGACTTGTTTCCTGGAGTCGATTTTACAAACGCCTATGGCCTCACCGAAACCTCGTCTACGATTACTGTCCTTGGTCCTGAGGAGCACCGAGAGGCTGCCGCTA
>Ga0114933_10004194_pt1 | contig 13638 bp, 15 predicted proteins | sample 4SBtaG_FD_89691 | JGI IMG/M metagenome (GOLD analysis project Ga0114933, IMG submission 89691) | Deep subsurface microbial communities from Kolumbo volcano to uncover new lineages of life (NeLLi) - 4SBTROV12_W25 metaG | ecosystem: Environmental > Aquatic > Marine > Volcanic | place: Kolumbo...
CTCGGCGACGGCCTCGAGCTCGACCGGCAAGAGGCGGTCGGCGTCGTAGCGGCGCTTGCGGGTCTCCGCGTTGATCGCCTGCACACGCGGTACGCGAAGGTCGCGCGCGGCTTCGGCCGGGATCGCGACGATCATCAGGCCGTAAGGGGCGTCGGGGCGGCCGAAATCCAAAGACGCCGCGACCACCGAGGTGGTCTGCGAGAGTCCGCTCGCGAGCCTGGGGTTCGGTCCCAGGGACTCGATGTCCAGCTGGGGCCGGGGGCTCTTGGGCCAGGCGCCGGCCAACGAGGCCAGCACGTCTTCGCAGATGCGCTCGCAGAAGCGGTTCTCGACGCCGGTCACCGGGCGGACCCGGTAGGGCGGGGGCTCGAGCTCGGGGTCTTCGCCGAGCAGCACGCCGACGAGGCGCGCGAGCAGGCGGCCCTGGACCACCAGCAGCCCGGGCAGTCCCAGCGGGTTGAAGCGGAACAGGCCGAAGACGCCGCCTTCGCGGGCGTCGGTGTCCTGGACGATGCGCCCGACGGTGGTGCACTGTGCGACGCCCAGGCGAACCGGGACGTCGGCGCCTGCGCGGTTGACCAGGCGGGTGCGGACGTCGCGGGCCGCGGCGCGGAAGAGGTCCTCGAGCGCCGGGAGGGTGCTCGAGGCTTCGCGATCCGGGCGGATCAGGGGGTTCTGGCTGGCTGCGGGATCCATCTACTGAACGACGAACTCGGTGAAGTACACGCGCTCGACGCGGCCATCCGAGGGCAACAGCGTGTTCACGCGACCGAGCAGCTCGTCGCGGAGCCGGGTCTTTCCGTCCAGGCCCTCGACGTCCGCGTAGGAGTAGTCGCTGGCCAGGGTGATCACCGCGTCGCGCAGCTGGGCCGAGTTCTCCTCGACCACCGGCAGGGCGGTGTCGTTCGTCTCGACCTGGACCTCCATGCGCAGGACCCGGCCGCCGCCGCTTCCGCGGAGGTTCACCGTGAAGCTGCCCAGGCTGTGGACCAGGCGGACGGGCTCCGGCTCGGCGCCTTCGCCCTCGCTCGGGACACAGTCCTCGTCGCCTTCTTCGCACTCGATCTCGGCGGCCTCGGCGTCGTCGCTGCCGAAGACAGCGCTGGCTCCGAAGCCGGCGCCGCCGCCCAGGATGAAGGCGGCCGCACCCGCGAGGATGAGGGGGAGCTTGGACTTCTTGGGGACGTCCTCGACTTCCTCGATCTCTTCAGCAGACATCAGGGGGCTCCTTGCTGGAGGGCTTCGATGGCACCTACGGTCGAGGAGTCGTCCGACTTGAGGACCAACTCGACGCGGCGATTCCAGCGCGCGTCTTCGCCGAAGGTGGATGCAGGGCGGAACTCGCCGTAGGCGTCGGCCTCGAGGCGGTTTCCGGGGACGGGGCCGCGCTCGCGCAGGGCGGTGACGACCGCCAGGGCGCGCTCGGAGCTGACCCGCCAGTTCTCGAGCTCGGTGCCGCTCGAGTCGGTGTGGCCCTCGACCCGGACCTCGACGTCGTGCTCGGCGGCGATGGCCGCGACGTCGCTGACCAGGGCGTAGGCGGCCGGGTGCAGCTCGGTGCTGCCCGGCTCGAAGAGCACGCGGTCGTCCAGGCGGACCCGGATCTCCTGCTCGTTGCTGACCATGCGGATGAGGTCGTCGCTGACGTGCTTCTCGAAGGCCTGGCGGAGCCGGGCTTCGGTCGGCGTGACCGTCTCGGTGCGCTTGACCTCGGTGGTCGTGTAGAGCTCCTCGATGTGCGAGGCGAGGAGCTCGCTGTCGTAGCCGTTGACGCCGAGGGCCGACTTGATGCTCGTGAGCACCGCCTCGACCTTGGTCGGGTCGTCGAAGTTCGCCATCGACAGCAGCAGGACGAAGAAGGTCAGCAGCAGGGTGACCATGTCCGAGAACGTGGCCATCCACAGCGGTAGGCCACCTCCCTCTTCGGCTGCCTTCTTCCTCTTCTTGGCCATGGCCTAAGCGGCCTCGTCGACGACGCGGTTGGTCGGGGCGAGGGCGGCGTTGAGGCGGTCCACCATGAAGCGGGGGTTCTCGCCGTTGAGGATGCTGAGCAGGCCCTGGGCGACGATCGTCTTGGCGGCGATCTCCTCGGCCGAGCGCATCTTCAGCTTGTTCGCGATCGGGATGCCCAGGATGTTGGCGAGCAGCGAGCCGTAGAAGGTGGTCAAGAGCGCGACCGCCATCGCGGGACCGATGGCGTTCGGGTCGCTCATGTTCTGGAGCATCTGCACCAGACCGACCAGGGTTCCGATCATGCCCATCGCCGGGCCGTAGGCGCCGATGCTGTCCCAGACGGCGATGGCGCCCTTGTGGCGGTTCTCGATGTTGTCGAGCTCGTCGAAGAGGACCTCTTCGATCGCGGCGGCCTCGTGGCCGTCGACGACCATCAACAGGCCGCGCTTCATGAAGTCGTCGTCGGTCTCCTGAGCAGCCGACTCCAGGCTCAGGAGCCCCTCGCGGCGAGCGCGGTTGGAGAGCTCCGAGAGCAGCTTGATGACGTCCTGGACGGCCACCGGCTTGGCGAAGACGGCCGACTTTCCGGCCTTCAAGGCGCCGATGACCTGGCCCGCGGGGAAGCCGACGAAGATCACGCCGATGGTTCCACCCACGACGATCGCCGCGGAGGGAATGTCGACGAAGATCGTGAGGCTCGATCCCATGAGGATCGCGGCCACGATCAGCGCGATGGTGACGAGCAGTCCGCCGATGGTCGCGAGATCCAAGTGGGCCTCCCACGTCGTGGTTCAAGGAACTCATCGGCCCCGGACGCCTTGCATTTAGGCGAACCGGGGCCGAGAGGGGTTCGTCGGTTCTCAGACCAGGTTGACGAGCTCCTGGAGCGTGTCGTTGGCGGTGCTGACCACGCGGGCGTTGGCCTGGTAGCTCCGCTGGCTCTGAATCATCGAGACGAACTGGTCTTCGAGCTCGACGTTCGAGCCTTCGAGCGCGTAGCCGCTGACAGCTCCTCGTCCACCGACGCCGGCGGCGCCCATGACGCCCTCGCCGCTGTCCGGGGTGGACTTGAAGAGGTTGTTGCCGGCGCGGGACAGGTAGGACTCGGCGGCGAAGGTCGCGAGCGCCACCTGCCCCAGGACCTCCTCCTCGCCGTTGCTGTAGCTGGCGATGATCTGGCCGTCGTCGTCGATGTTGACGGAGCTGACCTGGCCGCTGGCGTAGCCGTCCTGGCTGACGTTCGTGGCCGAGAAGCTCGAGCCGGTCATCGTGATCTCACCGTCGGTGTCCTCGCCGGAGCTGTCGATGCCGAGCTCCAGGTCGAAGGTCGAGGTCGAGCCGTTGGCCCAGGGATCCGTCGAGGTCCAGGTCTGGTCGATGCTGTCGAGCTCGCTGCCGTCGAAGGTCAGGGTGCCTTCCATCAGCTCGGTGACGTAGCCGTCGCCGTCCGGATCCGCGGTGGGGTCGAGCTCACTGGCGGCGGTCACCACCTTGTAGTCCCACTCGCTCTCCGAGGTCTGCTCGAAGTAGATGACCACGTCGTGGGCCACGCCGTAGTCGTCGTAGATGGTCGTCGACGTGCTGTGCAAGTAGTCCGTCCCCTCGAGGTCGTCCCAGGTCTCGGTGGCGCCGTCCAGCGTCGCGCTGGAGAGCACCGAGCCGTAGTTGCCGTCGTCGTCCTCGGTGTGGACCGGAAGGTTCAGGTCGAGGGTGACCGCTTCGGTGGCCGAGGGGTCGGTCGGCGCGGTGTCGATCCGCAGGTCCGAGATGCGGCTGGTCAGGTCGCCGTCGAAGGCGTTGTAGCCCTGGAGCTTCAGGCCGCTCGCCGTCGTGACGTAGCCGTCGGAGTCCATGTAGAAGGCGCCGTCGCGGGTGTAGTAGTTGTTGGCTCCGTCGGCGACCTGGAAGAAGCCCTTGCCGGAGATGGCCATGTCGAGCGCGCTGTCCGAGGACGAGACCGAGCCCTGACCGAAGAGGGTCATGGTGCTGGCCAGGCCGGCGCCGCCGCCGAGCTGGTTCTGGCCGTTCAGGCCGCCGATGCCGTTGGGGACGAGGTCCGCGAAGCTGGCGCGGGTGCCCTTGAAGCCCGTCGTGTTGATGTTGGCGATGTTGTCGCCGATCACGGACATCGAAGTGGAGCTGACGCCGAGACCGGACGCGCCGGTGTTCAGGGTTCCGAAGAGGGACATGAGGGGGCTCCTTGGGAGTGGATCGCATCAATCGGTCAGCGATCCCCGGGCCTCCTCGGTGTCGCCTTGGTCCGGCCCGGTGGGGTTCAGACAACCCCTCGGACCGGATCGCGGCGGCGTTTAGCCCGGCTTCCTCAAGGGGAATACTCTTCGTCTTCCCCTGCGCCTGCGGCGCACCCTTTCCCGCCTACTTGGTCAGCACCTTCACCAGCTGGTTCGCGGCCTTGTAGTCGTAGACGTAGACGGAGAGGTCGTTCTCGTCGCCCTGGTAGACCGTGGCGTAGCCGCCTTCCATGTCGCGGTCCTCGTCGCCGGAGCCGCTGCCGGGCACGAACTCCCAGTCGACGCTGATGTAGGAGCCGTCCTTCTCGCCCTCGACGTCGTTGTAGGTGTACCCGTCGTCGGTCGACATGGACTTCTCGAGGATCTTGTAGCCGCCCTTCTTCAGGTGGCCCTCGACCGCGTCGGGCTTGACATCGGTGATCTTGGCGCCGATGGGCAGCACGGCGTTGAGCACCTTCTCGGCCTCGTCGCCGTTGTAGGCGGTGACCTCCAGGACGGACTTGCCGTCGACGGCCACGCCCTGCTCGTCCTCGGCCATCACTCGGCGTCGTCCTTGGACTCGTAGCGGTCGATGTCGACGTCGACGTAGAGCTTGCCCTTGTTGGCGCTGCACTCGTCGTCGCGCAGGCCCTCGTCCGTGTAGCTGTAGCACTCGGTGACGGTCCAGCCGTCGGCCACGAGCCCAGCCTGGAGCTCGGTCGTGCCCCAGTCGGCCCACTTGCCGCCGGGGCCCGCTGCAGCCGGGGTGGCGGGTGCGTCGCCGGGGGGTGCCGCCGCAGGGGTCGCGCTCGGGGCGGTGTTGTCGGCGGGGGTGGTGCCGCCGCCGCAAGCCAGGGCCATGGCGGCCAGGCCGCCGAGGGTGATCGCGCGAATCGTGAACTTGCTCATCGTCGTCCTCCCACGGGACTTCAGGGTGGGAGGGATATCGCGTGAGTCGGGCTCGGGCTTACAGGCGGTCCAGGTAGTCGTGACACCTCTGGACCAGGGAGATCGTGGGGTCGCTCTCCTCGTCGATCCAGACCTCTCCGGTGACCCACTCACAGACCGCTTCCTTCTCGGGGGGGCTCGGCTCCTCGCCGATGAGGTTGAGCAGCTCCGCGGGATCCTCGGCCAGCTCGAAGAGGGCCTCGGAGGGTCCCTCGTACCAGCTGCCCTGCACGTCCTGGAAGGGGCGGCAGTTCATGTACTTGTCGCCCGTGAAGAACCAGTACTTCCGGTCTCCTCGGACCACGCCGGCGCTCTCGGGGCCGCGCTCGAAGAAGACATCGATGGCGTCGGGCTCCTCGCCGGCCATGTACCCGACGAGTGAGCGCCCCTCGGCGTCGGGTGAGGGCTCCAGCTCCAGCACCTCGAGCATCGTGGGCAGGAAATCCGTCGAGCTGACGTGGGTCGCGATGTTTCGCGCCTCGTAGCCGGGGGCGAGGACGCTGTAGGTGGTGTTGAGCACCTCGTTGTACATGCTGCAGCCGTGCAGGTAGTAGCCGTGGTGGGCGTTCAGCTCCTCGCCGTGGTCGGTCCCGGTGACCACGACGTCCCAGCGCTCGGCGTCCTCGAGCATCGACCGCACCTCGCCGAACATCTCGTCGCTCGAACGCACCTGGCTCGCGTAGACCGTCTCCAGCCACTCCTGGAAGCCGTCGGGCACGGGGTCGCCGAGCGTGTAGCCGGAGACCTGTTCGGACTTGGCGGCGTGCTCCTGGGTGTAGGTGCCCTCGTACCACTCGCTGAACCAGGGGTCTCGGGGGGTGTAGTCCGCGTGCGGGTCGCGCAGGTGGAGCCAGAAGAAGGCGTCGCGCTCCGGAGGCAGGCGCTCCAGGTCGTCGGCGAAGGCGTCGATGACCGCCTGGTCGCGGTGGATGTCGCCGCCTTTGACGTCGGACAACGAGGGGTCCGAGCAGAGCTGGCCCGTCCACTCCTGGTCGAGCAGGTGGCACATGTTGGAGCTGTAGCCGAAGGTCGCCCAGCCCTCGGCGCGGAGCAGCTCGTTGATCGTCGCGGGCATGCCCGGGGGCAGCGACTGGTCGCGCACCTCGTGGGTGCGGGGGTAGGTCCCGGTGTGCAGCGAGGGCAGGCTGATCACGGTGACGCCGCGTGGCACGACCGTGTTCTCGAAGACCACGGACTCCTCGAAGAAGCGGTTCAGCTCCGGCGAGGAGTCGAAGCGGGTGTCCGGTCCGATGTAGTCCTCGTTCAGCGTGTCGATGGTGAACAGCAGCAGTGTCCGGCCGGGTTCGCCGGGCGCCGCCAGCTCGGGGATGCGCAGGTGCGAGCGAGGCTCGGGGTCGGGGGCCGCGGTACAGGCGAGGAGGAGGATCATCAGAGGCGCAGCTCGCAGGCGTTGACGAGCTTCCGGGCCGCCGGGGTCTGGTCGCCCCAGTCGAAGTCGGTCACCCAGGTGCAGAGCACTTCCTGCTCCGGGGGGGTCGGCTCGTCGTCGAGCAGGTTCTCGAGCTCGCCCGGGTCGGCTTCGCGGTCGAAGAGGCCCTCGTCCGGACCGAGCCACGGCTGGTTCGGATCCTCCGGCGTGCAGTTCACGATCGTGGGGGCGTGGAGGAAGTACTTCCGGTGGTCGACGACGACACCTGCGGTGTTCGGGGTGCGCTGGAAGAAGACCGGCACGCTCTCGAGCTCTCCGGTCCCGGAGGCGGGCAGCAGGCTGCGGCCCTCGACGACGGGGTCCGGGTCCAGGTCCAGGATGTCGAGGAGCGTGGGCAGCACGTCGACGGTGCTGACCGGCGTGGTGACCCGTGCGGCCTCCACCTCGGGTGCATGGATCGCCCAGGTCGTCTTCAGCACCGGGTCATAGGTCGAGCAGCCGTGCGAGAAGAAGCGGTGGTGCTCGCCGAGCTCCTCGCCGTGATCGGTGCCGGTGAACACGATGTCCCAGCGCCCGGCGTCCTCGAGGGCTGCGCGCACCGCGCCGAACATGTCGTCGGAGCTGGCCACCTGGCTCGCGTAGACCGCGTCCAACCAGGTGGCGAAGTCGATGCCGGGGGGCATCTCGTCCTTGCTGATCGCGGTGAGTTCGCCGTTCGTGATCGGCGAGCGGTCCTCGCGCGGGCCGTCGTAGAACTCGTCGATCCAGGGCTGCCGCGGGGAGTAGCTGGCGTGTGGATCGCGCAGGTGCAGCCAGAAGAAGGCGGGCTCGTCCGCGTCGAGCGCGGCGAGGTCCTCGAAGAACTCGTCGAGGACGAGCTGGTCCCGCTCCTGGTCGTCGAGGCCCTCGGCCTTTTCGGTCCCGTCGACGCAGACGGCGCGGGTCCAGCCGCGCTCCTGCATCACGCAGAGGTTCGCGGAGTAGCCGTAGGTGGCGTAGCCCTCGTCGGCGAGGATCTCCTGGACCGTCGGCGGCATCTCACCGACTGGACGCATGCTGCGGTCCGTGATCCGGTGGGTCCGCGGCGTCGTGCCGGTCGCGATGCTCGGAAGGCTCTCGACTGTGATCCCTCGGGTCACATAGGTCGCCGGCAGGTGGAGGGACTCCTCGAAGAAGAGGTCGTGGTGAGGGGAGGCGTCGAAGGTGTCGTGGCCCAGGTAGCGCTGGTTGAGCGTGTCCACGGTGAACCAGACGACCGTGCGGGGCGGGCCCTCGGCGGGCGCCTCGATGTGGGGAATGCGGAGCTTCGCCGGCTCGGATCCGGAGTCCTGCATCGCGGCGCGATCACAGGACGTCAAGATCAGGAAAGACAAGAGCACCGGGGGACCTCGACCCTCCCTCTAAGGGGTTCCACGGCCTATTGTGATGCCGGCACCGAGGGTTGGCTTCCATGCTCCTCCTCGCCTGCGTGACTCCCTACCCGGACACCGGCTCCGAAAGCGCCCTCGTCGAGGCCGACGCGGACACGGACACCGACGCAGACAGCGACTCCGATGCGGACTCCGACGCCGACTCCGATGCGGACTCGGATGCGGACACCGACGCCGACGGCGACGCCGATCAGTGCGTGCTCTTCGCGGAGGACCTCCCCGGGGACAACTCGACGAAGGAGATCGACCTGGGCCGGAACGTGACCCACGGCGGCGCCCAGCTCTGGCTGCGCAACTTCGATCCGCGCAATCAGTCGACCTCGAACAAGCACCACCCCTTCGCCGGTCGCACGACCGAGGACGCCGGCGACGGCGGGGGGCCGGGCCAGACCGACTTCTGGCGCTTCCGGACCGGCCAGAACTACAACGGCGGCGGCAACGGCACGATGAAGACCCTGACCAGCGAGGAGCCTTCCGGCCAGGAAGAGGCCCGACTGCTCGACTCGATGGACTGGGACACCTCGGCCACCTACACGCTGCGGGCCACCTGGGACGCGGATGGCGCGGTGCGCTTCTTCCTCGACGGGTCCGAGATCTGGTCCCACGACTGGGACGAGGTGCTGGACGTCCGCTACGTCTACGTCGGAAACGACGAGTACCACGGCTACGTCACGACGCCCGCGGCCGAGTACCTGCGCGTCATCGCCTGGACCGGAGATACCCCCGGCGGGCTGGACACGCGCGAGGCCGACTGTCCCTGAGTCAAGGGCAGGAGAAGCACGCCGCCACGCTACGTCGCTGAACTTGACCCGTCGTCAAGTTCGTCTCCGCAAGGCGGCTCTTGCCGCGCTGAACTTGACGCCTCGTCAAGCTGAGCGCTCAGATCACGACGGTGGAGTCGATCCCCGTGAAGATGTTGCCCATCGCCTCGGAGCGGGACATCGCCGTGATGACCGTGCGCTTGGGCACGCCGACGATGAAGGCGTTGTCGTCCATCAGGACCAGGGACTCCTTGGCCCCCTTGTCGGCCAGGCGGTCGATGGCGCCGCTCAGCAAGGCGGTCTCCTGCTCGTCGAGCTCGATCCCGCGGGACTCGAGGCGCGCCTTGGCGTGGCGGGAGAACTTGAGCTCCGGTGCCGCCTCCGGGCGGTCGAGGTCCGCCTGGTGATCCCGCAGGAGTTGGTCGAAGGCCGTATCGAAGTCGGCGCTCTTGCCCGGACGCGTCCCGGTGGTCGGCGTGGTCGCCAGGCCCGGGAGGATCGCATCGAGGGAGTTCATGCGGTCTCGTCCGCTTCGTCGCCGGAGCTGTCATCCGAGCTCTCGTCGCCCGAGCTCTCCTCGGCCTCGGCGGCGCTCTCGGCCGTGGCGAGGCGGATGAGGTTGCCCAGGTCCACGGAGACGCCGTCGATGCTGGGCTGCGGGCTGCCGGTCGAGTAGTCCATCTCGTCGATGACACCGGCGATGAGCTCGTCTACGGTGACGGACTCGCCGGAGCTGTTCTCGCCGGTGAACTCGAAGGTGTAGGTGCCTTCCTCGGCGGTGGCGCCGCTGGTGGTCTTGCCGTCCCAGGTCCAGGTGCCTTCGCCGGCCTCGACCGCCCCGATCTCGTGGGTGTACACGACGCTGCCGTCTTCGTCGTAGACCGTGACGGTCGTGCTCGTGGTGGCGCCCTGGGCGTCGTACATGAGCTCCTGGTCGCCGGCGCCGGAGTAGCTGAACTCATCGCCCTTGGCGACGACGTGCTTGCCGACCAGGTCGGCCATCGCGGCGTTGTTCAGGCTGTTGATGCCCATGGTGATCGCCTGGGCGATGCCGTTGAGGCTCATCAGCTGCTCGAGGCTCGAGAAGGTCGCCAGCTGGGCGATGAACTCTTCGTTCGCCATCGGGTCGAGCGGGTCCTGGTTTTGCATCTGCGTGGTCAGCAGGTTCATGAAGGCGGCCTGGTCCAGGTCCTGCCCGCCATAGGACGTCGTGTTCGTCGCGCTCAGCGCGTCGGAGTCGGAGACGCCGGAGATGCCCTGGATGGTGCTCATGTCCTTCTCCTCGGATCCCGATCGGGTTCCTTCAAGCGATGACGTCCAAGAGCTCTCCGCGGAGGATCCGCGGAGTGGGCTCGGCGAGGGACGAAGCGCCCTCGGCGCCCTCGGCGCCCTCGTCGGAGCCCTCGGGCGGGCCCTCCGGCGCTTCGAAGTCCCGGGCGCGCTGCTCGCGCTCGCGGGCGCTGAACTCGGCCAGGTGGAAGCCGGCGCGAGCCAGCTCTTCCTGCAGGTCCGGCCCGATGTCCTCGAGCTCGCGGACCGCCTCGGCGGCGCCCTCGAGGATGACCTCGACGCCATCGCCGTCGGCGGAGATCTCGACGTCGAGGTCCTCATCGATGCGGACCTTGACGGTCTTCGGGGTCGGGGCGGCCAGCTCGGGGACCTCGACCTCGAACTCGGCGAGGGCGAGGTCGATGGCGTCGATGCGGGCCTCGCGCACGGGCTCGTGCGAGGGCTCGAAGACCGGCTCGGCGTCGAAGACCAGGGGCTCGACCCGCGCGGGCGTCGAGGGCCTCGCGGGCGCGGCGGGACGGACGAGGACCTCGATCTGCTCGGGCAGGTCGAAGGTGGGCTCGGCCCGGGTGGCGGGCTCTGGCGGCGCCTCGGTCGAGGCAGGCCACGCCGAGCCGATCGAAGGCGTCGCCCGGGTCGGCGTCGGGGCCGCGGTGCGAGCGCGCGCGAGGAGCTCGGGGCGTGCGAGGGCCTCGAAGCTCTGGGGCGGCGGGGCCTCGAGGGCGGGCAGGGGCGAGGGCTCGGCCTGCTCCGCGGGCTCCGCCTTCGGCGTGCGCAGCGCCAGCTCGATAGGCAGGCGAGGTTCGCTGGCCGAGGGGCGGTTCGGGAGGGGGAGGTGGGGCTCGACGGTCGCTGTCGTCGGCGCGGTCGCTGTCGTCGGCGCGGTCGCTGTCGTCGGCGCGGTCGCTGTCGTCGGCGCGAAGGTCACGGGAACCGCGGTCAGGGGCTCGGGCACCGGGGCGGCTTCGGCTGCTCCGGGCTCCCCCGGCTCGCTGCGCTCGCCGGTGCCGCCCATCGCCGCCAGCGCCTTCTCGAAGCTCGCCGCGGAGGCCTCCGGGCCGGAGGGCGTCACCATCAGCATCGTGAAGAGATCGATGGGCAGGAACTGCATCAGCGCTGCAGGGTCGGCAGGGTGAGGCGCTCGGCCAGGGCAGCGGCCTTGGCGGGCTGCATCGCGGAGAGGCACTTGCCCGCCTTCTGGGTGTTCATGCCGTCCAGGACCTCGACGGCGAGGTCCTCGTCGAGCTCGGCGACGAAGGTGCCGGCGTCGCTGGCCCGCATCGACTCGACCATCTTGATCAGGGCGCGGACGCGCTGCTTGCGCAGCTCGTCGCCCTCGTCGAGCAGGCTCTCGATCTCCCCTCGCAGGGCCTCGAGCTCGAGCAGGCGCTCCTCGAGGCGGACCTCGACCTCGCGCAGCTCGGCTTCGCGAGCCTCGATGCTGGCCTCGCGGCGCTCCAGGGCGCGCTCGCGGGTCTCGAGCCGGTCGATCAGCTCCTGCATGCCGCGGCTGTCGCCCTCGGGCCAGGGCGTGGCCTCGGCGACCGGGGTCGCGGGCACTTCGTCCTGGCCGATGGCCGAGCCGCATCCGAGCATCGCGAGCAGAAGCGTCACGCGACCTTCCGGATCCAGGCGTCGAGCGCCAGCTGGTCGAGCTGCTTCTCTTCTTCGCGGCGGGCTTCCAAGGCGGCTTCCTCTTCGCGGGCCTCGACGACCAGGGCCACGACCTCGGCCTCGCGGGCGGCCGTCGCCACCTCGTCGCGGCGCTCCTCGACGACCCGTCCGGTCTCGTCGAGGAAGGAGCGCTCCCGCCGTCCCAAGAGCTCCATCTGGATGCGGAACTGGTGGTAGATGGCGATGCTCGCGCAGTCGTTGGCGGCCTCGGCGCGGGCGAGATCGACGCGCTCGTCGACCCGGTCGACCCGGGCCTGCTGTGCGTCGTGGCGGCGCTCTGCCTTGACGAGCTCGAGGCGCGCGCGGCGCTTCTCGTGCTCCCGGATGCGCTTGAGGGTGTCCAGCGTCTTCATGGGTCTCGCAACGGATCCACGGGGCCTCGCTTGAGCTGAAGTGGCCGGGGATGCGCCGACCGTGTAGGTTGCGGAGCCCCCAAGGAGCGCTGAATGGGTCTCGACTACCGGGTTCGCTGCTGCCCCGATGGCCTCGTCACGGATCGACGTCGCCGCATCAAGGTGCTGGACTGCACGATTCGGGACGGAGGCATCTGCAACCGCTGGCAGTTCGACGAGGACCTCGTCCAGCGGACCTTTCAGGCGCTCACCCAGTCAGGCGTGGACTACATGGAGGTCGGCTACCGGACCTCGGACGGCGTCTACAACCGCGACGAGGTCGGCCCCTGGCGTTTCTGCGACGAGGAGGATCTCGCCCGCGTCGTGGCCCCCGGAAAGATGAAGATCTCGACGATGCTGGACATCGGGCGGGTCGAGCTGGCGGACATCCCCAAGAAGACCGACAGCGTCATCGACGTCATCCGCATCGCCACCTACGCCCACCAGATGGACGAGGCCCTGAGGCTGGCCGACCACGCCCGGGAGCAGGGCTACGAGACGTTCATGAACGTCATGGCCGTCTCGGTGCTCGAGCCCGAGGAGGTCGACGCCTTCCTGAAGCGCCTGGCGGTCAGCGGCATCGACAACGTCGCCATCGTCGACAGCTTCGGTGCGCTCTACCCGCACCACGTCCGCTACCTCGTCCGCAAGTACATGAACTACCTGGGCGAGGACATCAAGGTCGGCGTCCACTTCCACAACAACCAGCAGCAGGCCTTCGCGAACTCCGTCGCCGCCATCGACGAGGGCGTCGACTTCGTTGACGCCACGGTGCATGGCATGGGCCGCGGCGCCGGGAACTGCCCGCTGGAGCTCCTGCTCTTCTACCTGGACAACCCGCGCTACGACGTGCGGCCGGTGCTGGAGCTCGTCGACGAGTTCGCCAACCTGCGCGACAGCCTGCGCTGGGGCTACCACCTGCCCTACGCCATCACGGGCTTCTTCAACATCCACCCGCGCACGGGCATCGAGCGCATGCAGCGCCCCGACCGCTACGAGTGCCGGGCGATGTACGAGAACCTCAGCCCCCGCCTGGACGCCGCCAGCAAGTAGGGCTCAAGTCGGGTCCCACTCCAGCGAGTGGTCGGACAGCCCGGAGAGCTCCGTCGTGTAGTCCGCCTCGACCTGGCCCGAGCGCATCGTGAAGTCGAAGGTCGCGCGCAGGCCGAAGGGCGTGAGCGGGTCGAGCGCGGGGACCTCGGGCGAGGTGGCCTGGTGCTTCTTCAGCAGCGCGAAGGCGACGTCGCGGAAGTTGCGGCCGTCGAAGCCGAGCTCCACGGTCCCGTCGGCGTCGAGCTTCTCAGAGGACCAGCTCCCGGTGAGCTCCGCGCCAGGGGCGATGGAGCGCTTCCAGCCCAGCGCCGGCAACCCGGGCAGCAGTCCGTCGAGGAGTCCCTCGAAGGCGCGCTGGTTCGAGCAGGCCTCCTCGATCTCGGCGATGCGCTGCTTGCGGGGGGCGACCCAGATCGGCTCGCGGTCGTGGTGTCGCATCGGCCAGAGCAGGCGGACCCAGAGGCGCCGGATGGCCTCGTCGACGTCGCCCCAGCCGAGTCGATCCCAGCGCAGCAG
>Ga0114933_10004196_pt1 | contig 13637 bp, 15 predicted proteins | sample 4SBtaG_FD_89691 | JGI IMG/M metagenome (GOLD analysis project Ga0114933, IMG submission 89691) | Deep subsurface microbial communities from Kolumbo volcano to uncover new lineages of life (NeLLi) - 4SBTROV12_W25 metaG | ecosystem: Environmental > Aquatic > Marine > Volcanic | place: Kolumbo...
GGATAGAAGGGGGTGGAGAGTAAGCGAAGTAGATACTTCCGAAAGTGACTTTACTGCTGATAGATTTCATTTTGATGAAAATGGGTATAGTAGAAAAGAGGGATATACTAACCCACTAACTAAAGTAGTACCTCATAAACAAATGCCCCACTCATGGGCAATGGAAGAAATTGCATATGAAGTTATAAAAGAGTTAGAAGAACAAGGGTTAATGGTAAGTATAGATGATTCAGAAGGGTATGCTCAAGTCCCTACAGATTATCATATAGAAGTTGGGTCGGAATATTATTATCAAGTCCCTTTAGTGGCGAACTTGTTTGGTGGGGATTATTATTTAACGAATATGGGTGAAGATAAAATGATAGATATGCTATTTCATAGATTAGAGCATTTCTATGGGTTGGATAAGGTGGAATCCCAACAAATGGTAGGAGATTTATTCGTCACAATATTAAGGAACATAGAAAAAGAATATTCTCTAAAAATAAAACCTACTAATTTTGAAAAGAAGGATCCGTTATTACCTCTAGGAGAATCTACAATTTCTGATTTTGTAGATTTTACTAAAAATGAATTAGAATTGGATGATAACTTTGATGTAGACCTTACTAATAATAGTGATGAATTAGAAACATTGGCGAGTTATAATATTAAAGATAATGAGGTAAAAGTTTTGGGTAAAAATAGATCGTTAGCAGATGTTATAAGATCTATTGCACACGAATTGGTTCATCATAAACAAAATCAAAACGGAGAGTTAAGTGGAAATGCTGAAGAAGGGGCAGATGGATCACCCCTAGAAAATGAGGCCAATGCTAAAGCGGGTGAATTAGTTAGAAAATTTGGGAAACTTAAACCAGAAATTTACGACTTATAAATCTTATTACCAACACTAATATTATTTTGTTGACAAAAATCTTTATTAACTTCTAAATTGGCATCTGCAGGTAAAGAAGGTTTAATAATAGTAGTATCTTTAGGTTTAGCATCAACAATCTCCACAATCTCATCACCATCAATAAAAATCATTTCTAATGGTATAAGAACATCTTTCATCCAAAATCCATTATGTGTGTAGTCATAAAACATCCCATTATTTTTACCTAAATTGTCTCTATACATTAATCCTTGATTTTTCTCTTCATCAGTAGTAGGTATTTCACATTCTACTCGAATTTCTTCACCTAAATCATTAATTATAGTAACTGTTCTTCTGTTAGGAAAAGGAATCCCTAAAGTTTCTAATAATATTTCATTTATTTTCATATTAATAAATATTTGACTATTCAGTAATAATTTAATATTATTAACATATAACAAAAAAATAAAGTTAAAATTATGCCTAAAAGTAGACATCGTAAAAATCAAAAGAAAAAATCTAAAGCTCGTACAGAAAAAATAAAAGCACAACAACAAGCTATGAGAAAAGATATGGAAAAAAGATTTGCTGCGTATATGGAAGAAATGAAAAATCGTAGTATGAATATAGAAGAGGTAGACGATACCAATAAAGAATCTTAATTTTATCGTTATTTAGTATATTTATTAAGAAATATAACTAATGAAAATAAAATTAAAAGAAAGTCAATTAAAAAGAGTATTAAAAGAAGTAGGGGGTTATGATGACATATTTACCATGCAAAGTCATGCAGGTAATTTACAAGGAGAGTTAAGACATTTAACTTCCGAAACAGTAAATCTTTTAGGGGAATTCATTGAAGGATTACAAAGTGGTGAATTAAGTAAAGATAATGTAATGGCTGCCATTTTTAATTTTGGTAACAAATTCCAATCTGACATTAAAAGATTAAAAGAGTTAAGTCAAGAAATCTATGTTGATGATGATTTTAAAAATTTAATCATTGGTTATAGTAATACTCTACAAAAAATATTAAAATATTTTAAATTATTGAGTGATACGTCAGTATCAATTCATAAAGGTGTGCCCCGACCGACATTATACGGGTTAGGGATAGATATGAGTAAAGAGGATCTTACCTTACATGTGGCAGAAAAGTTAAATACATTAGGTGAACATATATCAAAATTAGGTGAAATGTTTTATAATGTTGCAGGAAGATACCATAGAAGATTAAATCAAGATAATTAAAAATACTCTTTAAAATATTAAAAATATTACTTAATATTATTAATATGGAAAAAGAAAGTTACATGATAAAGAAAATTTTTACCAGTAGTGGTAAAAAAACTCACGTTTTAATGACTAATGGTAATAGTGAGGTTTTTGAAAGTAATAAAAAAAGTAAAATGGATGAATTAGTAAAAGTACTCAACGAAAATACAGATAGTGGGTGTTTTTACGAAGTAATAACTATAATGAATTGTAAATAAATAAACTATGACTAACGAAGAAAAAGCAGGTATATATCATTCTCTTTTATTGAAGCATGATAAATTAGATGGTAAAGTGTCAGACATTAAGGCAGAAGCTGCAGGAATGACTTTAAATGAAGATCAAAAAAATAGAATTGCTGCATTAGAAAGAGAAAAAGACGCACTAGTTGCAGAAGCACAGAGTCTTTTTCATACTTATAAAGTTTAAAATTCGGGGTGTAGCGTAGCCCGGTTATCGCGCCACGTTTGGGACGTGGAGGTCGTAAGTTCGAATCTTACCACCCCGACCCGAAAAAAGATTATTTTTTTAATCTTTTTATTCTTCTTAATGCATTTTTAGATTCGGTAGTTAATTTAGACCCCTTATTTAAATTTTCTTGATAAGGTATAAACCTTAAATTTTTTATATTACCTATTTTTTCGGGTGACATTCCTTGTGAATACCCTAACGCAATAGGATATATATGATCTAAGTGATAATTTTTCCACCCTCTATTGCCAGAATTTTCTAAAATATATAATGGTTGTTTCTCAGTAACTTCCCATACCTGTGCATAATAGAGTCTTTTATTTATATCTTTTATTTTCTTAATCTTTTGTTTAATCTTAGGGTTAGATTTACAAATTTTTCTTATCTGATATAAAACTCTATTTCTTTTTCTTTGGTGATAGGTGGTAGTTTTATTTTTAGAAGGTTTCCTCATTACTCTTATTATTGAAAATGTTATATTAAAACGGTATATTTATTTATAAATATTATATAAAATGAAGATTTTATTAACGGAAGAACAATTTAATAAATTACTAAATGAAGATATCTTAGGTGTTATTAATAGAGATGATATTACTTTTAACGACCTATGGTATGGATTTGATACTTTCAAACATGGATTTATGCAATCTAAAAAAGATTCTCCCTTAATACAAATCCAACAAAAATTGTATGATAAATTTCCTGAATATGCAGATGAAATAAAATTTAAACCTGATAATGATTTTGGGGATAAAACTTCACTAATGATAGGTAAACTTTTTAATACTCAATATAAAGACTTAAAAAGTATAGAAATTGGTCCACAAGTTTTACGTAAGTTAGGATTTAAAGCACCCCCTATTTTATCTTTACCGGTTAAAATAGTGGCTATGACATTAGCAATGGAAAAATATAGTAATGATGAAGAAGAAATAAAAGCAATTGCAAATGTAATTGCAAATAGAAGTAGTGCAGGACAAGGAAGTATATTAGATATAGTTTTAAAAAATAAACAATTTTCAGGATGGAATCCTTATCAACCAGTTAAAATAGATGAAAAATCTATAAACCAAATCATGAAGGATAAACGATATATGAATAGACCTTCTTGGGATAATGCAGTTAAATATGCTAAACTTCTACTAAAAGGTGCAAACTTTAATGATAATACTGAAGGTGCAACTCATTATTATAACCCAAGTAAAGTTAATCCATCATGGGGAAAGAAAAGTAAATATTGGATTTCTCACGGACCAGAAGGGTTAGATCATAAATTTGGTAGGGATACTAAAACTAATTGGGCAAAAGAATTTAAAGGAAGGGGGGCATGAATAAGGAAAAATTACCTATAGAGAGAGAATTAGATTATAATTATAAAATGTTTGTGTTTGAAAAAATAAATGGTGCGGGCGCAGATACTAAACGCCAATGGTTAACCTATGATAGTATTTTAGATGAATTAAATAACATAGGTGAATTTAAATTAATTGATGAAATAAAGTACCGTATTACAGACAAAGAAAATGATAGAAAAGTGTTTTTATCGGTGATGGAAAAAATAAATTCCAAATCAGTGCGTTTAAATTTGTTAATTAATTCGATTTAACGTATATTTATATAAAAAAATAAAAAATGAAATATATAGTAACTGAAAGTCAATTTAAAGTATTAATTAAAGAGGATAGGGTATCATATTTAAAAACCCAAAATGTTATAGATAAAAAATTACTTGATGATAATACTGAAGGTCAAGACGAGAAAGATGGAGAGCGACCAGAAGGGGGTATGAGAAAAAAAGTTAATATTGAAGCTATTCAAGGACATGATGGTGTGGATATTGCTTATGTAGTTACTAATAAAAAAGGAAAAACATCTATTAAACTTACCGAAGAAATATTTAACGATATTGTAGAGGCGGATCCTACAGAGAAAAAAGAATTCGTGCAATGGATGATTCAAGTGTTTGGTAGACACATTAAAGATAGTGATATTGATCAGGCAGTTAGATTTTTAACCGAAGATTTACCTGAAGCAAATGAATACTTAGGGGTATTTGATAATGTAAGAAAGAAAAAAGTATTTAAAACTGGTGCACCTAATAGACCTAATGCGCCACAGAATGTAAGTGACATTAATCAATATAATGATTTAGCTCATTTATATTCAGTAGTGAGTCCATTTATTGGGGCAGATGAGGATGATGGTGAAGGTGGTAATCCTTTATGGAATAAAATGAAAAAATATATCGATTTAGGACACGCTAAATTAGCATATAGAGATGGGGGTGTATTAGTTTATACTCCACAAACTATAGAATCTAGTTGTGAACCATTAGGAAATTTAGCATCTTGGTGTACACGTAGAGAAGGAAATAGTTATTTTGATTCTTATAGAAAAAACAATCCTAAACCAGATGGTACTCTTTCAGATTATTATGTAGTAATGCCTAAAGAATTATTTGACGGTGATGATGGAGAAGGAACCTTCCCATTACAATTCCATTTTGAATCTGGTCAGTTGCATGATAAGAATAACCGAAGTATCGAAAGAGATAAGTTACCAGCGATTGTGGGTAAATATGGTGGATTAAAAGATTTCTTCAAAAAAGAATTAGGGGCGTTAGCAACTCAAGACATTAGACAGGGATCTGGATTAATGGATAGTAAGTATATTAAATATCTTGCAATGTTTGGTGGGAAAGCCCAAGACGTTATAACTGATGAAGTTTATAAAGAAGGTGTAGAAAGTATAAGACGACAAGCATCTGAAGATCAAGGACCATTACAAAATAATAGATACCTTAAATGGTTAATGGAACATACGGATGGTGTAGTTGTTACTGATTATCTTAATAAAGATATGGATGTTTTAGATTTCAGTAATATGCCATTGACTGAATTACCTGATTTATCAGAGTTTAAAAATGCCACAAGAATTTCAGCCAATCAATGTGGTTTAGAAAAAATACCACCAGCAGATTACTTACCAAATGATATAGAAATTCTTACGATGACAGATAACCAAATAAAAGAGGTTCCTTTAAAAGGTTATGAAAAATTAACTCAATGTTTTGTAATGAATTTCAGTAAAAACCCTATTACTAAAATTAATATTGAACCATTAGAAATATTAGTAAGAGAGTCATTAGCTCGTTTTGTATTAGTTGGTGTTGACTTAGATAACCTATCACCTAAAAATAGAGAAGCATATGACGCATTTGAAGCTGATCCTGATGGTATTGGTTATTTAACTGCGTAAATTTGTTTTTACCATATTTTTTTATTACCTTTAAATAAAAAAAGAAATGTATAAATTTGCATTATGTCTTAAAACATCTGGGGAAGTTATCAATACTTGTTTAAGTACGTGTATAGAAGAAGCAATTATTTATTTTGCACTCACCAAAAAAATTAACTCTTTTAAGTTACTTGACATTTATGATGTTAAGAAAATAAAATAATACCCTATATTTTTTATCTTTTTTGGTATATTTATTATATATAATGGTAATGGACATCTTATGCCCATCCAATTAATAACATATATTATTTAAAAGATTTATAATGTCTAAAGAAAATAAAAAAGTAATTAGGTTAACTGAAAGTGAAATGGTTGATCTAATAGAGAAAATAGTAAACGAAGTTAAAACTACTAAAAGAAAAGCAATTAAAGAATCAAGACAGCCTAAAAAGGTTTCAAGAAAACCAGTATCACGAAGAAAGTAAACCATTATTATGAAACCACTAACTTCCCAACAAAAGCGTATGAAAGAACTTATGGGGTTTACCTATGAGGATAATTCTCATGATATTTTATCAGAACAACTTTTTGATAAAAATAGGAGAAAATATAGAAAAAATAAAAGGAAATCTAAAAAAAGTAAAAAAAATGTAGAGACCATTTCTATCTCTCAAGGTAACTGGGATAAAAAAATGAGTGGACCATTACTTACAGATTTTAAAACTAAATTTCCTGTAGCTTTTAATGTAGGTGAAGATCGTTTAGCAATCATTGCTGGTGCTAGTAGTAAATTTATAGTAAAACAACCTAATCTAGATATTCCGGATCCTAATATTAAAATTACAGGAGATACGGGTTATACAGTAGAAGATTTTATTATTGGTGATGGTGTGGAATTTTATGCGGATAATATGGTATCTCCTAGATTTGAAGACGATGAAGTAAAAATAATATTTAATAGTATCGTATCACAGTTTGAGGATTATATTAATAATGGTGGGATAGAAAAATTGACTAATATAACCATACAAGGTCAAGCAGATGCAGCTAACCCCACATGGGATGTACCCACAGGATATAGTCAATTAGATCATAAATATGGGGGGATAAAAAAGAAATCTCAAGATAAATATACAGATGAAGAATTAGATGAGATGAACACCTTCTTAGCTAAAGAGAGGGCGTTTAATTTTAAAATGGCATTAATAAATGCAGTTAAAGAAAAAACAGGCGAAAAAATAGAAATAAAAGAATTACCCCCAATAAATCATAGAGGAAAAAGTGGGAAAAGAGGAAGTAAATATAGGTCAATATTTTTGAAAACCAATGCACCCATCCATAGAATCGTTACTGATGACCCAATTAAACAAAAGAAATATCAAGAGTATTTAAAAAAGAAAGAGAAACAAGAAAAATTAAAAATTTCCGGTTTTTATCCAGCAGATGTTGGTGTAAATGTTAATGGTAAATACTCATATTATGCGGGAGTAGAAACTAATTCCACTACACAAGGAGAAGAAAAAATAGTAAATTTTTATGTGGAGAATGTTCCTAGTGTTAATGGAAAATATATAGAAACTAAAGTATTTGTAAGTATTGATGTGGTAGAAAAATTAAATTTTGGTACCCCCACTAGTACACAAATAATAAAAAATGCCACACTAAGTAATAACCTTCAAGAGTTAACTATGGATGGTGGACGTGGAAGTGTTAAAATGTATAGAAGTAATCAAATTAGTAATGGGTATAACGATGCATTAAATATGTTAAATACTACAGATTTTATGGATCCTTATATAAATATAGATCTTAATTTTGGTACTACATGGAATTTTACTGCACCTTTTAATTATGTTACTAATGAATCTAAAAAAATTAATGGTAAAACTTACCTGAGATTAGGGGCATTGTGGTTTGTTTATTCTGATCAATTTGGGTTAGATTATAGTAAACTTATTAAAGGTGAACATAATAAAAGATCAGGTAACACAGAAATCCAACAGGATATACAATATTAATTAATAAATCTTCTTATATACCCCACTATAAGTAGGATAATCTTTTTTATACTTCTCTATGTATAGAGTTGATCTATCAAATACACCTATTGCATAAATATTATAACAATCTTTTTGTTTTGGTGTTATCATCACTCTAAAATAACCTCTATCTATATATTCTTCCTTATTAATAGAAGAAATTAAAATAGTATGGTGACCTTTAGAGGTTATAAAATCCTTTAAAAGAGATTGGGCAATCATTTTATTATTAATTACAGTAAAAGGAGTATCAGTACCTACCCATTTTACATTAGTCCAATGTTTACCAACATATACTGAGGAACGTGTAATTATTTCTCCCGTATAATAATATTTAGGTTTAATAATTAATCCATCACGTATTGATAAATTTCCCTCATTATAAAAATACATGTACCTATCATTAGGTCGTCTTAATATTTTAATATCATTTATGGGATAAAGTTGTAGATGACCACTTTCTTTAAGTGTTTGGTTATATGTTTTAATATAATCTAGGAAATGATCACCCGCTTTTTTACAAGTTAATGAACGGTATCTTTTATTCTTTCCTAGAGTCTCTCTATATTCATTCATCATTTCAAACATATAATACTCTATAGAATCTACATTAATATCCTCTACACTTAAAACATATTGACTATAACCATTTAAGGTTACTAATACTAATAATAATGTGATTAACTTTTTCATATTGTTTGATTTATACAAATATAAGGCAAAAATTTGACAAAACCAAATTAATTCATTAATATTATGGTTTTTTTTTATCCTTTATAGTATATTTATAAATAGAGATGAAAAATAGATTAACCTTAACCGAAGAATTAAAAAGAATGCGTGGATTAATGGTCTACGAAAATGGGGAATATAAAAATCCACTATTAACTGAAGAAACTAATACTCTTCCCTCCATAAACCAATCAGTAGTATTTGGTGCGGGACATTATGATATGAAGGGGAAGAGGGGAGGAGTCACATGGGATGTAGAAAAGACACTACAACCTCCGTTAACCCAAATTAAAAACTTTTTAACTAAAAACCCAACTGGTTTTATCGTTAATGTAATATTATCTGCCGGAGAATCGCAAATTCCCAATGTAGACAGAACTGCGGGTGGAGACCCCCATGTCAAACCAGGACACTTATCTACAAAGAGGATGGGAGTATTAGAAAATTATATCCAACAAGTGTTTAATAGTTGGTTAAAAGAAGGAGTAATTAAAGATAAAATAAATTTCATTAAAAAGGAACCTGAAATTGGTAAGACGCCATGGGTTACACAACCTTTTTGTCCAAAAGATAAATTAAAAGCCGAGGATCCCGAAGGATATGCATGTAGCACTACATTCTATGGTAACTATATTAAAAAACCGGAAGGTAAAAAACTAAAACAACAATATAATAAAGAACAGTTTTTGAACGTTGCGATTAATGTGGAGAAAATAAAAGATAAAGTTTCAAATAAAACCGTCATACCAAATGAAGATAATCCCGAATGTTTAGAAGGGTTAGAAATAATTTTTGGTGTTCCTAGTCATGAGTGTAATAACGCAGAATATTTTGTTTTTGCAAACCAAACTTTATTAACTAATACGCAAGGAGGTAATACCGCAAATTTAAATAATGCAGCAACTATCTTAGATAATATTAAAATTAGAAAAGGGGTAAAAATACATCCATATTTATTAAATCCTGGATTTGGGGATCCTAATCTTAAAAACGGAATTAAAAAATATGGTGGTGGTGGAGATATTAAAGGAGTGCGACGCGATAAATTTATAGTTACTCCCGAACAATCTAAACAAATATTCTCGCAGAATAAAGGAAAAGTATCTATTTGGGCAGTTTGTACCACTGGTAAATGTCATAAAGATTTACCAGCAATAGAAATAATACATAATATAGATGGTAAAAAAATAGAAGTGTTCACTAAAGGTACTAAATTACAAAATGTGACTAGTGCAGGTGGATTAATTTGTGTGTTAAATCAATGTGGTACTAAAATATTACCTGATAGTGATGGTGGTAAGTCCCCAAACTTTTCGGAATACCAACAAAATTTACTTGATAAAAAATTAAGTTTACAAGAAAAAGATAAAAAACGTTATAATTTTAATAAGATTAAAGTAGGTAATGATTTTAAAAAACCAGGATCAGATACTAAACTTTTATTGTTAAACGATATTGCTTCACTGAATGATGATGTTAATGAAATATATAAAATATTAAAAGGGATAAAAGGTAATAGTTTAAAAGAGAAAACTGCAAATATTGAATCTGTATGGGAAAATTTAAGATTACCAAGTAAAAATATAAGAAATATAATTAAAAATAGTTTTTTAGGTGCACCTTCTAAAGAATTAAATCTAAATCCAGCAATTTATAGCCACTTAGAATCGATATTAAAAAACGATTATAAAAAACACCAAAGAAGACATGATATATTTTACAATAAAAAAGGAAAAGAAGGGGATATGTTTGGGGATATTAGACCAGAGTTAGAAAAGTTTTGGAAAAAAGCAGACAAACTATTTTACTGGCCAAAGACAAAATCATATGGATTGAAACCTTTAATAAGATTATCTAATACTCTTAAAAGTAGTAAGGATCTGAGCAATTATGATAAATTAATCACTCAATTATTAAAGAATGCGGAGAATTCTCCTGTTACCTAAGTTATTATAATAATTTAATTTCTACTTTTTCCTTAACTTTACTATAAGATACTGCAATTATTTGACCTTCTTTAACATTTCCTTTAAGAATTTCTTCAGATATAGGATCTTCAATAAATTTCTGAATGGCCCTATTTAAAGGTCTAGCACCATATTCTTCATCATATCCTGCATCCGCCAAAAAGTCTTTAATAGATTTCATAACTTTTACGGTATATCCTAATTCTTTAACTCTAACAGTTAATTTCTTAAGTTCTAACTCTACAATTTCTTTGATTTCAGTTTCTTTAAGAGAATTAAATATTACCACATCGTCTAATCTATTTAAAAATTCAGGTGGGAAATGTTTTTTAAGTTCTTTACTTAGAAATTCACTTTTCTTCGCATCTTTACTAGCACTTAAAGATTTAGTGCTAAAACCTACACCTGTACCAAATTCTTGTAATCTCTTAACCCCAATATTAGAAGTCATAATTACAATACAGTTTTTGAAGTTTACTTTTCTACCTAAACTATCAGTTAATTGACCATCATCTAAAAGCTGTAGTAAGATATTATATACATCTTTATTGGCTTTCTCAATTTCATCAAACAAAATAATTGAATATGGTTTTCTTCTTACTTTTTCTGTTAATTGACCACCTTCTTCATGTCCAACATATCCTGGAGGTGCACCAATCATTCTAGAAACTGCATGTTTTTCTTGATATTCTGACATATCAATTCTTATTAAAGAATCCTCATTACCAAACATATATTGTGCTAGTCTTTTAGCTAAGTGAGTTTTTCCTGTTCCTGTTGGTCCTAAAAACATAAAAGTACCTATAGGTTTTTTAGGGTTTCTAATACCTACTCTATTTCTTCTTAATGACTTAGCAATTTTTATTACTGCATCATCCTGCCCAATAACACTTCCCTTCATCTCCGATTCCATATCCAGTAATCTTTTACCTTCATCACTAGAAAGTCGTTTTAAAGGTATCCCAGTCATTGTGGCGACTACTTCACTAACATCCTCCGGAGTAATTAATGTTCTTTTCTTATTTAATTTCTTTTTCCAGTTATCTTTTTCTGTTTCTAATTTTTCAGTAACTTTTCTTTCCTTATCTCTAAGTTTAGCTGCCTCTTCATATTTTTGACTTTTAACTACCTTATTTTTATCATCTTTTATTTTAACAATTTCTTGTTCCAATTCAGTAATAACGTCAGGTGGTTTAGCATTAACTTGTGATCGAGCCCCTACTTCATCCATAATATCTATGGCTTTATCCGGAAATTCTCTATCGGTAACATATCTATCTGATAATTTAACACATTGATCAATAGTTTCTTGAGGATATGTGACTTTATGAAAAGATTCATAAGATCCTTTTATTTTATTTAATATCTCTATAGTTTCTTCTATAGAAGGTGGCTCAATAACCACTTGTTGGAATCTTCTAGTTAATGCACCATCCTTTTCTATGTTTTCTCTAAATTCGTCTAAAGTTGTTGCACCTATAATTTGTATATCTCCCCTCGAAAGTGCTGGTTTAAAAACATTGGCAGCATCCATAGCTCCGCTCGCATTTCCTGCACCGACTAAAGTATGTAATTCATCGATGAATAGAATAATATTATCATTTTCCATTAATTCATCTACCACACCTTTAATTCTTTCCTCAAACTGACCTCTATATTTAGTACCTGCTACCATTGCAGTCAAATCTAAAGATACTATTCTTTTATCTAATAATGTTCGTGGTGCATCACCTTCATTTATTTTAAGTGCTAACCCTTCCACTACCGTAGTTTTACCTACACCAGGATCACCAATTAAAACTGGATTGTTTTTCTTTTTCCTTGAAAGTATTTGTGCGACTCTTTGAATAACATCATCTCTACCAATAACAGGATCAATCTTACCTTCTGATGCTCGTTTAGTAACATCTATAGAAAAGTTATCTAATATTGGTGTACTACTATTCTTATTTTTCCTTCTAGAAGGTCTGTTAAACAATTCTCCTGAATCATCATCTAAGGAATCAAAACTTCCTTCTATTAAATGTTTTTTAACCATACTACTATAATTTTCATAATCTACACCCATTTTATTTAATATTTTTGAAATATTATTTTTTTCTTTTAAAATCGATAGCATAATATGGGGAGTATCTAAGAAATCTTCTTTTAATTTATCACACTCATATTCCGAGTCTTTTATTATCTTTTTAGTATATTCAGACATCGGCACTAAAGATTTGTTAAATATAGTATCATTTTCTGAATTAACCAAATATTTTTCAACTTTTTTGTGTAAATCATCCACATCAACGTCTAATTCCACTAAAAATTTCACTGCTTCATTATCATAATCATTAATTAAGGCAGTCACCACATGTTCTACTTTTATTTCAGTATCATTATATAATTTTGCCTCATCAATTGATTTGTTAATTATTTTCTTAACTTTTGGTTGTACTTTTTTCATTGCCAATTTGTTTTTTTAAATAAATATCATTACCTTTGTTAACATATAAGAAAGAAACTATGGAAAGTAAATATAAATTACACTTAGGCAATACAAAAAACGTGCTAGACTCAATGATTGAGAAAAAAGAAAAAGTAGATATGATATTTACCTCTCCTCCCTATTATGCTATGAGAAAAAATTATAGTGGTAATAGTGATGGGGAAGTAGGATCAATTCATGTGGATGAGTACGTTGATTGGTTTTTAGAATTTACTGAAAAATTTTTAAAGGTTCTTCAACCAGATGGTAGTTTCTTTCTTAATATAAATGATAAGATTGATAATGGGGTTGTTCACCCAGTTCTTGATGAATTAAAATATAAGATGAGACTTCAAGGATGGAAATTAGTGGCTAAACCTTATATATGGTATAAAAAACAATCGATGCCGACTAATTGTAAATATAGGGCTATTGATAGATATGAATATGTATTTCATTTTTCTCCTACTAATAAACCTAAATTTAGGGCAGATAATTGTAGAGTACCACATTCCGAAGTTACTAAACGTAGAATGAAAAAACCGGTTCCAACAATTGGTTCTAGAGATGGGGTATACGAA